>Ga0137412_10003767_pt1 | contig 12082 bp, 11 predicted proteins | sample CZODoug2_1_16fun_FD_122160 | JGI IMG/M metagenome (GOLD analysis project Ga0137412, IMG submission 122160) | Vadose zone soil fungal communities from Angelo Coast Range Reserve, California, USA - CZODoug2_1_16fungal (Hybrid Assembly) | ecosystem: Environmental > Terrestrial > Soil > Vadose zone...
TGCGGGTCCCGCCCGGCCAGCGGCGAGGTGTTGGTGCCGATGGTGACCGAGATGGCCGGCTGGTCCACCTCGATGCGCGGCAGCGGCAGGGGGTTGTCCAGGTCGCAGAGCGTGTCGCCGATCATCAGCTCCGGGATGCCGGCGACCGCCACGATGTCGCCGGCGTCGGCGGACTCCGCCGGCACCCGGGTCAGCGCCTCGGTGCGGAGCAGCTCGGTGATCTTGACGTTCTGCACGGAGCCGTCCTCGCGGCACCAGGCCACCGTCTGGCCGCGGTGCAGCCGTCCGGCGCGGATCCGGCACAGCCCGATGCGGCCCAGGTAGGTGCTCGCGTCCAGGTTCGTGACATGTGCCTGCAGCGGGGCGTCCGGGTCGTCGTCGGGGGCCGGCACGGCGTCGATCAGCACCTCGAACAGCGCCGTCAGGTCGTCGGCGTCCGGCACCGTGCCGTCCACCGGCCGCTCCCGGCTGGCCTTGCCGGCCCGGGCGCTGGCGTAGACCACCGGCAGGTCGAGCAGGCTGGCGGTGCTGTCCTCGCCCAGCCCCAGCTCGTCGGCCAGCTCCAGCAACAGCTCCAGCGACTCGTCGACCACCTCGGCGCAACGGGCGTCGGCGCGGTCGGTCTTGTTCACCACCAGCACCACCGGCAGGTGTGCGGTGAGCGCCTTGCGCAGCACGAACCGGGTCTGCGGGAGCGGGCCCTCGCTGGCGTCGACCAGCAGCAGCACGCCGTCCACCATGGACAGCCCGCGCTCCACCTCGCCGCCGAAGTCCGCGTGGCCGGGGGTATCGATCACGTTGATGGTCATGCCCCGCCAGCTCACCGCGGTGTTCTTGGCGAGGATGGTGATGCCCTTCTCCCGCTCCAGGTCGCCGGAGTCCATCACCCGGTCCTGCGGCTCGCTGCGCTCGGCGAATGCACCGGACTGGCGCAGCATCGCATCCACCAGCGTGGTCTTGCCGTGGTCGACGTGCGCCACGATGGCCACGTTGCGCAGGTCTGCTCTCATGGCAGGGCGCAACGAGGCGTCGGGACGGGCCAAAGCCGAAGTGGGCACGCGGGTACTCCCAGAAGGTCAAGGGGCGGTGTCTACAGGATACCTCGAGACGAGGTGCCGCCGACTACGACGCTGATCACGCCCCAGGACGCCCGACCGGCGCTCCAGGACGCCCGGCCGGCGCGCGCTCAGCCGAGCAGGGTGGCCAGGTCGGGCAGCAGTACCCGGTCGGCGTCCAGCCAGTCCAGCTCGGCCAGCTCGGCGCCGGACACCCAACGCAGCCCGGCATGCTCCAGCGCGCGGGGCTCCGGCGAACCCTCGGTCATGGTTGCCGAGTACACCCGCAGCACCGCGCCCGCTCCGCTGCCTGGCGGACCGTCCGAAGCGCCGCCCGCCGACCCGGGCAGTGGCACGTCCCCGCCGACCCGCCCCAGCACGCTGATCCGCGCGCCGAGTTCCTCCTGGCACTCCCGGCGCAGCGCGGCCAGCTCCGATTCGCCCGGCTCCACCTGCCCGCCGGGGAGCTCCCACCGCCCGGCCAGCCGAGCCGGCACAGCCCGCCGCTGCGCCAGCAGCAGACCGTCGCGCACGATCGCGGCGCCCACCACCACGCGCCGCCTTCCTTCGGTCAAGCCCGGTCCCCGATCACGCCCGGTCCCCGATCACGCCCGGTCGACCGGCGCGGAGGCCGGCCAGCGCGCCTCCACCCGGGCACCGCCGTCCGGGCTGGCGGCCATCCGCACGGTGCCGCCCCGGCCACTGACCAGCGCCATGACCAGCGCCAGCCCCAGCCCGGCCCCGCCACTCACGCCACCCCGGTCGGCCTCCAGCCGGGTGAACCGGTCGAACACCCGACGTCGGTCCTCCTCCGGCACCCCCGGCCCGTCGTCGTCCACCACCAGCCGCACCGATCGCCCGGCCGGCAGCACGGACACCCATACCCGGGTCCGGGCGTAGCGCCGCGCGTTGCCCAGCAGATTGTCCAGCACCAGCGCCACCTCGCCCGGTGAGGCCGCTGCCAGCACCCGGACCGGCGCGGTCAAAGTGATCGCCGGAGGTGGGTTCATCGGCGCCGAGCAGCCCGATTCCGCCTCGGTCATGACTCCCGCCGGCTCCGCCTCGGCCACGACTCCCGCCGGCTCCGCCTCGGCCATCACCCTGGCTGGCTCCGCCTCGGTGAAGCTGCCGACCGGCTCAGCCTCGGCAAGCACGCCGGACGGTTCGGGTTCCGCCTCGGAGAAGCTGCCGATACCCGGGCGCCCGTTCCCGTTGGCCGCATGCAGTGCCGGCGGGTGGTCGGCCTCGGCGGCCAGCTCCGCGCGCGCGATCGCCTTGCGGGCCTCGGACACCATGTCCACCGCCGTGGCGGGAGGTCGGGCGCCGGCGTCCGCGCGGGCCAGCGCCAGCAGGTCGGAGAGCAGCTCGGACAGCCGGGCGGCCTCGGTGGCCACCGAGCGCAGCGTCTCCTCGGCCAGCGCCGGGTCGGGGTGCAGCACGGCGACCTCGGCCTGCGCGCGGATGGCGGCCACCGGTGAGCGGAGCTCGTGCGCCGCGTCCCCGGTGAACCGCTCCAACCGGGCGGACGCGTTGTCCCGGCGGGCCAGCAGTTCGTTCAGTTCCTCGGCCAACGCGTGCAGCTCGTCCTCCGCCGGCGGCAGCGGTAGGCGTTTCCCGGGTGGCAGGCTGATCGCGGCCGCGCGCATCCGGTCCACCGGGCGCAGCGCCAGCCCTACCGCCGTCCACGCGGCCAGCGCCACGCCAATGCCGGCCAGCAGCGCCGCCAGGCCGAGCCCGAATGCGCCGCGCCGCAGCACCGACGTGTAGCCGACCAGGTGGGCCGCGGCCAGCACCAGCCGAGGCGAGCCGTTCGGCGCGATGGCCACCACACCCAGCCACCGGGTCGGTCCCTCGGACTCGTTCACCGTGACTGCTTCCCCGGCGGCGAGCCGGCGCACCATGACGGTGTCCAGTGGCAGCGGCAGGCCGCCGTCCAGCGGGCGCCCGGCGGTGTCAGCGACCCGGATGGCGATCCGCTCGGAGACCCCGTCCACCGAGTCGTCGGCGGGCACCACGGAGTCCTCCGGTACACCGGCGGACAGCTGGCCGGTCGCATTCGCGGCGGCCCTGGCCAGCTCCACGTCCACCGCGCCGGTAATGGTGATCCCGACCAGCCCGGTGGCCAGCCAGGCCAGTGCACCCAACGCGAACACGGCCACGCCACCCACCGCGACGGTGATCCGAACGCGGAGACTTCGACGTGCCCACCAGCCGGCGAGGAACGCCGGCGTTTTCACCCCGAGGCCCCTACCCGGTAGCCGTGGCCGCGCACCGTGCGCAGCAGATGTCCGGCGCCCACGGCCTGAAGTTTACGACGCAGGTATCCGACATAGACCTCGACCGCGTTTCGGCTGGCCGCCTGCTCGCCACCCCAGGCCAACCGCAGCAGCTCGTCCTTGCTCAGCACCGTGTCCGGGCGGCTGGCCAGCGCGTAGAGCACGGCGAACTCACGGGGGCTCAGCTCCACCGGGCGCCCGGACCAGCTCACCTGCTTGGTCGCCGGGTCCACCATCAGCTCCCCCAGCCGCAACCGGCGACCGGACTGCCCGCGCTCCGCCTCGCGGCGCCGCAGCAGGGCCTTCACCTGGGCCACCAGGACCATGAAGGAGAACGGCTTGACCAGGTACCCGTCCGCGCCGAGGTCCAGGCCGTCCGCCTGGTCCACCTCGCCGTCCTTGGCCGAGATCAGCAGCACCGGGGTATCCACCCCTTCGGCGCGCAACTGCTCGAGCACCCGGTATCCGGACAGGCCGGGAATGATGATGTCCAGCAGGATCAGATCGAAACTGCCAGTTATCGCGGCACGCAAGGCGGTGGGGCCGTCTCCCGCCGTGACCACGTCTAAACCTTCGGCCGTGAGGCCTCGACCGAGGGCAGTCCGCACCCCGGCCTCATCGTCGACCACCAGCACTCTAGGCATCGGATACGACGCTACGCGGAGAAGCTCTCATCGAGATCACGACCTCTCAGGGCGTTCTCAGAGCATATGGTTCACCCTAACCCCATGGATACGGGCCGGATCGCGCTTGCCCTATCGGGTGCTGCCGCGATTGCGCTCGTCGGGGCGTTCGCGTCCAACTTGATAGGGGCGCCCTCGGCGACGCCCGCCGCGGCGGCCCTGCCGGTGGTCAGCGCGGACCAACTGATCTCCTCGATTAGGCAGGCCAGCCCGTCGGCGCTGGCCGGCACCGTGCAACTGGACTTTCGGCTCGGACTGCCCGGAACGGCCGGTGCCGAGGACAACCCGAGGACCGCGCGGGTCTGGGCGGACGGCTGGGGCCGGCAGCGCATCTCGTTGCCCTACCCGGACGGCGAGCGCACCGTCGTCGACGACGGCACGACGGTGTGGGTCTGGAACTCAATCACCCGTTCGGTGAGCACCGCGCCGGCGCCGACGAGCAGCCTGACACTCTCCACGGTGACCGCGCTGCCCGCGATGACCGGTATGCCCAGCGGCCCGAGACAGCACGGCGCATCCCGGGGAGGTCAGCTGATGACCGACCCGGTGGAGGCAGCCAGCGCGGTGCTCAGCATGCTGCGCCCGGACAGCATCGTGCGGCTGGACCCCACTGAGACGGTCGCCCACCGGGCCGCCTACCAACTGGTGCTCGATCCGGTGCCCACCGAGCGGACCCTGCTGCGCGAGGTCCGGGTCGCGGTGGACGGACAGACCCGGCAGCCGCTGGAGGTTTCGGTGATGGCCAACGGGTCGGCCGAGCCCGCGTTGCGCATCGGGTTCACCCAGGTCAGCTTCGGGCCGCAGGACCCCGCGCTGTTCGAGTTCACCCCGACACACGGTGTCCAGGTACGGCCGACGGCCGCCGCTGAACCGGCCGGTGCCCCGCCGGGCCTGGTGAATGCGGCCCGGCCCAACGGCCTGGACGCCGCGCCCTCCTGGGGAGTCGGGGTGGACAGCGCGGTGATCGGGCAGGGCTGGGACACCGTGCTGGTGCGCCAGATGCACCCCGCCACGCGGCCCCCCTGCGCGACGGCTTCCTCGGCCGCCGCAACGACGCCCGGTCCGCCTGGACAGCGCCCCGACGGGGGCACGGTGTTGACCGGAGCCAGCCGGCCGATCAGCGGGCCATGGGGACACGGGCAGCTGCTGAGCAGCGCCATCGGCAACGTGGTGATCACCTCGGACGGCCGGATGGCCACCGGCGCCGTGCCGTCCCAGGTGCTCATCGAGGCGCTGACCCGATGAGCCGGCCGGACCGAACCGGCACGATCTTCTCACCCCCGGCGGTGGCGAGCGGCGAGCCGATGCGTCCCGACCGCGCGGCCACTACGCCGGTCCCGCCGGCCGCCAGGTTGCGCGGACTTCGCAAGGTATACCGGCGGACCGTTGCGCTGGACTCGGTGGACCTGGACGTGCCGACCGGCGCGGTGCTCGGCCTGCTCGGGCGCAACGGCTCAGGTAAGACCACCATGCTCCGGCTGCTGCTCGGCTTGTCCCGACCGACGGGCGGCACAGTGGAGCTGCTCGGTGAGCCGATGCCGGCGGGCGCCTCCCGAGCGTTGCCGCACGTGGGCGCGCTGGTGGAGGGCCCGGGATTCCTACCGTTCCTGTCCGGCCGGGACAACCTGGCCCGGTTCGCCGCCGCCGAGCCGTTGGTACGCACCAGCGCGATCGGCGAGACGGTGAAATACGCCCTGCGCCGCGTCGGCCTGGACCGGGAGGCGGCCATCGACCGTGCGTACCGGGGCCACTCGCCCGGCGTGAAGCAACGCCTCGGGCTGGCCGCCGCCCTGCTCGCGCCGCGCCGGCTGGTGGTCCTGGACGAGCCGACGAACGGGCTCGATCCCGCCGGCATCCGGGACGTCCGCCGGCTGATCGGTGAACTGCACGCGGCGGGCAGCACCGTGCTGCTGTCCTCGCACCTGTTGAGCGAGGTCGAGGAGACCTGCACCCACGTGGCCATGTTGTCCGCCGGCACCGTGGTGGCCACCGGCACGCTGACCGAGCTGCTGGAGGCGGACGGCCCGGCGCTGGAGATCTGCACCACCGAGCAGGGGGCCGCGATGGCCGCGCTGCGCCAATGCCGGATCCCCGGCTACGTCGAACGCGGGCTGGTGATCGCCGATCTGGAGGATATTCCCCCGGACCTTGTGCTGAGCACCCTGGCGAGCGCCGGTGTGCCGGTCTCCGAGGCCCGTCGCCGGCGCACCGGGCTGGAGCAGCTGTTCGTCCGGCTCACCGAGGAGGGGGCATGAAAGCCCCGGTACAGCGAGCCTCCCGGCGCACGTTGGCCGTCCCGCCGGCCGGAGACCACCACGCGGCACCGCTGGCCCGGTTGCTGCGCATCGAACTGCGCACCGAGCCACGCCGGCCGAGGACCCTGGTCGCCCTCGTGGTGCTGGCGCTGGTGCCGGTGGTGATCGGGCTGGGGGTGTCCGTCCGCGCCGCCGACCCCGGAGCCGACCGGCCGGGACCGGGGCTTGGGCTGATCACGGCGGTGTACGGGAACGGGATGATGCTGCCGATCACCGCGCTGGGCGTGGCGCTGCACCTGCTGCTGCCGCTGTGCGTGTGCATCGCGGCCGCCGATGCGCTGGCCGGCGAGGCGGCGCACGGCACCCTGCGCGGACTGCTGCTGGCCCCGGTGAGCAGGATCAGCCTGGTCTGGATCAAAGCCTTCGGCGTGCTGGCGGTGGCCGTCCTACAGGTCGCGGTGGTCACCGGGACGGGTCTGCTCGCCGGGCTGATCCTCGTCGGGGGTGGCGACCAGCTGCTCACCCTGTCAGGCTCCTCGGTGGGCCTCGGCGCCGCGCTGGCCCGGGTGGCCCTGGCCGCCGGCTGGACCGTGCTGCAGGTGGCCGCCGTCGGGGCGGTGGCACTGGCCATCTCCGCGTTCACCGACCACCCGGTGGTGGTGCTGGCCACCGTGCTCGGCGGGGCGATCGTGTTCGGGGTGCTCGGCGCGATCCCGGCCATGGACTGGCTGCGGCCGGTGCTGCTGACCAGCGGCTGGGCGTCGCTGTCGGACGTACTGCGGGACCCGGTGCCCGGTGACGGGTTGACGCACAGCGCGCTGCTCGCCGGGGTTTACCTGGTGATTGGGATGACCGGAGCGATCGTGGGGACGCTGCGCCGGGAAGCCTGATAGGGAACGATGCGCGCATGGCTGATCTGCTCGACGACACCGCCGTCACCGAGGCGCTGCGCGACCTGCCGGACTGGACCCGAGACGGCGACGCGCTGGTACTGACCGCCCAGTTGCCCAGCTTCCCGGCCGCCATCGAGGTGGTGGACCGGGTGGCCGAAACCGCCGAGCAGGCCGACCACCACCCGGACATCGACATCCGCTGGCGCACCCTCACCTTCCGCTGCTCGACCCACTCCGCCGGCGGCATCACGGACAAGGACGTGCGGCTGGCCGGCGCGATCTCCGGGTACGTGCACGCCGCGGGCGACTAGAGCGACGCCCGCGCCGTCCGCCCAGTCAGCCGACGGAGGCCCTGGGCGGTCCCAACGGGCCTCGGTACGGCAGCGTCTGGCGATACACCACGTTGGTGGTCGTGCTGCCGAACTGGGCGAGCTCGTCCATCAGCTGCTCCAGGTGGCCCATGGACGCGGCGGCCACCTTCAGCGTGTAGCAGTCGTCGCCGGTGGTGCGCAGGCACTCCAGGATCTCCAGCCGCTCGGCCAGCACCCGGTGCAGCGGCTCGTGTTGGTTGCCCGGGTACTTCAGCCGGACCACGGCGAGCACCGCGAACCCGACCTTCTCCAGGTCGATGTCCGCCCGGTAGCCGGTGACCACGCCGGCCGCCTCCAGCCGCTTGACCCGCTCGGTGGCCGCCGACGCGCTCAGGTTCACCCGCCGGCCGAGCTCGGTGAGCGGGAGCCGACCGTCCCGCTGCAGCTCGACCAGAATGGCCCAGTCCGTCAAATCGAGACTCTCGGTCACACCCCAAAGATACCGGCAGATTGACGCCGATACGCTCGATTCGCCGGGAGGAATCTCTTCAAATTCGGCTAATCCATGAATACCCTCATGGCGTGGAAATTGGCCTCAACGTGCCCAACTTCGGCCCCGGCGCCGACCCCGGCGTGCTGCGCCAGTGGGCGCGCACCAGCGAGGGCCTGGGCTACCGGCTGCTGATGGTGTCCGACCACATCGCGGTCACCCCGGACGTGGCGGCGCAGTACCCGGCGCCGTTCTACGAGCCGTTCACCACGCTGTCCTGGCTGGCCGGGGTGACCGACCGGATCCGGCTGGGCACCACGGTATTGATCGTGCCGTACCGCCACCCGCTGCTCACCGCGCGAATGGCGGCGAACCTGAACCAGCTCAGCGGCGGGCGGCTGGTGCTCGGCGTGGGCGTGGGCTGGGCGAGGCAGGAGTTCGACGCACTGGGCGTGCCGTTCTCCCGGCGCGGCGCGCTCACCGACGAACACCTGCGGGCGATCCGGGCCGCCTGGGCCGACGACGCGGACTACCGGGCCGGACGGATCCCCATCTGGGTCGGCGGCAACAGCGACGCCGGCCTGCGCCGCGCGGTACTCCTCGGCGACGCCTGGCACCCGTTGCGGATCTCGCTGGACTGGCTGCGGGAGGCCACCGGGCGACTCAAGGCCGCCGCCGACGACCGGCAGCTGCCGGTGCCCGCGCTGGCCCCCCGGATCGTGCTCCGGCTCACCGAGGCGCCAGTGACCGGGCCGGAGCGCCTGGCCGGCACCGGCACGATCCAGCAGGTGGTCGACGACCTCGAACAGCTGCGGCTGCTCGGCGCGGACACCGTGCTGCTGGACCCGTTTTCCGGGGATCCTGACGAGACCCGGCATCCCGAAACCGCGTGGCAGGCGTTGGCCACCGTGGCCGCGCACTGGCCGCTGCGCACCCACCGCACCGGAGAGGAACACCTATGAGTCCCGAGGACGAACGCCTGCTGCACGCGGCGATCGAACTGGCCGTCGGCGCACGCAACGCCGGCAACCCGCCGTTCGGCTCGCTGCTGGTCGGCCCGGACGGCGAGGTGCTGGCCAGAGAGCACAACACGTCGGTCACCGACTCGGACATCACCGCGCACCCCGAGCTGAAGCTGGCCAGATGGGCGGCGCGTGAGCTGGACCCGGCCACCGCCGCCGGCACCACCATGTACACCAGCTGCCAGCCGTGCGGCATGTGCACCGGAGCGATCGACCGTTCCGGGCTCGGCCGGGTGGTATTCGCGCTGTCCACCGAGCAGGTCACCGCCCTCAAGCCGGCGGCCACCAGCCCCGCCGTGCGCCTGGAAGGCCCCGCCCTGTCCGACGAAGCAACCGCCGCCGTCGCCGGCTACTACTGACGTCGTGAGTGGCGAAGAACTCGAACTCTCCGCCTGGACGCGGGGTGATCAGCGGCGGATGGTGAGGCCGACCCGCTGGAATTCCTTCAGGTCGGAATAGCCGGTCTTGGCCAGCGCCCGGCGCAGCGCGCCGAACAGGTTCACCGTGCCGTCCGGGGTGTCCGACGGCCCGAACAACACCGTCTCCAGGGTGCGCGCGCTCGACGCGACCCCGGTGATGTCACTGCGCGGCAGCGACGGGTGCGCGGCGGCCGGCGTCCAGTACAGTCCCGCCCCCGGCGCGTCCTCCGCCTCGGCGAGCTGCTCACCGAGCATCACCGCGTCCGCCCCGCAGGCGATCGCCTTGGCGATGTCCCCGGAGCCGAAGATGCCTCCGTCCGCGATCACGTGCACGTAGCGGCCGCCGGTCTCGTCCAGGTAATCCCGGCGCGCGGCGGCGGCGTCTACGATCGCGGTGGCCATCGGCACGCCGATGCCCAGCACGGTATCGGTGGTGGTGGCCAGCGATTCGCCGTACCCGACCAGCACACCGGCCGCCCCGGTCCGCATCAGGTGCATCGCGGTGCGGTAGTCGCCAACGCCGCCGGTGACCACCGGCACGTCCAGGTCGGAGATGAACTGCTTGAGGTTGAGCGGCTCGCCGGCGGTGGACACATGCTCGGCGGAGATGATGGTGCCCTGCACGAAGAGGATCTCCACACCCGCCGCGAGCAGATGCGGAGCGAGCTCTCTGGCCCGCTGCGGGCTCACCCGCGCGGCCACCGTCACCCCGGCCTCACGCACCTGGCGCAGAGCCTCGGCCAACAGCTCCGGCTGGATGGGCGCGGTGTGCAGCTCCTGCAGCAACCGCACGACCTTGGACGGATCTTCGTCCTCGGCCGCGTCCACCAGGCGCTCCAGCGCGGCCGCCGGGTCCGAGTGCCGGGCCCAGAGGCCCTCGGCGTTGAGCACGCCGAGCCCGCCCAGCTGGCCGATCCGAACGGCGACGGCCGGGGAGACGATCGCGTCGGTGGGGTGGGTCACCAACGGGATGTCGAACCGGTACGCATCGAGCTGCCAGGAGGTGGACACCTCCTGGGAGGTGCGGGTGCGCCGCGACGGCACGATCTCGATCTGCTGTAGGTCGTAAGCGCGACGGGCACTGCGGCCCATCCCGATCTCGACTAGGTCACGCACGGCAGAGAGCGTATGTCAGCCCCGCCGGGGCCGATTCAGCGCGTGACGTAGTTGGGTGCCTCGACCGTCATGGTGATGTCGTGCGGGTGGCTCTCCTTGAGCCCGGCCGCGGTGATCCGGACCAGCTGCGCCTGCTGGAGATCGACGATGGTGGCCGCGCCGGTGTAGCCCATCCCCGAGCGCAACCCGCCCAGCAGCTGGTGCATCACCTGGGTGAGCGGACCGCGGAAGGGCACCCGGCCCTCGATGCCCTCCGGCACCAGCTTGTCCTCGCTGAGCACGTCGTCCTGCGCGTAGCGGTCCCTGGAGAAGGACTTCCCGCCGCCGTCCGAGCTGCTTCCGGACCGGGTCTTCATGGCGCCCAGCGAGCCCATCCCCCGGTAGGTCTTGTACTGCTTGCCGCCGACCAGGATCAGCTCCCCCGGGGCTTCCGAGGTGCCGGCTAACAGGCTGCCCAGCATGACCGTGCTGGCGCCGGCGGCGATCGCCTTGGCGATGTCCCCGGAGTACTGGATGCCGCCGTCGCCGATCACCGGGACGCCGGCCAGTGCGCACACCTGGGCCGCCTCGTAGATCGCGGTGATCTGCGGCGCGCCCACCCCTGCCACCACCCGGGTGGTGCAGATCGAGCCGGGGCCGACGCCGACCTTGACCCCGTCCGCCCCGGCGTCCACCAGTGCCTGGGCACCCTCCCGGGTAGCCACGTTCCCGCCGACCACGTCGACCCCGTCGCCGGTCTCCTTGGCCAACCGGGAGACCATCTCCAGCACCCGGCGGGAGTGCCCGTGCGCGGTGTCCACCATGATCACGTCAACGCCGGCCTCGACCAGCAGCATGGCCCGCTCGACCGCGTCGTCACCCACCCCGACGGCCGCGCCGACCAGCAGCCGACCGTCCGGATCCTTGGTGGCCAGCGGGTACTGCTCGGTCTTGACGAAGTCCTTGACGGTGATCAGGCCGCGCAGCAGCCCCGCCCCGTCCACGATCGGCAGCTTCTCGATCTTGTGCCGGCGCAGCAGCCCGAGCGCGGCCTCGGCGGTCACCCCTACCTGTGCGGTGACCAGCGGCTGGCGGGTCATCACCTCGCTGACCCGGCGGCTGTGGTCGAGCTCGAAGCGCATGTCCCGGTTGGTGATGATGCCCAGCAGGGTGCCGTCCGGGTGGGTCACCGGCACGCCGGAGATCCGGTAGCGGGCGCACAGCTCGTCCACCTCGCGCAGGGTGGCGTCCGGCGCGCAGGTCACCGGGTCGGTCACCATGCCGGCCTCGGAGCGCTTGACCACCTCGACCTGAGCGGCCTGCTCCTGCGCGGACTGGTTGCGGTGCAGCACGCCCATCCCGCCCTGGCGAGCCATCGAGATGGCCATCCGTGCCTCGGTGACCGTGTCCATCGCCGAGGACACCAGCGGCACCCGCAGCCGCACGTTGCGACTCAGCTGGGTGGACGTGTCGGCCGCGCTGGGCAGCACATCGGACTCGGCGGGGAGCAGCAGCACGTCGTCGAAGGTCAGCCCGAGCCGGGCGAACTTCGGCGGCAGTCCGGCGGTCAGCTCGGTGGTCAT
>Ga0137412_10003768_pt1 | contig 12082 bp, 14 predicted proteins | sample CZODoug2_1_16fun_FD_122160 | JGI IMG/M metagenome (GOLD analysis project Ga0137412, IMG submission 122160) | Vadose zone soil fungal communities from Angelo Coast Range Reserve, California, USA - CZODoug2_1_16fungal (Hybrid Assembly) | ecosystem: Environmental > Terrestrial > Soil > Vadose zone...
ACCTTGCACGCAGCACTTGCCGCAGGAAAGCCGGTCGACGCCCCGGCGGGCGGCATCGCCGCTGACTCCCTCGCGCCACGCCGGGTCGGCGAATTGATGTTTCCAATCGCGCAGGCCCATGTCGAGCGCTCCGTGCTGGTCAGCGACGACGCCATCCGGCAGGCGCAGGAGGCGCTGTGGTCGACGCTGCGCGTGGTCACTGAGCCCGGCGCCGCGACGGCATTCGCGGCATTGCTGTCGGGCCAATACCGCCCGGCGCCGCGCGAGCGGGTCGCGGTGTTGATCTGCGGCGCGAACACCACGGCGGTGAATTTCGAGGGTTAGATCGCCGGCACGCGCCAACCTGACCGATTTGTAAGTAGGCGAAGCGCGCGAATCAGCCGCTCAATACCGGCAGGCCAAAGCACAAAGCGGAGCAAGCCGTGTCGCGCCATCACATGCTGCCGCCGATCGTCTATACGCCCGCGCCGTCCAAGCCGAAGGAAACCAGGCGTCGACGCGGCGTCGGCTCCCTCCAGGGCAAGCGCGCCGCGGACGGGGTCGACGAGACCGAGGAAACCGGAGAGGCCGCGCACACCACGCCGGCGCCGAACGCAGCTGCGCTGCCGCAGCATTCTCCTCCCATCGAAGCCGCCGAGCGGCGGGTTCATTCGACCACCGGGAATCTCAGCGAGGGCACACTGAAGGCGATGCTGGAGGTGCAGGAACACGAGCAGGAGCGTGGGCAGGCGGCTGGAGACAACGCGAGCACGAAAGATGCCTAAGCCGCGATGGGCGAAGCAGTGGCGCGAATTTGGGGCCGTCCCATGCGGTCTTGCCGAGACGTTTAGTCGTCCGCGTTTTTGGTTCTTGTTCGATTAAGCGAAACGCTTGATCCCGCTAGCCGCATTATTTCGATCGCTACCCGGCCCGGCCTCATCATCGAGCGTCTCCGAGACAAGCCGTATTCGGAATAACGGCCTCTTGGATTCATCCAGAAGCTCAATTTGCCATTCGGTATTTTGCCTGATCTCGCGCGCGATGCTGCCAATAAGGTCTTTGGAGACCCGGGTCAACTCGGTCCATGCCGCGTCGCGGTCCGCCAGAATAATTGCGTGATGGGCGGGCCCACCAAATTGGCCGTCCCGGATTCGGAAATAGAACTGCATGACGAACTGCCTCCCTGAAAAGAGCAGGTGGACCACCTCTTTCTTCTGCGTGGGGAAGTGTAGCTGTCGTACCCACCGGCGTCGGTCCGGTAGCCGACGCTCGGATCGATCAAACCCAATTCAGCCCGTTTCGCGGAAATATCGATATGTCGGATACCGAACACATGATAGAACAGGACAGGACAAGATGGGAGCCATTGGAATTTCCCATGCTCCACAGAGGTATCGAATACACGGTCAAGCGCGCGGCAACGCCAGGTCTCTGGCAGTGGGAATTTCGTATTGCCGACAAAGTCAGAGTCGGCGAAACGAAAACCAGACTAGAGCTTCTTGCGCAGCGCCGCGCTCAGATGTGCATCGACCAGGAGCTCAGGAAAACCCTGCGCCGATGGGACGACCGAAAGGTCTGCACAAAGGTCTGACTACATAAAGGTCTGAGTACCGAAAGGTCTTCTATCCTCTTTCGGGAGCACGCCACGGCTGGCGGGGCGGCCTTCGGAGTACTTGGTCTCCGACAGCCGGCGGTCTGCTCCAATCTGGCATGAGCACCAATCCCCCCGGGCTGTGGGTATTTTCGTGCAATGTCGGGTTTCCGACCGACTTCCTCGAGTTGGTTGTGCACCGTATTTAAGCGCTGCGGCGGCGGTTCTCGGACGCTACGTCAACCCCCGCAGGATCGGCCCAGACCGACCGGGCGGGATAGGGTTTTGGACGCAAGAGGACACGATCCGACCAGCAATAAGCTATTGGCCGCCTTCCCACGCAAGGAACTTCAGGACCTCGCCCTGAGCATGGTGTCTGTGGAGCTTGCCCAGGGCTTCGTGCTTTTCGAACCCGGGGAGGAGGTCGATCAGGTCCATTTTCCAGTATCCGGCATGGTGTCCCTGGTGGCGGTCATGCAGGACGGCAAGGCGATCGAGACCGCCACGGTAGGCCGCGAGGGCGTCGTTGGCGCGATGGCAGGTCTCGGCGTACATCGCTCAAAGGTGCGGGCGATCGCGCAACTGCCTGCATCGGCTTTTCGGATTTCGGCGCTTCACTGGAGAAAGGCCGCGGAGTCCAGCAAGCGCATCACCGACCTGTGCATCCAATATAATGAGGTGCTCCTCGATCAAGCCCGCGTCACCGCGGCCTGCAACGCGCTGCATCTCGTGGAGGCGCGGCTTTGCCGCTGGCTGCTGCAAAGTCGCGACCGGGCCGGCAGCGATACGCTGGCGCTCACGCAGGAATTCCTGTCGGAGATGCTCGGCGTACGCCGAACGTCGGTGACCGAGGTTGCAAGAAAAATCCAAGCCCGCGGCGCCATCAGCTACTCACGGGGAGTTATCCGAATTCTCGACCTCAAAACCCTGCAAGAAATGTCCTGTGAATGTTTCGAGACCTTGCGGGAAGAGAATTCACAATAGCACGCGTCGAGATCACCTACGCCCTTGCGGCCGGCTTGAACATGGTCCGTCGAAAATTCCATAGCCGGCGCGAACGCTGCAGGGTTTCCGACGGGCGCTCGCCGAAGGCCTGGTGAAAATCCCTTGAGAAGTGCCCCATGTTGGAGAAGTTGCACTGCAGTGCGACGTCGGTGACGCTGACGCTGGGGTCGCCCGACATCAGAAAATCCCTGGCGCGGTCGAGCCGCACCTTCTTGGCAAAGGCCATCGGCGAATAGCCCCTCGCCTGCTGGAACGCCCTGAACAGCGTTCTGGCGCTGACGCCGGCCCGCGCGGCTAGCCGATCGATATCGATGGCGCTCTGCCAGTTGGACTCGATGATGTCCTCGACATCGCGCACCAGCGACGACGCCGGCGCCTTGTCGTCGCGTTCGAGCCGCGCACTGAAGGAATGCTGGCTCGCGCAGAGGAACGCGACCTGCACCGCCTGCTCCAGTTCGCGGCACACCACCTGGGACAAAGGCGGCACAGCGTTGACCTGCTCGGTCAGAAAATTGACCAATTGCAGAAGGCGCTGGGCGTGGGGTGACCTCATATCGATCGCGGAGTCGAAGGTCAGTTGGCCCTTGGGCTTGCCGCCGAGCAACGCTTCCAGTTTCTGCTGCAGCGCTTTGGGATCGAGGCGCAACGTCAGCCGGGCATGTCCGGCCTGGCAGGCGCTGTGCGTGGAAATGCCGGAGGGCGTGATACCGGTTTGTCGTTGGTCGAGATCCGTCTCGCGATTCAAGGAGCGAATCCTGCCGCGCCCCCTGATCGCGAATTGAACCTTGATGCAATCGCTCTCGCCGTGATCCGCCGCCAGATCACACGTGGTCGCGGCGTAGCCAATTCCGATGCCCTTCAATTGCACAAGATTGACGCGCGCCTCGAAGTTGGCGAGGTTCTTGATCTCAATTCGAGAGGCTCCGAGGTGCGTCGAACCAAATTGAAATAGCTCGTCCGGGTCGGAGGTTCGAAAGAGCGGGAAACGATCGAGCGGCTCCGCCATGGTGCTCAACTATCACATCACATGAATAGATCATTGTGTATATCACACGCACGAAGAGTTGCGATACGACTCAAATCTCTTGCAGTGCGGCAGGCACGAACCATTCGCGCATCCGGCAAACGCAACCGAAAAGCGCAAAGGGCCGCTGGCAATATGCCCAGCGGCCCGCCGGGTGAAAATAGCTTGCGAGATGGAAATGCCGCTGCGGCCCCGGATCGCTTTATCCAAGCTCGCGCATCGAAAGATGTGAAGTCGAAAACGCTGTTCCATCGCGCGGAACAGCGCGGGGTGTTGCCGGTTTTGCACAGATCGGAACTGTCTGGAATCCAAAGCGGCTGAATTGCGGGCGCGACGGCTCATCAGAACGCGGGGGCGGCCTTAAGCGCCCTCGCTTTCCCGATGCCCGTCCCCACCCCGGCTGAACACGCCATAATTGCTCGACTTGCGGCCATCGCCATCGGTTGCCGCCACCGTGAGGCCAAGCCGCAGGAGCTCGCGCACGGCCGCCGCACGGGTCGGCATCCGATGCTTGAACCGGAAATCGTCAAGCGCCGTCAATTCGTCTGGGGACAGCATGATCTGCAGTCGTTCATCGCGCGTATCGGTCATCGGTCCGCCCACGGCAAAAAATGAGTAATGATCTAATTCTGAGCCGGTGGCTTCGGTTCCGACAAACCCGCATGATTCGCCAAATGAGTAAAATAGACCAATAAAAACAACAGCTTGTTCATTTAGCATTCACGTGGGACAAGTTATCTATTGGGGATAAGGAGAGAGCCGATGAAACAGGACAGCAAGCTTCCGCGCTCCCCCAAGGACCCCTCGCCGCCGGCCAATCGGCCGAGCCATGAGCGCGTGATCGAAAATCTCGACAAATGGGCCAACAGCCCCGGCCTGCAGCCGCCCAAATGACGACAGGCGAGCAAGTGACGACAGGTGAGCTTACGCGATGATCGGAATGTGGGTTGCGACATCGCGCGGTGCGGTGCCGTCGAGGCGCGGGTCGTCGCCAACCACGATCTGCCGGCGGAACGGACGAAAGCCCGCCCGCCGGTAGAACGGCAGCGCGGCCGGATGGTCGAACGTGCAGGTGTGCAGCCAGACGCGTTCGACATGTCGCGGCCCGTTTCGTGCCCAGGCCAATTCCAGCGCGCGGTTCATCAGCCAGCGCGCGGCGCCGGTGCCAATCAGTTTTGCGGTCACGCCGAACATCCCGATCTCGCAGGCGCCCGTCTCGCGAAAATCCAATTCAAGCAGGCCTTCGTCGCGGCCCTCGAACACCAGCGCGTGGACGTCCACCCGCGGCGCCTGGATCCTAGCCGCGAGTTCGGCATCGGCCATGCGGATGCGGGCGAACCACAGCCATTCGCCACCGACGCGCAGATAGAGTTCGCGAAACCAGTCGAGCCCGGGATGGGTGACCTTGCGCAGCGTCCATGCGCCGCGGGGATCGGGCAGCAGCGCCGGGCGGTCCACCATCTCCAAATGGGTGACGACCGCAGCGACCTTGCCCGCCGGAATGTCGGAATATCCATCGGGCAGGATCATGGTTTGCACGCCTCGCGCGTTTCCTTGAAGCGACCGACGGCAGCCAGCACTGCTACCCTTCCCCCTCGTCGCTCGCGAGCACGCCCTTCACCGCGCGGGCCCAGCCCTTGAGCTTGCGCTCGCGGGTGGCGGCGCTCATCGCCGGCTTGAAGCGGTGTTCGAGCCGCCAATTGTCGGCGAATTTCGCAGGCTCGGGATAGACGCCGGCGGCAAGGCCTGCGAGATAGGCGGCGCCGAGCGCGGTGGTCTCCGGGATCATCGGGCGATCGACCGGCGCGTCGAGCAGATCGGCCAGCCGCTGCATGGTCCAGTCGGACGCCGTCATGCCGCCGTCGACGCGCAGCACGATGTTGGCGGCCTTGGCGTCAGGCCAGTCAGCGCGCATCGCGGCCCAGAGATCGTAGGTCTGATAGCAGACGCTCTCCAGCGCGGCATGGGCGAGTTCGGCCGGACCGGTGTTGCGGGTCAGCCCGAACAGCGCGCCGCGCACACGCGGATTCCAATAGGGCGCGCCGAGGCCGACGAAGGCTGGCACCAGATAGACGCTCTGGGTGGAATCGGATTGGTCGGCGAGCGGGCCGGTCTCGGCGGCCTGCTTGATAATGCCGAGCCCGTCGCGCAGCCACTGCACCGACGAGCCCGCGACGAAGATCGAGCCTTCCAGGGCGTAGGTGCGCTTTCCGCCGAGCTGATAGGCGATGGTGGTGAGCAGCTTGTTGTTGGAGGCGACCGGCGTCGTACCGGTGTTGAGCAAGGCGAAGCAGCCGGTGCCGTAGGTCGACTTGATCATGCCGGGCGTGAAGCAGGCCTGGCCGATGGTCGCCGCCTGCTGGTCGCCGGCGATGCCCGAGATCGCAATCGGACCGCCAAACAGGCTCGGCATGCTGTCGCCGAATTTGGCAGAGGAATCCTTCACCTCGGGCAGCATCGAGCGCGGCACGCGCAGGATGTTCAGAAGCTCGTCGTCCCAATCGCCGGTGTGGATGTTGAACAAGAGCGTGCGCGAGGCGTTGGTGGCATCGGTGGCGTGCACCTTGCCGCCGGTCAGCCGCCACAGCAGGTAGCAATCGACGGTACCGAACAGCAATTCGCCGCGCATCGCGCGCTCGCGCGCGCCGGGCACATGGTCGAGAATCCAGGCGACCTTGGTGCCGGAGAAATAAGGGTCGATGATCAGGCCCGTCTTGGCCGAGATCGCGGGCTCATGGCCTTCGCTCTTTAATCTCGCACAGACGTCCGCGGTGCGGCGGTCCTGCCAGACGATGGCGCGGTGCACGGCGGTGCCGGTGGCGCGGTCCCACACCACCGTGGTCTCGCGCTGGTTGGTGATGCCGATTGCCGCGATGTCCTTGGCCTTCAGGCCAGCCTTCTCCAGCGCATCGCGGCAGGTCATGACGGTCGAAGTCCAGATGTCCTCCGGCTCGTGCTCGACCCAGCCCGACGCCGGGAAATGCTGCGGAAACTCCTGCTGCGCGACCGCGGCGATCGAGATGTCGGAGCGAAACACGATGGCGCGCGAGGACGTGGTGCCCTGATCGATGGCCAGCACGAATGACATGATGTTGGCTCCTGGCGTTGCGTCCCGGCGAAGGTGCGTGTTGGTTTAGCGAGAGGCAAGCGGATTGTCAGGCGAAGGTCAATATCGCTCTTGCTACGCCACACACTCCGCCGTCGTCCCGGCCTCGAGCCGAGACCCATACGCCGCGGCCGCTCTATTTTGCGCTGGGGCCAGTTGTGTCTAACTAACAAGCGCCGGTGGTAATGGGTCCCGGCTCAAGGCCGGGACGACAGTTGGAGGTGTCGCGCGGGCTACGCCGACGCCGTCGTGACGCCGCCGTCGACCACGATGGTCTGCCCGGTCATGAAGGTGGAGGCGTCGGAGGCGAGATAGGCCACCGCGCCGGCGATCTCGTCGGGCTCGCCGATGCGTCTCAAAGGTGTCGTGGCGCAGCGGCGCTTCAGGCGCTCCTCATCCTCCCATAGCGCGCGGGCGAAATCGGTCTTGACGAGCCCCGGCGCCACGCAATTGACGCGCACGCCTTGCGGACCCCATTCGCCGGCGAGGCTGCGGCACAGCGCGAAATCGGCCGCTTTGGAAATTCCGTAGGCGCCGATCACGGTCGAACCGCGCAGGCCGCCGATCGAGGAGATGATCACGACCGAGCCCTTAGCCCGCGCGGCCATTGGCGGGATCGCGAGCGAGCAGAGCCAGATGTTGCTCTTGACGTTACTGCCCATGATCTTGTCGAAGGCCTCGTCCTTGATGTCGAGCAGCGGGCCATAATACGGGTTCACCGCGGCGTTGCAGACCAGGATGTCGACCTTGCCGTAATGCCCGGTGGCGCCCGCGATCAGCGCCTCGACCTCGTCGCGGCGGGAGATATTGCAGGGAATGACATGCGCATCTCCGCCGGCCTTGACGATGCCATCGGCGACCTCCTTGCAGGCATCCGCCTTGCGCGACGAGATCACGACCTTGGCGCCGAGCTTTGCGAGCAGTTCGGCCGACGCGCGGCCGATGCCGCGGCTGGAGCCGGTGATCACGGCGACCTGGCCTGCGAGATCGAACGGGGTGTTTTTCATGGTGCGTGCTCCCTCTTGTTCTTGTTGCTCGTCTTTTTCTCTCTGTCATGGCCGGGCTTGTCCCGGCCATCCACGTCTTCCTCCGCCGCAAATACGTGGATGCCCGGGACAAGCCCGGGCATGACGATCATTGCGTGGCTATCGTCTCGGAAGTCACCGAGCTGCCTTACACCAGCCCGCCGCTCTCCGTTACACGGCGCAGGTGGTACTCCGTATCGCCGAAGGTATTCTCGATCATGGTGAGGCGCTTGAAGTAGTGGCCGATCTTGGCTTCCATGGTCATGCCGATGCCGCCATGGAGCTGGATCGCCTGCTGGCCGACGAATTTCATCGACTTGCCGATCTGCACTTTCGCCGCGGCGACCGCGGTGGCGCGCTGCCTGGCGTCGTCGAAATCGGTCGCCATGGTCGCGAACATCGACATGCTGCGGGCCTGCTCGACCGCGACGAACATGTCGGCGGCGCGATGCTGCAGGGTCTGGAAGCTGCCGATCGGCACACCGAACTGCTTTCGCGTCTTGAGATATTCGACCGTGGTCTTCAGCGATTCATCCATCGCGCCGACCGCCTCCGCGCAGATCGCGGTGCGCGCTTCGTCCACCACGCGCTCGATCAGGGGCAGCGCGTTGCCGGGATCGCCGATCGCAGCACTGCCGTCGACCTCGACGCCGGTGAAGCTGATGTCGGCCGCATGCAGCCCATCCTGGGTCGGATAGCCCTTCCTGACGACGCCCTTGGCATTGCCGGGCACCAGGAACACGCCGACGCCGCTCCGCTCGCGCTGGCTGCCAGTCGTGCGCGCAGTCACGATCAAGGTGTCGGCATTCTCGCCATTGATGACGACGAACTTTTCGCCGTCGATGATCCAGCCATCGCCTTTTTTCTTGGCGGTGGTCGCGACGTCGTTGAGGTCGTAGCGGGAGTTCTTCTCGAGCTGCGCGAAGGCAAACGTCTTGCTGCCGTCGATGATTGAGGGGATGTGCGCAGCCTTCTGCGCCTCCGAGGCACCATGGCGCAGGAAGCCGCCGGCGATCACCACGGTTGCCAGATAAGGCTCCAGCACCATCGCCTTGCCGAGCGCTTCCATCACGATCATGGTCTCGACCGCGCCGGCGCCGAAGCCGCCATCGGCTTCGCTGAAGGGAAGGCCGAGCAGGCCTTGCTCGGCGAGCTTGCCCCAGATGGCTTTGCTCCAGCCGCCCTTCTCCTTCATGTATTTCTTGCGCTGCTCGAAGTCGTACGCGTCGGTCAAGAGGCCGTCGACGCTGTCTTTCAGGAGCCGCTGCTCCTCGGACAAATCGAAATCCATGTTCCTTGTTTCCTCATACCCGGATCAAAATGGCCGCCGTCATTCCGGGATGCGCCGTCAGGCGCAGGCCCGGAATCCATACTCACGATGGTGGTTACGGATTCCGGGCTCGCGACGTTGTCGCGCCCCGGAATGACGCCGGAGATTGGGGCCCGTCCCTCACCCCCGAACGACTTAGAGCCCCAGCACCGCCTTGGTGATGATGTTGCGCTGGATCTCGTTGGAGCCGCCATAGATCGAGACCTTGCGGTTGTTGAAATAGCTCGGCGCGATTTGCGCGGTCCAGTCCATCGCCTCGTTCGAGCCGTCGTCGCCATGCTCATCATAGGGCGCGGCGAACGGGCCGATCACTTCCATCAGGAGCTCCGTCGTGGTCTGCTGGATTTCCGAGCCCTTGATCTTCAACACCGAGGAGGCCGGATTGGGCTTGCCCTTGCCGTGCTTGCCTTCATCGGCGACGACGCGAAGCTGGGTCAATTCCAGCGCCTTCAGTTCGATCTCAACCGCCGCCAGCTTTTCGCGGAACGCCTGGTCCTCGATCACCGGCTTGCCGCCGGACTCGACCTTGGAGGCCAGTTCCTTGATGCGGCGGATGCGTTCCTTGGAGACGCCGACGCGGGCAATCCCCGTGCGCTCATTGCCGAGCAGGAATTTCGCGTAGTCCCAACCCTTGTTCTCTTCTCCGACGAGATTCTCGACCGGCACCTCGACATCGTCGAGAAACACCTCGTTGACCTCGTGGCCGCCGTCGATGGTCTGGATCGGCCGCACCGTGATGCCCTTGGACTTCATGTCGATCAGGATGAAGGAGATGCCGGTCTGCTTCTTCGCCGAAGGATCAGTCCGGCACAGGCAGAAGATCATGTCGGCGTGCTGGGCCAGCGTAGTCCAGGTCTTCTGGCCGTTGACGATGTATTTGTCACCCTTGCGCTCGGCCTTGGTCTTCAGCGAGGCGAGGTCCGAACCCGAACCCGGCTCGGAGAAGCCCTGGCACCACCAGTCGTCGACATTGGCGATGCGCGGCAGATACTGCTTCTTCTGCGTTTCGTTGCCGAAGGTATAGATGACGGGACCGACCATGCTGACGCCGAAGGCAAGCGGCGCCGGCGCCGGATGCATCTGCAGTTCCTCGTTGAAGATGTAGTGCTGCACCGAAGTCCACCCCGTGCCACCATATTCCTTCGGCCAGTGCGAAACGCCCCAGCCCTTCCTGTTGAGGATGCGCCACCAGGTCACCATCTCGTCCTTGGAGAGATGCCGGCCCTCCTGCAATTTCCGCCGCGTGTCCGGCGGCACGTTGTCGCGGAAAAACGCCCGCACGTCTTCGCGGAACGAGATTTCTTCCTTGCTGAAAGCGAGATCCATCGGATCCTCCTGTGAGCAAATTGATTCGAAACTCTCCGCCGTCGTCCCCGCTTAGGCGGGGACCCATAACCACCGGCCCTCGTGATTGGCAAAGCCGGCTGCCGTATTGCCCTCACCGAAAGGCCGCGGCGTATGGGTCCCGGCTCGAGGCCGGGACGACAGAATTAATGCACCACCTCGAACAGGCCCGCCGCGCCCATGCCGCCGCCGACGCACATGGTGACGACGGCGTATTTGGCCTTGCGCCGGCGGCCTTCGATCAAAGCGTGGCCGGTCAGCCGCGCGCCTGACATGCCGTAGGGATGGCCGACGGCGATGGCGCCGCCATTGACGTTGATCTTCTCGGGATCGATGCCGAGCTTGTCGCGGCAATAGATCACCTGCACCGCGAACGCCTCGTTCAATTCCCAGAGGTCGATATCCTCGACCTTGAGCCCGTGGCGCTTCAGAAGCCGCGGCACCGCGAACACCGGCCCGATGCCCATTTCATCGGGCTCGCAGCCGGCCGCAACGAAACCGCGGAAAATGCCGAGCGGCTTGAGGCCGCGCTTTGAGGCCTCCTTGTCACTCATGATGACGGAGGCGCTGGCGCCGTCGGAGAGCTGGCTGGCGTTGCCGGCCGTGATGGTAAAACCTTCGCCGCGCACGGGCTTCAAGCCCGCGAGCCCCTCGGCCGTCGTTTCGGGACGCGGGCCTTCATCCTTGGACAGCGTGATGTCCTTGAACGAGACTTCGCCGGTCGCCTTGTCGGTCACGGCCATCTTGGTCGCGATCGGAGCCAGTTCATCGTTGAACTTGCCGCCCTGCTGGGCGGCGGCGACGCGGCGCTGGCTTTCCAGCGAATATTCGTCCTGCTTCTCGCGCGAGATGTTGTAGCGCTTGGCGACGACCTCGGCGGTGTCGATCATCGGCATGTAGACCTCGCCCTTGATCTCGAGGAGCATCGGGTCCTGGGTGTGGAACTTGTTGGCGTGGTCGTTCTGCACCAGCGAGATCGACTCGCCCCCGCCGCCGACCGCGATCTCGACGCCATCGAAGATCACCGAGCGCGCCGCGAGCGCGATCGCCTGCAGGCCCGAGGCGCATTGCCGGTCGATGGTGGTGCCGCCAACGGTCACGGGGAGCCCGGCGCGGAGCAGCGCCTTGCGCGCGATGTTGCCGCCGGTCGAGCCCTGCTGCAGGGCCGCGCCCATCACCACGTCCTCGACCTCCTTCGGATCGACCTTGGCGCGCGCGACCGCTTCGCCGATGGCGTGGCCGAGCAAGGTCGCGCCCTCGGTCGCGTTGAGCGCACCGCGATAGGCCTTGCCGATCGGGGTGCGGGCGGTGGAAACGATGACTGCGTCGGTCATGGGCGGCCTCCTGTTGCGAGTTGTTGTTGTTTGGGCGGGGCGGAATTTGATGACGGTTGTTTCAGGCGCAGTTCGTGGCGGGAAAGTTTTCCGACCGGCGTACGCGGCAATTCGTCGACGAACTCGACCGCGGTGGGCAGTTCGTGCTTGCCGAGCTTGCCGGCGAGAGACGCACGCAGGTCGTCGAGCGTGAACCGCGAAGCACCGTCGCGCAGCTTGATGAAGGCTTTCGCTGCCTCCCCGCGATACTCGTCGGGAATGCCGATCACGATCACCTCGTGCACGGACGGATGGGTGTAGATCGCCTGCTCGATCATCTGCGGATAGACGTTGAAGCCGCCGGA
>Ga0137412_10003769_pt1 | contig 12077 bp, 9 predicted proteins | sample CZODoug2_1_16fun_FD_122160 | JGI IMG/M metagenome (GOLD analysis project Ga0137412, IMG submission 122160) | Vadose zone soil fungal communities from Angelo Coast Range Reserve, California, USA - CZODoug2_1_16fungal (Hybrid Assembly) | ecosystem: Environmental > Terrestrial > Soil > Vadose zone...
GTCACCCGGCGGGGCCAGCTCAGCGTGCTGGCCGCCGACCAGTGGGGTGTGCTGCACCGGCTGCCCAAGGTGGTCGGTGTGCTGGACACCCGGCGCGGCCGCTACCTGATGCAGCGGGACACCGCCGCCGACGGGGTGGAGTGGACCACGCTCGCGCCCACCGACCCGGCGCGGTTGCACCACCGGATGGACGCGTTGCTCGCCGAAGCCGAGGCGCGCACCCGCCGGATCTGAGTGGGTGCGCGGCGCTGAGCTGCCCTGTGTCAACCTCTAACTTGAAATTGGTGTCGGCCCCTCGATCGGATTGGTCACCGGGACTCGGCTCTGGCGGGGGTAATGCTGGCGTTCGGGGCCGCGCGCCCGCCTCTCGACGTTGGATCGGCGGCTGCGCGTCCGGGAGGGCGGTGGGCTCGTTCGAGACGCGCGGCGGCGTGGACCGGCGCCCTGCTGGTCGTTGGCTGGGCGCTAGCTATTTGGTCGGGTCTTTCGCTGGTCGTTGTTGCATACTCGCAGGGTGCGCCGGGTCGAGCCGCCCACGCCGGTGTCGTCGTTTGTTGGCCGGCGCCGGGAACTGGCGACGTTGAGCTCGCTGGTCGTTGCGCATCGGCTGGTGAGCCTGGTTGGGCCAGGTGGGGCTGGTAAGACCAGGCTGGCGGTGCACTGGCTCGCCGCCGGGGACCGGGAGGTCGCTGGGTTTGTCGACCTTGGCCCGCTACAGGACCCTTCACTGCTCGCTATGACTGTGTCGCGCGGCTGTGGGCTGCGCGACGAGCCGGGGCTGGACCCGGTGGAGCAGTTGTGCCAGCGGTTCGCCTTGTCGTCGCTGCCGCTCGTCCTGGACACCTGTGAGCACTTGCGCGGCACGGTCGCCGCGCTCAGTGATCAGCTGTTGGGCCGCTGTCCGAGGCTGCGCGTTCTGGCCACCAGCCGGGTCGCGCTTGGCGTACCCGGCGAAGCCGTGCTGCCCGTCGGTGGCCTGGGCTCGGACGCGGTGACGCTGTTCCTGGACCGCGCCCGGCTGGTACAGCCGTCCCTGGTAGGCGGTGACGCGGAATGCGCGCGCGGCATTTGCGCACTGGCCGATGAGCTGCCGCTGGGTGTGGAACTCGCGGCTGCGCATGCCAGGGCGCTGTCGCTGCCCGACATCTTGGCCAGCATGTCGGACCGGTTAGGTTTTCTCCGCCGAGCCACTCCGGCGGCCGCGCCCCGACATGCCTCGCTCGCCGCGTCGATCGAGTGGAGTTACGAGCTGGTCGACGAGCAGGCCCGGCGGGTGCTGCGGGCGTTATCCGTGCTGCCCGGGCCGTTCACCCTGGATGCGGCGCGCGGTGTGGTCGGCTGCTCGGCGACTGCCGCCCTGGAGGCGCTGGTCGACCACTCGTTGATCCAGTTCGACGCCGACGACGAGCGCTATCTGTTGTTGGACACCATCCGCGAGTTCGCCGACCGCCCCCTCCGGGCCGCCGGGGAAGCCGAGGTGACCGAGGGCCGGCTGCTCGACTGGGCGGCAGGGCTCGCCGAAGCGGTCCGGCCTTGCCTGGATCGGGGGGACGTCGCGGCGCTGCGCCGTATCGAACGGGATGCCGATGGAATTCGGACGGCGCTCGAGGTGGCGCTGCGCACCGGCCGCGGCCTGGACAGCGCGGCCCGGATCGTCACCGCGCTGGCGTTTTTCTGGTCACTGCGCGGGCACTGCGCCGAAGGCCGGGTATGGGCCGATCGGGTCATAGCCGCACTGGACCAGCCACCGTGCGGACTGCACTGGGCGGCCGCGTTCCTGGCCGGGTACGCCGGCGACCTGGCGGCCTCCGCCCAGCAAGCCCACGTGGCGGCCGAGGCGGCCCAGCGAGTCGGAGACCAGCGCATTCGTGGTCGGGCACTGATTGTCGTGGGTATGAACGACATGGTCACCGACCCCGCCGCGGCGGCTCCGGTACTGACCGAGGCGGCGGACTTGGCCCGCCGCGCCGGCGATCTGTGGGCGCGGGTTGAGGCGCTGCAGATGCTGGCTTACGCCGACCTGATCCGCGGCGATCACCGCCGGTCGGTGCGGCACCTGGACGCCGCGGTCCCCACGCTCGACGAGCTCGGCCATCCCCAGCTGCGCGCCTGGGACTTGGCCATGCGCGCCGACGCAGGCGCGCTGGTCGGCCGGTTCGATGACGCGGTCGCCCTGGGCCGGCGCGCGATCGCGCTGGCCACCGCCGTCGGTGAGCCAGTGAGCGCCGCGAGCGCGCTGCGCCCCCTGGCCACCGCGCTCTGCCAGCTCGGCCGGGTCGAGGAGTGTGCCGCGGAGCTTGCGGAGCTGGCGCCGTTCTTCGCCGAGCACCCCGGCCTGGGCAGCCACGCGATGGCCGGCATCGGTGCCGCCACCGTCGCGGTCTGGCGCTGCCCCAGCGCGGCGGCGGATGAGGTCGAGGCTGTGTATGAAGCGGCACGGGCCAGCGAGATGCTCTCGCTGCTCGGCGAGTCCGGAGCGTTGCTCGCGCTGGCCCTACTGGCCAGCGGAGACGCCGAAGGGGCCGCCGCCGCCGCAGCCGCAACCACCACCGAGGCCGGGTCGATCGAGGCGGTTGCCTCGGTCTGTGCCGCGCGGCTGGTGTGGTGCGCCGCGCAGCGGGAGATGGGTGGCGGCGAGCGTCCCGAGGTCGCCTCGGCGGCCCATCGGGCATTGGCCGACGCGTCCGGGCGTGACCTGCTCCCGTTAGTCGTCGACGCGGTCGATGTGATCGCCGGTCTCGCCGTTGACCGGGACCGGTGGGAGGTCGCCGCCCGCCTGCACGCCGCCGCCGAACGGCTCCGCACCGAACTGGCCAGTGCGCGCTCCCCGCTGGTCAGCCTGTTCCGACCAGCGGACGAGCGCATGATCGCCGAGCGGCTCGGTCCGGCCGAGCTAGCCCGCGCCCGTGCCCAAGGCGCGACGCTCGACGCTGTCTCGGTGGTCGGCTACGCCGGCCGGTCCCGTGGTCGGCGGGACCGACCGCGCTCGGGATGGGCGAGCCTCACCCCCACCGAGCGCGACGTCGTCACGCTCACCGCCGAAGGGCTGACCAACCGCGACATCGCCGCCCAGCTGCTGATCAGCGAAGGCACCGTGCGCACCCACCTGCGCAGCGTGTTTGCGAAACTGGGGCTGCGCAGCCGGGCAGAGCTGGCCGCCGAGGCTACCCGCCGGAGTGGCTGAGGTACGGGGGCGCCGGCCGACCGTACCTGGCAAAGGGTCTTCCGATCGGCAGATGTTTTCCCCCGCCGCCCCGCCTACCGTCCTCGCCCATGGACGCACTGCAACTAGGTCATGCGTTGGCTGCATCAGCGGGCGCTGCATCGCTTGCAGTGCTGCTGTCCGCAATAACGCAAGCAGGCCAAGCAGCTGAGCAGCGGTGAGGGCACACGTTTCTTTTCCATACCTCTGAAATCGATTGCCAACTGAGCATCACCCGTCACCAACAATTGCCAGGACGTTAGGGCTATGTGTCGATTTCCGCTGGTCCAGCGGGTGCCGATACATTGACGACCTACCTAGCGGCCCGATACTTAATGGAGAAGAAAATGAGGCCAGGAGTCAAGCTTGAAGCAATTCACCCGGCTGTCGAATCGAACTTCAATGAGCGGAACATTGACGGCCTGATGACGCTATACGCCGAGGACGTGATGGTGCTCGTCGATGGGTCCACGATCACTGGTTTGCCCGCCATCCGCGAGCAGTGGTTGGAATTTCTCGCAATGAATGGACACATAACGGTGCGTAGTCGATTCGCCCTCGCAGCTGGGGATCTTGCTGTGCTCAGCAACGAATGGACCTTGGAGGACGGCGCAGACCACATGTCGGCGGTGACCGCCGAAGTAGCGCGGCGGCAACCTGACGGAGATTGGCTCTACGTGGTCGATCACCCGTTCGCCGGCTCAGAACCCGATGAGCTTGCCGCGTTGATGGCCGCGATGGAGGCTCCCGCCACTTGAGTCTGAGGCGTCTCAGCGCGCGCTTTCAAAACGGAGGCTCGCGGTGCCGCTGCCGTAGGTCTGAGCCGAATCGGATGTGGTTCTGGGGGTTCGCTGGGTTGGGTATGCCGTTGGAGTCCGGCGTGTTTCGTCGGGTCGTAGGCCGCGCCGTCGTGCCAGCAACGCCAAATCACGTAGACCCAGGCGCGGGCGAGGACACGCACGGCGTGGGGGTGGTCGTGGCCCCGGGCGCGGGCGCGTTTGTAAAGGTCGGCGGCCCACTCGTTGCTCAGCCGGGAATCTCCGGCCCACTCCACGAGGGCGTCGCGGAGTTGGCGGTCCACAGCCCAGCGGAACCCGACGATGCGGCTCTTGCCGGACTGGCGGGTGGACGGTGTCACGCCGGCCAGGCTGGCCAGGGCTTCTGGTGCGGGAAATCGGCCGCAGGCGTCACCGATCGCGGCCAGCAGCCGGGCAGCGCGCACGGTGCCGGCGCGCGGCAGGCTGGTGAACACGTGCGCATCGACGTGGGCGTGTAGCTGCTCGGTGATCTGGTCGGTCAGCGCATTGATCTGCTCGACTAGCGCGCGCAGCGCGGCCAGCAGTGCTCGGGTCACGTGCATCCCGGCGGCGCCGTCGTCGCCGGTGGCGCCCCGAGGCGCGGCGGTGATCCGGGCGTGCATCGTCTCCGGGGGTGGTGCTGCCGCTGTATCGGATCCCGGCTAGGAACGCGGCGAGGCGTTTGGGGGTGAGCCAGTCGACGCGGTCCTGGCAATCGAATCGTTGTTGCCCGCCTGCCTATAGCGGTTACGCAGATACTTCAGCTGGTTCGGACTGATCACCACCACGGTCACGCCGGCCGCCAGCAAAGTGTCGACGACCTGTCCGTCTGGTCGCTCGATCGCTACTTCACGGACACCATGCCGAACAAGCCGGCGCACCAGCTCACGCAGCCCTGCGGCGGTGTGGTTGGTCTGGAAGCGCTCAACCATCCGGCCGGCAGCATCAACAACCGCGATGGCGTGGTCCTCAAGCGCCCAGTCGACTCCGGCAGCGAGCTAGTCAGGTTCGAGCGGCTCCAGCCGGTCGGATGGATAGAGCTCAGCGATCGTCAAAGCGGGTCTCCTTGCGACTCGGGGATCTCCAGCAGACGCACCGTGGATGTCGGGTCGCGACTGTCGTTCGCTCACTGACGGCGCTCGCAGCGCATAGCCCTGTCGACGATCGGCACGACCCGACCTGCCACCGGTCCCGCAACTCTCACAGTTGGACGTCACACGTCAGCGCGAACCAGGCGATCACCGGTGGCACCTCAGGCACATCGGCGACGAACTACCGGACACCACCGACAAGACACAGGCTGGCCAGTGAGCTCAACCGCCCCGCCGGGCGCCAGTGAGCCGGTCGAACCCGGCCAACACCTGGGGCAGCGCACGCAGCTCCGAGGTGGCGTGGTCCACCTGGCCGACGTCGATCAGCGCCGCGTCACCTCCGGCGGCCCGCACCCGCCGCTGGCAGAAATCGGAGTTGGCGATCGGCACGTCCCGGTCACCGCTGGCGGCGAACAACCGCACCGGCACGTCCGGGCGCCAGTCGCAGCTGCCGTCGGCCACCGCCAGCGCATCGGCGAGCGCGCCGGACGGGTTGGCCAGCCGGTGCAGGAACTCGGGAGTGAACAGCTCCCCGGGCGTCGCCGGCAGCGCCGAGAGCACATCACGGCCGCCGTGGTGACCATCCAGCAGCTCGGTCACCGAGGCGGCGTAGGGCGGGCGGAACGCCTGTGCCGGGCTGTCGTAGAGGTGATGCAGGCGGTTCCACGCCACGGTGAAGTACGCCAGGTATGCCGGCGCGTTCTCGATCCCGGTGGTGGCCGCCGTGCGCAGGGTGCCGCTGACGTCGTACGGGCCGGCGATCGGGGCCACCGCGGCCAGCCGGAACTCCGGGGCGGCGCCGCGCCGCAGCTCCCGGCCCAGGGCCATGGCGGCCTGCCCGCCCTGCGAGTGGCCACTGACCAGCACCTGACCATCCAGCCGCGGTCCGTCCCGCTCGGCCAGTGCCCGGGTAGCCCGCAGCGAGTCCACCGAGGCGGTGACGGTGCTGGGAAGGTCCAGGTACGGGTGGTATCCGGCGCCGGTGCCCAGGCCGAGATAGTCCGGCGCGGAGACCAGGTAGCCGGCGGCCGCGAACATCACCGCGGCCGCCCGGTCGGAGTTGTCCTCGGTCATCGACGCCACCTCGTCGCGGCCGGCGGTGGTGCCGTGCTGCCAGGACACCAGCGACCTGGCCGGCTGGTCGGGGCCGATTCTGGGCGCGGCGACCAGTGCGCTGGCGGTTGTCTGCCGGCCCTCGGGATCCACGGTGGCGTAGCTGATCCGGCTGGTGTCCACCCCGAAACGCACCCGCGAGGCGTCCACCCGCTGGCCGGACAGGTAGCTACGCACCTGTTCGGTGTCCAGGCCACCCAACGGCTCGGCGGACAGCAGGGCACCTCGGGCGTGTACCGGCCCGATCTGCCCGGGACTGGCCGGCGCGGCGGGCGCCGCGAGCGCGGCGGGCGCCGCGAGCGCACAGCCGGTCAGCGGCGCCAGCAGGGCCAGCAGGGCGACCGCGGCCGCGGCCCGGAACGGTGAGGTAACCATGCGCTCACCGTGCCGGCCACGCCCGAGCGATGCACTCCGACCAGCACCCCGGTTCAGGGTAGGGCCAGCCGCGGGGTGCGGACCCGATCCGGCTACTAGCGCGCCGGCGCCGGGCTCACGTGCTCGATCAGCCCCGGCCGGGCCTCCGGCGCGGCCACCCGCACCGCGTCGGCGGCCGCGTCGTCGGACTGCGTCTGCGACTTGCGCTCGGCGTCCACCCGCTTGGTGTAGATGTCCACCTCGCGGTTCACCGTGTCCGCGTCCCAGCCGAGTACCTCGCCCATCAGCTCGGCCACCTGGTTCGCGGAGGCCACTCCTCGGTGCGGGTACTCGATGGAGATCCGGGTCCGCCGGGTGAGTACGTCGTCCAGGTGCAGGGCGCCCTCGTGGGTAGCCGCGTAGACCACTTCCACCTGCAGGTAGTCCGGCGAGCCGGGGATCGGGGCGAGCAGCTCCTTGCGTCCGTCGGCCAGTGCCAGCACGTGGTGCAGCAGCGAGCCGTAGCGGTTGAGCAGGTGGGTGACCCGGTGCGGGTGCAGCCCGTACCGCGCGCCGATCTGCTCGGCCTGGTTGACCAGCGCGAAGTAGCCGTCCGCGCCGAGCAGCGGGACCCGGTCGGTGATCGACGGCGCGACCCGGCGTGGAATGTCCACGGCGGCGGCGTCCACCGCGTCGGCCGCCATCACCCGGTAGGTCGTGTACTTGCCGCCGGCGATGGCCACCAGGCCGGGCGCCACCCTGGCCACCGCGTGCTCCCGGGACAGCTTCGAGGTCTGCTCGCTCTCGCCGGCCAGCAGCGGGCGCAGCCCGGCGTAGACGCCCTCGATGTCGTCATGGGTGAGCGGGGTGACCAGCACCTTGTTGACGTGCTCCAGGATGTAGTCGATGTCGCTCTTGGTGGCCGCCGGGTGCGCCAGATCCAGTTTCCAGTCGGTGTCCGTGGTGCCCACCAGCCAGTGGCTGCGCCACGGAATGACGAACAGCACCGACTTCTCCGTGCGCAGGATGAGGCCGGTGTCGGAAACGATCCGGTCCCGTGGCACCACAATGTGCACGCCCTTCGAGGCGCGCACCCGGAACCGGCCCCGGCCGCCGGCCAGCTGCTGCAGCTCGTCAGTCCACACCCCGGTGCAGTTGACCACCACGTCGGCGAAGACGTCGGTCTCCGCGTCGTTCTCGGTGTCCTTGACCCGCACACCGGAGATCCGATCAGCTTCCCGCAGGAACCCGACCACCTGCGTCGAGGTGCGCACCACCGCGCCGTAGTGCGCCGCCGTGCGGGCCACCGTCATGGTGTGCCGGGCATCGTCGGCCTGCGCGTCGTAGTAGCGCACCGCGCCGATCAGCGCGTCCGACCGCAGCGCGGGCGCCATCCGCAGCGCACCGGAGCGGGTCAGGTGCTTCTGCCCGGGCACCGTGCGGCCCAGCCCGGCCATCGCGTCGTAGAGGGTGAGCCCGGCGGTCACATAGGGCCGTTCCCAGAACCGGCCGTGCAGCGGGTAGAGGAAGCTGACCGGCTTGACCAAGTGCGGAGCGAGCCGGGTGAGCATCAGCCCGCGCTCGTGCAGCGCCTCCCGAACCAGCCCGAACTCCAGCTGCTCCAGGTAGCGCAGGCCACCGTGGAACAGTTTGGAAGATCGCGAGGAGGTGCCGGCGGCCAGGTCGCGCGCCTCCACCAGGGCGACCCGCAAACCGCGGGTGGCCGCGTCCAGTGCGGTGCCGGAGCCCACCACTCCGCCGCCGATCACCACCATGTCGAAGTGCTGGCCGGCGAGATCCCGCCAGCTGCTCTCCCGCCGCTCCGGTCCCAGCTGACCAAGGTCGGGTGTCGCTGCTGGCGCCATATCGAGACCTCCACTTCATCACGTCCGCTGTCAGACGCTACTCAGCCGACCGGCTTCGGACCCCGTTAGTCGTTCGAGAATTTGCGCGGATAGCCCGTCCGATACTGATTGCGACCGGGCGGCTACCGAGCGGCGGCTAATCGAGGTCGTCGTGCCGCATGAGTTGTCGGCTGGCCTCGGTGATCGAGCCGGACAGGGAGGGGTAGACGGAGAACGTGTAGGCCAGCCCGTTCACCGTCAGGTTGTTCTGCACCGCCATCGCGATCGGCAGGATCAGCTCGCTGGCTACCGGGGCCACCACCACGCCGCCGATCACCACCCCGGTGGCCGGCCGACAGAACAGCTTCACGAAGCCGCGGCGCAGGCCTTGCATCTTCGCTCGTGGGTTGGTGCCCAGCGGCAGCATGATGGTCCGGGCGGGCACCTCGCCGGAGTCGATGGTGGCCTGGCTGATGCCCACGGTGGCGATCTCCGGGCGGGTGAACACCGCCGACGCCACGGTTTTCAGCTTGATCGGCGCGACGCCTTCGCCGAGAGCGTGCCACATCGCGATGCGTCCCTGCATGGCGGCCACCGAGGCAAGCATCAGCACGCCGGTGCAGTCCCCGGCGGCGTAGACACCCGGTGCGGTGGTCCGGGACACCCGGTCCACCGGGATGAAGCCACCCCGATCGAGCTTGACGCACACCCGGTCCAGGCCGAGGTCGGCGGTGTTGGGCACCGAGCCGACGGTCATCAGCGCGTGCGAGCCGGTCAGCGTGGCGCCGTCGGCGAGGGTGACCACCACCTCGTCCCCGTCGCGGTGCACCGAGTCAGCCCTGGTGCGGGAGAGGATCGTCACTCCTCGGTCGGCGAACACGTCCTCCAGCACGGAGGCCGCGTCGGCGTCCTCGCCCGGCAGCACCCGATCCCGGCTGGATACCAGGGTGACCTTCACCCCGAGCTCCGTGTAGGCCGAGACGAATTCCGCCCCGGTCACCCCCGAGCCGATCACGATCAGGTGTTCTGGCAGGTCGTTGAGGTTGTACAGCTGCCGCCAGGTGAGGATCCGCTCACCGTCCGGCACCGCTCCCGGCAGTACCCGGGGGGTGGCGCCGGTGGCCACCAACACCACGTCGGCGGGCACCTCGTCGATCTGGTCGCCGGCCTGCTCGGCGGCCTGCGCGCCGGTTTGGGCGGCGCCGACCCGGTTCCAGCCGTTGGCGTGGCCGCCGGTGTGCACTCGCACCGCGTGCGGGGCGTTGTCCGGGGGCCGCTCGGCGAACGAGCCGACGCCGGCCACCAGCCGCACCCCCTCCCGCTCCAGCCGGGCTCGCACGTCGGCGGACTGTGCCCTGGCCAGCGCCTCGACCCTGGCGTTGATCCGGGACAGCTCAACCTTGACCGACCTGGCGTCCGCCTCGATGCCCAGCTCCGGCGCGCGGCGCAGCTCCACCCGGACACCGGCGGAAGAAATGAAGGTCTTGGACGGCACGCAGTCGTCCAACACGCACGCGCCGCCCATCCCGTCCCGCTCGACGACGGTCACCTCGGCGCCATGTTGGGCGGCTACCAGGGCGGCCTCATATCCCGCCGGGCCACCCCCCATGATCACAATCCGGCTCATCCGCCAGTTCCCCTCGGCTTCTGCTCAAGATGCCCTCGGCGCAACGATCGCCCCTGACCCTAGAGCGTGCCGGTGATCCATGCCGGAGCAGCGCCCGGCCGACCGCGAGCCGGGCAACAACTCGGAACTCCGCTGGCCTAGGCTGTCCGGGTGTCGCTCTACGCCGCCTACGGGTCCAACATGGACCCAGCACAGATGCAAGAGCGCTGCCCGCATTCACCGATGGCGGGCACCGGCTGGCTGATGGGCTGGCGCCTGACGTTCGGTGGCGAGGATTACGGCCCCGAAGGCGCGCTGTCCACCGTGGTCGAGGACCCGACCTCCCAGGTGTTCGTGGTGCTCTATGACGTGACCGACGCGGACGCCGCCAAGCTGGACCGCTGGGAGGGCGGCGAGCTCGGGCTGCACAAGAAACTGCGGCTGCGGGTGCAGACCCTGCAGGGCACCGAGCTGGCCTGGCTGTACGTGCTGGACGCCTACGAGGGTGGCCTCCCCTCGGCGCGCTACCTGGGGGTCATGGCCGACGCCGCCGAACTGGCCGGTGCCCCCGACGACTACGTCCAAGCCCTCCGCACCCGCCCCAGCCGCAAAGTAGGCCCCTGACCAACTGCCCGCGAGTCGGGGCTCTCAGCACACTGAGTCGGGGCCCTCAGCACACTTTGCGCTGGTAGCCGCGCTGCGCGAACGCCTCTCGCAACGCCTGCTCGAACCCGCGGTTGTCCTTGAGGTCGTCGACCGTGACCGCGATGACGATCCACCCCCGCCTGCGCAGATCCTCGGCTCGCCGCCCGTCCTGGCTGTCGCGACCGCTGTGCGCCGCGTACCCGTCGTACTCCAGGGCGATGCGTTGATCCGGCCAGGCCAGATCGAGCCGGTACAGCTCTACCCCGTCCGACGTGCGGATCGACCAATTGACCTCGGCGGGCGGGAAGCCAAGGTCGGCGACCTCCAGCAGCAACCAGCTCTCCGGCGGCGACTCTGCACGCCCTGTGGCCAGGCCGAGCAGCCGCAGTCCGCGCCTGGTGCCCCGAGGATCGCGCCGGTTCTTCAGCCGGGCGGCCACCCGGGCCCGGAACTCCTCGCGCCGCTCGGGGGGCCGCGAGGCGAGTAGTTGATCGGTCACCGCGATCGCGTCCCGGGGCCGAGCGGTGCAGAGCAGATCGCAGGCCACCCGCTCCGCGCATAGGACGCGCAGTCCGTCTCGCTCGATTACATCCGCCGCTGGGAGCGGCCCATTGTGGACCACAAGTCCGGCTCGGCTACGCGACGGATGTCCATAAGGCACCAATACATGGGTGCCCGGCGAATCGATCGCGGTAGCGCCGTGCAGCCGCGCGGCTGTTGCGCCCGCAATTACCGACAATGGGCCATGGAGAAGTAGCGCGGCAGCCGCGCGCGTACGTACATCCAGCGCCTGTTGCGAATCGATCAGAACGCGCTGCCACAAACGTTGCAACGCCCCGCTGCGCAGCGCGGCACGAACCGGGTATCGGCCCACTCGCTCGATCAGGTCACGTTGTAGGTAGGCCCCGTGGGTGCCGGATACGACGTCCATTCGTCCACGGTCGCGGACAACGAGACGCGGTGTGCCTCTCCCGGGCTGAGCTGTGGACAAGTCCGGCCGATGTGGATAACTCCGCCAGACGCGTGTGCTGAAACCCGCGACTCAGTGTGCTGAGAGCCCCGACTCGCGGGCCGTTGACGCCGCGAGCCCCGACGGTGGGGCGCTCGGCCCGGGCGGGGCGCGGGTTAGGCGGCGAGGCTGGCCAGGGCGGCGTGGACCAGGACGCGGACGCCTACCGGGAGCGCGCGTTCGTCCAGGTCGAAGGTGGGCTGGTGCAGGTCCTTCTGCGGGCCGTCGCCGGACCACACGCCGAGGCGGCCCATCGCGCCGGGGATGTCCTCCAGGTACCAGGCAAAGTCCTCGCCGCCGCTGGACTGCTCGGTGCTGGTCGCCCCGTCCGGGCCGACAGCGGCCACGGCGGCGTCGTGCAGCAGGCCGGTGCTCAGCGCCTCGTTGTGCACCGGCGGCACGCCACGCCGGTGATC
>Ga0137412_10003770_pt1 | contig 12077 bp, 9 predicted proteins | sample CZODoug2_1_16fun_FD_122160 | JGI IMG/M metagenome (GOLD analysis project Ga0137412, IMG submission 122160) | Vadose zone soil fungal communities from Angelo Coast Range Reserve, California, USA - CZODoug2_1_16fungal (Hybrid Assembly) | ecosystem: Environmental > Terrestrial > Soil > Vadose zone...
GGCATATTCTCCTTTTTGCGTTTCTGCTGGGCATTGCGTTCTCCTACGAAATGCCGGCCATCTCTGCGCTTGTGCCGGAGCTCGTGAAACGCGATGAGATTGCGGCAGCTGTTGCTCTTGATCGATCGGTGTTTCACGGGTCGCGTCTGATCGGGCCGTCACTGGCAGGTTTTTTTGTCGCATGGTGGGGCGCCGCAGCGGCATTTTTCGCAAACGCGCTCTCTTTCGTGGCGCTCATCGTTGCACTCATCTCGCTGCCCAAGCGGCCCATTGGAACGCCCGAGGAAGAAGAACAACGCCGCAGCGGTATCCTGGAAGGTTTTCGCTATGTCCGCTCAAATCGCATCATTGTGGCGCTAATCGCACTGATTGCGTTGAACACGATCTTTGTTTTTCCAGCTATCTCAGTGATGCTGCCACTGTACGTGCGCAATATTCTTCATCTGGGCGCGCAAAGTATGGGAGGACTGATGGCGGTATCCGGGAGCGGCGCATTTCTTGGCTCGATTGGCTTGCTGAGTGTCGCGCGAGAACACCGCCTCAGGTTCATGAGCGGGAATGTGATCGCCATTGCTTTGGGAGTTTTTCTCATGTCGTGGTCACAAAGTTTTTTGCTGACGGCGTGCGCCATGGGAGCCATCGCCATCGCGCTCTCGATGAACTTCGGTCTGGCTAACACGATCGTGCAGGAGCAGGCGCCAGCGCACCTGCGCGGGCGCGTCTCGGCGGTCGTGGGTATGAGCTTTTTCGGGCTAATGCCAATTGCTGGGCTGATCGCGCCTGGCTTCTCTGATTTAATCGGAATGCGAACCACACTCGGTATCTGCTCGGTGATTTATGGAATCGCTGCAGCCTTAGTTTTAAGTCTTGCCGGGCGCCATGTTTGCGACAGTCCAGTTTCGCCTGCGCCTGCGCCCGAGATCGAGCCCGTTTGCTGATGATGTCGATTTTTGAGCGCTGTCATCCCGAGCGGAGCGCAGCAGAGTTGAAGGATCCCGTTGACCTATCTTTAAGCCAGTTCCGCGGGGTTCCTCGACTTCGCTCGGAATGACCCTTTACTTGTTAGGCCGATGATTTCGTTCTCCACTTGTTGGAACTCGGCACGCCATACTACTGGCGACGCGATGCTGCGCGAAATCAAAACCAAGCTTGGGTTTGATTTGATTGAGCTGGGTCAAGCTGTCCAAAGGTCGTTGGTACCGGGAATTGAAAAAATGCTCGATGCCGGAGAAATTCGCGTTAGTAGTCTGCACAATTTTTGTCCGTTGTCTGCCGAACTCGCACCGTCTTCGCCGGACCGCTACAAATTTTCCGCGGTGTCCGCCGCGGAACGTGAAGCAGCCATCACGCAAACGTTGCGGACGATTGATTTCGCGGCGCGGTTAGACGCTCCGTTTGTCGTATTGCACCTGGGACAGGTGGAGATGTCGCCAATTACAAATCGGTTGATCGCGATGGCGAAAACCGGCAAATACCTGTCGCGCGAATATGTGAGAATGAAAATTGGTGCGGTGCAAGAACGGGAAAAAATCGCGCCTGCGTCGCTACAGCGCGTGAAAGAGTGCCTATGCCGAATCGTCGAATATGCCGCTTCGAAAAATATACGGATTGGTTTGGAAGCCCGGCGCGATTATGAACAAATTCCAACTGAGCGCGAACTAATGGAGCTGCTTGAGGAAATGAAGTCCCCGCAGCTGGGTTATTGGCATGATTTCGGTCACTCTCAGATTAAAGAGAACCTGGGATTCATTGATCACGCCGAGTGGCTGCGCGCGATCGGTCCCCGCGCGTTTGGCTGCCACGTGCAAGACTGTGTCTGGCCTGCGCGAGATCATCAACCGCCCTTTACCGGAGGTATCGATTTTGAGAAACTTGTTCCGCTTTTTCCCACAAACTGCTTATTTATCTGGGAGATGAACGCGAATACGACAGCCGATGCAATTCGCCAGTCAGTCCAAATGTGGAAGGAACGCTTCAGCGAATGAAAAAAATCCTGATCACTCTTTTCCAGCTTAGCGTCACCATCGCGGTGCTTTACTGGGTTTATCACGATCCCAATAGGCGCACGCAGATGCTCGAGGCAATCCAAAACGCTCAGTATCGCTGGGTCGCCCTGGGCATCCTGGCGTACATGATCGTGGAAATTGCCGCCGCTTTTCGCTGGCATGTTTTGCTGAAGGTCCAAAAGATCCATCTGAGCCTTCCACGCCTCTCAGGTCTGTTCTTTATCGGCATGTTTTATAACCAGTTTCTTCCCGGAGGCACGGGCGGCGATATCATGAAAAGTTATTATCTGCTCAAGGAAACGCCGGACAAAAAAGCGGGCGCATTGCTGGCCGTCGTGTTTGATCGTTTCATTGGTCTTGTTGCCTTGGTCGCCATTACCGTCACCCTCATCGGATTGCGCTACGATTTTCTCGCGCAGACTCCGGAGACGCGAAATTTGCTTTGGTTGCTGCTCTTTCTTCTCGGCACATCGGTCCTGACGTTGCTGTCCACTTTTGTAATCAGCGGATTTAACCTGTTCCATTCATTACCGGAGAAGTTCCCCGGCCGCGATAAACTGATCGAAATTTCCGCGGCCTATCACCTTTACGCGCATCATTGGCGTGCGACGCTCGTCGCGTTTGGTGCGTCTCTCGTAGCGCATCTGGCCACGTTCACCACTTTTCTGTGTGCTGCTTACGCGCTGGGCGCGCCGGTACCAGTGGTGAACTTCTTCGCCGTGATGCCGGTGGAACGGACCATCTCTGCATTACCCATCAGTTTCGCGGGAATCGGTCTTCGGGAAAAGGTTTTGCAAATCATGCTCAGCGGTCTTTGTGGAGTGCCGGAAGCCAAGGCCATTCTCATTGGTTCCCTTAGCTTCCTTATCATTCTGGTCTGCTGCCTGCCAGGCGCGCTCGTTTATCTTTTCTACAAGCCAAGTGGTGCAGTCGCGCGCGTGAAAATGCGCGAGATGCAACACGAAGTCACCGCGCTGGAACATGAGATGGGCGAAGCGGAGTAAGAATCGTGATCGGTGAACTGTGATCAGTGATCCGCCTAACGAAATAACCGTCGTCTGCGACGCCCTCTAGTTCGCATGAAACAACGGCAGCCACGTCCATTTGTCGTCGCCACCTTCGCCATGACTGTCGATGGCAAGGTTACCACGAAAAATTTATCGCCGGTAGATTTCACTTCACGTGAAGACAAGTTGCATTTGTTTCGGCAGCGCGCTTTGGCCGATGCAGTACTGATCGGGCACACGAGTTTAAAGCGCGACAACGTTCGGCTCGGGCTGCCAGCTGAAATGCAGGAAAGCCGAGTGAAGCGCGGTCGAAGCCGCTGCCCATTGCGGGTGATCGTTTCCAACGAAGGCCGGATCGACCATCGTCTGAAGATTTTTCAGTCGGACGTTTCGCCGATCATCATCTTTTCTACGAAACGAATGCCTCAAAAATATCAGCGAGCCTTGGAGAAGAAGGCGACACTCCATTTAAGCAACACAAAAAATGTGGATCTCGCCGGCATGCTGCAAACATTGCGCAATAAATACAAAGTTCGGACTGTTGCATGCGAAGGCGGGCCGACGCTTTTTCGAACGTTATTGGAACAAGGCCTGATCGATCGGCTCAATCTAACCATTGCGCCTTACATGTTCGGTGGAGCAAAGGCCCCGACGCTGACGGGCCTGAGCAAGGATTTCCTGCCCGCCAGCGTGCATTGTTCGTTGAGCGACATGCGCACCATCGGCGACGAGTGTTTTCTTACTTATCGAATCAAGCGCCGGCGCCGGCGCCAGAAGTAGGCACCCCTTTGCGACGGGGTCGCCGCACAAGTTCGCCTTCACAGTTCGGACAAACGAAGTTCATTTGCCCGGCACAGTCCGCGCAATAGGTACACTCGTAACTGCAGATGTACGCGACTCCATCATGTGCAAGAGTAGCTCCACATCTTTCGCACACGCTCTTCAGTTCCAGCCCCATTTTCTATTTTCTAGGAGCGCCGCAAATCGTTCAACGACGAAAAGCGTAGTCTGGATTGCTCGGTTTTTAGGGTGTGATGACCAATTACTTTGTGTACGCTCGCGTTGTTTCTCGGAGGAATTGGTATGCTCAAATCAATAAGCTGCTTCATCACGATCGCATTTGTGGTTGCGTCGCAAACAACCGGATCCGTCGCCGCTGAGGCGCCGTGGGATCGAACCGTGCTGCCGCGTCCACCTCAGCCGTTCCAAGGGGTGACTAAACGTTCGCTTGAAGGGTCCGTTGCATCCTTTACTCAGCCAGTGAAGGCGCCACCTAATGCGCCGAACATCATGCTTGTCCTGATTGACGATGCCGGGTTCGGTAACCCATCGACGTTTGGCGGGCCCGTCGCAACGCCTACCCTCGACAAACTGGCGGCCGAGGGACTTCGTTACAATCGATTCCACGTCACCGCCCTTTGCTCGCCGACGCGCGCCGCGTTGCTATCGGGGCGAAATCATCACGCGATAGGTTTCGGTTCGATTTGCGAGTTAATCGGCGGCTGGCCCGGCTATAGCACGAACTGGCCAACGAGTGCCGCTTCCATCGCTCAGATTCTTCAGGGCAACGGCTATAACACAGCTGCGATCGGCAAGTGGCATCTTACACCTGACGCGCAACAGGGACCTGCAGGCCCTTTTGATCGCTGGCCGAACGCACTTGGTTTCGATTATTTCTGGGGATTTCTCGGCGGAGAAAGCGGTCAGTTCGATCCAGTCCTTACAGAGAATAACAGCATCATCGGCGTACCAAAAGAGAAGGACTTCTATCTAAACGACGCGATGGTGGAACACTCTGTTACCTGGATTCGTGATCAGAAAGCTCAGTCGCCGGACAAACCTTTCTTTCTCTACTTCTCAACCGGGGCAACTCACGCGCCGCACCAAGTCCCGAAGGAATGGAGCGACAAATACAAAGGCAAGTTTGACCAGGGCTGGGACAAGTTACGCGAGGAGACGTTTGCGCGACAAAAACAGCGTGGTGTTATTCCAGCTAACGCCAAACTCACTCCTCGTGATCCGGCATTCCCAGCCTGGGACAGCGCACCGCCGGAAGTAAAGAAATTGTATTCGCATCAGATGGAAGTGTATGCCGGTTATCAAGAAAACGCGGACCATGCTGCGGGGCGCGTCGTGCAAGCGATCGAAGACATGGGCCTCGCCGACAATACACTAATTATCTACATCTTTGGCGATAATGGCGCGAGCATGGAAGGGACAGAGAGCGGCACATTCAACGAAATGACTACTCTGAACGGCGTTCCACTCACGAACGACCAGCAACTAAAAGCGATCAAGGCTTATGGTGGCCTGGACAAATGGGGCGGTCCGGACATGGCCCCGCATTACGCCGCTGCGTGGGCGTGGGCTGGTAACACGCCATTCAAGTGGGGCAAACAGGTGGCCTCACATCTTGGCGGTATTCGTAACCCAATGGTCATTACCTGGCCAAAACGCATCAAGGACAAAGGCAGTCTGCGAAGTCAGTTCACTCATTGTACCGACATCGCACCGACGATCCTGCAGGCCGCTGGCCTGCCCGAGCCAAAGGAAGTCAACGGCGTCGCGCAGATGCCCATGCAAGGCGTAAGTTTTCTCTCCACGTTTGATGACGCCAGTGCGCCTGCGCAACACACGCAACAATACTTCGAGATCTTGGGAAACCGCGCAATGTACAAGGACGGCTGGCTGGCATGCTGGCGGCTAGACCGAATTCCGTGGAAGATTGATCCCGAAACTCTCAGGCGATTCGCACCAGGTAAATGGAACCCGGATCAGGACAAATGTGAGTTATACAATCTCGACGAAGATTTCTCGCAGGCTGACGATGTCGCCGACAAGTATCCGGACAAAGTGCGCGAACTGACGGCTCTGTTCTGGGCGGAAGCCGAGAAGTATCAGGTGCTGCCGCTACTTGGAGAGATGGCGACGGTATGGGGATTTCCCAAAGGCTTACCGGAACAGACGAAGTTCATCTATTACAACGGAACAGAAAACATCTCTTCCGGCATGATTCCACCGATCTATAACCGTTCTTACAGCATCAGCGCGGACCTCGACAATCCGGGTCGATCGGGCCTCGGACTGCTTCCCGGGATCGCTGGGGTGATTGTGGCCGAGGGCAGTTTTCTAGGCGGCTTCTCGCTCTATGTCGAAAACGGCCACCTCAAGCACACCTATAGCTTGCTCGGTCTCAAACTGGATACCATCAGTTCACGCGATCAGTTGCCCAAGGGCAAAGTGAATGTGCGTTACGAGTTCATCGCCGACAAGCCCGGCGAGTTCGGCACGGGTGGCACAAGCCGTCTTTTCATCAATGGCAAACAGCAAGCCGAGGCAAAAATGGAGCATAGCGTGCCGTTCCGGTTCGCCTCCTACGCCGGTATGGACATTGGGACCGACAATGGTCTTCCAGTCGTCCCCAAATTCGAGTACACCAAGGTGCTACCGAAGTATTTCAGAGGGACGATTGAGAAGGTCGAGTTCGACCTCGGTCCGTCCAAACTGGGTAGCGAAGACCTACAGCGCAGGTATCTGGAGCACTTTGCCAAGGCGGTGAGTAATTGAGGAACCCAGCGCGTGTGACTGATGCGGTGGCCCGGGCCGGCTTGTAAAGTTCACCGTTTCAACTCGCCTGAGCGGCTTTGCGCCGACTAAGATGGCACTTGTCCCATGTCGTTCCGGCAAACCATTGCGGCAAAGATTTTCGGCCTTGCAGTGTTTCTCTTGCTGCTAACGATCGCGCTCGCCGGCTTTCTGCTCCACGAGGTAACCCGAACCAGGCAGGCTCTTCAGGTCATAGCACAGTTCGATCTTCCGCTAACCCAGTCGGTAGCGCGCCTGGATGAGTTGGGCCTTCGACGGCGCCTGGCATTTGAGCGCTGGTTCGGAGCTCTGAACGCAGTGGAGCCGAATCAGGAAATCATTGCCGAGGCCAGCGCGAACTACACGCTTTTTACGCGTAAGCTTGCGGATGAATTTGCCGCCGCCCGGCGCGTTATCGGAGGGTATCCAAGAAACCTGGCCGGTCCTGGCCGCGAAACGCTCGCTGAAGTAAAAACCCTGCTGGATCAAATTGAACCAGCCTATCAGATTATCAGTACTCGCCAACGCGAATTGCTCGACATGCAGCGGGCTGGCGAACATGAGAAGGCCAATCAACAGGTGGACTTGCTTAATGACCTTCAGCGCACCGTGCAGAATCAGCGTGAGTCGGTGAATTTGAAAATGGCAAGGTGGAGTGCTTCCGCCGCCCACGAGACCGAGGGACGCGAGCGGCGCGTACTCTGGTTAACAATTGCCGCAACAGTATCCACGGTGTTACTGGGTTTGACTGTGGCGGCGCTAATCACAAACCGCCTCACTCGTCCAGTGCGGTCTCTCGCCACCGCCATGCACGATGTCCAGCAAGGCAACCTCAACGTCCAGTTGCCTGTGAGTTCTGGCGATGAGGTCGGACGCCTGACCAACTCTTTCAATTTTTTTGTGGAGCAATTGCGTTCCAAGGAGCAGATGAAACGGACCTTCGGCAAGTACATTGACCCGCGAATATTGGAGCATGTGCTTGCACAATCAGGTGCAGAGACCGTGGCGAGCGGACGACGCCAGATGACTGTCCTGTTTGGGGACCTTGTTGGATTCACAAGTTTATCAGAACGACTGACGCCCTCGCTCATGGTCACGCTCCTCAACCGTCATTTCGGCCTCCAAGCCATGGCGGTCCAGGAGCACCACGGTGTAGTAGACAAATTCGTGGGCGATTCCATCATGGCATTTTGGGGTACCCCCTTCGTGAAGCCGGAAGAACATGCTGTGTTGGCATGTCGTGCTGCGCAAGCGCAGTTAGTAGCACTGGACACTCTGCGTCGCGAACTTCCGGAGATTACCGGGTTACGCCGCGATGCTCCTACCGTCGAGCTGCGCATTGGCATTTGCACAGGCGAAGTCGTGGTTGGCAATATTGGGTCGGAGAACACGCGCAGTTACACCGTCATTGGTGACACGGTAAATCTCACTGCCAGACTCGAACGCGCAAATCGCGTTTATGGGACACAAATTCTAATCGGCGAAACAACTGCCCAAGCCGTTGCCCAAAAATTCGAGACCAGGGAGATCGACATTATTTTCGTGAAAGGCAAGACAGAAACCACGCGGATATTTGAGTTACTCGCGCCAAAAGGACAGTTATCCGCGGAATTGGAGCGCTTGCGGGAACGTTACGAGCAAGGTCGCCGAGCCTTTCTCGCACAAGAATGGGACCTTGCCGACGCTACTTTTCGGGAATGTCTCCAAGTTCGACAGAATGACGGTCCATCACAGGTCTTGATTGAGCGCATCGAAATGCTGCGCCACAATCCTCCCGCCAAAGACTGGAATGGCGCATGGCAGTTGGTGGAAAAATAACAACGCTATCTGCATATACAACTTCCAACGTAACAAGTGCGCCCAAGAGCGATTTACCTGTACCGTACGAAGTTAAGAGACGAGCGGAAGGGTAAGAGTTTCGATGCCCCGGCCTTAACACGTTTCACTTCGCCAGTTGGTTCAAAACGTTTATCATGGGCTCGCTGGGAATTCGGATCAGGCCAGCAAATGGGTGATCCAGCTCTAGGATTAGGAAAACGGCGCAGGCGACCGAGAACGCGGCGGCGACCAAAGCGAGAGTAGTCGTAGCATTGGGCGGCGCCACCACGCTAAAGCCAAAGAAGATGACTATCAGCCACGAGACCAGCGCTATCAGCAGAGGCCTCGAAATAGACGGCATTGCCTGCGCTCGCAGCAGCGACCGAAGCTCGCCGAGTTGCACCATGAGGCTCGCCGCCTGCATCTTAAGGGCGCGTTGCGGGTCATCCTTGGGTGAAAGTCGCTGGATAGTAACATAAAATACGTCACCCAACTGCTCGTTTGCGGCCAACTGAGAAGACGCTCTTCGCTCGCTCGGCCACATGCGCCGAACTGCGTCGGCGACAGCGTCGCGAAGTTCTCCACGCGCACCAGCTGTTTCGGGTCCGTAAAGCGCCAGCACTCGATCGAGGAATGCGATCTTGGCGGCCATTTGCATCACTTCGCCTCGCACATTGTCGGACGTACCCTTGGCCGAGCTGACGAGCAACCCCAGGAGTAAGGCGGTCATCGTCGCCACAAGACCCATGGCCAGTTTCACAGAATCCTTGGAGTCAGCGCTCAAATGATCTCCTGGAAGATAACGACGCACACGTCTTCCTAGCAACGCGACACCCACGAGACCGACAAACAAAATGGCGGCAATAAGACCGATCATGGCATTCTAGACGCGCTTTGTACAGGCCGCTCGAGTCTGGCGAAGTCGAAAGTCGTGATAACTCCTTTTCGGCGTTAGGTCATTCATTCATCGAGTGTCACTTGAGACTGTCGTTTAATTCCAGCAAGGGGCGCTCATCCACCGTGATCAAGCCACCCCGTGGAGTGTCTATATCAGTAATCAGCGCAATAACCACGGCGATGAGAAGTGGGAATAGAAATCGCGCTAGAAACGGGTGGCCCCGGGCCATTCCTGCCTCCCAGCCGGTTAGCCACAGGCCACAGCCTGCCACGCACAACAAAAGCAGCCAGACGGCGCCAGGCACGTGGTTGCGCTTGGCAGCGATCCGCGTCGCCTCGAAATCAATGGTTTCGTTGAGGCTGACAATGAAACTTGCAGTAATAGGCGTCGGCTGTTTTGCAGCGGCAGCAACTGCTTCATCCCAAAGGCGTCCATGCAGGTCGGCGCTGCCTTGGCGCAAGGAGGCGAACCGGTGCGAGAATTGCGTCTCACGATGGGCCTCGATGCGCAGTGCGACATATTCTCGAAACAGCCGACCGACGTTGGCAGCTTGCGGCTCGGGTAACAGTTGCGCTCGACGCGCAGTGGTATGAATAGAGTTTGCTTCCTGAACCACGAGGTCACGCCGAGTTTCGTGACGACTCACCGCCATGGCAAAGGTGAAACCAAGCAACAATCCTAGCAGGGTCAGCACCGCGGCGGGCACGCTGCCGCCATTCTGCGTTTTTTCCGGTTTAGCCCGGCTGCGTGCGAGGCCTATGCGCCATCCGAACTCCGAAAGAGCTAGCAGCACGACCGCCAGGATCACGAATACCATCCAGCTTGAAAAAATCCGGCTTAGGAATTGATCAAGCATGATGGGCTATGTTCGTTCTCTTCGCGATTGCAATGTAGCTTTCGATCATTTCAGTCTCACGTCCACCGGTCAATCTTTCATTGAACTGGGTTTATTCGGTTGTTGTGCAGGCTTGTCTTTTTGCGCTACAAGAACCTGGAAGCCGGCGTGACTCTGCGTAGTCGGATCCACCGCCTTGTCAGTGAAGATGATTGTCGTACCCGGTGTGATAACTGCCTTCGCGTCACCTAGGAATGCTGTCGGAAGCCCGCTCTGCTGCGCCGCCAAAAACAGACCCTGGCTTGATCCTTCTTTTCCTGCGGATGTTACTTCTATCCAGCGCAGATGTCCTTCCGCATCCACTCCGCTCAGTGCGCTGAAAACCCGATCGTTGAGAGGCGAAACAACCTGGGCATCCGGAATGCCCGCTCGCCCGATTTCCACACCATTACGATAGACATAGACCGTTTTATCGGCGCTGCTAACAATCAGGGAAACTGGCCCACTGGTAGATTTGTCGGGGTTCCAGTCAAACTTGCCACCAGCGATTGGCTCGCTTTCTTCGCGGTTTTGCGTGAAGAACAGACCCGGATGTACTGTTTCGGCCGGTGCGGAATGATCGTCAGCGATGATCACTGTCGCGCCTTTCATGGTGACGCCGAAGAGCAATTTGGAACTTCCAGCGGTAGCCGGACGCAGCCGTGAGAGTCCGGGTAACCCGGCAAATCACCAGCGTGCAGCGCAATCCCGCCCCACGTCACACGCTCCATGTAAGGCATCTCGGCTCCTTTATAGATGCTCGAGGTATGATGAACCTCCTTCTCCAGGATCGTGAAAACGCCAGTCGGAGTTCGATGGCCCGGTCGCCCTGTGCTCACACTCGATCGCGCAATGCGAATACCGTTACGATACACATATGCGATCTGCTCGGTAACGCTCGCCACGATCAGTAAAGGTCCTTCCGGGGCGCGCTCGGGTTCCCAGACGTATTCACCGGATTTCAGCGTCACCGTTTCCGGAGAGACACGTACGCCCTCCGTAAAAGTTTCACCAAAAATGATTGACCGCTCAAGAACGAGCAGGCAGGCGGCAAAGGCGATAAGTAACAAAAACTTCATCGTTGATTTCATGATTAGTTGATTTTCCGCGATGATTTAAATCAGCCTTGATCCAGTCAATGTCTTTTTGATGCGATGCACGCATGCCTTCGTGTGCTACGACGCCGATCCCTCAAGCGGCGCTTTCACCAAATACCGGGAACGAGGCGGTACCGGGTCAAGGCGACGTAGGCTGGCCATTCGGCATGTTGAGAGAGTACCCGCTCCTCGGCATGGATGCGGTAGACCAGAGATGCCCAACCCATCAATACGAAAAGGAGCGTGACGGAATTCCATTCCTGTAGGTTGTACCCGATGTCTCCAAGCAAGTACGAGAGATAGATCGGGTGGCGGATGAATTTGTAGGGGCCACGCGTCACCAGACCTCTCAAAGCGGGACGGACCCCGAAGAGTCTCCCCATGGTGAGAAGGCTAACAAGACTAAGACCAGCCGCGAGCGTTACCAGAACCAAGCCAGCTGCGGGCGATACCACATACCCGGGCGACCAGCGCAGATAAATGACTTGAGCATAAGGATAAGCATAAGCGATCCCGACTGCCACGCTGGATGCTATGGAGTAATCCCATACCTTCGGCTGAGGCCGTGTGACCGCGATTCCAAGAACGATGAAATGTTGCAGGACGTAGATCCAATCTGTGATCGTGAAGGTAGGCGTCAGTAAAAAGAGGATCACCAATTCCGTCGAGGTGACGCTGAATAGGAGAAGATCGGCAAACCGTCGTCCAAACATTTTCAGAGACGAATATGTATGCCGATCCCTTTCTAGCCAAATACGCTAGTCGCTTTGCGGCAGATCTGCGCAAACACTG
>Ga0137412_10003771_pt1 | contig 12076 bp, 10 predicted proteins | sample CZODoug2_1_16fun_FD_122160 | JGI IMG/M metagenome (GOLD analysis project Ga0137412, IMG submission 122160) | Vadose zone soil fungal communities from Angelo Coast Range Reserve, California, USA - CZODoug2_1_16fungal (Hybrid Assembly) | ecosystem: Environmental > Terrestrial > Soil > Vadose zone...
TTCGTGGATACCGCCTTCCTGCAGCTTCATCATCACAGGCTCCACCTCGTCCTCAGTCAGAACCAGATCGCCCATGACCATTGCGCTGCCGCTTTCCTGTTTGAATGCCGCCCACGAACCTAACGCGAGTCCCGGTTTGATCTCGACCCCGTCGAGCGTGACATGCAGGTCTTTTCGGGGCATTCCAAACTTGATCACGTCACCCGGTTGTATCTGCCCCGGACGGCCCATCGCTGCCTCAACCTGTTTCCAGTCGCTCCCGCTGGCCTTGGTGGTTGTGGAACTAGCTGTTTGTCCTGTAGCCAAAGTGCCACAACACAGGGAGATGGCGAGACTCGCTGTTGTGAAGAGTTTCAAGACTCGGACGCCAGTGGTGCTAAGCAAAGCGATCGTAAGCATGGTCACACACTCCTATTTCTTAGGTTGCGAATCTGAACCGAACTCCCAAACCCTGCCTCTCGGCTTTTTCATACACGAATGCAGCCGCCGCCACATCTTGTAACGCCATACCCGTGCTATCAAAGACAATTGTTTCGTCGTCCGATTCGCGCCCGGGTTTCTTTCCCGCAACGACCTCGCCCAGCTCGGCATGCACATCGGCTCGATTGACCACACACGCCTCCAGCGCATGATGCAAGTCCCCCATCACGGCGCACTGTTCCAGGATGTCGCACACCACCTTGCTCTTCTGCATCAGACTGGGGTGGATTTCCTGTTTCTGAGGGTTATCCGCCCCAACTGCAGCAATAAATGAGCCAGGTGAAACAGCGCCGGAGTCCAGCAGGGGCTGTCGTGAAGAAGTACATGTCACACAAATGTCGCTTTGGAGAACTGCGGCTGCGAGATCTACCACAGGCGTCACCGGAATCTTCAATTCCAATGCCAGTTCCAGCGCAAACTGCGCCGCCAACTCCTCGCGCTGATCGTAGGCAAACACAGTCTGGAAAGGGAAGAGGCGGCAGAGCGACTTGAGTTGTATCCTCCCCTGGACTCCACAACCGCAGATCGTCACGATCCGGGAATCTCGACGCGCCAGATACTTGGCGGCCACGGCTGTCGCCGCTCCAGTTCGCAGTGCAGTAATTTCTCGTGAATCCATCATCGCAAGCGGGGTCCCGTTCCCAGCGTCGCAGAGAACGATGACTCCTTGAATTGTGGGCAGTCCGAATCGTGGCCCGTTTTCCGGAAAGTTTCCGTTCACTTTCGCGCCGAAGTACGATCGCTCCAGATCCAACAATCCTGCTTTCACGTGAAAGCCACCATCGTGCGCGTGCAGGCTCAACACGGCAGGGGGAACCGCCTTGCCCTCTCCATACAGACCGAAAGCGTGTTCCACCGCCTCAATGCATTCGTCCAGGGTCAGCAGGATTTGAATCTCTCGCGAAGTGAGGAGCACCACCCCGTCTGCCTTCACGCGATTCTCCCCACGGGAGCAGCATCCGATGCTGCCAACAAAAAGCTGACGTCGGAACCCGGCGCAGCCTCAAAAGGCGTCTTGCCTCGAAAAAAGATGCGCGCTGCGTTGGGCCCTCGCAGAGTGATGGCTCCGTCCTGCACCCGCAGCATCGATCCCTCCCGCAAGCCGACCACCGGCTCTTCATTTTCTTCCAGGAACTGAAGGATCCGTTCCTCTTGTGTTTCTCCCATGTGGGTCGACGTGGGCTCGGGGTCGAGATAGTGTGGGCTAATCTGAAAAGGAACCAAGTCCAGAGCTTCAAAAGACAATGGCTGAACCACCGGCATGTCCTTGGTCGTTTTCAGACTAGGACATGCCACGATAGACCCGGCGCTCGATCCGATGTAAGGCACGCCCGCCGCAACTCTTCGCCGAATCGGGTCAACAAGGTGGTGCTCCTGAAGTCCTTTCAAAAGCCGAAACGTATTGCCGCCACCAATGAAGATCGCGTCCGCTTCCTCCACGGTTCGCACCATGTGGGAAACGTCATGTACTGATGTTAGAGAGAGGCCCATGGCGTGAAAGCGTTCCTCGGCCTTGGCCGCGTAGTCCCGTCGGTCACTCAGCGCAAAAGGGAACGAACACAACCCTACTGCCACTGCCAACCAGATTTCGAATTTCCTCCTCCGCATGATCCAAATAACCACCACCGTGTACGGTCGAGTTGCTGATGAGTAGCAGCCTTCTGACACTGTCCATCGTTGTCATAGAACCCCCAGGCATCACGTCAGGGACTCATACAGCCCTTCGATCAGATGCATGCCTCTTTGCAGCAATTCCTCATCCGGCAAATCTTGTTTCGCCCAGCCCCTCAGGACTCTGTCCAAGCCCAATCCTTCACTCCGGCCGAACTTCGCGTCAGCAAGATCGGCATCATGAATAATTTGTGCGATCCGCTTCACCTTGCCGTCTCGGATCGGGAACTCCTTGCACAAGGTTTCAAAAGTGCAATCCTCTCCTCGATGGCCGAATCCCTGCGGACAAAACATGTCGAAGGGAATCGCATCAGGATAGGCGCTGGGGTCGGCGCCGAAGACAAACCGTGCCTTCGGATCAATGAACCGCCGAATGAGCCACGCCGATGAAACCCGATCAATCCCAGGACGGGGCCGAGTGATCCACAAACGTTGCACGAACTCGCCAGACTTTTTTCGGCCCTTGCGACCGGACTTTGATGTCTCCGGTTCACCCGCGCGAAGTAGCAGAGTCTCAAGTTTGCTGCGCAATGGATTCCCGAAGAAGTCAATCTCTTGCAGCTCCAAGAAACGCTGCCGAATTCGATTCAAGCGCCCCGCCGGCCTTCGTGACGCCGAAAGCGCGAGAAGCTGTTTCGTCTCATGCAGCAATTTTTGATAATCGCGTGATCGAGCCTCCACGAACAGCCGTTTCAGTTCATCGGGCGGCAAGTCATCAAACCCCTGCACCTGAGCCACAGAGGCTTGCCCTTTGTAGGTGCGAATGGCCGTTGCCAGCCATTCCATGTGCTCTTGATTCGTCGCGCTATTGGGAAGCACATACCCGGAACTGCGCAGCCCCAGCATTCCGTACCGCTGCAGCCTCCGCCAAACCTGCACCCGCTGACTCGCGCTCTTAGCGGGAAGGCTGAAGACCAGCAGGAGCCACGGTACTTCCTCTGCTGCGGTTACATTCATAACGTTAGACGGTATATATATAACACACCAGCGTACCTGAAAAGCGCATACTACCGGGCAGGGAAGAAAGAAAAAAGCCCGCCCCTGCAAGAACGCAAGGACGGGCCACCTGGATTGTCTCGAGCGCCTCGGCGCCCGATCTCTCCCGTGCTACCTCTTTCGTGCCACTATTACTTCACAACAACTTTCGTGCGCATCCACGGATGAATACAGCACTCGAAGTTGTGTACCCCTTTCGAAAGGTTTGTCACTTCAAGATGGCTGCCCTGAAGAATCCGCGTTTTCGCGACGCCCAGATTCGAAAATCCTCCTACGCATTCCGGCGCCGTCTCCTCGCCACCGTTGAGCCCGGGAATGAAGCCCCCTCCGAATTTCTCCACCTCGGTAAACGTATGGGGTTCGCCGCCCTCGTCCGCAACGGTCAGCACCGTCCCCGCCTTGATCCGGACCGTGTCAGGCTCGAAGTCCCAGTTCGGATCGGGAGTCCCGGCAGCAGCCTTCGCGAATAGGTCGGTCAACGTCGTAAACGCTCCCAGGGTCACGTTATGGCAAAAATCGGGCCCCAGTGCGGCATTGAAAGTGATGGGATCGCACTCGTCCAGAGCTACGATCTGTGAGATTGCAGGTGGAGTGGCTTCCGGCAATTTGTTTTGAGCCAAAGCAGCGGTCGCGCCAGCGGCAGTCAGACAGCCAGCGAGTACACAGAGTTTCCATGCGGTATTCATTTTGTTGCCTCCATTGAATTCAAAAATGTTGGTCGGTTGGATCGTGTTCGGCCGCCGTACGCTGACGGAGTCTAGCGTCAGGGCGGCAAGTTACAAGGCAAGTCCAAGATCGAGCGGCGACGAACGCTCATGAGTTCTCATCCTTAAAAGTTCTCCTTCCTTAAATAGGTCGTCCTGAATGATTGGCTCAGGCGCAACTTTCGCTGCAAACCGCTAACGCGTCAATGCTTCCCACCTCCAGGGAGTCTCAAAGTTTCCTCCTCAACTAACCAACTGAAAGGAAAAGATTTACCTGCACATTCGGGAGCCTGTCCGGCATCCAAGGTTGTGATAGCCTTTTGTCTTGCACTTGGGGGAGCATGTCGGCACCCGTCTCAGCGGCGCGCATCCTGCGTTTCGATTCTTTCGACCTGGATCTCCAGGCGGGAGAGTTGCGGAAACGTGGCATCAAGTTGCGCCTGCAGGGTCAGCCCATCCAGGTTCTTGCAATCCTGCTGCAGAGTGCTGGCAGCCTCGTCACTCGCGAGGAGCTGAGGAGTCAACTCTGGTCGGCTGACACCTTCGTCGATTTCGACCACAGCCTGCACAATGCCATCGCCCGGATTCGCGAAGTGCTGGGCGATTCCGCGGAGAACCCCAAATACGTTGAGACCTTGCCACGTCGCGGATATCGCTTCGTCGGCAAAGTAGAGGAAGTACAGGGGCCATCGCCCGGAAAACAGAACGGCACAAAAACAGTTGCGGAAAATAACAAAAAGTCGGCCGATGCCGCGCCGGCAGTCCCAAAGCGCCGGGGAAAACTCCTCCTAGCCCCGTTTGCCTGCGGAATGATCGTCCTAACAGCGTGGCTGGCCTGGAAACACTATTCGCTTCCCGCCGAAACGCGACCCATCCGATCGCTTGCCGTCCTACCCATGCAGAATTTCTCCGGCGACCCAGCCCAGGAATACTTTGCCGACGGCATGACCGAGGAGCTGATCACCGAACTCTCTCGTATCCACGCCATCAAAGTCATCTCGCGCACGTCCGTAATGGAATACAAGGGCACCAAAAAACATCTGCCGCAAATCGCGCGCGAACTCGGCGTCGATGGAATTCTGGAGGGCTCGGTTCGTCGCGAAGGCGACCAAGTCCGCATTACCGTCCAACTACTCGACGGCCCCAACGATCGTCACCTGTGGAGCGAGGACTACCAGCGCGAGATTCGCGGAATTCTGAATCTGCAAACAGAGATGGCGCAGTCCATTGCGCGGCAGATTCGCATAGAAGTCACTCCGCAGCAGGAAGCCCGCGCCCGCTCCGGCCGCGCCGTCAACCCCGAAGCCTACGAAGCTTACCTCCGCGGACGTTCCTACATCACATCCGCGTCCTTAACCGTGCAAGACCTCCAGACGGCACAGCCTTACTTCGAAGAGGCCATCCGCAAGGATCCGGGGTTTGCCTTGGGCTATGTAGGTCTGGCGGACTGTTACGTATATTTGGCGTTCTACCATCAAATTTCTCCCGCAAGCGCGCGTGGACCGGCGAGGGAAGCTCTGCGCAAGGCAATGGAACTTGATGACAGCGTCGGGGAGGCCCACGAAACACTCGCCGTGCTGCATTGGTACGAAGATTGGGACTGGGCGGCAGCAGAACGGGAGTTCGACTCCGCGCTGGCACTCGCCCCGAATTTTGGTTGCGCTCATTTGCTTCACGGGCATTTCCTCGCCTGGAAAGGAAAGCGCCCCGAAGCTCTGGCCGAGATCGCCAGGAGCGGCGAACTCGACCCTGGTTACTCCTTCGCGGCCAGTGAATCTGCCGTGTACGATCGCCTTCGCGACTATCCCGCTTTGCTCGCTGCGAGCCGTCGGGAACTAGCCGCAAATCCGAGCGAATCGGCAGGGCACTTCTTTCTTGGTCGCGCCTACGAGGGTTTAGGGAAACGCGCGGAAGCCATTCCTGAGTATCAGCAGGCAATGGCCATGACCAACAGGGATCAGGATGCCCTCGCCGCCCTCGGTCACGTTTATGCTGTGACGGGCAAAAGGGACGAAGCCCGGAAGGTCATCCAGGAATTGGAACTAAGATCGCAGCATGCCTATGTCTCGCCTTACATGCTAGCCTCTGTCTACGCCGGACTCGGCGACAAGGACCGGGCCTTCACGCTTTTGGAAAAATCCTACCGGGAGAAGTCCTGGGACCTGCCTTGGACCCTGCAAAGCGACCTGCGCCTCGACAATCTGCGCTCCGATCCGCGATTCCAGGACTTCGTCCGCAAATTCCAGTTTCCAAAGTGACCCCGGAAGACTTGGACGCCCGCCGTCATCAACCTCTCACGGTAGAGCGGCGCTTGGTAGTCGGTCAGTTTCCGAATAGCCAACAATTCGTCGGGCATCCGACAGTCGTCCCGCTGTCGGTCGGCCCTCGGACCCTATATCAGGGCATCGCTGAGGCTAGGAATCCTTAATCGCGCCCGCCCTCGCGCCTGGAAATGAGAAGCTGTTCCCGCTGGGCTATTCTTGCGCGCATCCGCTTGCCCTCGGCTGGCAAGAACAGAAGGGATCCCATACCGATGCGTCGAAGTTCATCATCCTCCCAATGTCCTTGCATGATGCCGCTGATGGCATGGGCATTCGATCCGAGCAGCAAATGCCCCAGTTCGTGTGCCATGACACTGGCGAGAATTGTTGCCAGGTCAACCTTCGAACTCGTTTGGAGATCCCTTGCTCTCCGCCAGAATACGTCGCCGTACTGCCCGGTACCGTCGGACGCCAGATAAGCAACCCCACAAGCTGTGTCGCTGGTCCAACTTGCGCCGTTCGGTTTGATCCGCAAGACGAGATGCACGGGCCCACCGATTTCATTGAATGTCGTGGCACAACCGGCGTAGTTCGGGCGAACACAGGTGAGCCAGCTCACCTCGAGCCCAGCACGCTGAAATATTTTCGCGGCACGCCCCTCAGCACTCGCAAGAGTATCCCCCGGAACGCCGGCATCGTCGTAGACAGAGACAGTGATCCGTGGATTTTCTGCGAAGCTCATTGGGACCGAGGCCAATAAAGCGCAACTGGTCAGGGCGTGTAGAAAAATGGATTTGAACTTGCGATGCACGGCACTTCACCTCCCAATAAGGCCGAGCATCGCTTTCGCGAGTGCGTACCTCAACGCTTTGCGGGTGATTTGCGTGTCATAGCCGGGTAACGAAGTAAATCTTCTCGCGTCAGATACTTAGGCGGACGCATCACATCGGTAATCGCGGTCGCACTCTGCTAAACTGCGGAAATAACCGGGGCGAGTATGGCGGTTGTCAGCGAAAAAGAGCTGCGTTCGGTGCAGTTTGGGGTTTTCGAGGTTGACCTGCGCGCAGGGGAGCTACGGCGCAACGGTTCGAAGGTAAAGCTACAGGGGCAGCCCTTCCAAATATTGGCCATGCTCGTGGCGCGTCCCGGCGAGGTGGTCACTCGTGAAGAATTGCAAAAGAAGCTCTGGCCCGCGGATATATTCGTCGATTTCGATCACAGCCTGAATGCCGCCATACGCAGGCTGCGCGATGCCCTCGATGACTCAGCAGAAAATCCACGGTTTGTAGAAACCGTGGCTCGGCGAGGGTACCGATTCTTGGCGCCGGTAAATGGCGGTGCACCAACTCTTCCCGCCCAAGGGATTCCTCAGCCCATTACCAGCCCTATGCGATTGCATATTTCGGCTGCGCTTGCCGTCTTGCTGGCCGGCGTGGCGCTGGGATGGGTCATTGCACATTGGAGACACCAGTCTGCGCAGGTCACCTCCGTCCAGATCAAACAGCGACGGCTGACTGCCAGTCCTGAAGAAAACCCTGTTCTAGGAGCTGCCATTTCTCCGGATGGCAAATACCTGGCATTTGCCGACAGGACAGGTGTTTACTTGCGGCACATCGATAGCGGCGAAACCCACTCGTTGGTCTTCCCCTCTGGGTTCACTCCCATCCCTGCGGCGTGGTATCCCGATGGAAGCCATTTAGTCGCGACTTGGGTCGAAGGGCCGACTGCGCCCTCGAGTTTATGGCAGGTCTCGATCATGGGCGGCTCGCCTCGAAAGCTGATTGACAATGGCCAGCTTCCTGCTATCTCCCCCAACGGATCGCAGATTGCGTTCGTGAAAGGGCCGAAGCATGCTGAGGAAATTTGGGTAATGGAGGGCGACGGAGAAGGATCGAGGCGGCTTGCCGCCTGCCGGATGTGCACGTTCGGTGTGCCTGCCTGGTCGCCGGATGGACGAGGAATCGCTTACGTTGTCAGCCAGTATGCGCCCGATTGGAAAGACAACACCAGCATAACCTTGTTCGATCTTTCTAGCGGCCGCCAGGAAACAATCTTCTCTTCGGGCGGTCGTCAAGCTGATATCGGTAGGGAGACGGAGCTTGGTCCGGCGCTGGTCTGGACGGCTGACAACCACTTGGTTTATTCGATTTCTGAGCCGTCGCCGAATCAGGATGATTCCAATGTCTGGTCCGTGCCCCTCGACTCTCGAGGACGTCTGGCCGGAACTGCTGTGCGTCTGACGGCTGCGCCCGACGAAGTATCAGGTCTCAGCGCCAGCGCGGACGGCAAACGAATCACCTATACGAAGAACTATTTGAATCCAAGTATCTATGTTGCAGAACTGAACTCAGGTGGCACGCGACTCAGCACGCCGCAAAGGCTGACGCTCGATAACTGGAGGGACTATCCCTTCGCCTGGACCGCGGACAGCAAAGAGGTGTTGTTCACCTCGGATCGCGACGGGACGTTTCACATTTTTAAACAACGAATTGGCGAGGGCGCACCTGAGCTTTTGATAGGAGGAAACGAGGAGACTTCGTTGCCTCGTCTCGCTCCGGACAATTCGACCGTACTCTTCGAAATCTGGCCGCGGTTGGGGGAGCCCGCTTCACCGCGTCGTCTAATGCGCGTACCGCTTTCCGGCGGTCCACCGCAGGCGGTTTTGCAACACGATGGCCTAGGCAATATGCAGTGTGCTCGACCACCATCGGACTTATGCTTGTATGATTTGCGAAGTCCGACTCAGGTATCGTTTTTCCGTTTTGATCCCATGACCGGCAAGAGTGAAGAATTGCCGCAACTCAGACTTCAGGATGAAAATTCCTACGCCTACAACTGGACCGTGTCACCCGATGGAAAAATCTTAGCCACTGCAAAAGGCAAGATCCTTCAAAGAGACCCAAGCATCACCTTCATTTCCGTGGAAGATGGTTCCAGGCGCACAGTGACGGCGCAGGCCTGGGCCGGAATCAATAGCATTGACTTCGCAGCTGACGGCCGCAGCATTTGGGCACCCGCCTATACCAACACCGGAAAATGGGCGTTGCTGAACATTGATCTTCAGGGGCACACGAAGACAGTCCTCGAGGATGCACAGATGGCGATCGGCTGGGCGATTCCGGCGCCCGATGGCAAGCATCTTGCCTTTTGGAAGGCCCGCGGAACTTCCAACGTGTGGATGCTGGAAGGCTTTTAGGCCGCGGGCTGCGCCCACTACCCGACGTTTCAGCGCCGTGTTCCGGAGCCCTAAGGTGACGGCTTCACCGCCGAAGTAAACCGCAAGAACCCAGGCTCGAAACGGTTTACACAGTGACTTATGGCCCACTCACTTCGGTAACCTCACGCCAATTCCGCCCCCGCAACTATTCTCACGGGTGGGGGTTCCCACCTACATGACGAACACATTCAGCAAGTCTCTGTTAGCCCTGGCAGTGAGCGGTCTGATGGTAGCCGGCTCCGCTGCTCAAACCACCACCTCAGGCGCCGGTCCGGGCGTGAAAGATCCCGGCCATCCTCGCGTCAATGAAGTGAATCGGCGCGAAGCCCGTCAGCAGAAGCGCATTGCCAAGGGCATCAACAACGGCTCGTTGAGTCCAAAGGAAACCGCGCACCTGGAACACCGCGAGGCCAAGCTCCAGAAGACCGAGCAGAAAGATATGGCCAAGCACAACGGACATCTGACCAAGGCCGAGCAGCGCAACCTGAACCACCGCGAAAACCGCATCAGTCGCAGCATTCACAAAGACAAGCACAACTAAATCTCGCGAACAGCAATTGTTGAAGCATGGGTCCCAAAGATTGAAAACCGGGTGCCCCGCCCTTGTCGCGTCAGCGATAGGGCGGGGTTTTTCGGTCTCCGAACATCCCAACGCTGCCTCAAACTCCCCCGCCTTTCCTTCCCTTGACCTGCGGGTTTACAATTCCTCCCGCCCAGAGTTTCCTCTGAGCCCGGTGCCCTAGTTACGCCGCCGGGGAAGGAGAATCCGATGCTCCGCTCGCGCCCTCTCTCTTCTCTTCTTTGTCTTACCCCCCTAGCCGTCCTCCTAAGCTGTGGCGGTTCCGTGCACGAATCCGAGGAGCACTACGTCTTCATCGCCGCCAACATACAGGTTCCGTATTGGGAATCGGCAGCAGCCGGCTTCAACAAGGCCGGCGATGAACTCAAGGTCAAGACGGACTTTACCGGTCCCAAGTCTTACGACGCGAAAGCGGAACGCGACGCCATTGACGACGCCATCAAGGGCAACGCCTCCGGCATCCTCATTGCAGTCACCGATGCCGCAGTCCTCAGGCCCAGCATCAACCAGGCCATCGCGCACGGCATCCCCGTCATCACGCTCGACTCCGATGCTCCCGACAGCAAGCGCCTGTTCTTCATCGGCACTAACAACTACCAGGTCGGCTTCAACGGCGGAAAACGCCTCGCGCACGAACTTCACGGCAAAGGCAACGTCGTCGTCTTCACCATGCCAGCCCAGCCCAACTTGCAGGACCGCCTCCGCGGCTACAAAGACGCGCTCGCTTCGACAACCATCAAGATCACCCGCGAAGTCGATATTCAGGGTGACCCACGCATCGCCTTCGACACCACCACCCAAATCATCGGCAAGGAAAAAGACAAAGTCGACGCGTTTGTTTGCCTGGAAGCCCAGTCCGGCAAAGAAGTCGCCGAAGTCCTCGACCGCTACAAGGTCAAAGGCAAAGTCGTGATGGCCATGGATACCGATCCCGATACGCTCGAGTGGATCCAAAAAGATGGCATCGCCGCCACCATCGCCCAGAAACCGTACTCGATGGCCTTCGTCGGCCTGCAAATGCTCGATAACCTGCACCACCACAAGCCGCCAGCTCTCGACGAAGACTGGCTCAAAGACAGCTTCGCCCCTGTCCCAATGTTCGTGGATACAGGCTCCGCGTTGATCGACAAGAACAACGTCGCATCGTTCCTACAAGCGAAACAAAGCGCCACTGGCGCTACGAAGCAATAAGAAAGCGGACCAACTCCTGCCAAGGCCTAGGCGGCGGCAAACCCTCGGCCGCCGCCCGTTGTCCCCAAAACTCCGGGCACGTGGGGCCTGAGGGTACCCCCCTCCCCCCGGTCTAATGGAATCAATGAGATACGTGGTGTAGGGGGCCCAAATCTTTGAGTTTAAAGGACTTACAGGCAAAATCTTGGAAACAAAGGAGTTAACTCTACAAGATCGTTTCGCGCCTGTAACCCCTTATAGCAATGGTGCGGTCGGTGGCGCGCTAAGTCAACGACTAAATGGGAATTTCGGGGGGCGGTTCCGAAATAGGAAGGGAGGTTGAGTGATCGATGTTTCTGGACTGAGAACAGTGTGCAGGTATTTCGGCACTATGCAAGGTTTTGCAGCTTCCTGTATTTTCGACTGACTAAGGGAACCTTCCAATGGTCTTCACCAAACGTCTCCGCGAGGGAGTTATCCGGGGCGAAATTACTTGCAGCGTCCGGATTTGGGTTCGGCCCCATGTCACGGCCGGCGCACGCTATCGCATGGGGGATGGGGAGATCGAAATCGACTCCATCACGCCCATCGGTCTTCCCGATATTACCTCGGAACTGGCGCGAGAATCAGGATTCCTGGGGATCCTCGATCTACTCAAGGTCGCGAAACACGGTAAAGGCGACAAGATTTATCTGATTCGGTTTCACTACCTGCCTCCGCGGGGGAAGGGCAGATCCGCCAGGAGGTAGATACCCCTCCATTACTTCTGTACATCTTGACTTTGCTGATTAAGCAGGCGGAAGATTAAAGCTGCACCGTGACAGGTGAGTTTGGTAGCCCTGTCGATCAGGGTCACCCCAAGGGCTGCGCTGGGCGCGGCCCTTTTCGCTGTTCTCGATCCATTGTTCTCGATCCGGCGGAGACGCAGGGCTAGGTCGCCGCTGTGCGTTCGTGTAGAGCGGACACTCCTGTCCGCTGCCTTTGGGGGTAAAAGGCA
>Ga0137412_10003773_pt1 | contig 12073 bp, 8 predicted proteins | sample CZODoug2_1_16fun_FD_122160 | JGI IMG/M metagenome (GOLD analysis project Ga0137412, IMG submission 122160) | Vadose zone soil fungal communities from Angelo Coast Range Reserve, California, USA - CZODoug2_1_16fungal (Hybrid Assembly) | ecosystem: Environmental > Terrestrial > Soil > Vadose zone...
TGGTGCGCTCGATGCTGATCGAGGGCACCACGACGACCGATTCGTCGTCGAAGCCGAGCCGCATCGACTCCCACACGTTCGACATCGTCCGTTGCAGATCGTCGAAGCAGCCGTAGCGCTCTGATTCGTCGAGCTGCGAGAGACGTCGGCCTGGGGCGTGTAGTTGTGTCATGAGCTCACCTGTCTTTCTTGAGGGCTGTGATGTTGTGGACCCGCACTGAGCGGCTGAATCCCTTGGGCTGCAGGTCGCCGATCACTTCCGAGACGCATACGTGCTCGACGGCGGCGAGCACGCGGTCGGTGACCAGTACCTGCCAGCCTCGGGCTTCGGCGCACAGCCGGGCGGCGCGATTCGTGACACTGCCGATGGCCGAGTAGTCGAAGCGGCCCTCGAAGCCGATCCTGCCGAGAGTCGCGAAGCCCTGGTCAATTCCGATTCCAACCGCGAGATCATGGCCCTTGCGGAGCCAGCCCGCGGAAAGCTCGCGCACGGCGTCCCGGATGTCGATCGACATCCGAACCGCACGGTCCGCTGCGTCATCGCACGGGATCGGGTCGTTGAAGAACACCATGACCCCATCACCGGTGAACCGCTCCAGCGTGCCTTCGTAGGCGTGGACCAACGCCCCGATGGCGCGGTGATGCTCGCCCAAAACGCTCATCACCTCTTCGGGCTCGCTGGCTTCCGCGAAGGGCGTGAAATTCCTGAGATCGGTGAAGACCACCACGATCTCGCGGCGGTGGCTGCCGAGGAGGGTCTCGTCGCCGACCACCAGATCGGCGAGTTGTGGCGACAAGAAGCGGCGCAGGCGGTTGGTGCGCTCCAACTCCGCCACCTGCCGGGCGACCCGGGTCTCGAGTTCGGTGTTCCATTCGGTCAGCTCGTCGGCCTGCCGTCGGATGGTGTCGTGGTATCGCTTGATCCGCGCCAGCGACGCCACCCGCGCCAGTAGCTCACTCTTGTCGAAGGGTTTGGTGACGAAGTCGTCGGCACCCGACTCGAGTGCGGCCAGACGCTGTTCACTTCCGCTGGCCGTAATCATCACGACCGGAAGGAATTCCGTCGCCTGCGTGGCTCGGATCCTCCGGCAGACCTCATGCCCGTCCATCCCAGGCATCACGATGTCGAGCAGGACGAGGTCGACGTCCTCGGTCTCGAGCAACGCGAGCGCTTCCGCCCCCGACGGCGCGGTGAGCACCCGATATCCGCGGGGCGTGAGGACTGCGTCGAGGAGTCTCAGGTTGGCAGGCTCGTCGTCGACGGCCAGTGCGGTGACCGGGATGTGCATCAGACCGCCCGCCTGTTCATGAACGCCTCGACCTGTCCAGGCAGTTCTCGCACGCTGATCGGCTTCTCGACGAATCCGTCGAAACCGGCCAGAGTGGCCCGCTCCCGGTCCTCGGCCATGGCGAAGGCGGTGACGGCGACGACCGGCACGTCCCGTCCGAGGCTGCCCTCTCTCATCCTGCGCAGCGTCTCGGTTCCGTCGATGCCGGGGAGTTGTAGATCCATCAGCACCAGATCAGGGGGATCCTGCTGGGCGACGCGGAGACCTTCCTCTCCTGATTGGGCCTCGATGACGTCGTACCCGGCGAACTGGAGAACGTCGCGAACTAGCTTGAGGTTCAACGGATTGTCCTCCACCACGAGGATTCTGCGCGGGGTCATGACGACTCCAAGCCAAGGCCGACGTGTCGTAGCGCATCGACCAGCTCGTCGCGAGAAATCGGCTTGCGGAGATACTCGTCCGCGCCGAGGGCGAGGCCGCGGGGCCGGTCGTCGACGGCCGAGGCGATGATCACGGGAATGGCGACGGTGCTGGGATCGGCCTTGAGCGCAGCGAGTACCTCCCAGCCATCGAGTTGTGGCAGCTCGATTTCGAGCACGACGGCGGCGGGCAGCACCTTGCGGACCAGCTCGAGAGCTTCGAAGCCGTCGCGAACCCGCATCACCTGGGTCGGTGAACCGTCCAGGTAGGCCGACAGGAGGTCTAGCGACGCCCGATCGTCGTCGACGAGGACGACGACGGGTAGGCCGCCATGCTCGGGCGAGGCGACCTCGTCCGTACGCTCCAGCACGTCGGCGATCGAGAAGCCGAACGTGCTTCCGACCCCTGGAGTGCTCTCGAGCCACATCCTTCCGCCGAACAGCCCGACGATGCGTCGTGACAGCGTCAGCCCGAGACCCGTGCCCTCCTCTTTCGGAGCGCCCCGACGGCCCTGCTGGAAGGACTCGAAGATCCGTTCCTGGTCCTCGGGAGGAACCCCGATCCCGGTGTCGGCGACCGTGACCACGAGATCGGTCCCGTCGGGGTAGGCGCGGACGGAGACGCTGCCGCCGTCGGGGGTGAACTTGACGGCGTTGGACAGCAGGTTGAGGACCACCTGCTTGAATCGCAGCTCGTCGGCGACGACCGTGTCGACACCGTCGGCGACCTTCACCGTGATCGTGATGGCATGCTGCGTCGCGCGTTCGCGGACCATTGTCAGTGAGTAGTCCAGGGCGCTGCCGACGCCGAACGTGCTTGGCTCGAGCACCATCTGACCCGCTTCGACCTTCGACAGGTCGAGGATCTCGTTGAGAAGCGAGAGGAGGTGCCTGCCCGAGTTCAAGATGTCGTGCAGGTACTCGTCTTGGCGCTCGTTGATCTCGCCGAACATGCGATCCAGCAGCACCTCGGAGAAGCCGATCACCGCGTTCAGCGGGGTCCGCAGTTCGTGGGACATGCTGGCCAGGAAGTCCGACTTGTGTTGGCTGGCGATCTCGAGTTCCTTGGTCTTGGTCTGCAACTCCCCGAACAAGCGCGCGTTGACGATGGCCAGCGCCGACTGGCTGGCGAAGGTCTGGAGCAGCTCGGTCATGTCGGGCGGGAAGGGGCCCGTGCTCCTGCGCCGGATCACCAGCACGCCCACCATCTTGTCGCCGCGCAGCATGGGCACCGCGAGGACCGAGCGCCAGCCGTCCCTGAACAGGATCTCCAGATGGGGGTCGAGCTCTGCCTGGGCCAGGTCGGGAACCTCCAGCGGCCGGTGGGCGAGCGCTGCCCGACCCACCAACGTCGAATCCCTGCGGATGGTGACCGCCCGCAACTGCTCCACCAGGTCGGGGCTGCTGCCGAAGGCGGCTCGGACCTGGAACGAGTCGTCCGACTCGTCGTACTCCATGATCGATCCGCCGTCGGTTCCGGTGAGCCGCACGGCGTTGCTGACGATCCGGTCCAGGACCTCGTCGGGGTCGAGGCTCGAGCCGACGGCATCGCCCACGTCACGGAGAGCCTCCAGCTGCGCGACCTTGCTGCCCAGCTCGGCCCCTCTTGACTCGAGTCGCAACGCGATCGCACCCTGGGCGGCGAATTCCTCGAGAAGCTCGCGTTCACGGTCGTCGAAGGGCTTGACGTCGGTCCTCCACATGGAGAGCACCCCGACGACCTCGTCCTGGAGAATCATCGGCGTGGAGAGAAGGGTGCGAAAACCGGTGAGTTTCTGGAGGTCGTGGCGTCCGTACTCCGCGTCGCTGAGCACGTCGGCAATCTGATTGGTACACATGTCCTCGGCCGCGCGCCCGACAGTCGACGAACGGCTCCTGGCAATCGGGTTGTCCAACAGGTAGGTGCGATAGTCCTCCGGGGTCTCGCCGGAGACTCGCTCGACGCGGAACACGTCACCGTCGACAAGGAACAGCTGGACGGCCTGCGCTCCGCATAGGCGCGCGGCGTACTCGAGGACGGTGTCGAGTACTTCCCCGGGGTTGTCGGCCGCACGGCCGAGCGCCGCCAGGATCTCGCGGCTCGCCGCCCATTGATGGCGGACGTCCCGTAACTCCTGGTGCTGGCGGGACGAGTCTCTGGTGATGCGTGTCGTGCGAGACGAGCGTTCGCTGGGACCGGTCACAATCCCCCCTTCCGGACCACGTCACACTCTGTGCATTAAACGCTGGACGGGGCAACGCAGGTGCGGGTTCACCGTGCGAGGGCGGACCCGGCTACCTGCGCGTCCGATCGGATGTCAGCAGGTGAGGTCGACGTAGACGGTCTTGTCTGTCACCGTGGTGACGATGTCGAAGGCGGATCCGGGTAGACCGGACCCGGTATCGCTGTGCGAGTACGTCTGACCAGGGCGAACTGAGTTGATCGTGCACTGGTCCAGTGGGGCGGTGCCGGTGCGATTCACGATGACCTCCAAGCCCTGCGCACGCAGCTGGTCGATCGTGGCATCGACAGACGATGGGCCGGCCGGGGCCGCGTTGGCTGGCGCGGTCAATCCGAGGGCTGCCGCGGTGAGCGCGCCGGCAGCGAGGGAAGCGATGAGTTTCTTCATGATTCTGCCTTTCTCGTGTTCCTATGCGGATTCAGTTGTCTTGCAGTAACTCCGCAATGGAATCGTCGCTCGCGTCCGGTGCCACGAGACCAGTAGCGCGCTACTGCAATCTCGCCTGGGCTGGGCGCAGTACTACTTAACCGCGCTGCTGACCTGCATCTAAGGGGTTTTCGGCGTGTGGCGGCGTAGCAGGTTGCCGAGTTCGTCGCGGGTGGTGGTTCCGGTCTTCGCCATGGCACGGTAGATGTGGCTCTCAACGGTGCGCGGCGAAAGACTCAGTCGCTCGGCGATTGCGCGGTTCGACAGTCCGTCGGCGATCAACATGCCGATCTCGCGTTCGCGATCGGTCAGCGGTAACTGCTCGCTGGACTGACGAAGCGCAGGGGTGCTGGCGCCGCCGCACTGTTGAGCCAGTTCGTCCGCGCGCGTCGAACATGCCAACGCCGATCCGCGAAGGTCTTGGCGGCGATATCCCGTGGCAGCATGCGCGGCAGCATCTACGGCCGCGACGAGATCGCCCATACGCTCGAATTCCTCTGACACCGCGGACAATTCGGCGGCATTCCCGTCGCGCAGGGCGTCGCTGAACCGGGCAGCAAGGCCGACGCGTGGCCCCTCGACGATCGCCTCGAGCTCGCGCAACCGGGGGCCGCCCGAACGATCCCCGAACTGGGTGGCGGTCTGCAGGCAGCTCACTTCTGCCGCGAATTGCCCGCTCGCTCCTGCTCTTTCGGCCGCCGACAGCAAGATGGTGATCCCCTCGCTGACGGCGCCCTGGCCTGCGGCGAGCCACGCGCGGGCCAGGCTCCGCTCGTAGTCCAGCGACCGGAATGGACGTCGCAGCTCGTCGAGCGCGGCAAGCGCAGCGGACGCCTCGCCAGTTGAACCGCGGATGGCGAGGGCAGTCGAGCGTGGGAAGTGATACCGGTATCCCCAGCCGATGGCGTGACCCGAAGCCGACAATGCCACTGCCGCCTGCTCCAGCATCGTGCACGCGGTATCCAGGTGGCCGGCACCCAGCGCGGCTCGGCCGGCCACGGCGGCGCCGAGCAAGTGCGCCGCTCCCGGCAGATCGGCTGCTTGCTCGCGCACCCGCTCGGCCACCTCGACGGCCTCGGTGACCCGGCCGGACAGCAACAGCGCACTGACGTGCGCATCGGCGATGTTGAACCTCATCTGCGGAGCGTCGAAAGAGCGTGTCGCAACGGCGTATCCGGCGTCGGCGAGGGCCACCGCGTCGGTGGTGCGCCCGACATCCGCGGCTATCGCAGCGAGCGCCCAGGCGATCTCGGCGTCGACGACGGCGGGCAGGTCATCCAGCGCAAGGTGTTTCGACGCCTGCGTCGCCAGACCCGGCTGGTCCACCGCAAACCAATACACCGTGAGGAAGGCATCGATATAGCTGCGAGCCTGCGGTGATGTGGTGTGCGACGCGTCGTCGATGAGCTCCTTCGCGCGCACGGGGTCGGCAAGCACCCAGAGCATGTTGCTGGCCCGCAGGAATGCAAATCTGGCGCGGTCGACGTCGGTCAACTGGCTGGTGGGAATCTCGGCGAGCAGCGCTTCGGCCTCTTCGCCACGGCTGAGCCACGAGAGTGCGTGCGCACGAACGAAGTTCGCTTCCGGCCCCGCTCCAGCGCCGATCGCCGCTTGCGCCAGTCGATCGGCGAGCGGCAGATCCGCCAGCCACACCGCACCGTGGGCTGCCCTGACGAGCAGATCGGCATCGGGTGTGAGGTCGGAGTCGATACTCAGTGTGGCGCGGCGCACCACGACCCCAACGTCGTCGCAATCATCGGCCGTGGCCAGTTCGGTGGCGACCAATCCGCGCAGTCGCCGCAGCCGGACGGGCGCCGCACGTTTCCTGCGCACCTCACCGTAGAGGGGATGCGCAACACGCACCTCGACACCGCCAACGGCGGGCTCCAGCATGATCAGGCCACGCGTGTCCGCGTCCTCGACCGCCGCCGGATCAGTGATCCTGGTCAGGGTCGCCAGCCCGATCGGCTCCCCCACGGCCAGCGCGTCGATCACATCGGCGACCGGCGCGGGCAGGTCCCCGATGCGGGATTCGATCAGCTCGACAAGGCCCGGCGCCACGATCGGGTCACCGGTCCACCGCCAGTGGCATTCCCCGTCGCTTCGCTCGCCCACCAACTCGAGCCGACCGTCGGCGACCTCCTGCTCGACGATGTTGCGCAGATACAAGGCGTTGCCGCGAGTCAGCGTCCACAGCCGCGCAGCGGCATCCGGATCCAGCGATCCGCCCAACGTGGCCGAGATCAGGTTCGTGACTTCGTCGAGCGATAGCGGCTGCAGATCGAGTCGGTCGAACTGGCCGCCTCGCCAAATCTCCTGTACCGCGGCGGGAATCGGTTCACCGTCGCGCACGGTGAGCACCAGTTTCGCCGCGCCGCGCTGCACGATCTGCTGCACGACGAATGTCGACAGGTCATCGAGCAGATGCACGTCATCGACACAGACCACCACCGCGGTGCCCGCGGGCGCGGCCGTCAGCGACTCGATCACCCCGCGCACCAACTGAACGGTGTCGGTGATCCCCGACTGTTCCCACGCCGTGAAGGCACCCAGTGGAAGTGTCCGCGCCGAGGACGTGCCGACCGCCCACCGGCCTTCGCAGCCACGTGATACCGCAGCCGCCAACGCCTCACGCGCAATCCGGCTCTTTCCTACCCCCGCCGCCCCACCCACCACGATCCCGGAGACGTCCGAATCCGAGATGGCGGCCCCAATGGCACGCATCTCCTCCGAACGGCCGGTCAACGGCCACGACAAGCGCACGCTTACCGGCCCCGCACCACCGTGATCGTGGTCCACGCACCGACGTGGATGCGATCGCCGTCGTTGAGAGGGGTCTCCTCGCCGCTCTCCAGGAGGTCGTCGCTGCCGTTGAGGGTCGTGCCGTTGGTCGATCCGATGTCGGTGATGGTGAGCCCCGAATCGTGGATCCGCAGCACCGCATGTTGTGAGGAGACGCCGCGATCGGCGGGGTGGATGCCCAGATCGATCTCGGGTTGCACGCCCTGGTTGCGGTTCTGCCTGCCGATCAATGCGGTGTTGGTCTGCAACGTGATTCGGCGTTCCGGGAAGTACGGCGGGAAGTCGACCGTATCGGGGCCTCCGCGGGTGAGGACGCGTTCGTAGAACTCCGGGTCGGCAGCGACGACGACGGTCCACACGACGCCGGCCGGCTGCGGGGGCGGCACTGAACCGGACCTGGCCGGCTCGGGCAGCGCCGAGTCGTGCCCGCACGATTCACAGAACCGGCCACTGACCGGGGCCCCGCACGCGGGACATTTCTTCAACTCGGCCGCGGGCGCCGGAGTGGACGGTGCTGCGGGTGTTCCCAGGGGGGACCCGCACACGTCGCAGTAGTCCTCGGCAACCGAGGCGTGGCCTTCGATGCAGGTCGGCATCAGTCCTCCTTCCGCACCCGGGCGGTTCTTGTCGATCGCGCATCCAGGGCCATCTCGTCGGCCGCCGCCACCTCGCGTCGCAGCCGCGCCGTGCCGGTCCGCTCGTCGACCTCGATGACCCCTCTGAGCAGCTTGGCCGTTCCGTCGTTGCCCGACTCCACGGCGAGTTCCATCGCCCGCTGCAACTTCGCCGTCGCGGTCGGGACGTCGCCGCTCTTGCGTGCGCTCAAACCCTCCTGGACGGCCTGCGCCAGCTCCGCCTGGCCGGTGTAGTGCGCCACCCGACGGCTGATCTGCGCCGACTTCTCGGTGTCGGCGGTCCACACCGCGTTCACCAAGCCCTCGCCCACAACCTCGTCCCCCGCAACGACACTCACCCGGGCGGCCAGCTTCTCGCGTCCGGCCGCGGCAGGTTCGACCTCGACCTGGATGTGATAGTCGCGGTCCTCGGTGCCCCACGAACCCAGCGGATAGTCACCGCGCTGGTTCCCCGCCTCAACCCGCCGGTGAGTCAGGTCTTCCACCGTCGGCGCGACTTGCTTGACGAACGCGATCCGGGCGCCTGCGGGTGTCCACAGGCGCAGGGTCAGGTCGGGTATCGACTTGCCCATCGATGTGCGCATCATGTCGGCGAAGTCGTCCGCCAGATCCGTGGGATCGGCGACGATGTCCACGGTGCCCAGCAGCGCGGACGAGATGGCACGCAGCTCCTCGACGTGCCACTTGGTGCCCACTCCCCTGCAATCGCAGGTGAATTGGCCCTCGCTGAGCGCGATCTCCTGCCGCATCTGCTCGGGGGTCTCGTGCTCGTCCTTGCCGTCGGTGAGCAGGATCGCGTGCGTGAGCATCCCCGGGTGCCCGACCACGATTCCGCGGACGTGCGCGAGCCAGGTGCCCATCGCCGTCCCACCGCCGGGCCGCAGGCCGTCGACGGCCCGCTTCGCCTCCGCCCTTGTCGCCGCGCTCGCCGGAGTCGGCCATCCGTCGCGGGGGTAGACGGCACTTGCCTTTTCGGTGCCCGCGATGATCGTGAAGTAGGTGCCGTCGACGAGCTCGTCGATGGCGGCGGCGGTCGCGCGCTTGGCCGCATCGAACTTGCCGATCGGTGACTGCATCGAGGTCGAGCAGTCGATGATGATGGCCTCGAGCCGATCCGGTGGCGCGGCCACCGCAGCAACCACGTCGTCCCCCGCGGTGATGCTGACGATCGCGTCGACCGTCCCGGTCCCCTCCGCAAGATAGGGATTGTGGTCGACGTCAACGGAAATGCCAGATACCTCAGGCGAACTCATGAGCTCCTCCGATCGGGAACACTACGACGGTGATGTTGTCGTGGCCGCCGCACTGCAACGCATGGGCGACGAGGGCACGTGCCGCCGCAGCCGGCTCGACACCGGTACAGAACCGTGCGATGTCGGCCGGTTCGGGCAGATAGTTCCAGAGTCCGTCCGAGCACAACAAGAGCCAACCAGGCCCCGCGGTGGTGACCGTGAGCACGCTCGAATCCGACCACGGCGTCGCTTCCGCATCGGCGCCGAGCCAGCGGGTCAGTGTGTGAGCACCGCGCTGCACCACCTCCGATTCGGCCGACGCACCGGCCGCGATCAGTTCCTGGGACAACGAATCGTCGACGGTCAGCTGTTGGGGAGGCGTCGGCTCCTCGGGGAACCAGTACGCCCTGCTGTCCCCGACGTTCCCGACCGTAATCTGCAGTGTCCCTTCAGGGGTCGGGACGACGGCCGCCGCGGTGTACGTGCACGACGGCGGGTTCGACGGATCCGTTCCCGCCGTCGCCGCAGCATTGGCCGCTGCGGCCAGACCTGCCAGCACGACGGCGCGCCCCTTGCCTGCCGCGGCGAGCGCCGCGAGCATCGCATCGACGCCCGCCTTCGACGCGGCCACGGCGGCGATCTGTGGGTCACCCGACGTGGAGACGCCGTCACACACGGCGAGGGCAACGGCGTACGGGCGCTCCGTGCCGCCGTCGACCACCATTCCCGCCGCGGCGGCGTCCTCGTTGCGGGCGTGTTCGATGCCACGGTCGGTGATCAGCACGATGGCACCGAGTTCCGCCTCGTCCCGATCGGGCTCGGGCCTGCGATGACCGCACACCGTGCAGTAGTCGTCGACGAAGGTCGCGTTGCCACAATCGGAGCACGGCGCCTCGGCGCCTTCAAGGGCGTCTCGGCCTCGCGGGATGGCGACCCGGCGGATGTCCGACAACGTTGCGCCGCAGCTCCCGCAGAACCGGTCGGCGCTGTCGCCGATCGCCGCGCACTGCGGGCACGCCGTCTGCCCCTCGGGAGCCGGACGACCGGCGACGTCAGTCATACGCGTGTCCTCGGCCGAATCGCATTTGCCTTCTCCACCAACGCAATGCGCTCCCACGTGCCGGGCGTCTCGTGTGCCAGTTCGCGGTAGCACTTCTCCATCTCGATCCGGATGTGGGGCACGTCGAAATCGGTGCTGAGAAGCCGCGGCGTCCTCGACGTGTTTCCCGCCTGCAGCCAGCCCAACGCCGCGCTGAACACCCTCAGCCTCATCGTCGCCCGCTTCTCCGTCGATTCCAGAGTCAGTGCCGCGGCACGCTTTCCCGCATCGAGCAGCGTCGCCTCGTCCAGGTCCTTGGGTTCTCGGCCGTCGAGCAGGATCTCGATGGCCGTCGCTGCGGCGACGGAGAAATACGCCGACTCGGTCGGGACCTGGTCCAGCGCCGCGACCGCACCCGCCCTGTCACCCTCTTGCGCACGCTGGCGCGCCAGGCCGAAGGCGGCACTGACGTAGCCGTGGTCCGTCCGCCAGACCATCTCGTAGTACCGCGCAGCGTAGTCGCGCGCGCCTTGCAGTTCGGAGGCCGCCGCGAACGCCAGTTTCGGCGTGAGCTCGCCGGGCAACTCGGCCAATACCTTGCCGAAATCGACTGCGGCCTTGGCAATGTCGCCCTCCAGCAGTGCGCATTGTCCGCTGTACCACGTCAGTCGCCAGTCTCCGGGTATCAACGGCTGCAGCTCGCCGAGCCGCTTCCTGGCCAGCTCGGGGGCGCCGATCTCGAGTGCTGCACGGACCAGTCGCAGCGGAATCTCGACCGACGTACTCTTCGCGGGTTTCGCGCCGCCCCTGGCCATGCGCAGCGTGTACTCGAGTTGGGCGGGCGGCGTTCCGCTTGTGGTGGCGAGCACCGCGGCGCCGGAGTCGGTCGGGTCGACCGCGGGGACCGAGAGCGCCGCGATCACGTGATCCGGTTGGACCGACACGTCCCGGCCTGCGCCGAAGACCGCGCGCTGCGGGCTGAAGTAATTCGACGACCGCGGCTGCGCGACGTTGGTGTCCGCGGCGACGATCTCGTGCAGCACCCCGGTCAGCTGGTCGGCCATCTCCCCGATCGACGAGAAGCGTTGCTCCGGATCGGGATCGGTGGCACGCTGGATCGCGCGGTACAGCGATTCGTGCTTCGCAAGCACCGGCACGGTCGCCGGCCCTGGGAGCTGGTCGACGAAGTGCCCGTGCTCCTGCGGAACGTCCATCACCAGAACGGCGAGCGTCCTTCCGACCGTGTACACGTCGCTCGCGACGGTCGGGCCGGTCCTGGAGATCTCGGGCGCCTGATACCCGACGGTTCCGTAGAGGGCAGAGTCCTGGTCGTCCATGGAGATCACCGCGCCGAGGTCGATGAGCTTGAGCTGCTCGTCGGTCTGCATCACGTTGTCCGGCTTGAAGTCGCAGTACGCCAGCCCCTGCATGTGCAGATAGTCGAGTGCCGGTGCGATCTCGATGATGTACGCGACGGCCTGGTCCGGAGGAAGCGGAGCGTTGCGCGCCTTGCGGATCTGCTTGAGCGACGTGCCACCGACGTACTCCATGACGATGTAGCCGACCGGTGCGGCGGCGTCAGGATCAAGGTGTTCGACGAAGTTGTAGATCCGGACGATGTTCGGATGCTCGACCTCGGCGAGGGCGAGGACTTCGGCGGCGGCTGCGGCCATGGCGTCGGCGTCGCCGGAGTTCAGCAGACCCTTGAGCACCACCCAGCGGCTGTGTACGTTGCGGTCGATCGCGAGATAGATCCAGCCGAGGCCGCCGTGCGCGATGCACCCCTGCACCTCGTACTGCCCACCAACCACGTCGCCGCGAGAAAGCTTGGGAATGAACGAGTATCGCGTGCCGCACTGGGTGCAGAAACCTTGGGTGAGCCCGGGCTGCGCGTCTCGTCCACGTCCGACGGGCTTGCCGCACTCGGGGTTGCCGCAGAATCGGCTCCCCTCCGGCACCTGCGGGTTGACCATGATCGCGGCGTTCGGATCGCCCTTCGGCACGCGAGG
>Ga0137412_10003774_pt1 | contig 12073 bp, 10 predicted proteins | sample CZODoug2_1_16fun_FD_122160 | JGI IMG/M metagenome (GOLD analysis project Ga0137412, IMG submission 122160) | Vadose zone soil fungal communities from Angelo Coast Range Reserve, California, USA - CZODoug2_1_16fungal (Hybrid Assembly) | ecosystem: Environmental > Terrestrial > Soil > Vadose zone...
TGGCGGCATGCGCCCGGACCGCGACTGGCTGCAGTTCGACTGCGCGCTGTCGTATGGCCTGTGCGAATACCAGAGGACGCTGGCGATGCTGCAGACGCACGGCTGGTCACCGAGCCGCTGCATTCCGCACGGCGGCCACCAGATGTCGCTCAACATCGCTGCGGGCCTCGGGCTGGGTGGGAACGAAAGCTATCCTGACCTGTTTCAACCCTACGGCGGATTTCCCGACGGCGTGCGCGTGCAGGGCGGCCACATCACGATGCCCGATCTGCCCGGCATCGGTTTCGAAGGCAAAGCGGACCTGCACCGCGAAATGAGCGCATTGAGCTCCTGATGGAGGGCGACGATGATTGACCCGGAACAACTCAAGCAGATCCGGCCGACGCAGGGATTGCCGTTCAAGGTGCAGAAAATCGGTCACGTCGTATTGAACGTCGCGGATCTCGAGCGATCGCTCAAATTCTACGTGGGTGTCCTTGGCTTCAGGATCTCGGACATCTACCCGGACTCGATGGTCCCGGGAGGCATGGCATTCATGCGTTGCAGTCCGGACCATCATGGTGTCGCGCTGGTCGGCTCGGCCAAGGAACAATCAACGAACAGCGGAATGCATCATATGGCTTTTGCGGTGGCGAGCCTCGACGAAGTCGTCGTGGGCAGCGCTACGGCGCTCGAAATTCGCTGGCGGCAAAATGCCGAATGATGCGCGCCGCGCGCTGTTCGAATGCCGCAACGTCGATATCGGCATCGAATCCCGCGTATTGGTGCGCGGCCTGAATCTTAGCGTCGAGGCGGGTTCGATTCTGGTGGTGCTCGGACCCAACGGCTGCGGCAAGAGCCTGTCGCTGCATACTTTCGCGGGACTGCGGGCTCCGCAGGCGGGCGACCTGTTGATCCAGGACCGGCCGATTTCCGCGTGGCCTCGTCGGGAGCTCGCCCGCGAGCTGGCCCTGTTGCCGCAAAACGTCGAGGATCCGTTTCCGGCGAAGGTGCTCGACACGGTGCTGCTGGGACGTCACCCGCATATCGGTCATTGGCAATGGGAGTCGGCTCTGGATGTCGCGATCGCCGGCAATTCGCTCGCCGCGGTGGGACTCGCCGGGTACGAAGAACGGGACATTTTTACACTGTCGGGCGGGGAGCGGCGGCGGGCGGCTCTGGCCGCCGTGCTGGCGCAAAATCCTCGAATATTCCTCCTCGACGAGCCGACGAACCAACTGGACCCGAACCATCAAATCGAAGCGTTGCAGTTGCTGCGCGCGCGCGCGGATGCGGGCGCCGCCGTCATCGTCACATTGCACGATCCGAATTTAGCGGCCCGGTTCGCCGACCATGCCCTGCTCATCGGCGGTGCCTGCGACTGGCGATGGGGCAGCGTTGCGCAAACCCTGACCTCGGCTCATCTATCGGAGCTGTATGACACCCGCTTCGAGGAAGTCGACGCCAAAGGCCACCGTGTGTTCTACCAGGCCTGAACCGGCGGCCGGCGAAGCGGTGAAGGCTGGGAGTCTGTCTCCTAACTCAGGGCGGCCAAAATGTGGGCGTGGAGCCGACCATTGGTCGCAAGCACGGAGTTCGATTGGAGCGTGATCGGTGCGCCGCGGAGGTCCGTGAAGTGTCCCCCGGCCTCCGACACGATCGCCACACAGGCAGCGATGTCCAGAATATTGACGTCGGATTCGATCACGGCATCGATCTTTCCCGCGGCCAACAGATGATAGTGCAGAAAATCACCGTAGCCGCGGATGCGCCCGACGCGCGCCACCAATCCGCCATATCGGCCCCACCGGCTGCCGGCAGCCAGGGTCTTCAGGTTGCCCGCGGACAATGCCGCCGACTCCAGATCGTCGATCGCGCTCACCGCCAGCGATTGGCCGTTGAGGTACGCGCCGCATCCCCGTTCGGCATAGGCGAGTTCCCCGTACACCGGCGCGCTCGATACGCCGAGAACGATTTCTCCGCGCCGCATGAGCGCGATCTGCGTGGAGAACATGGGATATTCGCGGACGAATGCCTTGGTGCCGTCGATGGGATCCACCAACCACACATTGTCGGCGTCCATGCCGCGGGCCATGGTTTCCTCGCCGAAGAAGCCGTAGTCCGGGAAGCGAGCCTCGAGAATCTCGCGGATTGCGGTTTCGCAGCGTATATCCGCCTCGGTGACCGGAGATTTGTCGGCCTTGAAGCGCACTTCGACATTGTGCTGGTACATCGATCGCGCGATCGAGGCTGCTTCGGTCGCGGCGTCTAGCGCCGCCTGCAATTCGGGCGAGAGGGTCATTGAGCGGTCTCCGGGCTGGGAGCCTACTCAGAGAGGCTCCTTGCTGCCACATTAGCAAATCCTATGTTACCGTCGCGCCTCAACTGCGGAGTCGCCGTTCGATGGGCAATCGGCTTACCAAGATTTACACACGCACGGGTGATGATGGCAGCACCGGTCTCGGCGACGGTGCCCGGGTACCCAAGGAAAGCCTGCGAGTCGAGGCCTACGGCACCGTGGATGAGGCCAACTGCGCGATCGGCGTGGTGCTCGCGATACCGAGCCTGCCGGCCGAAGTACAGCGCTGTCTTCTCGAGGTGCAGCATGATCTTTTCGATCTCGGCGGTGAATTGTGCATTCCCGGCCACCGTATCGTCACGCCCGCCTACATCCTGCGTCTGGAGGCGAAACTCGACGAGTTCAATGAAACTCTTCCGCCGCTCAAGGATTTCATACTACCCGGCGGGGGGCCCGCCGCGGCCGCCTGCCACGTGGCCCGCGCCGTGTGCCGCCGCGCCGAGCGCCGCAGCTGGTCCTTGGCACGCGTCGAGGAAGTCGCGCCCGACGTGCTCCGGTACTTGAACCGCCTGTCGGATCTATTGTTCGTCATCGCGCGTTTGCTCGCGCGTCACGAACAGGGAACCGAGACCATCTGGCGTCGAACGCGGGAGTAGGAGCCGGACAGGCTCGCCTAGGCCACGCTTGCGCACAGTTGATTGGAGTGCAGCCAGTCGGTGTGCCAGCGTTCCAGATCGGGTACGGCGATGGGCTTGCAGAACAGGAATCCCTGCACTTGATTCGCGTCGCGGTCGCGGAGATAGTGCCACTGCGCTTCGGTTTCGACGCCTTCGGCGACCGTCGCCAACCCCAAGCTCTTGGCCATCGCGATGATGGCATCCACCAGGGGCGCGTTACCCTTGGTCTTCGACGCGATGTCGCGCACGAACACGCGGTCGATCTTCAGCGTATCGATGGGAAAATGACGAAGGTACGACATGGAACTGTACCCGGTTCCGAAATCGTCGAGCGCCGTCGCCACGCCCAGGTCCTTCAGCGATTTGACCGCCTTGTTCACCGCACTCGAATACTCGATGAGCGCGCCTTCGGTGAATTCCAACTCGATCGAGCGCGAGTCGATGCCGGCCGCATCGATGGCGCTCGACACTCGGCGCACCAGGCTGCCGTCGCGAAACTGAACGCCGGACACATTGACCGCAACCTGCCAATGCGGCCTGCCCGCATCGCGCCAGCGGCGCGCCTGTGCGCAGGCCTCTCGCAGCACCCAGTCGCCGATCTCCACGATGAGGCCGCTCTGCTCGGCGAGCGGAATGAACTCGTCCGGAGGCACGAATCCGCGTTGCGGGTGCGACCAGCGCAGCAAGGCCTCCACGGCTTCGACGCGCAAGTCGGGAAGCCCGAGTCGCGGCTGATAGTTCAGGCTGAACTCCTGACGCTCCAATGCCTTGCGCAGGTCGGCCTCCAGCGATAGATGCCGGGCTGCACGCGTGCTGATCGACTTCTTGAAGAATTCCACGCCGCCCTGGCCGCTTCGCTTGGCGTGATGCATGGCCGCATCGGCGTTCTTGACGAGGGACTCCCCGTCGGCGGCATCCGCCGGAAAGATGCTGATGCCGATGCTGGCCGACAACGAGATCTCCTGGAGCGCGAACGCGAACGGCCGTTCCAGCGCCGCCTGTATGCGGCGGGCGACGGCCTGCGCCTCGGCGGCCGTGGATATTCCGGGCAGCGCCAACGCGAATTCGTCGGCTCCGGTACGGGCCACCCAATCGTTGATGTCGTCGGTGGCCACATCGCCGTCCGCTTGCTCGAAACCTCGCCTGCCATCGCGCAAACACGTCTGCAGCCGCGCTGCGACCTCCTTCAACAGGGAGTCGCCCACCGCCTGGCCCTGGGTATCGTTGATGCGTGAAAAATTGTCCACATCCAGCATCAGCACGGCGATCCCGCGCTGCCGCAAGATGGCCCAGGCGAGGTGCTGCTCCAGGATCTGCAGCAGGCGTTGCCGGTTTGGCAGTGCGGTCAACGGATCGTAATAGGCCAGATACCTCACGCGCGCCTCGCTGGCGCGCAGCTGGTCCTGCGTTTGTTTGGCGCGCACCAGGAATTTGACCCGCTGCGCGAGCAGCATGGGATTGATCCCTTTCGAGGAGAAATCCGTCGCCCCCGCGTCATAGGCGCGGTTGACCGAATCCACGTCGTCCAGACTGGTTTGCATCAATATCGGCACGTGCCGGCAGTCTGGAATCGCCCGCAAGGCGGTGCATACGTCGAAACCGCTCAATCCCGGCATGACGACATCCAGAACGACGCAGTCGAAGGGCTGCGCATGAAACTCCTCGAGCGCGATCCGGCCATCCGCCGCCGTCGTGACGCGGAAACCCGCCATTTCCAGAGCGGTTCCGATCAGCAGGCGCGCCCCCGGATCGTCGTCGACGACGAGCACCGTCGCCGTCATGTTCGCCGTGGAATCTCGAGTTCTCATCATGTCAATTTCCCCTTGGGCCACGGCGTCCAACGGCTTGGCATCGCTACGCCGCATGGGCCGACCGCTCGCGTGCCAGCGCAATGCAAAAATCTCTATATTCCTTGCGGAGTCGCGCGATGAGCGGTCCCACCTGCGCAATTCCGCCCTCGCGCAACAGCACCTCGCACTCCTTGGCAACCATCGCCAGCCGTGCACCGCCGAGGTTCGCCGTGCTGGACTTGAGCGTGTGCACGGCCTCCGCGAGCGCAACGGACTGCATGCCGGCGGCCGCCGCCTCGACGGCCGCGACCATGCCGGGGCTGTGATTCAAATACAGGTCGATCAACGAGTTGAGGAGCGCGGGCCGCGTCAGCGCGGCGATGTTGCGCAGCACGCCGGCGTCGACCAGCGGCGGCCGCACGTCACCGCTTCGCTCGGAATGCTCCGTCATCGGGCGGACGGTGAGCCAACGCTTCAGCAGCGACGCGAGCTGCTGCTGCGTAAACGGCTTGCTGAGGAAATCGTCCATGCCGGCCGCGAGACAACGTTCCCGGTCACCCTCCATGGCATTTGCCGTAACGGCGATGATGGGAATGCGTGGCTTGCCGGCGCCTGCCTCTCGCCGGCGGATTTCCGCGGTTGCAGTCAGGCCATCCATCACCGGCATCTGGCAGTCCATCAAGACCGCATCGTAGCTTCCGCCGATCATCGCCTCGATGGCCGTCCGGCCGTTGTCCGCGGTATCCGCGCTGCAGCCCAAACTTTCCAGCATGCCGACCGCCACTTCCAGGTTGATGGGATTGTCCTCGACCACAAGGATCCGCGGACCCGCAGTCGCACGCGTGGAAGCCGACATCGCGCCCTCGGCCTGTTCTCCGGCCTGCGAGCCGGCCGCGTCCATCATCGCGCTGCTCAGACAACTGAACAGCTGGGAGCGCCGCAACGGCTTCAGCAGGACCGCGGCGAACAGTTCTGCGCAATCGGCGTTTTCGCCGCTGCTCTCTTGGGAGCTCAGCATGACGAGGCGCAGGTTCGTGAAGCGCGCGTCCTGCCGGATGATCTTGGCGACTTCGATACCGTCCAGTCCGGGCATTCGATCGTCGAGCAGCACCAGGTCGAATTGCTGCGGGTCGTCCGCGTTCAGCGCCTCGAGGGCCGCCGCGCCGCTGTCCACCGCAATGGCCTCAACGTCCCAAGAACCCAGGTGCTGCTGCAGGAGTTCGCGATTGTTCCCGTTGTCGTCGACGATGAGTGCGCGTACGCCGGCCAAATGCAGCCGCGGCAATTGCGCGACCTCGGCGTCGGCATCGTTCCGGGTCGAGATTGCGATCGGCTCCAGCCGTACTTCAAACCAAAACGTGGATCCGCCGCCGGCCGCGCTGCTGAGGCCGATGTCGCCCCCCAGCAAGGTGAGGATCTGTTTGCAGATCGCGAGCCCGAGTCCGGTCCCCCCGTATTTGCGCGTGGTGAATGAATCGGCCTGACTGAAGGCGTTGAATATGTGCGCTTGGGCATCCTCGGCGATTCCGATTCCCGTATCGCTGACTTCGAATCGCAGCCGTCCCGTCGCGTCGAGCGCTTTGACGCGCACCACGACCTCTCCGCTTTCAGTGAACTTGATGGCATTGCCCACCAGATTGATGAGCACCTGACGCAGCCGCATCGGATCGCTGCGGACCTTGACCGGCACATCGGTCTCTATGACGCAGGTCAGCTCCAGTCCCTTCTCACGTGCACGGCCGGCGCACAGCTCAATGGTTTCTTCGACCGCCTCCCGCAAACCGAACGCGATCCGTTCCAGTTGCATCTTGCCGGCTTCGATCTTGGAGAAGTCCAGGATGTCGTTGATGATCTGCAGCAGGGCTTCGGCGGATCGCGAGATGGTTCCGGAAAGCCGCCGTTGGCGCGGAGTCAGATCGGTGCTCTGCAGCAGTTCCGACATGCCCATGACGCCATTCATCGGCGTGCGGATTTCATGGCTCATGCGGGCCAGGAATTCGCTCTTGGCGTTGCTGGCCCTCTCGGCGGCCTCCTTGGCGCGGTTTGCCTCGTCGATCGCCTGGTGCAGACCGCGATTGGCATTGCCGAGGTTGACGGTGCGTTCCGCGACCTGCTGTTCGAGGAACTCGCGGTACCGCTCCAAACGGGTGTCGCGGTGTCGAATCTGGCCCAGCATCTGGTTGAAGCCGTCGATCAGCGATCCGATCTCATCCTGTGAACTGCGCTCCACGCGCAGGCTGTAATCCTCTTCCAACGACACCCGCTTCATGGTGTGCGCAAGATTCACGATGGGGCCCGAAATTTGCTGCTGCAATCGCGCCGCCAACCAGTACGACGCGCCGACGGCGGCTGCGATGGCGGCGAGCGTAATGAGCAGGTACTCGGGCCAGTCGCCGTACAGTGCCTCGAGCAGCACCACGATGTGCATGTAGCCCAAGAGCCGGCCGTCGCGCAGCACGGGTGCGGTGATGTGCAAATGGCCGCGTCGAAAGAATACTTTTGGATTGGCGGGATCGAGCCGCAGCGTCGCGTCATTCGGATTCGCGTCCCCATCGAAGCGCCCGTAGGTCGCGACGCGCCTGCCGTCCTCCCGCAACACTTCAGCCGCGCTGACCAGCGGCTCGTCGCGCAGCACCATCAATCGCTTCACGGCGGCCGGCTCGTCACCCGCGTCGGAGTGCTCAATGACGTCGACGCCGATCACCCGGGCGACGCGCGAGCCCCGCCGCAGCATGTCCTCCCGCAAATGCAGCAGGTTCGTCGCAACATGCATGGTCAAAGCGATGGCAAAGGCGACCGTCGCCGGCACCATGATGACCACGCGCAATTTGCGCTCGATGGGGAGGTCCGCGAACCAGCGTATCAAAAGGCCTCCGGGCAAGGAATATATGGCGGGGATGCCGCCTCAGGTTAAGGTGTCGGCTTCTCCGGTAAAATCTGCTGGAAACCCGTGTGACGGAGATCACGTTGCACGGAATGCCGGGAATCCCCGGCATGGAGCCTGTCTGGCTTATGTCCGATTGGATTATGTCCGAATCAAACGAGCGCAGGCTCTCCCGATCAGGTCCCGTGCGTAAGGCCAGTCGAAGGCGGGCCCAGGATCGGTCTTGCGGCCCGGTGCAATGTCGCTATGTCCGACCACCCGATCGGCCGACAGGCGCGGGTACGCTGCGCACAACGCGGCGATTACCAGGCTAAGCGTATGGTACTGGGCGCCGTCATAGGCCAGCGTGTCGGTGCCCTCCAGTTCGATGCCGATGGAATAGTCATTGCACGCCTCCCGCCCCTCGAAGCTGGATTTTCCGGCATGCCAGGCGCGGTCGGTGAATTTGACGTATTGCGTTACGGCGCCGTCTCGTCTCACCGCCAGGTGGGATGAGACCCGCAACGGGGCCACTTCGGCGAAATACGGGTGCGCGTCGCAGGGCAACGTATTGGTGAACAGGCAGTCTATCCACGGGCCGCCGAACTCCCCGGGCGGCAAGCTGATCCCATGCACCACGATGAGATCCGGCTCCACCCCGGGCGGCCGCGCGTCGCAATTCGGTGAAGCGATCTGCGCAACGTCACGCAGCAGTCCGCTCGCAAGGTCAACCTGCAATTCCGCACCCTCTTGAACTACGTCGACCATACCATATGCGACAATCGCGGCCCTATGAACGCTCATCATCAGCCGCCTGGCCGTTCCGCCGCGCTCGCCGCGCGCGATTCTCGCGTCCTGTGGCACCCCTGCACGCAGATGAAGGACCATGAAACCCTCCCGCCGATTCCGATCAAGCGCGGGGAAGGCGTGTGGCTCGAGGACTTCGACGGCAAGCGTTATCTTGACGCGGTAAGTTCCTGGTGGGTGAATCTCTTCGGCCACGCGAATCCGCGAATCAACGCGGCCCTGCACGACCAGCTCGACCTGCTGGAACACGTCATCTTTGCCGGCTTCACCCATGAGCCCGCGGTACGCCTGTCCGAACAGCTGGTTGCGTTGACGCCGCCCGGATTGACCCGCTGTTTCTTCGCCGACAACGGCTCCGCCGCGGTCGAAGTGGCGATCAAAATGAGCTACCACTATTGGCGCAACCACGGCAAACCCGGAAAGACCCGCTTCATCACGCTGGCCAACAGCTACCACGGGGAAACCTTGGGCGCGCTCGCGGTCGGCAACGTGGAACTCTACAAGTCCCTGTACAAGCCTCTGCTGATGGAGGTGCTCACGGCGCCTTCGCCCGACTGCTACTTCCGCGGTCCCGGCGACTCATGGGAGCAGCACTCGCTCAAGATGTTCGATCACATGGAGCGCATGCTCGCCGAGCACGCCCCAGAGGTTGCGGCCGTGATCGTCGAGCCGCTGGTGCAGTGCGCCGGCGGCATGCGCATGTATCATCCCGCCTATCTCACGCGCCTGCGCGAAGCGTGCAATCGTCACGGCGTCCATTTGATCGCCGATGAGATAGCGGTCGGATTCGGCCGCACCGGGACGATGTTCGCCTGCGAACAGGCGGGAATTTCTCCGGACTTCATGTGCCTGTCCAAGGGTCTGACCGGCGGTTACCTGCCCCTCTCGGTGGTCGTCACCACCGACGACGTGTACGCGGCGTTCTACGACGACTACGCCAAGTTGACCGCCTTCCTGCATTCACACAGCTACACCGGCAATCCCCTCGCCTGCGCGGCGGCGCTGGCGACCTTGGATATCTTCGCCACGGAAAACATCATCGAGCGCAACCGGACCACCGCCGCGTATCTCGGCCGGCGCGCACGCGAACTCGCGAACCACCCTCATGTCACCGAAGTTCGCCAATCCGGAATGATCGTTGCAATCGAATTCGCCAAGGATAAGGCAACCCGCGAGCCGTACCCGTGGACCGAGAGGCGCGGCCGCCGGGTCTATGGCCACGCGCTTAAGGAAGGGGTATTGCTCCGGCCGATCGGCGACGTCGTGTATTTCATGCCGCCGTATACCGTCAGCGAAGCCGAGATCGACATCATGGTTCGGGTCGCGGCGGAAGGCATCGAGTTGGCGACATGCGATTGACTCGGGTGCATCTCGATGCGGTGCTCGCCCCGGGCGCCATCGTCGAACTTCCCCGCGAAACCGCATCGCATCTCGCCAAGGTTCTTCGGGCGCGCAGCGGCGATCCACTCATTCTGTTCAGCGGAGACGGCCGCGAGTATGCCGGCTCGGTGGAGAGCGTGCGCGGTTCTCGTGTGACGGCATCGGTGGGCAACGGCGCCGATGTCGACCGCGAGTCGCCGTTCGCCATCACGCTCGTGCAGTGCGTGCCGCGCGGCGATCGCATGGACTTCATCGTGCAGAAGGCGACGGAACTCGGCGTGACGCGAATCGTACCGGTATTGAGTCAACGCAGCGTCGTGCGCCTCGACGCCGCGCAGGCCGAATCGAAGGCCGCGCACTGGCGTGCGGTGGTCGTCAACGCCTGCGAACAATGCGGCCGAAACCGGCTGCCGATCATCGAGCCGCCGGCCCCGCTCATCGACTATCTCGGGAGCGACGCGGCGGGGGCCGCACCTCGAACCGCAAGATTTGTCCTGGAACCGGACCTGGCGGCCGCCGCCGCGCCCGGCGCGCTCGGCACGGCGGCGCAAATCGCCGTCGGCCCGGAAGGGGGATTCGGCGACGAAGAACTCGATGCCTTCCGCATCGCGGGCTTCCTGAGATTGCGGCTCGGACCGCGCATCCTGCGCACCGAGACCGCCGCCATCGCCGCGCTCACGTGGCTGCAGACTCGATTCGGAGACATGCGCGCCGTGCAGGCGTGAATCCGCGAGACTGGCCCCTAGGGGCCTAGGCCATTACCGAGGTTTCCTCGGCGATCATTTCTTCGAGCCGCTGCAAATCGGGAATGAGCGGGGTCTCGTTCACCATGCGAACCTGGCAGATGACCGGCGAGCGGTCCGGGAAGCTTCGCGACGGGTCGGGGCGTACGACCTCGGCGTTGACCCGCACGAGCTGTGGAAATCCCTGGGTCAACATGCCGAAATACCCGGACTGCAGCTTGCCGCCGGAGGCGTTGAATATCACGATTCTCGTTCGGCTCGAAACCGTGGGCAGCGCCTGTCCGAAGGCCCCTTCGAATGACACGATCGGCACGCTGCGCCCGCTCCAACTCACGAGCCCCGCATACCACGGAGGCGCGTTGGTCATTTCGGCGGGGGCTTGATAGCTGATGACTTCCGCCACGCAGGCTCGCGGCACGATCAGCCGTTCCCCGGCCAGGGGAACCAAGAGGCTGTAGAGTTCTTCCCGTAGATCGGACATTGCGCTACCGCGCTACTGCGCTACTGCGGCGATTGACCAACGGTTCGATGGCATCGAGCAGCTGACTCTCCTGGTACGGTTTGCCCAGATAGTCGTCGACGCCAAGTTCGATCGCCCGTGCCCGGTGCTTCTCGCTGACCCGCGACGTGATCATGACGATTGGAATATCCTTGAGCCTCGGATCGTTGCGGACATGGGCGGCCACTTCGTAGCCATCCATTCTCGGCATTTCGATATCGAGCAGAATGATGTCCGGGAGATTCTCCTGGAGCAGCGACACCGCATCGACCCCATCCTTGGCCGTCAGCACCCGCATGCCGTTTCGCTCCAGCAACCGCTGCGTGACCCGCCTTACCGTGATCGAGTCGTCCACGACGAGTGCGAAGGTGCGCCGGTCCCGCTGATCGAGCACCGCCGTTTCCGTGGCCTTGGCGCGCCACTCGGAACGCACGAGAGAGCCCATGTCGAGAATGATGACGATGCGCCCGTCGCCGAGGATCGTGGCGCCGGCGATGCCGCGGATTCCGGAGATCTGGGGCCCCAGGGACTTGACCACGATCTCGCGGCTGCCGACGAGCTCGTCCGTCACCAGAGCCGTCGAGTGCTCGCCGGCACGAATGAGCACGACGGACATCGAGACATCGGACTCCGGCAGGCGCGTGGCCCCGAGACCCACGAAGGAACCGAGCTGCTGGAAGCGGTATTTCTGACCGCCATATTCGAACAGGGGTGCATCCTTGCCGAGGTGTCGCGCGACGATGTTGCGCGGCAAACGCACGACGCCTTCGACGGTCGCCAGCGGCAGGGCATACATTTCTTCGGCGACACGCACGACCAACGCCTGGCTGATGGCCAGCGTGAAAGGCAGCCGGATGGTGAAGCGTGAGCCCTTGCCCGCGGTCGATTCGATGAACAGGCCGCCGCCCAGCTTCTTCACTTCGGTGGCCACCACATCCATTCCGACTCCGCGGCCCGCCGCCTGGGTAAGATGGCCCGCCGTGCTGAATCCCGGCTCCAAAATGAGCTGCATGGCCTCTTCGTCCGTGAGTTTCGC
>Ga0137412_10003775_pt1 | contig 12072 bp, 8 predicted proteins | sample CZODoug2_1_16fun_FD_122160 | JGI IMG/M metagenome (GOLD analysis project Ga0137412, IMG submission 122160) | Vadose zone soil fungal communities from Angelo Coast Range Reserve, California, USA - CZODoug2_1_16fungal (Hybrid Assembly) | ecosystem: Environmental > Terrestrial > Soil > Vadose zone...
CACGGAGTTCGTCCGGCGAGCTGCCGCGAATGGCGAAGCCGAGATCCTCGAGCTTGTGGCGGACGTCCGCGTCAGCCAGCGCTTTCAGGACTTCCGCGTTCAGCCGCGCGACGATGGCCTTCGGCGTGCCCGCGGGCGCCAGCATCGCAAACCAGGAATTGAAGGCAAAGCCGGGCAACCCGGATTCCGATACTGTCGGCACATCGGGGAATTGCGGCAACCGCTTCTCGGTGCAGACCGCGATCAGCCTGAGCTGCCCGCCACGGACCAGCGCCGCGACGGTTCCCAAGCCCTGGAAGCCAACGGGAATTTGACCCGCCGCCACATCGGTCGCCGCTTGCGTTGCGCCCTTATAGGGCACGTGGGTCAGCGAAACGCCGGCACCGCTTGCAAACATCGCCATCGCCAGATGTTGCGGACTGCCGGGGCCGCCCGAGCCATAGTCGATCTTTCCCGGCGCGGCCTTGGCGGCGGCGATCAGGTCGGCGGCGCTCTTGTAGGAGGTCTGGTTGCCGGTGATCAGCCCCCATTCGACGGTGGCAACCAGCGAGACCGGCTCGAAATCCTTCAGGATGTCCCAACGCATCTTCGATTGCATGTTGGGCACCATGGTCATGATGCTGTCATTGAACCCGCCGATCGTGTAGCCGTCCGGGTCAGCGTGGGCGACCTGTTCGGCGCCGATCAGGCCCGACGCGCCCGGCTGGTTCAGGATCACGATTTGCTGACCCATATTGTCGGCCATCTTCTGCGTGACGATTCGCGCTGCGACATCCACCGCGCTGGCCGCTGCCAGCGGCACGATCATCTTGATCGGGCGGTCGGGGTAATTGGCCTGCGCGAACGCAGCCGATGCGCCGGTAACAAGCGCCAGCATGGAGGCCAACAGGCGAAGCAGCCACATCCTTCAATCCTCCCGTTCGGATGCGTCTCCGTTTCAACCGGCCGCGATCCCTTGCGACAAGAGCTTGCCCTCTCGCCTTTGGCTTGGCAATGCGGGACGACGGGGCCACGGGCCAGCGCCAGCCCGGAGGGCCCCTGGCCGCGGAGGACAAACTCGGTCGGAGCGACCCGGAGCGACTCTTGGCCGCGGGCGACGGCTCAGAAAGCGCGGCGTTTCCGCATCGGCTCCTGCGCATGCGGCGGACGGGTCCGGAAATCGGCCCAGGCCGGCACCACCGCGAACGCCACGAAGACCACCGTTACCGCGAGGCTGAACATCACTGCGTCGAACGATCGGGGCGACCCGGACCAGATCCATGACCTGCTGTCATATTTGAAAACGCTGGAATAGATTCCGACATTCTCCAACAGGCTAAAGCGCCTGCACGGTCCAGCCGATCATCTCCTTGGCGATCCGGCCGAACGCGTCGTTGAACGCGCCCACCGCGGCCGGCGGCTCGATGCGGTCGAGCTTCTGGCTCTCCTCGAACAAGCGCGAGGCGATCACCTTGCCGCTCTTGTCGAGCAGCCGCGCCGATAGGCCGATCTCCACCGTCGGTTCTGAATCGGCAGTAATGCGGAAGCGCCTGACGTCGATCAGGAGCTGGTAGTCGGTCTGGCCTACATCAGCCGCGCGCAAGGGCGCATGGGCGATATCGTAATTCTCGAAGCTGTCGATCAGCCGGGCCTGCAGCAGTTTCGGAATCGCGTCGGCCCAGAGGAAGTCCGCGAAATTCGGATAGTCCTTTGCCGGCTGGAACAGCATCCGCTGCGTTTCCAGCATCGCCACCGCGGTCGGCTCGGGGATCGCCAATTGTCCCTTGAGGGTCTTGTTGGCGGGACCGAGCTCTGGCGGCGCGCGCAGGTCGTAGGTGATCTTCTGGGCCGGGGCACCGCCGCCGGTCATCTTCTCCAGCCCCGAGACGATACCATCGAGCTTTCCGGTATTTCGCGCCAGTCCTTCGGAAAAGACCTTCAGATTGGCGATGGTGTCCTTCAGCGGTCCGGCGTTTTCGGCCAGCACCGCATCGACCCGCCGCAACGCGTCGCGCGCGGCCTGCGTCATGCTCTGGCCGGCGCCCTGCTCCGCGATCAAGGTCGGTATCGGGGCGGCCCCCGCGGGCATCGTGCCGCCTTCCAGTGCGATCACGGGAACGCCTGTCAGCCCTTGGAACTCCAGCCCGATTTTGGTGTCGGCACGCACCGGCGTGGATGACGCCACCGAAATCGTCGCATTGACGCGGCGCGCATTGTCCGCCGCAAGCCCGAGATCTGTCACCTCGCCGACTCGGATGCCGTTGAACAAGACGGCGGCGCCGACCATGAGCCCGGGCACCGAGCCTTCGAACTGGACATGATAGGTGGCGCGCGGCCCGAGCCCGCCGGTGTTGTTCAGCCAGTACACAAAGCCGAACACCGCGGCGATCGCGGCGAGCACAAAGGCACCGATAAGGACGAAAGGAGCGCGGGTTTCCATGTTTCAGCTCGCTTGAGGTTGCAGCATCTGGGAGCGCTTGCCATGGAAATAGGCCCGCACCCAGGGATGCTCGGATTGCAATAGGTCGCGCATCGGCCCGATCGCGACGATCTTGCCGTCGGCCAGCGCAGCGACGCGGTCGCAAACGGTGTTCAGGCTGGCGAGGTCGTGGGTGACCATGAACACCGTCAACCCCAGCGTCTTCTGCAGCGTCTTGATCAGCACGTCGAATTCGCCGGCCGCGATCGGGTCGAGGCCCGAGGTCGGCTCGTCCAGAAATACGATGGCGGGATCGAGCGCGAGCGCGCGGGCCAGCGCCACCCGCTTGGTCATACCGCCCGACAGTTCGGAGGGGAACTTGTCGCCGTCTTCGGCCACGAGGCCGACCATTTCGAGCTTGGCGGTCGCGATCTCGTCCATCAGCGCCTGTGACAGCACGAGGTTTTCGCGCAGCGGAAATTGCACATTCTGCCGCACGGTCAACGACGAGAACAGCGCGCCCTGCTGGAACAGGATGCCCCACCGCGCCGCCGCGCTCTGGGTGTTGCGGTCCTGGGTGCCGCCGATCGGCTGTCCCATCACCTCGATCTCGCCGCTCCGCCGCGGAATGAGCCCAATGATGGTCCGCATCAGCACCGACTTGCCGCCGCCGGACGCACCGACCAGACCGAGGATTTCGCCCCTCACGACGTCCAGCGACAGATGATCGATCACCACCTGCCGGCCGAATCCGACCACGAGATCGCTGACGCGAATGGCGAGTTGAGTTGCAGGCTGCATAACTACATTCCAATCGACGCGAAGAACACTGCAAACAGCCCGTCGAGCACGATCACCAGGAAGATCGATTTCACCACCGAGGTCGTGGTCTGTCTGCCGAGCGACTCGGCGCTGCCCTTGACGCGGAGCCCCTCGCTGCAGGCGACGATGCCGATCGCCAGTGCCATGAACGGCGCCTTGATGATGCCGACCTCGAAGCTCGTCACCGACACCGCCTCATGCAGCCGCGCGATGAAGATCGCCGGCCCCATATCGCCATAGAATTGCGCCACCAATCCACCGCCATAGAGCGCCGCGATCGAGCCGATGAAGCTCAGGATCGGCAGCGCAATAATCAGCGCCACGACGCGCGGCAGGATCAACACTTCGACGGGATCAAGCCCCATGGTCAACAGCGCATCGACTTCCTCGCGCATCTTCATCGAACCGAGTTCAGCGGTATAGGCACTGCCAGAACGGCCGGCCACCATGATCGCCACGATCAGGACACCGAGTTCGCGCAGCACCAAGATGCCGACCATGTCGACCGTATAGGATTCGGCGCCGAACTTCCGGAAGTGAAAGAAGCCCTGCTGCGCGATGATGGCGCCGATCAGGAACGTGATCAGCACCATGATCGGTATCGCCTGAAATCCGACCTTGTAGAGCTGATAGACTAGCGAGGTGATCCGCAGCGATCTCGGCCGGCGAACTACGCCGACCAGCGCCATAAACAGCGAGCCCAGCATCTGCAGGAAGACCGCGACGTCTTCCGCCGTGCTCATCGCGTAACGGCCGACTTCGCCGAGCTGGGCGAAAATGGGATTTGGCGCGCGAACCGGCGCGGGATTGTGGCGGTTGACCTGGCGGATCTCCTCGATCAGCCCAGTGTAATTCTCGGAGACGCCCACGACCTCGATGCGATGGCCCGCCGATGTCGCGCGCCGCGACAGCTTTTCCAACAGCCATGCCCCCAGCGTGTCGAGTTCGCTCAGTCCATTCATGTCGAGCTTGACGGCTTTCGACCGATCGATTTCAGCCGTTACGCCCTCGGAGAGAGCCTCCAGGCGGTTGACGTTTACAGCGGTCCAGGATCCGCCCGGACGCAGCTCCAGCCCATCGCCGATCGGCGTGGCGGTTAACAGAGGTGTGGAAGCCAAAACCTGTATCTCTCTTCAGTGGAAGCACGGCTCGTCGCACTTCCGATTGCTCCGGGTTACTAGGGCCTGACGCGGCGCTTCGATTGACCTGCCTCAAACGGCCTCGCCCCTTTCCGGAATGTTGATGCAGGTCAGGAGCTGGCGCCGAGCCTCGCCCAGGATTTTAGCACAAGAATTTTAGCACAAGACAAGGGCGAAATGTGATGTCTGAAAAAGCCACGCTTCAAGACGAGCTTCAGTCGTCGAAACGTGATCTTTCGCAACCGAGACGACCGCGGCGGAACAACGCTGACGGCCGCTCCTCTCTCGTCTAAAGCTTCAGCCGGACGTTGCAGATATCGGGTTCGGCGGCATCGACCTTCACCTCGAAGCCGAGGTTTCGGCACATATCCAGCATCACCAAATTCTCCTGCAGCACGTCGCCGGAAATCACCTTCAGTCCTTCGGACCTGGCATATTCGATGATGAGCTGCATCAACGCCCAGCCCAGTCCCTTGCCCTTGAGATCGGACCTCAGCAGGATCGCATACTCGCCGCTCTCGTAAATCGAATCGGAGTGAATCCGAACCACCCCGACCAGTTCACGCGTGGTTTCATCAAACGCGGCGAATGCCATGGCGCGCGCATAGTCGAGCTGCGTCAGGCGAGCGATGAACTGATGCGAAAACTGCTTCATCGACGCAAAGAAGCGCAGACGCAGATCGTGAGGGGTGACATGACGCAGCAGCTCGTGAATCAACGGCTCGTCCTCGGGACGAATGGGTCGCACGAAGACGTGCCAGCCGTCCTTGACCTGCAGGCGCCGCTCCCATTGCGACGGATAGGCGCGCACGGCGAAGTTCGCCGGCCCCGAGCCCCTGAACTTCGGCTCCGCATGTCCCACCGCGACGCGGGCATCGAGCGCCATCACGCCGCTTTCGTCGGCCAGCAAGGGATTGATATCGAGTTCGCGGACATCCGGCAGATCGGCCGCCATCTGCGCCAGCTTGACCAGCACCATCGCAACCGCGTCCGGCTTGACCGCCGGCACATCCCGATAGGCACGCAACAGCCGCGAGACGCGGGTACGCTCGATCAAATCGTTAGCCAACTGCAGATCGAGCGGCGGCAGCGCGAGCGCCTTGTCGTTGATGATCTCGACCGCGGTGCCGCCGCGGCCGAACACGATGACACTGCCGAAGGTCGGGTCGTCGGCCAAGCCCAGGATCAGCTCGCGCGCCTTGGCCTTGACCACCATGGCCTGCACGATCACGCCGGATATCCGCGCCTCCGGCTTCGCCGCTTTCGCCCGCGCCAGGATTTCCGTCGCGGCCGTTCGGACCGCATCGGGATTGGTGAGATTGAGAACGACCCCGCCGACATCGGATTTGTGAACGATGTCGCGCGAATTGATCTTCAACACCACCGTCGCGCCTTCGGCGAATATCTGTGAGGCAAACGCGACCGCCTGCTCGGCATCGGCGGCGGCGAAGGTTGCCACCATCGGAATGTCATAGGCTCCCAGCAGTCTCTTGACCTCGATCGGGTCGAGCCACACGCGGCCGTCGGCAAGTGCCGAGGCTACGATTTGCTTCGCGGTCTCGATGTCAGGTACAAACGTGTCGGGCATGGCGGGCGGAACCCGGGCCAGTTCCTCCGCCACCTCTTGATGGCGTACCAGGTGCATGAAGCCGCGCACCGCATCATCTTCGGTCGGATAGTTTGGAATCCCGGCGCTGCTCAGTGCCTCGATGACCTTCTGCTCGGCGCCGACCCAGACCGCCAGCACGGGTTTCGCCGAGCGGCGATGCTGTTCGCGATATTTGCCGATCAGATCGATGAGTGTCGTGGCGATCTCGTCGGCCGGCGCGATCGCGGTCTGCACGTTCATCACCAGGATCGCATCGTTACCGGGGTCCAACAGCAATATTTCGAGCGCGGCGGCATAGCGCGCGGCGTCCGCATCACCGACGATGTCGACGGGATTCGATCCCGACCAGGTTCGCGGCAACACCGCGTCGAGCTTTTCGCGGATCGCGGGTGCGATGGCGGCCGGGATTCCGCCGAGCTCGACCAGTCGATCGATGGCGAGCACCCCGATGCCTCCCCCATTGGTGAGAAGTGCCAGCCGTTTTCCCGGCGGTGGTCCGACACGCCCAAGCGTTTCGGCGCAATCGAACAATTCGCGCAGGTCGGAGACCCGCAGGACGCCGGCGCGGCGGAATGCCGCGTCGTAGACCGCATCCGACCCGGCCAACGCGCCGGTGTGGGTCGCAGCCGCCTTGGCACCTTGCGCCATCCGGCCGGATTTCACCACGACGACGGGCTTGACCCTCGCGGCGGCCCGCGCCGCCGACATGAACTTGCGGGCATCCTTGATCGCCTCGACATAGAGCAGGATCGCCCGCGTTGCGCTGTCCAGCGCATAATAGTCGAGCAGATCGGCGATATCGATGTCGAGCTGGTCGCCGATGGAGATGATGCCGGAGAAGCCGACGCCGCGCTGCGCCGCCCAATCCACCATGCCGGCGCCGATCGCGCCCGATTGCGAGATCAGCGCCAGGTTCCCCGCGCGCGGCATATGCGCCGAGAAACTCGCATTCAAGCTGGCGCCCGGCATCATGATGCCAAGGCAATTGGGTCCGATCAGCCGCATGCCGTGTTTCTGTGCGGCGCGTTCGGCGGATTCCGCCAGCGACCCTGCGCCGTGGCCAAGTCCGGCCGAGATGATCAGGGCGCCCGCTGCTCCCCGTTTGCCCGCCTGATCGATCAGATCGGGAATGGCGGCAGCCGGAGCTGTCATCACCACGAGCTCAGGCACGAACGGCAATTCGTCGAGGCTGTTGACCGCGACGCCGCCGCCGATGGCGGGATAATGCGAATTCACCAGGCCAAATTCGCCCTGGAAGCCTGCTTTGCGGATATTCTCAAGAACAGCGCGCCCGACGGAGCCCTGGCGCGGACTGGCGCCAATCAAAGCCACCGAGCGCGGCGAAAGAAGATTTTTCAGGCGATAAGTCGACATCAGTGAGTTGTCCGGCTCGCACCGGTCCGTGTTAGCTCTGAATTGGGACTGCAATGCAACGGAGGCCTAACGCGACATCATAACCCAGCACGGAGGCTGACCGATGACAGTCTTGGTCGCGCCACCCCATACGATCTCATTCAGACGGGTGTGGCGATAAGCACCCATGACCAGAAGCGCGATCGCGTGCTTCTTCACATAAGCCTCGAATACCTTTCCGATCGAACTTCCGTCGATCTTGACGGCTTCGAACACGGCATTGATGCCGTGCTCGGCGAGATGGTCGACAAGGGCTGTGCCGGATTCCATCTCATGCGACATTCTCTTATCGGTCGCCGTGATGATATGCACCGTCTTGGCCGACTGCAGCATCGGCAGCGCATCGGCGACGGCCCTCGCAGCCGGCGCGCTGTGATCCCAGGCGATCAGGACATGGTCGAACATGACGGGCAGTTCGGCGGCCAGTTCCTCCGGACACATCAGGACCGGCCGGCCCGACTTGAACAGCAACTGCTCGACGATCTTTTCCGATTGGCCGTCATGCGAACTGACGGGAACGAGCGACAGATCCTTCAGCCGGGCATATTCGGCAAAATTCGATGCGATATCCGCCGTCGGCCATCGCATCAGCTTCCGCTCGTTGCGCAGGCCGAACCGGACCGCAGCAAGATCGAACGCCTTCAACAAGCCATGCGCGTCCGTAACGCTTCGGATTGCCTCCGTCGCCGCGCTGTTGTCCAGATCGGATGAAATCACTTTCGGGCGAACAGGGATATCTTCCTCGATCGCCACCGCGCTCATCTTGGCGCCGAAATCGCCGGACACCGCGACGCATTTCTCGATCGCGGCAATCGCCGCCGCGCTCGGTTCGCCGACAAGCGGCAGGAAGACGTCTCTGATTGGCATCGCGCTCTCCTGTGGCGTCAACGTTAGAGCGTTCCCGGTAACCGGTCTTGATCTCCGTCAAGCCACGGAATCCGCCGGAAACCGGTTCAAGCGGCATCAGCGCGCCGGCGGAGCCGACAGGAAACCCATCACCGCTCTTGGAATTGACGTTGAGGGAGGTCAAAATTGCCGGGCCCGACCACCATATGGTCCGACAGGCGGCCATTTCCTGGGCCTCTCAATCTGGAGACGCGTATGGATGCGATGTTGCTGCCGGGTCCAGGGGCCGCGCTCCAGTGGCAGGAGCGTATGGACCTGCAGCCCGGCGATGGGAAAATCCCTGATGGTGACGACGTTTCGGTCGCGCCTTTATTGGACGCCGACTTCGTCGGCTGGCGCTACGCCGCCGTGCTCACACCCTAGGCCCACCGATGGAAAGCCCGACGGCCGACGATATCCGCACCCAGGAGAGCGTCTTCGCCTATCTCGCTGATCCGCAGCGACATCCCGACATGCGACGGGTCGATACCCATGCCGCCTCGGTATTTCTCGAAGGCGACCGCGCGCTGAAGATCAAGCGCGCCGTCCGCTTTCCCTTCCTGGATTATTCGACACTAGCAAAGCGAAAAGCCGCCTGCGACGAGGAGATCAGGATCAACCGGCCCTTCGCTCCGCAGATTTATCGCCGTGTCGTCGCGATCACCCGAAACGAAGACGGCTCTCTTGGCATCGATGGAAGCGGCGCGCCGGTCGAATTCGCCATTGAAATGGCTCGTTTTGACGAACGGCAGACCATCGATCATCTGGCCGAATCCGGACATCTCGATGCCGGCCTGGTCGACGCCATGGCGGATGCGATCGCGTCCTCCCACGAACTGGCGCCGCGTGTGCCGGAAAGGCCTTGGGTCGACTCGATCCCGGGCATCATCGCGGGTTTCACCTCCGCGTTTCGCGACGCGGCCTGTTTTCTCTCCGATGACATCGATGAGCTTGGAAAGGCGTCGCAGGCGGCATTTTCTCGTCTTCGCGGCTTATTGGAGCGGCGCGGCGCTGAAGGGCATGTGCGGCGCTGTCACGGCGACCTGCATCTGGCGAATGTCGTCGTGATCGAAGGCAAGCCTGTGCTGTTCGATGCCATCGAGTTCAGCGAACGGATCGCATCTACCGACGTGCTCTACGACCTCGCCTTTCCGCTGATGGATCTGCTTCGCTATGGCCGCGAGGTCGCGGCCAGCAGGCTCCTCAACCGCTACCTTGCGATAAGCCCGATCGACAATCTCGATGCGCTCGCTGCACTTCCACTGTTCATGTCGATGCGCGCGGCCATTCGTGCACATGTGACCCTGGCGCGATCTGCCGCCGACAAAGCCAAGAACTTCGAGAACGCCCGCGCCTATTTCGACCTGGCGCAGACGCTGATCCATCCGCCGCGTCCGACCCTGCTGGCGATCGGGGGAATGTCCGGCACCGGCAAATCGGTGCTGGCGCGCGGGCTGGCGCCATTCATGGCACCGCAGCCGGGAGCCGTGTTGCTGCGCAGCGACGTGTTGCGAAAGCAGCTCCTCGGCGTACGCGAAACCGACCGCCTGCCCGCGAGCGCCTACCAGCGCGAAAGCAGCGAGCGGGTGTACCAGGAGCTGGCGCAGCGTGCCGTCCGGGTTCTCTCGCATGGGCATTCCGTCGTGGTCGATGCGGTGTTCGCGGATGATACGGAGCGAACCGCGATCCAGCGGGCGGCACGAGAAGCAGGCGTTCGTTTCATCGGCTTCTTTCTCGTCACCGATCTGGTAACCCGGCAAAACCGCGTCGGACGCCGGCAGGCCGATGCATCCGACGCCACGCCCGAGGTTGCCGAGTTGCAGGAGGCCTATAATATCGGCACGGTCGACTGGACCATCATTGATGCCTCGGGCCCGCCCGAGGCGACGCTGAAACATTGCCAGGCCTGGATCGACGGCCTGTCGACGGCCGAGGCCGTTTAACCCGGAACAACAATGGCGCGACCGCCGAAATCAGCAGACAAGCCTGTCTCCCGCACGACAAAACCCAAGCCGCTGCGCTCTGCGCCGAAGCTGCATCCCGCGATGCACTGCGATACCGCATTTCGGATCGTCGCGCGCCGCACGCTAAAGGAGTTGAGTGCAAACCATGAAGCGACCTGCAAGGGTGATGCGACCGCCCTGCATCAGATGCGGATCGCGCTGACCCACCTGCGCACGGCTATTCTGTTCTTTTCGCCGATGGTCGACGACTCCATGCGGAACCAGATTCGCGACGAGTTGAAGTGGCTGAACAGCGAACTCGGCATCTTGCGCGATCTCGACGTCGCGATCGAGCGCATCGAAGCGGCGAACGCCAAGCAACTGCACCCGGCCCCCGATTTCGATGTCTGGCGCCAGAAGCGGGCGGAAGGGCATCGCCAGCTTTCGCGCGCGCTGCGATCGGCCCGATATCGGCGTCTGATCGCGCACACCCTAGGCTGGATCGAGAGCGGACCGTGGAGCACAAAGAGGGACAAGGCGGCAGCGAAGCGGCGCGCCCTCCCGATCGGCGCTTATGGTGCGGAAAAAATCGGGGAATGGGAGGAGAAGCTGCTCAAGAAGTCGCGCAAGCTGCGCGACATGCGTCCGCGGAAACGGCATCGGCTGCGGCTGTTGAACAAGAAGCTGAACTATTCCATCGAGGCGGTCTCGGAGCTGTTTGGAGACAAGCGCTTTTCCAGGCAAAAGGCCGCGATGAAGCATCTGCGCCAGGCGCAGCGCTCGCTCGGCCAGCTCAACGACGATGTCAGAGGCCGCGCACTGGCGCTCGCCCTGCGCCACGAGGGCGTCGAGACGCCCCCGCAATTCCATGGCGTCAAACGAGAGAAACGCCTACTGCGAACGGCGGAAACGGCCTATCGCGAACTGGCTGCGCTCAAACCCTGGAAATAGGCCTATGCCGATCGGCGGTTCCTCGCACCGACAATGCGCCGTCTTTCGGCCATGTCGGTAGGCACAGCACAGATCTCGCTTACATCGATATTGACGCCCGGTTCAGCCGGGCAGCGGGCCACCGAACAGCTTCGCCCGACCCAAGCCGGCTGATTGAGCTGCATCAAACCGGAGGCGCTCGCTCGACGCTTGACCTGCATCAAGTTACCTCACGCCAATCCGAATAGTCTGCCGGTGTCGGTTTAATTACGAACGTGCGGAGCTTCCCATGCGCGCCCATCAGATCATGACCCGGTCGGTCATCACCGTTGCCCCCGAAACCACGATTGACGACGCCGCGAATTTGATGCTGCAGCGGCATGTCAGCGGCCTTCCCGTGGTCGATACCAGCGGCAAGCTCGTCGGCATCGTGTCGGAGGGCGATTTCATTCGCCGCAGTGAAATCGGCACCCAGCGCAAGCGCGGCCGCTGGCTGAAATTCATCCTTGGGCCGGGCAAGACGGCCTCCGATTTCGTCCACGAGCATGGCCGCAGGGTCGATGAGGTGATGACGAAGCAGCCGCTCACCATCACCGAAGACACCGCGCTGGCCGAGATCGTGGATCTGATGGAAAAGAACAACGTCAAGCGGCTGCCGGTGATCCGCGGCGAGAAGGTGGTCGGCATCGTGTCGCGCGCCAACCTCTTGCAGGCGGTCGCGGGCCTTGCCCGCGAGGTCCCTGATCCCACCGCCGATGACGATCATATCCGCAACCGCGTGATCGACGCGCTGGAAAAGAACGACTGGTGCCCGTTCGGCCTCGGCGTGGTCGTCAAAGACGGTATCGTTCACTTGAGCGGCGTCATCACCGAGGAGCGTTCGCGGCAGGCTGCCGTCGTCGCCGCGGAGACCGTCGAGGGCGTGAAGAAGGT
>Ga0137412_10003777_pt1 | contig 12068 bp, 10 predicted proteins | sample CZODoug2_1_16fun_FD_122160 | JGI IMG/M metagenome (GOLD analysis project Ga0137412, IMG submission 122160) | Vadose zone soil fungal communities from Angelo Coast Range Reserve, California, USA - CZODoug2_1_16fungal (Hybrid Assembly) | ecosystem: Environmental > Terrestrial > Soil > Vadose zone...
CATGTGCTCGACCTGGAGTTGGAGGCGGCGCAGAACGAAGGCAAGACTGAAACCATCTCCTCGCCCCGCATCATCACCGCCAACCAGAAGCAAGCCACCATCATGCAGGGTGTCGAGATTCCGTATCAGGAATCAGCCTCGAGCGGCGCCACGACAACTCAGTTCAAGGACGCCGTGCTGAAGCTGAAAGTCACGCCGTTGATCACGCCCGACAATCGCGTGATCTTGGACCTGGACGTGTCGGACGATTCGGTCGGCCAACAGGTGACCAGCGCCACCGGCGGCAGCGTTCCCTCGATCGACACCCGTCAGATCACCACCCAGGTGCTGGTCAATGACGGCCAGACGGTCGTGTTGGGCGGCATTCTCGATACCACCAAGTCGAGGACCGCCAACAAAGTGCCCTTCCTGGCCGATATCCCGGTGCTCGGCTATCTGTTCCGCAGCACGACGGACGTCAACAACAAGACCGAGCTGTTGATCTTCATCACGCCGAAGATTTTGCGTGAGGGTTCGAATCTCTACTAACGGCCGAGTTCCCGGTTTTCCGTAGATCAAAGGGGCGCCATTGGCGCCCCTTATTTTTCACGACAGACAATGAGACGGGCGATTCGGTCCGCTATGATCAGCGATGATCATGCTCACCAAGCACAACATTTTTCTGATCGGTCCGATGGGATCGGGTAAGACGGCGGTGGGGCGGCATCTTGCACGCCTGGTTCACTACGCCTTCCATGACAGCGATGCGGACATCGAGGCAAAAACCGGCGTGGACATCCCGTTCATTTTCGAGAAGGAAGGTGAAGTGGGCTTTCGGATCCGCGAAAGGGAGTCGATCGATCGCCTGACCCAACTTACATCCATAGTCCTGGCGACCGGCGGCGGCGCCGTCATCGACCCGGCCAATCGGCGCGCACTCGCCGAACGCGGCGTCGTGGTCTATCTGGCGACTTCCGTCAATCAGCAAATCGAACGCACACGCCATGCGCGGCACCGGCCGCTGCTGCACGATACCGATCCCGAACAAAAGCTCGAGGACTTGATGTCGCGGCGGGCAGTTTTGTATGCCGAGATAGCCGATCTCACGGTGACGACGGACGGGCGCCGGGTGCAGCTGGTCGCGGAGGAAATTCACCAAGAGCTGCGCCGCGCGCAGAAACCCTAAGTGTTCGTATAATCACCCCGTGCAAACCATTCAAGTAGACTTGGGTCCCTCAAGTTACCCCATTACGATTGGCGCGGGGTTGCTGACCGATCGCGAACTATTGGATATGCAGATCCCGGGCCGCGACCTCATGATCGTGACCAATACCACGGTCGCCAGGCTGTATCTTGCCAAGTTGACCGGCAGCTTCGCCCAAAGGCGCATCGCCGAGTGCATCTTGCCGGACGGTGAACAGCACAAGACACTGCAGACGGCCGGATGGGTATTCGACGCGCTGGTCGCCAACAAGATGAATCGCGACGCGACCGTGCTGGCGCTCGGCGGCGGCGTGATCGGCGACATTGCCGGCTTTGCCGCGGCGTCGTATCAGCGCGGCATCGGCTACGTGCAATTGCCCACGACGCTGCTTGCCCAGGTGGATTCCTCGGTCGGCGGCAAGACCGGGGTGAATCACCCAGGCGGTAAGAATCTGATCGGCGCCTTCTATCAGCCGCGCGCCGTCATCGCCGACACGGATGTGCTGGCCACTTTGCCGGCTCGGGAATTGAAGTCGGGGCTTGCGGAGGTGATCAAGCACGGCTGCGTTTGGGATCCGCTGCTGTTCAATTGGCTGGAGCGCGAGATGCCGAAGCTGCTGACGAAAGATGCCGCAGCGCTCACCTATGCCATCGGCAGGTCCTGCGAAATCAAGGCCACGGTGGTCGCCCGCGACGAGCGCGAGCACGATCTGCGTGCGATCTTGAATTTCGGCCATACTTTTGGTCACGCCATCGAGGCCGCGACCGGCTACGAGAAATACCTGCACGGCGAGGCGGTCGGCTTGGGGATGCTCATTGCAACGGATCTGTCCCATCGCCTGGGGATGATCGACGCCGCCGTCAAGGAACGCTTGCGCGACATCCTGGCGCGCACCGGGTTGCCGACCAAGGCGCCGCGCATCGGAGCCGCGAAGGCCTACGAACTGATGCAAATGGACAAGAAGGTCGTTGCCGGCGCCGTTCGCCTGGTGCTCCTTGAAAAGCTCGGCCGCGCGATCGTCACCGACCGGTATTCGAAGGCCGCGCTCGACGCCACCCTCGCCGAGCATTTCAAATGAGCGGGCAGGTCAAAATCGGCCGGCGGGGCACAGTGAGCGGGCAGGTCAAGTGAGCACGCTTGCGCCGTATGCTGCCCACGCCGAGGATTCCCGGGGGCGCCGTTATCCTGAGCCTGCCCCAGAGTACCGGTCCGAATATCAGCGCGATCGCGATCGCATCGTGCATTCCACCGCTTTTCGTCGATTGGTTTACAAGACCCAGGTCTTCGTCAACCACGAGGGGGATCTGTACAGAACCCGGCTGACCCATTCGCTCGAGGTCGCGCAAATAGCCCGCACCGCTGCGCGCGCGCTGAAGCTGAACGAAGAGTTGTCCGAGGCCATCTGTCTCGCCCATGATCTCGGACACACGCCTTTCGGCCACGCTGGCCAGGATGCGCTGAACGACTGCATGGCCGATTTCGGGGGTTTCGAACACAATCTGCAGTCGCTGCGCGTGGTCGACGATCTCGAGGAGCACTACGCGGAGTTCGACGGCTTGAACCTGACCTTCGAATGCCGCGAGGGGATTCTCAAACATTGTTCCTACAACAACGCCGTTCTGCTCGGCGACGTCGGCGAGCGCTTCATCAATCGTCAGCAGCCCGGCCTGGAAGCGCAACTCGCGAATTTCGCCGATGAAATTGCCTACAACAATCACGACGTGGAAGACGGCATTCGCGCCGGCCTGATCAGCGTCGAGCAGCTCTTGACCGTGCCGTTGTTTCGCGGCTACCACGACGAAGTGCAGGCGAAGTACCCGGCGCTGGCCGGCCGCCGGTTTGTTTACGAGATTTTGCGCCGGGTGATCAACCATCTCGTCACCGACCTGATCGATTCCTCTGCGGCGCGCCTTAGGCTTTCGGGAGTCCGCTCAATAGCCGAGGTCAGATTGCACTCGAAGGCGCTGATCGGATTCAGCGACGCCACGCGTGAACTGAATTACGCCCTGAAGTCCTTTCTGCGCGAGCAGCTCTACACGCACTACAAGGTGCGGCGCATGACCGCGAAGGCGCGCCGCGTGGTGCGTGAACTCTTCGATGCATTTTTCCACGATCCGGCGCTGATGCCCGATGAACACGAGGCGCGTACCCGATTGGAATTGGTGCCCGGACCCGCCGGCCGCGCGCGCGCCGTGGCCGATTACATCGCCGGCATGACCGACCGGTACGCGATTCTCGAGCACAGCCGGCTGTTCGATCCCAGCGAGCGAACGTGATGAATACCGATGAGTGAGCCTTTGAAAAACGACCTGTTGCTGCGCGCCCTGCTGCGCGAGCCCACGCCGCGGCGCCCGATTTGGCTGATGCGCCAGGCGGGCCGGTATCTGCCGGAATATCGCGCGACGCGCGCCCGCGCCGGCGGATTTTTGGAGATGTGCACGAATCCGGAGATTGCCTGCGAAATCACGCTGCAGCCGGTGATCAGGTACCCGCTCGACGCCGCGATTTTGTTTTCGGACATCCTCACGATTCCGCACGCGATGAAGCTGGGACTGGAGTTCGAGGCAGGCGAGGGTCCGCAGTTCGAGCGTCCGGTTCGCACGCCCGCCGACATCGACAAGCTTGGCGTGCCCGATCCGGGGAAGGAGCTGAAGTATGTGATCGAAGCGGTCGCGCGCGTGCGCCGCGAGCTTCAGGGACGGGTGCCTCTGATCGGCTTCGCAGGCAGTCCCTGGACCGTGGCGACCTATATGGTGGAAGGTGGCAGCAGCAAGTCCTTCGGCGTGATCAAACGCATGATGTATGAATCACCGCGGCAGCTGCACCGCCTGCTCGAGCTGCTCGCCAAGGCGACCATTCTCTACTTGAACGCGCAAATCGCCGCCGGTGCACAAGCGGTGATGCTGTTCGATACCTGGGGCGGTGTGCTCACGCCGGCGCAGTACGAAGAATTCTCCCTGCGCTACATGGCGCAGGTGATCGATGCGCTGACCCGAAAATCCGAAGGACGCAGAGTTCCCAACATTGTCTTTACCAAGGGCGGGGGCGCCTGGTTGGCCAAAATCGCCGCCATCGGCTGCGACGCCGTGGGCGTCGACTGGACCACGGATTTGAGCGACGCCCGCGAGGCGGTTGCCGGACGCGTGGCATTGCAGGGCAATCTCGACCCTTCGGCTTTATTCGCGCCGCCCGACGTCTTGCGCAGTGAAACATTGCGGGTGCTCGACAGCTACGGGGCGGGCGCCGGCCATGTGTTCAATCTGGGGCATGGCATCACGCCGGATGTCGAGCCTGAGCGCGTCGCGCTGGTGGTCGAGACGGTCCGGAACTACGAAGTATCGTCGGCGCAGCGGCCAGGATAGCGTCACAGGGATGCTCGCGCGGCGCCGGCCGGCGCGTTTCGCAGCTCATCGCGCAGCACGCGGCGCAAAATCTTCCCGACATTGCTCTTGGGCAGCTCATTGCGGAAGTAAACATGCCTCGGCACTTTGTAGCCCGTCAGTTCCTTGCGGCAGAAGGCGATCAACGCTTCCGCCGTGAGCTTCGGATTTTTCTTCACGACGAACAGCGCGACGACTTCGCCGGAATTCTCGTCGGACTGGGCGACGGCGGCGACCTCCAGCACGCCGGGGTGCGCGGCAGCGACGCTTTCGATTTCATTGGGATACACGTTGAATCCCGACACCAAAATCATGTCCTTCTTGCGGTCCTCGATGTAGACGAAGCCCTCCGCATCCATGCGGCCGATGTCGCCGGTGCGCAGCCAGTCGCCGAACATCACCTTCTCGGTTTCATCAGGGCGGTTCCAGTAGCCGCGCATCACCTGCGGTCCGAATACGCAGAGTTCACCGACCCCGTTGACGGGCAACTCCTTGCCGTCGTCGTCACGAATGGAGACATCCGTTGAGGAAACGGGCAGCCCGACCGATCCGTTGAACGGCAAGCCGATGGGGTTGGCCGTAACCATGGGCGAGGTTTCGGTGAGTCCCCAGCCCTGGGCCACGCTGCAGCCCGTGACTTCCTTCCAACGCGCCGCCGTCGTCGGCTGCAGGGCCATTCCGCCCGCGAAAGTGGCGCGCAGCTCCTTGAAATCCACGCTTGCAAATCCGGGCGTGTGCAGCAGCGCATTGAACAGCGTATTGACGCCGCTGATGAAATTGAATTTGTACTTCTTCAGTTCCGCCACGAATCCCGGGAAATCCCTGGGGTTGGTGATCAGGACATTGCGCGCGCCCAGGGGCAGGAATGCCAGGCAATTGCTGGTGAGCGCGAAAATGTGATACAGCGGCAGCGCCGTGATCACGACGCGGCCACCGCCCGCCTGCAGCGCAGGTCTTATCCACGCCAGGGATTGCAGCAGGTTGGCCACCATGTTTCGGTGGGTGAGCACGGCGGCCTTGGCCACCCCCGTCGTGCCGCCGGTGTATTGCAGAAAGGCGATGTCCTCGGGACCCAAAGTCACCGGTTCCAATTTGAGTCCGAGGCCGCTTCCCAAGACATGCTTGAACGACAAGGCTCCGGGCATTTTCCAAGGCGGTACTTGCTTGCGCACATGCCGCAGGACGAAATTGACGATCAAGCCCTTCGGAACGCCCAGTAAATCGCCGACGCCGGTGACGAGCACGTTCTTCAAATCCGTGCGCGGCAATACTTGCTGCAGCACATGCACGAAGTTCTCGACGATGACGATGGCCTTGGCACCTGAATCCTTCAATTGATGTTCGAGTTCGCGGGGCGTGTACAGCGGATTGGTGTTCACCACCACCATGCCGGCGCGCAGGGCGCCGAACAGTGCGATGGGGTACTGCAAGATATTGGGCATCATCAAGGCCACGCGATCGCCGCGGACCAATCCTGACTTGTTCTGCAGCCAAGCGCCGAAGGCCCGGCTGAGTGCGTCGAGCTGCATGTAAGTCAAGGTGGCGCCCATGTTGGTGAAGGCAGGCATCTGACGAAAAGTCGTGAAGGCCTCCTCGATCGCCTCCTTGAGCGATGGATAGGCGTCAGGGTCGATGTCCGCGGGTACGCCGGGCGGGTATTGATTCAGCCAATTTCGATCCAAGTGGGTATGCCTCTTGATTTGTAACGCGTGTATAGCATCGGATCATGAAGCCAGCAACGTGCGAGCGCCTTGCAGGTACACTACCGGCGCAGACTTGAAGAAAATGGAGCTTGGAGTGATCAGAAATCTGCGGCTGTTGATCGGCGCCGGCGTGTTGATTGCGCTCTCCGGCTGCGTCATCGGCAGCGGTCCATGCCTGTGGCTGCAGGTCAGGCACGACTTCTCAGGGCGCGTGCACTTCCGTGAGTTCCCGCGCGCCGATGGCATCGATACGGTGCCGATTCTGATATTGGACAAGACTGAATACATCTACGCCCCGCCGCAGAGTCTTCACTGTCTGGCGGCGAATGATGTGCAACTCATCGGGCTGACGGAACTTCCCGACAGCGTCGGCGAGAATACGCATGTCACCGTCAACGGCAAAGTGCTGGAAGGCGTTGCACAGGGCCAATACACGCGCTTTGTCATTCAAGTGAACAGCATATTGCCGATTGGACGCCCGCGCTGAGCCGCGATCGCATTCGGTGGAAATCGGATTACAATCCGGCTGCAGACCGAACCAAACCAGGGAGTGAAGTGTTCATGAAAAACATAACTGTTGCCGGCCTGATTGCGCTGCCATTGCTGGTATTCGCGTTGGCGATGCCAAGTGTCGCTGCGGACCCCGCGCCGACGACTTGCAAGGATGGAACCACCACCACATCGACGGGTAAGGGTACCTGCAGCGGTCACGGCGGTATTCAGAAAGCAGCGAAGGCCAAGCCGGCGAGCGCGGCGACTGCCGCACCCGCGCCGGCCGCAGCACCGGCAAAAACGGCGGCACCGGCAACGCCCGGGGCGACGGGTGCGACGACGACATGCTCGGATGGAACGACCACCACCTCCTCGGGCAAGGGCACGTGCAGCGGCCATGGCGGTATTCAGAAAGCAGCGAAGGCTGCCAAGCCGGCGACCGCGGCGACTGCCGCGCCCATGCCGGACGCCGCTGCTCCGGCTGCCGCGCCGGCGGCTACCGCGGCCAAGTCATCCACGGCGGCCAAGTCAGCGCCGACGGCCACGGCCGGCAATACCAATCCGACCGGCGCGACGGCCAAGTGCAAAGACGGCACGTACTCAAAGTCGGTGCACCGTAGCGGCACGTGCTCGAGCCATGGCGGCGTGGCCGAGTGGCTGACGGCTGCCCAGTAGCCTTGCGGTAAGCTCGCGGTAGGGCTCGCGGCCTGCCTATTTGTGCAGCAGCGGCTTGAGCGCCGGCCAGACGTTCTCGAGCAGTACCGGCTGACCGGCGGCGTTGGGATGAATGTCATCGCCCTGCAGTAGGGTCGGGGAAAGGGCGATGTCGGTCAGCAGGAACGGCACCCAGGGGATCTTTTTGGCGCGCGCCAAATCGCTGAAAACCAAGGCAAATTGCCCGGTGTACTCGGGTCCGTAGTTTGGCGGCATGCGCATTCCCAGCAGCAAGGTCTTCGCCCCGGCGGCGCTCGCCAGCTCGACCATTTGAGTCAGATTGGCGCGCATTTGGGCAATCGGCAGCGCGCGCAAACCGTCGTTGCCGCCCAGTTCGAGAATAACGATCTTCGGGTGATGAAGTGCGAGCGCGCGCGGCAGACGCGCGAGTCCGCCCGCCGTGGTCTCGCCGCTGACACTGGCGTTGACGACTTGGTAACCGTACCCTTCCATGCTGAGCCTCGTCTTGAGCAATTCCACCCAGCCTAGCTCTACGCGCGCCAGCCCGTAGCCGGCGCTGATGCTATCGCCGAATACGAGAATCACCGGTGCTTGGGCATAAGCCGAAGCGGATGCAACGATCAAGACCAATAGGGCGAAAAGCCGTTTCACGAGCGCTCCTGAATGCAAGATCAAGTCAATCTCGAAGCCAAACAGATCGTCCTCGAAGCCAGGAACGTATCGAAAACTGTCTCAAGCCCTGATGGCTCTCTCACCATTCTCGCCGATGTAAGCCTCAACGTGCGAACCGGCGAGACCTTGGCCATCGTTGGGGCTTCCGGCGCGGGCAAATCCACACTGTTGGCGTTGCTCGCGGGACTCGATTCACCGAGCACCGGACGCGTGTTGATCGCCGGCATCGACCTGACGGAACTCGACGAAGACGGACGGGCGGCGATTCGCGGCAAGCATGTCGGTTTTGTATTCCAGTCGTTTCATCTCATCCCGTCGCTCACCGCCATCGAAAACGTCATGCTGCCGCTGGAGCTGGGCGGCCGGCGCGACGCGCGCCAAGCGGCGGCGGCGGCGCTTGCGCAAGTGGGACTGACGCCGCGCCTGGCGCATTACCCGAAGCAATTGTCAGGGGGCGAGCAGCAGCGCGTGGCGATTGCGCGCGCCTTCGTGACCCATCCCGCGGTGCTCTTTGCCGATGAGCCTACGGGCAATTTGGATACGGCGACCGGGCAGCGCATCACCGATCTGCTGTTCGAACTCAATCGCAACAGCGGCAGCACGTTGGTGTTGGTTACGCACGATCGCGGCCTCGCGAAGCGCTGCAATCGCGTGTTGGAGCTCGATGCCGGGCACACGGTCGCTGCCGGGCATACGGTCGGCGCCGCGCAGACGGTGAATTGATGCAAGCGCTGCGTTTCGCGTTACGCAATCTGTGGCGCGACCTGAAGTCGGGCGAGCTCTCTGTGTTGCTGCTGGCGTTGGTGGTGGCGGTTCTGTCGCTGACCGCGGTTGGTTTCTTCACCAGCCGCATTTCGCAAGGCGTGCGGGCGCAGGCGGCTGAAGTGCTGGCGGCGGATTTGCGCCTGGAAGGGCCGACTCCCATCCCGGCACGCTATTTCGATGAGGCTCGCAAGCGCGGCCTGCGCAGCGCGCAAGTACTTTCATTTCCCACGGCCATCTTCAGCGGGGAATTGAGCCAGTTGGCGGCACTGAATGCGGTGACGTCGAACTATCCCTTGCGCGGGCACGTGCGCATTGCCGATGCGCCTTTCGGCGTGGCGCGCACCACCACCGAAGTGCCCGGCCGCGGCGAGGTTTGGATCGACGCCCGTATCATTGCGCAGCTCAAACTGGAACTGGGAACGTCCCTGCGCATCGGCACGGCCAGCTTCCGCGTCACCGAGGTTCTCGATTACCGGCCGGACCAGAGCACGGGATTCGTCAATCTGGCGCCGGCCGCGTTGCTCAATTTTGACGACGTCGCTTCGACCCAGCTGGTTCAGGAGGGCAGCCGTGCCACCTATGCGGCGCTGTTTGCCGGCAGTCCGGCGGCAGTTGCCGACTTTCGAGAGTTTTTGAGCCGATCCAAAGCGCCGGGAGAACGATTGAGAGATGTCGAGGACTCCAGTCGGCAGCTCAATTCCGCCATCGACCGCGCCAGCCGATTTCTCAATCTGGCCAGCCTCGCCTCGGTGTTGCTGGCTGCCGTCGCGGTTGCCATGGGCGCGCGACGCTATGCCGCTCGCCACATCGACGCTGTCGCATTGATGAAGTGCATGGGCGCCGCACAGGCCTTCGTGCTCGCGATCTCCATCATTGAACTGACGCTGCTGGCATTGTTCGCGGTCGCCATCGGAACGCTTCTCGGCTACCTGGCCCAATCAGGATTGGTGTGGCTGCTCAAGAGCCTGATCCCCAGTGAGCTTCCCCGCGCCTCATTGTCGCCCTTGCCGATCGCACTGGTCACGGTGCTCGCCATGCTCATCGGCTTCGCCTTACCGCCGCTGCTGCAGCTGAAGAGCACGCCGCCGGCGCGGGTATTGCGCAAGACCGTGACTGCGCCGCCGCTGCGCTATGGCGTCAGCTATTTGCTGGCGCTCGCGGCATTGTTCGCGATTCTCTGGAGCATGGTGCGAGACACCGAGCTGGTCTTGAGCGTCTTGGCCGGCGTGCTCGGGGTCGGTGTGGTGCTGACCTTGGCAGGCTACGCCTTGGTGCGCTTGACCAGCCGCCTGCGCGGCGGCGTGGGCGTGGCCTGGCGCTATGGCCTTGCCAACGTGTCACGACGCGGCACCGGCAGCGTGGTGCAGATCGTTGCCTTCGGCCTGGGGTTGATGATGTTGCTGCTGCTGGCGGTGGTTCGCGGCGATTTGCTGGCTGATTGGCGGCGCAGTCTGCCGAATGATGTGCCGAACAATTTTCTGGTCAACATTCGACCCGATCAGCGTGAGGAGCTGCAGGAATTCCTGACCTCTCACGGATTTGGCGCGCCGCAAATGTACTCCATGGTGCGCGCGCGCATCACCGCCATCAACGCGCAGTCCCCGCAGTCGCTGAAATTTCAGGGCGACTCCGCCCGCGGCTACGTCGAGCGTGAACAGAACCTGACCTGGTCGAGGGATATGATGGAGGACAATCAGTTGACGGCCGGCCGATGGTGGACGGCCGCGGACGCCGGCAAGCCCTTGGTTTCCATCTCTTCGGAATATGCGGATGCGCTGCACCTGAAGCTCGGGGATCACCTGAGCTTCGATGTGGCCGGCGAACCGCTGACGGTGGAAGTGGCCAGCATTCGAAAAATACGCTGGGATAGTTTCCGGCCGAATTTCTTTTTGGTGTTTCCGCCGGGCCTGCTGGATGGCGCCGCCGGAACCTATATGACCAGTCTTTATCTCACGGCGGCGCAGCGCCCGTCGCTGGCCGATCTGGTGCGGCAGTTTCCGACCATCTCGGTAATCGATGCGGATGCGATTCTCAAACAAATTCGCGGCATCATGGATCGCGCATCGCTCGCGATGCAGTATGTGTTCTTGTTCACCCTCGCGGCGGGTATCGTGGTGCTGCTGGCGGCGGTGCAATCGACGCGCGATGAGCGGCGCTATGAAAGCGCCATGCTGCGAACCTTGGGCGCAAGCCGCGGCACCGTGCTGCAGGGCGTGGCGGCGGAATTTTCGGCGCTCGGCTTTCTGTCGGGCACCTTGGCGGCCTTCGGCGCGACGGGCGTGGGTTGGATATTGGCGCGGCGGCTGTTCTCGCTCGAGTTCACTCTCGATCCCTGGGTGTGGGTCACCGGCTTGGTGTGCGGCACGGTCCTGGTCGGACTGAGCGGAACGCTGGCTACGCGAAGCGTGGTCAACACGCCGCCAATCGTCACGCTGCGCGACGATTGAACGCTGCGCGACGATTGAGGCAGGAGCGAGGCGCCCGCTGCTTACTTGACGTCGAGTATCAGCCAGCCTATCGGAATCGGATTGCCGCGCGGCGGCAGCGCCTCGATTCGCACGTTGTAAATGCCGGCCGACAGGCCGGTGGAATTCAAGGTCACCCGCAGTTCGCCATTCGAGTCTTTGAGCAGGTTGTTGAGCACCAGCGCGCGGCCCTGATCTTGCTTGTCGACGAAGAGGCGAAATTGCGTCAGCTGCTGGGTGTAGCCAAGATCGATGTGCACGTCCACCAGCAGCGGCGCAGTTCGGCTCAAGCTGATGCGCGCGCGGTCCATGCCGCGTCCATGATCCGGCGACACAAATACCGCTTTTTCGGTAGCCGGCTGCACCAGCGGCCCTTGGCTGATCACGCGTTTGGTGTCTTCGAGTTTTCCCTGAAGAATTGAATATTTCCCCACCAGCGCCCAAAACCCCACCAGGCTGATGAAAGTCACCGCGCACAAGCCGATGAGAACATGAGTGCTCTTCCACCACGGGGGCGTCGGCTCTCCCAGGTCCTGCGGCCGACCGCTGGCCTCCAGCAGTTTGAGGCTGGCCTGGGCGCGTTCCGGCAGCATCAGCTCATTCAAGTAATCAGGGTGTGCGCGGCACCACTTTTCAAGATCGCGTGCGCCCTTGAACGGCAATTTGTTTTCCAAGTACCGCTCAATGAGTTTGTGCTCTTCGATGAATTTACGATCGAAGCGCGGGGAAATGG
>Ga0137412_10003779_pt1 | contig 12065 bp, 10 predicted proteins | sample CZODoug2_1_16fun_FD_122160 | JGI IMG/M metagenome (GOLD analysis project Ga0137412, IMG submission 122160) | Vadose zone soil fungal communities from Angelo Coast Range Reserve, California, USA - CZODoug2_1_16fungal (Hybrid Assembly) | ecosystem: Environmental > Terrestrial > Soil > Vadose zone...
GCCTGCGAGGCGAAGCGCAGCGTCCAGCCGTCGTCGGCGTAGTAGAGCGGCTTGATGCCGAGCGGATCACGGGCGAGCAACAGCCGCCGACGGGGTGCATCCCAGAGCGCGAAGGCAAACATGCCGCGCAGCTGCTCGACCATGGCGGGGCCGCGGTCGATGTAAAGCTGTAGCAGCACCTCGGTGTCGGATTCGGTGCGGAAGGCATAACCCTTGGCCTCGAGTTCGGCCCGCAGGGCGCGGTAGTTGTAGATCTCGCCGTTGAACGTGATCGTGAGCGCGCCATCGGCGCTGGCCATCGGCTGGGCGCCGCGCTCGGAAAGATCGATGATGGCGAGCCGGCGATGGGCGAAGCCGATGCGCCGATCGGCGGCGAGCCAGATGCCGCTGCCATCGGGACCGCGGGCCGCCATCCGATCGTTCATGCGCGTGAGTTCGCCCCGGTCGACCGCCGGGGCGACATTCCGATAGGCTACGATGCCGGCAATTCCACACATTATCGGTTCAGACGCGCATCCCCTCGCCGGCTGACATCAAACAACAAGGCCGTCGGCTAAAGCGGGGAATCACTCGAAGCGACTGGCCTCAGCGCGCGCCAATGCCTCCCAAAACGACCCCAAGGGTACGCAGAATGATGACAAGGTCCAGCCAAAGCGAGCAGTGCTTCAGATAGTATAGATCGTATTCCAGCTTGGCGCGCATGCCGTCGGGATCATGGGCATAGCCCTGGTTGATCTGAGCCCACCCTGTAACGCCGGGCGGGACGATGCTGCGCAGCTCGAAGTGAGGAATGTCGCGGGCATAACCCTGGCCCAGCACCAGCGCCTCGGGGCGTGGACCAACCCAACTCATTTGGCCCTTCAGGATATTGACGACTTGGGGCAGTTCGTCGAGCCGGTAGCGGCGCAGAAAAGAGCCGATCCTGGTGATGCGGGGATCATTGGTGGTCGTGAAGCTCGGACCTTCGACGCCATGCAGCATCGTGCGGAATTTGACCATCCGGAAAGTCCGGCCCTGCCGGCCGACGCGCGCCTGGGTGTAGAAAATCGGTCCCGCGCTATCGAAGCGGACGACCATCGCCAAAACCAGCATGAAGGGCAGCAGCAAGGGCAGCGCGGCGACCGTGCACACCAGCTCGACGGCCCGACGAAACGCCACATATTGCCGCGACGGCAGGAGCGCTCCGAAGTCGTTGGGCGAGAGTCCGCTCAACGGCGTGCGTCCGGTCAAACTTTCGACGATGTAACGGCGGTCAAGAACCGGCATGCCGGAAATGGCCGCGCGGGCGAGCTCGGACAGCTCACGCTCGGAAAGGCCGTTGCTCAAATCTGCTACGATGCCATCCAAGCGGACAGATCGGGCGACGGCGTCGTCGAAGTCAAGCCAGCGGCACGACTTCACGCTCGGCATGGTGGCCAGCGACGGCGCCGGCACGACGGCATAGCTACGCGTGAAAAGGCGGACACGAAGATGAGCGGCGCCAAGCACCCAGGCGAACACGAGGAAGCCGCTGCCAAAGAACTGCACCCGCGAATATTCGAGCCGCCATGCCAGCAGGCCAACGCCGATGGTGGCAAAGCAGATCGTCACGATGGGCGCGATATAGGCCGCCTGATCCATCAGTGATGCGCCGGGAAAGGCCTCGAGGCGACTGCCGCAATAGGCGACGACAAAATAGGCCAGAGCCGTTGCGATGATTGTCCGTTCGGCCACGCCGATGCTGCCGTCGGCGAACGGAACGGCCTGGGCATAGACAAGGATCGGCAGCACAATGCAGACGATAAATCCCAGAAATGCTTGGATCCACGATTCAAGAAAGCGCAACGGCGCCGACGGCATGTCCGCAACCCCAAGTGGCGCCCGAGGCGCCGCCAAATAGCCCGTTGCCTCGGGCATCGGATTCGCGGTGCTCGTCAAACTAGACCCCTACTTCCCCTAAGCTTCCCAGCATACGTCGCATGCCGCCAGCCAAGCGACTGGCGCCCAATTCCTACGCGACGTAACCCCCGACATTCCAAGCACGGCCCACGACGTGCTAGAACTTGCATCCATTATGATCGATCAGGCTTCGGCCTGCAATGATAGTTTTGATCGACGACGCGTTGGCTCTTCTGTTCAGGCGCTATTCAGTGCGTCTGAAAGCCTGCGCCCACCCAAGCCCCAACATGGCGCTGACGACAAAGCCGATCGCCGGAATCTGAAGGCTGAAATCGACGACGGAATGCAGGATTGCGACCATCGATGCAGCAAAGGCGACAGCCGGCAAATACCGGTCAGTTCGACGCCGCCAGCAGCCGCGCACGCACACGGCAACGGGCACAAGAACCGTGGCAAAACCGCACATCGCCGCCGGAATGCCGAGGTCGAGCATCCACTCGAGAACCGTCGAATGGGCCTTGTCATTGCCGATCTGAAGATCGGCAGGCTGAAACAGCGGGTAGAGATCGGGGAAGGTTCCCAGTCCCCAGCCAAGCCAAGGCGACTGTCCGATCGCCGCCACCGAGAGCTGCCAGATGCGAAAGCGACCGAGGATGTCCTGATCGGCCAAGCCCGACATCTTGTTAAAGAAGGCGCTGCCCGTGATCACGACGAGCGCCGCTCCAAACAAGATGGCGACAGCAAGAGCCCACCCCACGCCGGGGCGTGACGGCCAGCGGCCGCGCAGGAGCGCGATGCCAAGCAGGATCGCCCCCAGCACGGTCGCGCCAAATCCGGCCCGGGACTGCGACAGGAGCAGTCCGCCGAACAAAAGCAGCGACATCGCCATATAGACCGCACGGTCCCCCGTGAGCCATGCCCCCAGCGACGGACGCGTCGCAAAACCGCCCGACTGCTCGGAGCTTTCAGGCCTGCGGCTGAAAACCAACCCCAAGGCCACGACCAGCGCCATGCCGGCATACGCCGCATAGGAGTTGCTGTTCACGAACGTTCCCGACAGCGCACACAGAAACTGGCGTCCGGGCGGCGCAAGGTCGGATCGCTTGCTGTAGTTGAAGACATAGCAAGAGCCGTTGGTGGCCTGCATGAGCAACCCATACGCCGTCACCAGAACGGCGCTGGCGAGGAAGAGGATCAGGAACAAGCGGGCCCGGCGGCGGTCTCGGAACGTCGCGCGGGCCATGACGAAAATGGCGCCCGCGGCGGCAATCTTCATGAGCGCGGCGCGTGACGCATCGGCATTGATGCTGATCATTGCCTCGATCGGATGGCCAAGGACGGCCGCCGCGCGGGCATAAAGCTCGGCCCGCCACGAAGCCGGCACGAGAGGCGAAATCTGTACGATGCCAGCCACGACAACGAGCACGAAGCAGAGGATAAGCACGATCAGGGGCAACCGCTCGACGGAGCGAATGGCATGACCGTCGATGATTCCGAGATCGAGCGCGTGCCAGATGGCAAGAATGGCCAGGAGTATGACAATCGGACTCCAGGCCCAGTCGCGGTTGGCGCCCATCGGGACGGCTGCGAGCAGAACGACCGCGAAGAAGAGAGAGATGAAGGCTACCTCGGCCAGGCGTCGTAGGCCTGAACGTCTCACGGTGCCAATCTCCGCATCCGCGTCGTCATGCTGGCTTCGAGACCTCATCGCCGAACCAGCCCGATCCACGTGCTCAACTCCTCTTGGGCGCCCGGCAGATCAGCCAGAAGCATCCGGAGGTAAAGTTCGTCGGCGGCCTGGCTCATAGCGCTCACGAACCACCGGCGATCCGAGCTCGCCTCCCAGGTCATGACGACATAGGCGGCGATGCGAGCGCGCTCCGCGTCCGTAAACGAATTCCAGGTGCGCAGGATCAACTCGAGACGCGCCGGCCAGAGTCGCGGCATGACCGGCGCCGTTTCGATCGACATCAGCAACGGACCGACGACGCGTGGCGAGGGACCATCAAGTGCCAGGCGAACGGCGGCAAAACGCAGCCAGGCGACGCCACGCGCCGGCGCGCCGGCAAGGCCCGTCTCGAGATCGGCTTCGGCCATATGCAACCATTGCTCGCGCTGACTGTCCGGAGCAGCCCAGTTGAGGTTGGTCGACGCGCCGACGAGAAGCTCGGAGCGATCAAGATGGTACCCGGCGCTGGGGTTCGCACCGATGGCTCGATCGAAGTCGCCGATGGCAGCGAGCGCATCGGGAAGATTGATGGATTTGCCATCGCGTAGCCGATTGATAACGAGATCGGCCTTTTGGGCATACCAGGCGCCTACGGCAACCGGCCATGCGAAGTAACCCAAGGCGGCACAGCCCAGTCCGAGAAGGCCACGCAACAGCCAGGAGACGACAGGCAAAGGAGAATCACCCCACGATCGGTTATCGGGACGCACTCAAGCGTTATCGAAGAGCGATGTCAAAGCCATGCCCGTGTTACGATACGGGGGACTTTTAACCAAAGACTGCTGGATGAGCCACAAGCGCAAAATCTCGGTGATCGGCCTTGGCTATGTCGGGTTGCCGGCGGCGGCCGCTTTCGCGCGATCGGCGGTCCCCGTGGTCGGCTATGATATAGACGAACGGCGCATCGCCGAGCTCGCGCGCGGCCACGATCGCACGGGCGAAGTCGAGCCTGCCGGCCTCACGGCCGCCAGCCTGCGTTTTTCAGCCTCGGCAAAAGACCTCGCGGCCGCGGACTTCCACATCGTGACGGTGCCGACGCCGATCCACGCCAGCAAGCAGCCCAACCTTGAACCTCTGAAGAGCGCCTCTACGACGATCGGCTCGGTGATCAAGCCCGGCGACATCGTGGTCTATGAATCGACGGTCTATCCCGGCGTCACCGAAGAGATCTGCATTCCGGCATTAGAGAGCGCGTCCGGCCTGCGATGGAAGACCGACTTCAACGTCGGCTATTCGCCCGAGCGCATAAATCCCGGCGACCGCGAGCGGCGCTTCGACAACATCCTGAAGATCGTCTCGGCCGACACGCCCGAAACCCTCGAGATCGTCGATGCCGTGTACCGCAGTGTCGTCAAGGCCGGCACCCACCGGGCGCCCTCGATCCGGGTCGCCGAATTCGCCAAGGTGTTGGAGAACACCCAGCGCGACGTCAACATCGCGCTGATCAACGAGGTCGCCCTGATCTGCGACCGGCTGGGCGTCGACACCCAGGACGTCCTGCACGCCGCCGGCACCAAGTGGAACTTCCTGCCGTTCCGGCCAGGCCTGGTCGGCGGCCACTGTATCGGCGTCGACCCTTTCTACATCGCGCACAAGGCCGAGTCGGTCGGCTATCATCCGGAGGTCATCCATTCGGGCCGGCGGGTCAACGACGGCATGGGCGTCTATGTCGCCAATCGCGTGGCCCGCAGCATCATGCGCGGTGCGCGCAACGGCCGGCCGCTCGTGACGGTGCTGGGTGTCACCTTCAAGGAGAACGTGCCGGACATCCGCAACACCCGCGTGGTCGACATCGTGCGCGAGCTGGAGGATTTCGGCATTGCCGTGCAGCTGCATGACCCGATGGCCGATGGCGATCTGTTGCACGAGGAATACGGCCTGTCGTTGACAGCGCTTGGCGAGCTCAAGCCCGCCGACGCCCTCGTGCTGGCGGTCGCCCATCGGGCCTATCATGACGGCGGCTGGGCACTAGTGAGCGGCCTGCTCCACCCCGCCGGCGGTTTCGTGGCCGACATCCCCGCCCTGCTCGACCGGAAATCGACCCCGGCCGGCGTGACGCTCTGGCGCCTCTAGCGCGAGCCGGTCTTACATCGGCGGCGCCGTCCCATCCTTGCCGACCAGCAAGCGGCCGGCCGTAAGGTTGCCGTCGGCACCCTTGGTGGCACCCAGAAACACCTTGGCTCCGACCTTGGCGTCGGCCTTGTCGCCCGGCGCAAAGGTGACGATCGGCGTACCCGGCTTCACCTTGATGGTCTGCGTGCCGTCCTTGTACTTGAGCGTGAGCACGTCGCCGTCCGGCGACTTGGCGACCGTGGCCACGGTGGCGTTGGTCATCATGCTCTCAGGCTGCAGATCCCACGGATAGTGGCCTTCGCCGGTGCCACGCGCCGCCTCCGGAAAGACCAGCACCTCGAGCGCGTTCAGCGAACCGTCCGGGCCCTTCATCGAGGCGATGCCGACGAAGCTGTTTTCCTTGATGTCGGCCATGCTGACCGGGCTTACCAGCATGACGCCCCAATTGTCGGCGAGCTTCACCGGCACCTGGGTGCCCTCGCGCGTGGCGATGGTGACGGTCTTGCCGTCGTTGGCGGCAATCGATCCGCGCAGCCGCGTTGGCGGGTTCTGCGCCATGGCCGTGGCCGCAGCGATGAAAGCGACGGCAGCGGCAATGCAGCCAGCAAGCAGACGAGTATTCATCATCGGCATCCTCCCTAGGATGCCGGACTGTGGCACGGAAGCCACCGAGCGGCTGTTTACGATTGCGTGATGGGCGCCATGGCCGGCGCCGTCGGTGGCGGCGCGGGCGCTTCGGCCGGCGCGTCCGGCCCCGGCAACAGCGTCCGCACCTGGACGTCGACCAGCGCGTTGATCGAAATGTCGGCCGCGCCGGTGAAGGTGCCCTTGATCGGCATGGCTTGCTCGGGATCCCGGCCGACCGCGACGCGGATCAGGCGTTCCGTGCCGATGATGCCATTGGTCGGATCGAACTCGACCCAGCCGGCGCCCGGCAGATAGACCTCCATCCAGGCATGCGGGTGGGCCGGGCTCGAAGCGCCGCCGGCGGCATCGTCCAGTGCGGGATCGTAGAGGTATCCGGTGATGAACCGCGCCGCGAGGCCCATCGCGCGCACCCCCTCCATCATCAGCAGCGCATAGTCACGGCAGGTGCCGCCGCCGCTCTCCAGCGTGACGGCGGGCGGCTGCGTCCCCGCTTCGAAGCGCATGGCGTACTTCAGCGTCTCCTGGATGCCCTTGCACATGTGCGTCAGCATCGCGAATGTATCGGTGCCATCCTCGCCTTCCAGGAACTGCTTGGCCCAGCTGCTCACCGTGGCGTTGGGGTCGGGATAGTGGCGCTCGACATAGCGCGCCAAGTCGGGCGCCTCCTCGGCGAGATAGGCAAAGGGAAGCTTCCGCGCATACTCCTCGATCGGCGGCAGCTCGGGCGGCAGGCCGAAATGTTCCAGCCGGATGGTGCTGGTCAACTCGAGCATCCGGGTCGTGCCGTCGAACTGGGCGATGGCGATCGAATTGCCAAACGCGTCGTGGATCCAGCGCACCTGGGCGGCCGGCTCGATGGCCAACCCGGTATGCAGCAGGCGCAGATCGTGGCTGTCGCGCGGCCGGAACATCAGGCGATGCTCGCCCAGCGTCACCGGGGCCGAATAGTCATAGCGCGTGCGGTGGACGATCTCGAGGGTGCGCATGAGCTCGGATAATGCACCACGCGCCGAACGGTTGCAGCACTGGTCATGCGACTGTCATCGTCATGTCAAGGATCGGCACGACACTCCGGCCATTATGGTCTAACGGGGGGATTATCCATGGCCGATACTGCTTTGCAGGCGCCGCCGATCGAGCCGGCAGCACACAGCTCACGACCGAACCTGGACAAGGGCTTCAACCCGCTCTCGCTGATCATTTTCGGCGGAATAATGGCGGCCGGGCTGCTCTACGTCGCCTATAGCGTCTATTCCGACGTCGACGCGACCGGCACCAAGATTACCGCGTTCCTGCCCTTCCTGATGTTGTTCATCGCCCTGCTGATCGCGCTGGGCTTCGAGTTCGTGAACGGCTTCCATGACACGGCCAACGCCGTCGCCACGGTCATCTATACCCATTCGCTGCCGGCCGAGATGGCCGTCGTCTGGTCGGGCGCGTTCAACTTCCTGGGCGTGCTCACCTCGACCGGCGCGGTCGCCTTCGGCATCGTCTCGCTGCTGCCGGTCGAGCTGATCCTGCAGGTCGGCAGCAGCGCGGGCTTCGCCATGGTGTTCGCGCTCCTGATCGCGGCGATCATCTGGAATCTCGGCACCTGGTGGCTCGGCCTGCCCGCCTCCAGCTCGCACACCCTGATCGGCTCGATCATCGGCGTCGGCATCGCCAATGCGCTGTCGCGCGGCCTCGACGGCACCTCGGGCGTCGACTGGAGCAAGGCCACCGAGATCGGCTATGCGCTGCTGCTGTCGCCGCTGGTCGGCTTCGTCTTTTCCGCACTCCTGCTGCTCGCCCTGAAGTTCCTGGTGCGTAACCCCGCGCTCTACGACGCGCCCAAGGGCAACCAGCCGCCGCCCTGGTGGATTCGCGGCATCCTGATCCTGACCTGCACTGGTGTGAGCTTCGCGCATGGCTCGAACGACGGCCAGAAGGGTATGGGCCTGATCATGCTGATCCTGATCGGCACGGTGCCGACCGCCTATGCGCTGAACCGCACGCCGGCCCCGAGCCATGTCGAATCGTTCAGCGCGGCGTCGACCGCGGCGGCGGCGGTGATCGAGAAGCAGGCTGCCGGCTACCACGTGCTGGGCGATCCCCGGCCGGCCGTCACGCTTTTCGTCTCGCAGCGCAAGATCAGCGAGGGCACCTTCGTGTCGCTGGCAGCCTTGGTGAAGGAGATCGCGGCCCAGGTCGACCAGTACGGCTCGATCGCCAAGATCCCGGCCACCTCCGTCGGCAACATCCGCAACGACATGTACCTCGCCTCTGAGGCGCTGCGCTTCCTGATGAAGGACAAGGAGAGCTCGCTCAGCACGGCGGACACCGACATCCTCAACACCTACAAGGCCGAACTCGACAGCGCGACTCGCTTCATCCCGATCTGGGTCAAGGTCGCCGTGGCGATCGCGCTGGGCCTGGGCACGATGATCGGCTGGAAGCGCATCGTCGTCACGGTCGGCGAAAAGATCGGCAAGAGCCACCTGACGTACGCCCAGGGCGCCTCGGCCGAGCTCGTTGCCGCCGCCACCATCGCCGCGGCCGACGTCTACGGCCTGCCGGTCTCGACCACACACGTGCTGTCCTCGGGGGTTGCCGGCACCATGGCGGCCAACGGCTCGGGCCTGCAGATGGCCACGGTGCGCAATCTGTTGATGGCGTGGGTGCTCACCCTGCCCGCCGCCATCACGCTCTCGGCCACGCTCTACATTCTTTTTCTCAACATCTTCTGAGCCGAGATCACCCATCCGGCGGCGTGAAACTCTCGAGCCCGCGCCGGCCGGCCGGGCTGAGGGCATAGACGCCGCGCTCGACCCGCTCGAACCAGCCATAGTAGTCGTGCCGCAGGATCTTGGCGGCATTAGGCACCGTCATCATCGGCACCTTGCTGGTCGAGCTGCCGCGGTTGGGATCGTCGATGCGCCGCTGATGCTCGCCGAGCAGATTGTTGGTCCGCGGGCGGTAGGGTAGCGGATCGAGCACAATATCGGCCCGCGCACGGGAGCGATTTCTGATTGTCGTGCTATATTCACGGTTAGCGGGCGAAATTGCGAAGTCCGAACTCCAACTGGGTTGGACGCCCAACCCGGGATCGGGCCACGCAGATCGAAGATGCTCTGCGATGGCGGCGCAAGATCCCGCGGTAGCGGTGACGCACCATCAGCGACGCGGAATTCTGATCGGGTAATTAATCGAATCAACTTCAGCTTTCAGCTTTGTCAGAGGTGTACCATCGTAAATATATCTCTGGTGAACACCGGTTCCCTTGCTGTGACCCGCAATTTCCATTCGAAATGACAAGTCCTGCCCCTGTTGACTACCGTAAGTGATAAACGTAGCACGCAGGGCGTGGAAGTCGACGTTGGGGTCAGTCACACCGCAGTGGTTGCAGTAGCGCCCGAACCATTGGGTCGCGGAATTTGTGCTTGGCACTGCAATCCAGTCCACATCGGCAGCTTTGAACGCCCGGCCTGACCTTTCAACAAGAGGTACGTCTGGAAGCAGCCAATCGCGACCTTCGTTCACCGCTTCGTGGTACAGATCGATGAATCCAAGTCGGATAAGCTCACTATGAAGCGGCACTAGGCGGGCCTGGCCGCTCTTTACGCGTTGACCGCGGCCTGGCTGGACAATGAGGTGCCAAGTACCAAAATTATCGGATACATCAAGGGGTCGAAGCTGCAATGCTTCGCGAAGGCGCAGCCCAGCATAAAGGCCGAGCAATGGAGCCCAGTATTGCCATTCCTTCTGGCGCTTGCCAGCTACGAACAATCGCGCCAGCTCGTGCTCCGTGTAGAGTCGACGACATTTCTTGCGGTTCTCATTTTTCGAGTAGTACTTCACATCTCGCATGGGGTTGTCATTGCGGTAGCGCCGCTCGATAGCGAACCAGAACAGCGTCGACACTGCACTGAGCTTATTGTTTTTGGTTTGACCGGCAAGTGGTTGGCCTCTCTTCTCGTCTTTGGTGTCGCTTAACCAATTTCGGAACGTCCAACAGTCATCGATGGTGTAGATCGCGACGTCCTTGTCGCCGCAAACTTCTCGAAACTGCGCTAACGCTCGGCGGTAGCCCATGGAGCGTTCCTTCACCCCAAGAAACTGCCTTGTTAGTTCCGAATGGAGAGGCCTTTTTCCAGCCGCAATGCGAGTCGACTGTACCTGACTGAAGTGCGTAGTCTTGGTACTGGGTTCGGCGACAGGTTCCCCCCGCAAGGCTCCTGGGTCGTCCAGAGCCATCAACTCGGCAACCAACTTCAATCGCAAGCGCTGGCTGTGGACCCTCTCGATCCATTGAGCGACCTTGGCTTCATCCTCAAAACTCAACTGCCGGCCCATCCGGCGCAGCCACTCACGAGCATCTGGACCACGTCCTAGAATTGCAAGTTTAAACTCCTCATAGTAGCTCATGCCCTGTTTGCGGAGTGCATCGTGCGCATCGCAGATTGACGTAGCGAGTTCCCATGCGTCTGGCTCAGTTAGGCGGAAGTTCATCAACTGGTGAGCTCGACTAATCAGAAGTTCGCGGTACGCAGCTGCGTCGGCTACTGTCATACCGTTTCGAAGTGGCACGTACAGGGTACTCCCGAGCCTTTTTCCGTCAACGACGACTCCCTGAATCTCTGCCGGAATCGGCCGCTTGTAGTACTTGGTAGGAGGCATAGCGCAGAAAAATCTCGAATCGTCTCGTTCTACGCCAAATGAGCGGTGACGAGCCAGAACTCTAGGTGTTCTTTGATTTGATCGATCATTTGGTCTTCACTCGCGACAAGTACGCCTGCAACTCCGCGCACTGAATTCGACATCACGCGGCATGTTCCATGGCGACATGCCACTCTCGCTAACAAGCTTTCCTCGAGAGAGAGTTCCTGAGCGAAGGTGCTTGCTGTCTTGCTTTGAGCCACGGGCGTTTGCTCTGGTGCAACAAGCTCTGTCAAAATGACGAGATGTGGACGCTTACGCATGTGCATCTCCATGACCGCAAACGTGGCGCGCATCACGTCCCGACGAATGCCAACGGCTTCGCCGCCGTCTTGAGGCGCGCATTTTGAGTTGCGCCGTCTGCGTCGGCCGTCGGAAAGGACAACGGGGTACTCACGACCAAGACCGGAGGCCCAGAAGAACTGTCCACTATCGATGCGTTCATAGTCTATATAGCGACTGTATTAGATGCTGGCAAGCTGATGGCTTCTCCGGATGGAGGCAAAGAAGCTTGTCGGCTGGAACATCCGCCGGTTGCGGGTGGAGCGTGGCCTGACGATTGAGGAGCTTGCGGCGGAGGCGGACGTTGCTCCGGCCTACCTCGGACAGGTGGAGCGCGGTGCCGTCAATGTTGGCGTTGTCATCTTGGGACGTGTTGCCAAGGTGCTCGGTGCCAGACTTGGTGAGCTCTTTGTTGAACCGCTGCCCGGGGCAAAGCCACCCAAGCCACTCAAAGCCGGCCGGCGTCTGGTGAAGCCTAGGAAGCCTAGATCGTGACATAGGTGGCGTCACCGCAAAGGCTGGACGTCATCGATCGCCAGCAGCGCCCGCGTCTTGAATGGCGAGACCAAGATATGGGCGACCAGGCTCAAGAACTCGATCATCCCCACTAGCTTAGCGGCTCTCGCCGCTCGCGCCAGCGCGGATGGACTTTTCAGTAACGACACTACAAACTGCGAAAACTTCAGGTTCTTGCGCGCATCGAACGGACATTGGATGACTCCGCCGCGCATGCCCGTGGTAAGTCGCAAAACAAAGCGCT
>Ga0137412_10003782_pt1 | contig 12062 bp, 13 predicted proteins | sample CZODoug2_1_16fun_FD_122160 | JGI IMG/M metagenome (GOLD analysis project Ga0137412, IMG submission 122160) | Vadose zone soil fungal communities from Angelo Coast Range Reserve, California, USA - CZODoug2_1_16fungal (Hybrid Assembly) | ecosystem: Environmental > Terrestrial > Soil > Vadose zone...
GTCAGTTCTCACCTCCCGGGGTGGTGGGGTGTTGCTGACATTTCCTCAGCGGCAAACCAGGCCTGCCCTGCCAGGCAGGTCTGATGATCACTCGCGTGATGTCGCCGCAATGCGGTAAGAGACTTACCACCAGAGGGCCTGTCTGAGCGTTTTGTAGCACCGCAAAACGTGCGTGTCAACGCCAAAAAGCGCAGCCAAATAACGCTATTCTGCAGCTTTGGACACATTTTCAAGGAGCGGATGCTTGCAGGCACTAAGTCACAAACGCACTCGCGAATTAGTCGCCGCTCGCGTACTCCGGCGTAGCGAGGGGAGCGAAGCGTCGGGTTGGTTGCTGATATTCCGGGCGTACACGGGGGCGATATTGGCGCGCCGCCGGCGCCAGCGAGTCCTGAAGCTTTTCGCGCAGTCGCCGATGTGCGCGGAACAGCCTGAGCCGCACGGCTACTACCGAGATGCCCAGTCGTCCGGCTACTTCTTGCGTCGAATAGTGCAGCACGTCGCGAAGCAGGCAAGCCTGCCGCAGGTCGGGTGGCAGTTGCGCAATGGTCTTCGCCAACAGGCGGCCCAACTCCCGCCGCGCACAGCGTTCTTCCGGATCCAGTTGTTCTGCGGCGATGCCGCTGCCCAGGGTCTCTTCGCTTTCGCCTTTGCGCTGATCCAGCGAGGCGATTTTCCCATCGCGGCGCTGCCGCAGCAGGTCGATGGAAGTGTTCGCCGCAATACGCGAAATCCACGCGCGAAAATCGTCGATCGACTCGTCTTGCTTCCCCGTAAACTGCTCCAGGCGCGACCACGCTTTCAGCACCGCTTCCTGGCTGACGTCTTGCGCGTCCGCGGTATTCCCAGTCAGCCCGCGCGCACGGCGGTACAGTGTCGGCAGGTAGGGCGACACCATCTCGGCGAATGCCTCTGGGTTACCGTTTCGGGCCTCAGTCAGCAGACTTCGACGAGGGCGGGGCGCTTCGGCGTAGAATGTGAAAGGTGCTGCGCTCATGTCGGCGCTTCAAGTGGCAGTCCAAGCGCCACCGCCTGCGCTACGCTATCTAGCTAAAAACAATGGACATACAGATAAACGAGGAGAATAAATTTCCCGTAGGCACCGACCGGTTTTGGGACGGCATGTCGCGAAACCGGTCAAACCGAGTCCGCCGTGGTCTCCATCGCCGGCTTCCTAGCCATTGCCGCCACCTAATCTCCAATCAGCCTTGCGAAACTTTCTCTTTCACTATCTCTTCTTCGCCTATCCGCAGACTCGACTCAATGCCATCCAGGAAATCCGCGAACGGGCGCTGGTCCTGCGGTGTCCACGAGCCCACGCTCGACCGCAAGTCAATCGGCCCCCACGGCGAGCGCGTCTGATTGTGCACAGTAAGGTGCTGCTCCAGGCGGTTGCGCATCACCGCCGCGCTCGGCGCAACGGCATCCACGCCAAGAACTGCAAACTGCGCCTCGCCCAGGCGCCCTATCACATCACTTCGCCGGCAACATCCCTTCAGCAGCGCAGCGACGTCGTTCAATGCGCGATCCGCGGTTCCCGGCCCAAACGCATCGCGCAACGCCTGCAAATTCTCAAAAAGCACGCAGATCAGCACCATCGAGCCTCCTGAACGCACCGCTTCCTCCTGGTGGCGTCGCCCAATGGTTAGAAAGCCGTCCCGGCTGTACAGCCCGGTCACTTGGTCGCGTAGCAGATCGGTCAGCCCTGCCAGGGTGTTGCGCTCCAGCGCTGCGCGCAACACACGTTCCAACGTGGGCTCGTCGATCTGTCCTTTCAAGACAAAGTCGATCGCTCCTTCGGTCAGGCTGTGGATGGCCTGACTTTTCTGCGTCGGATCGGCAAACACCACCAAAGGCACTCCCGGGGCTGTCCGGTGCACAAGGTGCACTGCGTCCATCGGCTCGCGTAAGTACAACGACAAGTCCAGCAAAATCACTTCGGGGTCCACTACCTTGATGGTCGCCAGCAAGGTAGCCACTGTCGATACCACGGTCAGATCCACGCCTGGATCGTTCCCGGCATAGAGCGCATGCAGAGCGGCTGCCGCCTCGCCGGAACTTCCCTCCGCCAACAGCAGGCGCAGTCGTCTTTGAGTCATACTGGAACCCTCCGTATTTCAAATTCACCGGCGTCCCGCAACCGGGGACGCCGTCGGTGCCGACGCTTTTGCCGGGTTCGGAGCCTACAAATGCAAGCGTGCATCGTCCCATTATCGAAACGTGATGACTGCGTTTGCACGCAAACCGAATGAACTGGAGAGGACAGCTCTCGAAACAACAGACTTACCGGAAGGGATTTGTAGCTTGAACTCGGAAATTGCGCGCGTCAATAGTCCTGGATTGCAAAGGCGCGTACCTGTTACCGCATAACGGTGCGGTCCGCTCGCTTTCCGAGCGTGAACGCCACGGCGCCCGCGATTAGCCCACCTGCGATTACCACGCCTTCCCACACCAGCCCGGCGGCCAACACCAGATGGCCCGGCGCGCCAAAAGGCGCTAGCAGCACCACCAGCGCCGCTTCCCGCACGCCTATCCCGCCCTGGGTCAGCGGCAGCACCGCGGCCAGCTTAGCCAGCGGCCAGGCGAACAGCCACGCGCGCAACGGCAGGTTCAGCCCGCAATAGATCGCCAGTTGTGCCGTCAGCATCAGGAATGCCGCTTGGATGCAGGTGCCCAGAAGCCAACCCAGCACCAGCACTTTCGGGCGCTTGGATACCGCGCGCAACGCGTGCCGCAGCCTTGCCAGGCGCCTCCGGAAGCGCATGGACCGGCCCGCAAAAATCCTCTTGCGCAACCGATACACCACGATGAGCAACAAAATCACTGCGGCCGCAAATGCCAGAAAACCGATTTCCAGCCGGTCTTCCCATTCATCCGGCACCAGGTCCAACTCGGGAACCAGTAAGACTCCCAGCAGCACCAGCCCCGCCTGCGCCACCACGTCCAGAAAACGGTCAACCAAATTGCCAGTCAAGACCGCCGCGGGCCGCGGGCTGCGCTGGATCCCCACCGCCAGCCGCACCACGTCACCCCCCACAATCGAGGGCAGAAACAACGTGCCAAATAGCCCGCCGAAATAACACTGCGCGCTGGTCGCAAAATCCAACTGTGCGCCCGCGGCATTGACCACCATTCGCCATTTCCCTACGCCGATGCAATGCGCCAGCAAATATCCCAGTAGCACCGCAAGAAATCTTGACGCCGGAATTCGTGCGATCGCCGCGCGCAGCGGCTGCAACGGAAGAAAATGCAGCAACACACCCAGAACAATTAGTGCTGCCGCCCATCGCAAAATAATGAGCAGCCAACCCCGCGAACCCCGCCGACCCTGAGCGTCAATCACAGGTAGAGTTATCTCATGGGCCATACCTTATCGCGTCTATCCTTATGTGATGTGGCTCTCGCGGGAGATTAAGTAACGAGCGCTTATCGAATGCGTACCCTCGCGACAGGCGACGAAGGCTTGGAGTTCCGTGCAGCCATTCAACTCGCTTTATCGCCACTCAACCGCGAAATTCGGCCTCTCAATGAAAGTTGCTTTACTAATCTGGACACCCGGCGCTACCATGTCCCACGTCTCTCCAAGTCCCTGGGTTCGGCTCATGGCGGCCGCGCTCGATCTACCCGCGTGGGCTACTGACTGGCTTTGACGTGAAGCTTCGTCTTTTCAGGTACTTGCGGACTCTTTTTCGCTCTTGGCGCTCTTTTGGCACTTCCCTTCCTTTGTTTTCAAGCGCTTAGGGACTCTTTTTGCAAAACACCGGGGGGTGGGGTGGTCTGGTTTCCGTAAGGGATCAGATCAATGAGACTGAGACTAGTTTTTCCCCTGCGCGCACGGTGCACGCTCTCTGTGATAAATTCCAGGCCTTGGGCTCTGGAGGCACCGCAGCCATGAAATACATCGCATTGATTCTTCTCTTGCTCGCCGCGCAGGCTGTTTCGGCGCAGGATTGGGCCAAGGCCAAGCTGGAAAAGTCGCCTCGCCATCGCGAATGGGTCAGCGTCAAGCACGATGGGCGCTCGGTCGAGACATTTGTCGTATACCCCGAATCGAAAAGTAAGACGCCGGTTGTCCTCATCATTCACGAAATCTTTGGCATGACCGATTGGGTGCAGGATCTCGCCGATCAGGTCGCTGAAGCGGGCTACATTGCTATCGCACCCGATCTTCTATCCGGCATGGGACCGAACGGGGGGCGCAGCGCCGATTTTCCGCAGGGCAAAGCCACCGAAGCAGTGAGCCATCTTAGCCCTGATCAGGTCACCGCTGACCTCAACGCCGCCGCCGACTACGGCAAGAAGTTGCCGGCCAGCAACGGCAAACTATTTGTCACTGGATATTGTTGGGGCGGCGGGCAGTCGTTCCGCTTCGCCACCAATCGCCCTGATCTTGCCGCTGCGTTTGTTTTCTACGGGCCGCCACCCGATAAAGAGGCAATGGCGCGCATCAAAGCCCCTGTCTACGGCTTCTACGCCGGAGACGACGCGCGAATCGGCGCGACACTTCCCGAAGCAATTCAAAACATGAAAGCCGCCGGCAAAACCTTCGAGCCAGTAACCTATGAAGGCGCAGGCCACGGCTTCATGCGCGCCGGCGAAGCCCCCGACGCCAGCGAACCCAACCGCAAAGCCCGCACCGAAGCCTGGGCCCGCTGGAAATCGCTACTAGCGAAGTAAACGTAGGGGCGCAGCGTGCTGCGCCCCAGCCCGGCAAGATGCAAACAGGAACTCTTGGATTGCGGCGGTCTCATTTATCCTGAGCCCTTGAGCGGCCGCCGCTTTTACGGCTGCGGCATAGGACACTGACTTGAACCGATGATCTACGCTGGCACATCAGGATGGGCGTACCCGAGCTGGAAACCGGGCTTCTATCCCGCCAAGCTGCCCTCCGCCAAATTCCTGAATCACTACGCCACTCGCCTGAACACGGTGGAAGTGAATTACACCTTCCGTCGCTTCCCAACGGAAAAGTTGCTGCGCGGCTGGATTGAAAACACGCCGGCCGGATTTCAATTCGCGATCAAGGCGCACCAGAAAATCACGCATGTTGCCAGGCTGCGCGACGTTGCCGACTTCACTTCTGATTTTGTCCGCTCACTGCAACCACTTGACGAGGAAAATAAACTAGGTCCGGTGCTATTTCAATTGCCGCCATTTTTGAAATGCGATGTCGCGCTTTTGCAAGATTTTTTGGGCACGCTTCCGCGATCGCTGCGAATTGCGTTTGAGTTTCGCCACGAAACCTGGTTCAGCGAAGAAGTCTACGCCGCGCTGCGAACGGCCAATGCCGCTTTGTGCAACGCCGAGAGCGAAAAACTGGAAACACCGGATGTGCAGACCGCCGATTTCGCGTATCTGCGGTTGCGCAAACAAGAGTATTCAGCAAAAGAACGCAAAGCGCTGGAACAAAGAATTGCGCGGCTCGGCGGCGGCGACGTCTACATTTATTTCAAGCATGAGGACACGCCGGAAGGCGCGTTGCACGCGGAAAACGTGCTATCAGCAGCTAAGGGATGACGAGAAAGATCATGAAAAAATTGGTGCCCGAAAGAGGACTCGAACCTCCACTCCCTTGCGAGAACTAGAACCTGAATCTAGCGCGTCTGCCAGTTCCGCCATTCGGGCACTTTTGCGGTGTTTAAGCCGGCTCGAGCCGAGCCAGCCAGCACTGCGAGGCAAATTTATTTTGCCCGCCGCGACGCTCTTTGTCAACGCGCGACGGTTGGCGGCAACTAACTGTATGATGTTCAAACTGTATGATGTTCCGGGAGGCGAGCATGTCTAAGAAAATCCTGATGTTGATCGGCGATTACGTGGAAGATTACGAAGTGATGGTTCCGTTTCAGGCGCTGCTGATGGTCGGGCACACCGTCCACGCGGTCTGCCCGGGAAAGAAGTCCGGTGAGTTCGTGGCCACCTGTATTCACGATTTTGAGGGCGACCAGACCTACACCGAGAAACGCGGGCACAATTTCGCTCTCAATGCCACGTTCGATCAGATCAAGGCCGAAGATTACGACGCGGTGATGATTCCCGGCGGCCGCGCTGTCGAATACATCCGGCTGAATCCGCGCGTCCTGGAAATCGTGCGCCACTTTGACCAGACCAAGAAGCCGATCGCGGCCATTTGTCACGCGGCACAACTTTTAGCCGCCGCCAACGTGTTGAAGGGAAGAAAGTGCAGCGCGTATCCCGCTTCGGCACCGGACGTTACCGGCGCCGGCGGCACTTACGCGGACATAGGCATGGACCAAGCCATCGTGGACGGCAATCTGGTCACAGCGCCGGCGTGGCCCGCACTGCATGCATGGCTTGCCAAGTTTCTGGAAGTCCTGGGGACCAAGACCCTAAGCGCGAAGTCCGCAAACTAAGCGTTGGCGGCGCGCACCAGCGGAACATCGACAACGTGCTCGGCTACAAACCAGGCTTGCAGCTCGTTGGTGCGGATTACGTCGCTGACCAACACATCATTGGTGCCATCATCGCCGGCTTCCTGCGCTTGCTTGGCCATGGTGCGCGCTTCTTTGAGGATGAGTTCGTGAGCTTCGAGCAAGCGCGAAATTTGTACCGGCGCTTCCTCGCGACCGCGCGGCGGCCGGGGAATCATGGTCGTTTCGGCAACGTCGGCGGCCATCGCCAGGCTAATGCCGCCCAAAAGCTGGATGCGCTCGGCGATAGTATCCACCAACTCATCCTGCTCGCCATGATGCTTATCGAAAAGCAAGTGAAGCTGGTAAAACGTGTGACCCGCAACCTGCCAATGATGTTTCTTGTACATGTCGCGCAACGTCATGGTGTCCGCCAGAAGTTGGTTTAGGTTGCCAACGCTTTCCGCGCGCACATTTTCATCCAGGGCGATGGGCATGGGCGTCAATTTTCCGTACGCCTGAATTTCGCGAGCTTTCTGGTGCAGGATGGGGCTGGCGCGGTCGGAGCCAGCTTCGAGTTGCTGCTGGCTTTTCGCATTGGTGCGGTGATTTCTGGGACTCATAAACTTTCTCCTCTAACAGAAAGCGTGCGCTCTCTGGCGGCCTGATTTCGGCACACGGGGGTGTGCCGATGCGTACAGCTTGGATTGCCGTGCGGAGGAAAAGGATACCCTCGAATTGAGCGAAAACCATGCCCAACGCTGAAATGGCGATCAGAATTAAGAAGGAGCCCGGGTGGCTAGGAGTCCCGGCCGGCTCCGCTGGCGCGCGCAATGTTGTCCGCCGTGCGGAATACGGAGACGAGGAACTCGAGAGCGACTCGGACGTACAGAATCCACAAGAAATAGGCTACGACGGCTAGCAGTAGGCTGAGGAGGCCTTGCGACGTGGAGGCCTGAAAGCCGTTGAATACGTACCAGGTGCCTACGATCAGCCCTAACAGCAGGTGGATGCCGTAGAGGAGCTTGGCGTACTTTTGGGTGATGAAGTACTCAAATGAAAAATCGAGCAAGCGCTCGAAAAAGCCTTTACCTTCGGTCAAGCGGCTTGCTTCCAGAACGTGCGCGGTGTCAGACATGGTTTCGCCTCCAAAATAGTTTTTCAGCCCTAGATTTGGTTTGTTCTAGTTTCGCACCAATAAGGGCGGCTTGCTGTGAATGTTGGCGGGGGCGTTGCCGAATCCGGCACGCTTGCGGTGGATCGGATTTAGCTGCGGGCGGGGCGTTTTTTTCCGGCCGCCAGGCGTGCCAGGGCTCGCGAGTACTCCGCGATCGTTTTGGGTATGGCGCGGTTGAAGACGCATTGCCCTTGGCGGCGGCATTCGATAAGACCGGCGTCCGCGAGGATTTTCAGGTGATGGGAGACAGTGGCGGGAGTGACGTGGTGCAAGGCGACGAGCTTGCCGCAGGCGAGCCCCTTTTTGGCGGAAATGGTCTCAAAAATCATAAGCCGGGTGGCATCGGCCAAAGCCTTTGAAATCTTCTCGATACGTATTCGTTCCATCTCAATTCCAGTTTAGCCGAGTCTGCCGCCGGCCGGTACTAAATATCAGCCGGGCAGCGACCCTGAAGATTCGATGCAACGGAATACTTAGATGTTCATCTAACTATCGACATTGGCTGAGGCCAATTAGGAGTGGGCCGGACGACTGGAGAGGACCATGAAGAGATTAGAAGGAAAAGTGGCGGTAGTGACCGGAGGAAACAGCGGCATCGGGTTGGCCGCGGCGAAGCGGTTGCAGGAAGAAGGCGCGCGGGTAGCCATTTCGGGTCGCAATGCGAAGACGCTGGAGGATGCGGTGAAGGCGATTGGCAACGGCATTCTTGCGGTGCAATCCGACGTGGCCAAGGCTGCCGATCTGGATAAGTTGTATGCGGCGGTGTCGAAGAAATTTGGAAAAATCGATGTGTTGTTCGTAAACGCGGGAATCTACAAATTTGCTCCTTTTGACGCGACTACGGAAGGGCTATATGACGAACTGTTTGACATCAACACCAAAGGTGCGTATTTCACGATTCAGAAGGCGCTTCCGTTTCTAAACGATGGCGCTTCGATCATTCTGAATACTTCCGTCGCTGGCGAATCTGGAGTCGTCAACGGCACGGTGTACGCTGCGACGAAAGCAGCAATGCGGTCGTTCACGCGGTCGATTGCCGCTGAATTGGTGGGGCGTGGCTTCCGCGTAAACGCGGTGAGTCCGGGACCAATCAACACGCCGGAGGGCTTTGCTCGGACGGGGCTTTCTGAAGCGGCGATGGAGGAATTCGCGAAGGGCATCATCGACCGAGTCCCCATGAAGCGAATCGGTCAGCCAGATGAAATTGCGGGCGCGGTGGCGTTTCTCGCGTCATCGGATGCGTCATACATTACCGGTGCGGAGATTCCGGTGGATGGCGGATTCGGCCAAATTTGAACGGGTGACGGAGAGGGCGCCGCAGTTGCCCTCTCCTAATTTGCTTCCGGCGCGCGCCAAGAGCTCGCGCTACGGAGCGCCGTCCCGACCGTTTGAAGGATCGGGGCTGGTGGCGGAATTTAGATCGAGAAACCAGGCGTGCGCGGTGTCGCCGGGAACGTAACAATTGCCGTCAGGATTATATGTAGCCGCGCAATGTGCGGTGAATTCCTTGCGGCGGGGTGACTGCGCGAATTGCCAGACCGCGGCGTACGGAATGCCACTTGCGGACGGCGGCAAAGGATTGTGCGGGACCACGCAGCCGGGTGAAGGCGGACACGCGTCGTTGTAGATGAAATAGGCGAGATCGCGTTTGGCTCGATTGTTGCGAATATCGTCGGCGGTGGCAATGGTCACGCCCTGGCCCTCATTAACGGGCATGCCGGAGCAATAGACTCCGGCGCCATAACGGGCGCGCGCGAGAGCATCGGCCCAGGTTCTGAGGTACGCGTGATATTTTGGCGGCAATCGGCCGCCTTCCTCGATATCCAGAAACATTATCGCGCCAGGCGGAAAGCCTTCCTTCTTGGCCATACTTATGGCGCTTGCGGCATCAGCGGTTCCCCTACTTACAGCCTGCGTGGGAGATTTGAGTTCACCACTCTGCGGGCCGTTGAAAAGAATCAAAAAGCCTAATTTTTCCGAAAGCATACGTTGGCGCTTGCCAAGCCAGGTGTTCTGTTTTGTTCCTGGCGGAGCGTTGAGCCAGTAGCCGCCGAAGGAGAATGTTTTTCGCAGAACGGAAAGCGCCGCGTCGCCGGGATAAGTATTGAGATCGAAACCAAGATAGGTAGATCCGGCTGCCCGGGCCACCGCCGATGGAGACGTGCCTGAGTGTACAAAAAAAGAAACAATCGCAATCGGGGAGAGGGCTAAAAGAATGAGCAGTGCGATGCTGGCGCGCCACATCGATTGAATCTACACCATAGGGGAGCACGGGAAGAAGAGAGGTATGAACCTCTCAGACTGGCACGTCTATTAGTAAGCTTGCTCGTTATCTCCCCTCCGTTACCAGTCTTCCGAAGACCTCTTGTAGAGGCCATTGCAGATTGCCTCTTCTACACAGTCTTACGGTATTCAGCCGGGAAAGCTACAGCGTGCTGTGGATGGGATGCGGCGTGGCGCAGGCTATCGTCCTAGTCAGGCTAAACATATTCGAGCGATGAGGAACTCGGTTCCCTCAGCCGCTCCCGCGTTCCGAGCATTCCTGAAGGAGGTTTAGGCAAATGAGAAGAGTTTTGGTTTTTGTCTGGGCAATGGCAATTGGATCGGTGTCGGCGGCTTTGGCCTGGAGCCAATCGGATGATCGAGCCCAGCAGGGCGTTCATGTCGACACTTCCGGAAAAGGTCCGGTATTCCGCGTAACCGTCGTAGATCGAAGCACCAAGGCTGTCAACTATCAGCATCGTAGCGGGCCAACCGAAATCGCATTTCGGGGCACGTCGTTACTGCCCGAGGCGCGAGGCGAAGCCATCGTAAACAGCAAGCAAGGCCGCATCGAGATAAAGGCGCGCATGGAAAGACTTACGCCCGCTACGCAATTCGGCCCTGAATACTTGACGTACGTGCTGTGGGCCGTCACGCCGGGAGGCCGCCCAAAGAATTTGGGTGAAGTTTTGTTGAATGGCAAGAACAGCAGCATGGCAGTGACCACCGATTTGCAAACGTTTGGTCTGATCGTGACTGCCGAGCCGTATTTCGCTGTGACGCAGCCGAGCGACGTGGTGGTGATGGAAAATGTTGTCACCGACCGCACCACCGGAACAATCCAGCCTATCGAAGCTCACTATGAGCTTTTAAAGCGCGGCCAATATGTGGCTAGCGTGCCTCAACAAGAAGCTCAGCCGTTAACGCTTGACCGAAAGGCCCCGTTGGAACTTTATGAGGCCCGCAATGCCGTGCGTATTGCGCGCTGGACTGGCGCCGACCGCTATGCGCCGGATGTCCTGCACAAGGCCGAGGAGAGTCTTTTGAATGCCGAAGAAGGGCTGGGCGGAAAAGTCGGTAAGAAAACTGTTGCGCAAAACTCGCGCGACGCCGCGCAAGAGGCCGAGGATGCGCGTTTACTCACCATGCAAAAAATGGAGGACGAACGCGTAGCCAATGAGAAAGCTGCGGCGGCCGAACGCGAAAGACAGGCGGCAGAACAAGCAGAGCAGTCTGAATCTGCGCGGGTCGCAGCGGAGCAGGCCAGAGCTGAGGCCGAGTCCGAGGCAGAGCGCTCTAGAACTGAATCGGAAAGTGCACGTGTCGCAGCGGAACAGGCCAAGACCCAAGCCACGGCGGACGCTGAGCAGGCCAGAACAGAATCGGAAAGCGCTCGTCTTGCTGCGGAACAAGCCAGGGCTCAGGCTGAGGCAGACGCGGAACGAGTTGCCCAGGAAAAAGCCGACGCCGAAGGGGCTCGCGATGCGGCCCGAGCGCAACAACAGGCTGCCGAAACAGAAGCAGTCAGGGCTCGCGACGCGGCTGAGCAATCCGAACAAAATCGGCTGAGATCGGAGCAAGAGAAAACGCAACTTCGCGAGCAGCTTCGCCAGCAGTTGAATGCGATTCTGCAAACAAGGGAGACCGCGCGCGGCTTGATCGTAAATATGTCGGACGTGCTTTTCGACACCGGCAAATACACACTCAAGCCGGGGGGACGCGAAAAGCTCGCGAAAATCGCGGGAATCATTCTCGCGCACCCGGGGCTGAAGCTGGAGGCTGACGGCTTTACGGATAGCGTTGGCAGCGATGAGTTTAATAAGCGATTGTCAGACCAAAGAGCAAACTCAGTTCGCGAGTATTTCCTGACGCAGAGTGTACCGGCCGATTCAGTGACCGCGATTGGATTTGGCAAGGATCGTCCAGTGGCATCGAACGATACGCCCACCGGTCGTCAGCTAAATCGGAGAGTGGAGTTGATTGTATCGGGCGAGGTAATCGGCACTTCCGCGCAGAACAGCCCGAGCTATTGATCGGAATGCGGGGAGGCAAACACAAAATACACGCACGATAAAGGGCTTCAGCCTTCGCCGTTCACAACGAGGGCAAAGGCTGGAGCTCATGCCACTGATGTGGGTGCCGCTGAACAAGGCCTCGAACAGTCCATTTAATTCGATTGGAAAAAGATGGTGCCCGGGGGGGGAGTCGAACCCCCATGAGGAAAAATCCCCGGAGGATTTTAAGTCCTCAGCGTC
>Ga0137412_10003783_pt1 | contig 12060 bp, 9 predicted proteins | sample CZODoug2_1_16fun_FD_122160 | JGI IMG/M metagenome (GOLD analysis project Ga0137412, IMG submission 122160) | Vadose zone soil fungal communities from Angelo Coast Range Reserve, California, USA - CZODoug2_1_16fungal (Hybrid Assembly) | ecosystem: Environmental > Terrestrial > Soil > Vadose zone...
ATTGACGCATGTTGCCGGCGGAATCCCGGTATTCCTCCTCGTAGAAGCCGATCTCCCTTCCCGCCTCCAAAACCCTTTTATCGTTTTCGTCGGTCTTCTGCGCGCCGTAGCGCGACATCAGGTCGGAGGTGGTGCGGCCGATCGCATCCATTGGCTCGACGCCGAAAATACCGGCCATGTAGCGGTTCATCAGCAGATAGCGCAGCTCCTTGTCCTTGACATTGATCACCGCGGGCACGGTGTCGATGACCTGCTGCAGCAATCGCCGCCCTTCGGCGATGGCGTCCTCGGCGCGCTTCTGGTCGGTGATATCGCGCACCACGCCTTCATAGCGGACGATTTCGCCGGCCTCGTTGCGCACCGCGCTGGCGCTGTCGGACAGCCACAATATCGTTCCGTCGCGGGCGCGCACCTGATACTCGAATTCGCGCACCATGCCGTCGCGCCGCATCAGAAACTGGTATTGCTCGCGCGCCGAAGCGTGCAGGTAGACGCTGCGGGCGACGTCGCCGATGCCGTTGATCAGTTCCTGCGGCGTGGCGTAGCCCATGATCCGCGCCAGCGCCGGATTGGCGTTGAGCAACTCGCCGCCGGGCGTGGTTACATAAATCCCGTCGACCGAGGTCTCGAACAGTTTGCGGTAGCTTTCTTCGGCGAGCCGCTGCTCGGCAAGCGCCCGGACCGCCGCCTCGCGCGCGGCGTCCGCGTCGACCAGGGTCTGGCGGAACACTTCGGCGGCGCGCGCGATGTCGCCGATTTCGTTGTCGACGTCGATCGCCGGGATCGACGCATTCGTCTCGCCACCCGCCACGGCGCGAATCGAGCCCGCGATGGCGGCCAGCGGACGGACAGTGCGGCGGACCACCAGGAGGGCGGCGAACAGGCCGATGATGACGCCGGCGGTGCCGAGCACGATGCTTTGCCATTTCGCCTCCGCCAGGGTGCGAGCGAAATCGCGCGACAGGACGTGGCCGCGCTGCGCGCTGACCTCGCGCAGCAGTTCGGTGACGCGCTGGATCAGCCGCCCCTCGGTGCCCAAAACCTCCTTGTCGATATCGGCGATCTGACGTTCCCGGATCGCGATCGCGATGATCGCATCGGCGTAACCGTCGACGGCTTCGCGCAGCTTGGGATCGGAAATCGGAAGCGACCGCATGTTCTGCGCGGAAACCTCCGCGGCTGACGGGTTATGCGCCAGCAACGCGGTTGCGATCCGGCTCTGGCTCTGAAACAGGCTCGAGGTGAGGACCGGATCGGGACTGTCGGAAATGGCAGCGTCGAATTTCTCGCGCAGCGGCGGCAGGCCGACGATCAAGTCGGCACGGCGGTTGATCAGCGACGAAATCCGCTCGATGCCGCTGCGGTAGGTCGAAAGCCGCTCGGTGACGCCGTCGATCATGTCCTGCTGCTGGGGCGCAAGCTCGAGCCGGGTCTTCTTCAGAACGTCGCTCAGCGCGGTGGCGGCCTCCGCGACCTGCATCGATTGGGTGCCAGGGTCGGTGACGAAGTCGCGCGCCGCCAGCCGCAATTCGTTCATCCGCCGGTCGATGTCCTCGGCGAGGTCGCCGACGCTCTGCAGCCGCTGCAGCTCGCTAAAGGTCTGGTCGATATGGCGGATCGCGATGACGCTCGCCGCGCCGGTGATGATGATGACGGCCAGCACGAGCAGGAAGCTGCCGAAGGTGAGTTGGCCGATCGAAAACGCGAACGACCGTGTCTTCGGCGGATTCGGCGGCGATTCGGCGGACATGACGATGGGGACCGGCTGCTAAGGGCCGCAATATACGATGTATTTCGGGCCCGGGGGAACCTGCCGAAAACCAGGGTAAAGCCCGCCTTTCTGGCCTGGCTATGGCGGCGGGCCCCACAACGGCCGTGCCCGGCCGGTCCCTATTCCCGGGGAAGGCCGAACCGGCCGGGTCAGTCGGCGGTGATGCCGGCTTCCTTGACGACCCTGGCCCACAGGGCGAAATCGGCCTTGATGATATCGGCGAATGGGGCAAGCGGCGCGCTTTTGGCCTCGCAACCGGCGACGTCGAGCTTTTGCCGGACATCGGAGGTCACCAGCGCCGCCTCCAAAACCTTGCCGATGCGTTCGACGATCGGCTCGGGCGTGCCCGCCGGCACCACCACGCCGAACCACGGCGTGACCTGCGCCTCGGCAAAGCCTTGCTCGGCCATGGTCGGCACGTCAGGGAAATATTTCGAACGGCCGTCGCTGATCGCACCGATGATCCGGATGGCGCCGCTCTGCACCTGCGCCAGCGCCTGGTTGGCCGACAGGAAGGTCGAATTTATCAGGCCGCTGGCGATATCCGGCACCATCTGCGGATAGCCGCGATAGCCGACCCCGGTGACGTCGATCCCGGCGAGCCGCTTGAACAGCTCAAAACCGAGATGCCCGGTCGAGCCCTTGCCGGGATGGCTGTAATTCAGCGTGCCCGGCTTCGCCTTGGCGAGCGCGACATATTCAGCCACGCTTTTGACCGGCAGCGATGCCGGGACGATGAAGAAATTCGGCGCCTGGCATATCTGTCCGATCGGGATGAAATCCTTCACGGGATCCCAGCGCAGCGACGCATTCAGCGCCGGGCTTGCGGTGAAGAAGGTTGTCACCAAAAGCCAAGTGTAACCATCGGGAGCGGCGCGTGCGACCTCTTCCGCGGCAATCGAGCCGTTGGCGCCGGATTTGGACTCGACGACGATCGAGCCTTTCCATTGCTCGGCCATCGGCTGCGCGACGATGCGCGCGAAGACGTCAGCGACGCTGCCGCCGGCGAATAGGGAATCACGATGCGGATCGGGCGGTTCGGAAAATCCTGCGCGTGGGCTGCGCCGATAAACGCCAGCCACGCGCCGAGGATCACGCCGATGCGCCGGAAACTCATTGCCCGTCCCTGATCGTTCGTGCGGGCAGGATGCCGGTAATCGCCGGATGCAGCAAGGGTGCGGGATGATCTCTCAGGCCGTCGCCACCTTCCGCGGCGGGATCGTCATTGCGGCGACGCCGGCAACAACGCAAACCAAGCCGATCCATGCGGTCGAGGTCAGGCTCTCGCCGAGCAGCAGCACGCCCAGCGCAACGCCGATCGGCACCCGAAGATAGGCCTGTGCCGTTGTGCCGACCGATCCCAGCGTCTGGATCAGGCGGAAATAGATCACGAAGGCCGCTGCGGTCGAGAACACGGCAAGACCGAGCAGCGCCAGCAACGAACTTGCCGACGGCGTCAGCGTCCACGGGCGGTCCACGATGAGGCTCGCCGGAATCAGGATCGCCGCGCCGGCGAGCAGCGAGCCCGCCGCCGGCGCCATCGGATCGAGCCCCCTAAAACCGCGGCCGAAGATAGCGGCACCCGCGTAGCAGATGGTCGCCAGAATGGTCGCCACTTGCGCGGCAAACTGTTCGCCCAATCCGCTCAGCGCCTGCACGCCGACGATCAGGCAGATGCCGACGATGCCCGCGAGCGTGCCGAACAGCTTTCGGCCGGTCAGCGCCTCATGGCGGGTGATCGCCGCGGTCAGAAGGAAGATGAAGATTGGCGACGTCGAATTCAGAATGGTGGCAAGGCCGGCGTCGAGAAAGCGCTCGCCCCAGGCGATCAGCGTCCAGGGAATGACGCTGTTGAGACAAGCCTGGAACAGAAAGCGCCGTTCGCGCAGCAGTTTTATGCCGCGCCAGCGCATGATGGCGACCAGCAGTGCGCCTGCGATCGCGGTTCGCGCCGCGATCAGGGTGATCGGCGGAATGGTGGCGACGCCGAGCTTGATGAAGGTGTAGGAGCCGCCCCACAGCGTCGCGAGCAGGACAAGCAGCGCGAGCTCCCTCGCCATCTCGGGCTGGCGCGAACGAGTGTCTTCCATGTGGTCATTCCGATCTAGATTGTTATCGAGACGGGAAACTACATGGTCAGGCAGGACTATATTTCGTTACGTATCGAAGTGTTCCGTCATGGCCGGGCTTGTCCCGGCCATCCACGTCTTCCTTATCGCCCGCCGCCAAGACGTGGATGCCCGGGACGAGCCCGGGCATGACGAGGAGAGATAGAAGCGAGGACCTCAACCCAGCGCGCCGACCTCAAACACCTCGCCGTCGTAGCCGGCTTCAGGCGGAATCCGGAGCTGGCGGCCGCCGCCGGTCCTGGTCATGACCGGCGTCACCGTGACAACTTTCTTGCCCCGGCTGTCGTCGAGTGCGGCCTTCACGCTTGCCTGCTTGCCGAGCTTGATCAGGTTGCGGGTGGTGGGGAACGGCAGCTTGAAGCGGCCGCTCTCGCCGCCTTGCAGCGCCTCGCGCGGCGACACCCAGATCGAGTCGGTGGATTCCTTGCCGTCATGGGCCCCGGCCTGCTCCGGCGGCGCGGCGGCGAGGAAGAACCAGGTGTCGAACCGTTTCGGCATGCCTTCCGGCGTGATCCAGTGCGCATAGGGCACGAGTTCGTCGAGCGCCAGCAGCATGCCGTTGTCGGTGAGCACTTTCAAAAACGTGATCTTGCTTTCGCAGAGCTCGGCGCGATGCGCCGCCTCGATCTCGCCGGCACGCTTGGCATCGACCAGCGCCTTCGATCCCTTCGGCCGCGCCAGCAAAATGCCGCTTTCCTCAAAGGTCTCGCGGATCGCCGCGATCCGAAAGCTCAGCTCGGCGGCGTCGAGCCCCTCGCCCCCGGAATACAGCGCCGGGTTGGCGATGATCTCGTTGTCGCCCTTGTCGACGCTGCCGCCGGGAAATACCAGTGCGCCGGAATTGAAATCGATTTCATAATGGCGAACCATCATGAAGACCTCGATTTCGTCGCGGCTCTTGCCGTCGCGCAGCAACAGGATGGTGGATGCCGGACGCGGTTTTACGATTTCGGCCATGGACTAACCCGCTGCGCTGGATTGCGGCTGCAGGTTGGCGCGGCGGTCGACCCGCGCCACGCGCGACAGCAGGTAATCCACCTCGGCCTTGGCCGCGGGCGTGATGCCCGCGCCGGGCTTGCGCTGGGCGCTGGAGGCAATCACGCCGCGCTTTTGCAGCACGTACTTGCGGACCGCGAGGCCGGCGCCGGGCTGCTGCTCGTAGCGGATCAGCGGCAGATGCGCGTCGAACAGATCATGCGCGGTATCGCGTTTTCCCGCCTTCGAAAGCTTTACAACGTCGATCAGCAGTTCAGGGAAGGCGTAGCCAGTCATCGCGCCGTCGGCGCCACGCTCCATCTCGAAATCGAGGAACAAGCCGCCATTGCCGACCAGGATCGACAGCTCGCGTAGCGAACCGTCCTTCTGGAAATTGCGAAGCGCAGAGATTTTTTCCAGTCCCGGCCAGTCCTCGTGCTTGAGCATCACGCAGGACGGTGAGTCCATTGCGATCTTGCGGATCACCGCGGGCGTGAACACCACTGTCAGCGTCAGCGGATAGTCCTGCAGCACCCAGGGAATATCGTCGCCGATCGCTTCCTGCGCCTGCTTGAAGTATTCGATGATCTGGTCGTCGGTGCGCAGGTGCGGCGGCGGCGCGATCATCACGCCGGCGGCGCCCGCATCCATCGATGCTTTCGCGAGCGATTGCATGGTGGCAAAGCCGGGCGCGGAAACGCCGACGATGATCTGCATATTTTTGCCGCGCTTGACGAAGCGGACCGCCACCTGCTCGGCCTCGTTGGCATCGAGCTTCGGCGCCTCGCCGAGGATGCCGAGCACGGTGACGCCGTCGCAGCCGACCTCGGCATAGAAGTCGGTCAGCCGGTCGATCGATTTCTCGTCGATGCGGCCGTCGTCATGGAACGGCGTCGGCGCAATCGCGAACGTGCCTGCGGCCTTGGCGGTGAGTTTTGTCATGTGTGCCTCTGTTTCTTGTCATTCTGGGGCACGCGAAGCGTGAACCCGGAATCTCGAGGTTCCGGGTTCGCGCTACGCGCGCCTCGGAACGACTGGTAATTCTAAAACCGCCGCGCGCCCATCTTGATCTGCTCCTCGGAGAAGAAGATGTCCTTGGCATGGTCGACGATATCCTGCGCCTTCCACCCTGCATGCGGCGGCTTCCAGCCTTCCATTTCCATCATCCGCATCTCGCGCACGCCTCGCGGGCCGGAGACGCCGAGCACCTTGCCGGTCTGATCGCCCGACAACTCGCTGACCATGTATAGCACGGCCGGCGCGATGCCATCAGGGCCGAGCGCGGCACCGGGGTTTTCCTTATAGCGGGGCAGGTCTGCGGTCATGCGGGTCAGCGCGCCCGGCGCCAGCGTCCAGATCCGGATGTTGTACTTGCGACCCTCGATCGCCAGCACGTTCGACAGCCCCCAGATGCCGCCCTTGGCGGCGCCGTAATTGGTCTGGCCGAAATTGCCGATCAGACCGGAGGTGGAAGAGGTGTTGACGATGACGCCGCCGCCATTGTCGCGCATCCATTTGAATACCGGCTGGGTGCAGCAGAAGGTGCCTTTCAGATGCACCCGGATCACCCTGTCCCAGTTGGCTTCCTTGGCCTTGGCAAAGGTCTCGTCGAGCAGGATGCCGGCGTTGTTGACGAGGATGTCGGCGCGGCCAAAATTCTTGATGGCGTCGTCGAATACCGACTGCCCGCCGGCAATGGTCGAAATGTCGGCGCCATTGGCCACCGCGCGGCCGCCCTCGGCCTTGATCGCATCGACCACTTTTTGCGCCATCGACTTGTCGGCGCCGGAGCCATCACGGGGACCGCCGAGATCGTTGACCACGACCGCCGCGCCCTCGCGCGCAAACAGCTTTGCGTAGGCCTCACCGAGCCCACCGCCCGCGCCGGTGATGATGGCAACCTTGCCGTCGAGTAATCCCATCGTGTTTTCTCCCGTCTTCATTTATCCGCCGTCATGGCCGTGCTTGTCACGGCCATCCACGTCTTTCTTGTATCCCGAAGAGAAGGCGTGGATGCCTGGGACAAGCCCGGGCATGACGACATCATTCAGAGCGGCCTCGCCTACAACTTCCTACCCCAACACCGTCTTGCCGCTCTTGATCACGGTGACGCCCCTCGCCTTCACCTTGGCTTCGAATGAAATCACGTTGCCGTCCTTCCACAGTTCCATGGTCACGGTTTCGCCGGGATAGACCGGCGAGGAGAACCGCGCGGTGTGCTGCCGGAAAGCTGACGGATCGTAGTCGGCGTAGGTTTGCAACACGCCGCGGCAGGTGATGCCGTAGGTGCACATGCCGTGCAGAATCGGCTTTGGGAAACCCGCTTTCCTGGCAAAGCCGGGGTCGCTGTGCAGGGGATTGCGGTCGCCGCAAAGACGATACACCAGCGCCTGGTCCGGACGCGTCGTGATGTCGACGACCTTGTCGGGAGCGCGGGCCGGCACCTTGTGCGGATCGGGCTGGCCTTCGGACGGCCCGCCAAAGCCGCCATCGCCGCGGGCGAAACGCGAGGCAACCAGCGTCGCCAGTTTCTCGCCCCTCTCGTCTTTCAGCACGGTCTGGTGCCGGATCACGGCGCCCTTGTCCTTGCCCTTGTCGAAGACGTCGAGCACGGTGGAGTCGGCAGTGATATGCGCTGATGTCGCCAGCGGCTTGTGAAAAGTGATCTCGCGCTCGCCATCGACCACCATCACGCGGTTGAGGTTCATCTCGCCGGGACCGGCGCCCCAGGCCGCGACGGAGGCAAAGGTCGGCACCACCTTCAGCGGGCGCGGCGTGGCGACGGCTTCGTTGACGAAGGCAAGCTCCTTCTCGTCCATCGGATCGGCGCCGAGACCGATGCCACAGGCATAGAGCATCACCTCGCGATCGCTGTAGGCATATTTCTGGCCGAGGTTTTTCAGCGCCATCAGCTCGTCGTACTGGATCGGCATTTTTCGACTTCCTCCCGGGACACTTTTTGTCACACACTTTTAGCTGTCATCCACGCGAAAGCGGGGATCCAGCAATCACCGGCGTTTACTGGATCCCCGCTTTCGCGGGGATGACGACCTCTTGCTCGGCGTGCTTCGTGCGCATCTCATGCTAAACCGGCGTGAAGAACGGCAGCGGTGCGCCTTCGGTCGGCTTGAACACCACCTTCACCTTCTGGCCGATCTGTAACTTCTCCAGGTCGCAGTCGACGAAATTGGTTTGCAGCGATGGACCTTCCTTCAATGTGACGTAACCGATCGCGTACGGCCCGGTCGCCGATTTGCGCATCAGGCTGTAGGTATAGATCGTGCCCTCGCCCGAACTCTCCTCCCACACCGTCTTGTCGGAAAAGCAGAACGGACAGATCGAGCGCGGAAAGTAATGCGGCTCGCCGCAGGCGGTGCAGCGCTTGATCATGAACTTGCCCTGCTTTGCCGCTTCCCAGAATGGCGCCGTTTCCGGATTGGTCACCGGCGTCGGATATTTTCTTGCGTCAGCCATCACACGCGCTCCAGAATGCAGGTTGAGGCGGCATGGCGCACGCCGAGCAGGCCGCCGGTGCCGTGGGCGACCGCGAGATCGCAATTTTTCACCTGCACCTTGGGATGAGCCTCGCCGCGCAACTGCCTGACAGCCTCGATGATCTTCGTCATGCCGCCGCGGTTGACCGGATGATTGCTGCAGAGCCCGCCGCCATCGGTGTTGAACGGCAACTTGCCGACGCCGGAAATCAGGTTGCCATCGGCGACGAATTTGCCGCCCTCGCCTTTCTTGCAGAAGCCGAGGTCCTCGAGCTGCATCAGCACCGTGATGGTAAAGCTGTCGTAGATAGAGGCGTACTTGATGTCCTTTGGCGTGACCCCGGCTTCCTCGAACGCGCGCGGCCCCGACCAGACGCCGGCGGAGTAAGTGAGATCGAGATGCTTGCCGCCGCGCGGGCCCTTCATGGCTTCGCCATGGCCGATCAGCCGCACCAGCGGCTTCTTCAGGCTCTTTGCAATCTCCGGCGTGGTGACGATCAGCGCACCGCCGCCGTCAGAGACCACGCAGCAATCCATGCGATGCAGCGGGTCCGAGATCATCGGCGAGTTCAGGACATCCTCGACGGTGACGACGTCCTTGAGCATCGCATGCTGGTTGTATTGCGCGTGATGGGAGGCCGCGACCTTGATCCAGGCCAGCTGCTCGCTGGTGGTGCCGTAGTCGTGCATGTGGCGCATGGCACACATGCCATAGGCATTGTGGGTGGTCGCCCCGTAAGCCTGTTCGAAATCGGCCTCGGCGCCCGCGGCGCGCGGCGGCATCGGTCCGGTGCGCGGCTTGCCGGCAAGCGTGATCAGCGCGATCGAGCATTTGCCGGCGGCGATCGCCTCGGCGGCGTGTCCAAGATGGATCAGATAGGAGCAGCCGCCGGTTTCGGTTGAATCCATGTGGCGGACCCTAAGACCGAGGTAATCGACCATCGGCCATAGGCCGCCGGGGGCATCGCCTGCGCAGAAATAGCCGTCGATATCGGCCTTGGTCAGGCCGGCGTCCTCGATCGCGCCCTTGGCGACCTCGGCGTGAAGCTGTGCGGTGGATTTGTCGGGTGCGTGCCGGGTCGGGTGTTCGTAAATCCCGGCAATGTAGGCCTTGGCCTTGATGGTCAACTGGTTCTCCGCTGGCGTTTCTTCTTCCCAGCAGATTTCTTGGCCTGTAGCGGCGGCCTTGGCAAGCGCCCAGATATTCCGTCGGGCGAGACTGGCGTCATCCTGAGGTGTGCGCTCTTGCGCGCCTCGGAGGATGGGGTCTTGCAGCGCGGCCAGTCATCCTACGAGGCTCGCCGGAGAGGGCTCGCACCTCAGAATGACGCCAAGAGCGAGAGCCCTACTCCGCCGCCAACTGCCGTGGTGCGGGCGGCGGGTTGACGAGATCGGCGGCGAGCTGCGCGTAGCGCGCCTTGGCATCCTGCACCGCCTTCTCCTTGACCGGGCCGTAGCCACGGATGCGATCCGGCAGCGACAGTATCTCGATCGCGGTATCGAGCGTCGCCGGCGACAGCAGGCCGAGCACTGTTGCGACATCCTTCTCGTAGCCCGCGATCAGATCGCGCTCCAGCCGACGGTCGGCACTGTAGCCAAAGATGTCGAATGGCGTACCCCGCAAGCCTTTCATCTTCGCCAGCATTCTGAACACCGGCATCATCCACGAGCCGAACGCGCGCTTGCCCGGCCGCCCCAGTGCGTCCGGCTTGCCGGCGAGCATCGGCGGGGCGAGATTGAAGTTGAACTTGAAGTCGCCCTCGAACTGGTCGCGAAGCTGCTGCTCGAAGCGGCCGTCGGTGAAGAGCCGCGCCACTTCATACTCGTCCTTGTAGGCGAGCAGCTTTGCGTAGTTGATCGCGACCGCGCGGGGCAAGGCATCGCCGTAGCCGCCCTTGATCGCGGCATCGCGCACCTGATCAACCAGATGGCGATAGCGTTCGGCAAGCTTTGCATCCTGGTAATCCGCCAACAGCGCGCTGCGATGCGCGATGATCTCGTCAAGCGACATCGCGTCCAGCGTTTTCGGCGCGATCCCCTCGTCCTGGCCTTTCATCAGAGAGGCGAGTTTTGCGGGATCGGCCGCCGCCAGACGCCCCAGCTGGAAGGCTTGCGTGTTCATCTTGATTGAAACGCCGTTGACCTCGATGGCCTGTTCGATCGCCTTTGCGGACAGCGGCAGCAGGCCCTTCTGGTACGCGTAGCCCAGCATCATGATGTTGGTGGCGATGGAATCGCCGAGCAAAGTCTCTGCCGGTTTGGTGAAATCGAAGAAGGAAGAATCCTTGGTTAGCGAGCTCTCCAAAACGCTGTTGACCTTGCGATTCTGGAAATTGAAGTCGCGGTTGAGGATGAAATCCGCGGTCGGGATCAGATGGGTGTTGATGATGCCGTGGGTCCGGTTGGATTCGCAGAGCGTGATGGTTTCCTTGGCCGCGGCCACCACTTCGTCGGCCGCGAGCACCAGATCGGCGGTACCGGTGACGATCCGCGAGCACGTGACGTCGGCGGTATGTTCGGACAGCCGGACATGGCTCAGCACCGCGCCACCCTTTTGCGCGAGGCCGGACATGTCGAGGATCATGCTGGCCTTGCCCTCGATATGGGCGGCCATGCCGAGCAGCGCGCCAATCGTCAGCACGCCGGTGCCGCCGACGCCGCCCACCGCAATATTATACGGCCGCTCCAGCGACGGCTGAGATGCCGGCTCCGGCAGATCGCCGATGCTACCGAGATCGGGCGGCGCGCGCCGGCGCAGTTTGCCGCCGTCGACCGTGACGAACGACGGGCAAAAGCCCTTGAGACACGAATAGTCCTTGTTGCAGGTCGATTGATTGATGGCGCGCTTGCGCCCCATTTCGGTTTCGAGCGGCTCGACCGAAATGCAATTCGATTGCACCGAGCAATCGCCGCAGCCCTCGCACACCGCCGGATTGATCAGGACGCGGCGGGCCGGATCCTCCATCAGGCCACGCTTGCGGCGGCGGCGCTTTTCCGCCGCGCAGGTCTGCACGAATACGATGGCCGAGGCGCCCTTCGTTTCGCGCAGCGTCTTCATCACCGCATCGAGTTCGTCGCGATGTGCAAGCTCGGTGTCCGGCGCCAAAGGGTATGAGATTGTTCACATTAGCCCTCCCACCAGGCAGCCATCGCTCTGGGGTGAAAGTGTTGTGGTCATCGCCCCAGATTGAGGAACTGTGATGTAGGCAATGATTCACCATGCTCACATTCGTTCCTTGTGGGATATGCTGACCAGCGATCCCAACACCAGCGGGATTCGTGACAACCAGTGGCGCGTCGATCGTGACGATCGTTGTCTCGGATCGATGCTCCTGCACAATCGCGGCGACGCGTTCGTGTGTTTGCGCGTAAATGAGCGCCGAGAGGGTCGCCTCGGTGGGACTACCGTGCGCAATTGCCACACCGGAAGGGTTACCAGCCTTCCATGAAGCATCGATACCGATGAACGTCGTCAGCGCGGTCTCCGTTCTTGGGTTACGAGCTAGGGATTAATCCAACTTCATCCGCCGCACACCTTCGATCGTAAAGTCCCGCAATAGATCAGCGACCGAGACACGAAATGCCTTGCTGATGCGCAGCACGATCGTGAGACTCGGCACCTTCGTCCCCCGTTCGAGGTCACTCGTGTAGGTCGTCGTGATGCCTGCGGCTTCTGCGAACTGTTCCTGGG
>Ga0137412_10003784_pt1 | contig 12057 bp, 12 predicted proteins | sample CZODoug2_1_16fun_FD_122160 | JGI IMG/M metagenome (GOLD analysis project Ga0137412, IMG submission 122160) | Vadose zone soil fungal communities from Angelo Coast Range Reserve, California, USA - CZODoug2_1_16fungal (Hybrid Assembly) | ecosystem: Environmental > Terrestrial > Soil > Vadose zone...
TAGCCGACCAGCGCGACATCGATGCCGGCAGCCTGCACGAAGCTCTTGCAGATCAGGAAGTTCGACGAGCCGACGCCGGCATGGCCGAGATTGATCTTGCCGGGATTGCTCTTCGCATAGGCGATGAATTCCTGCAGGTTCTTGGCCGGAAAATCCTTGCGCAGCGCGACGATGCCGAAGGTCTTCGCCACCATGGCGATCGGCGCAAAGGAGTCCGGCGTAAACGGCAGTTTTGGATAGATCGTATAGGTCGCGGCACTGGTCCCCGCATTGCCGATCGCGATGGTGTAACCGTCCGCTTCGGCGCGCGCGGCACGTGCCAGCGCGGTCGAACCGCCGGCGCCCGCGACATTCTCGATCACGACCGGCTGGCCCAGCGCCTTGCCCATCTCCTCGGCGACCGCACGCGCGATCACATCCGAAGTGCCGCCGGCCGCGAACGGCACGATCATGGTGATGGGATGCTTTGGAAAATCCTGCGCCTGCGCGGCGGTCGTCAATGACAGTACGGCGAGCGTTACCGCCAGTTTCGCCGTGAACGGCTTCACGCAGCTTTTTCCAGATGCGCGACGAGGCCCGCAAACAGGCCGCGGCCGTCGGTGCAGCCCATGATGTCTTCGACGTGATTTTCCGGGTGCGGCATCATGCCCAGCACATTGCCGCGCTCTGAGACAATGCCGGCGATCGAATGCGCCGCGCCGTTGATGTTGGAGTTCTCGCCGACTTCGCCGTCGGCGGAGCAGTAGCGATAGAGCACCCGCCCCTCGGCCTCGAGCCGCTTCACCGTCTCTTCGTCGGCCTCGTAATTGCCTTCGCCATGGGCGACCGGCACGCGAATGACCTGTCCGGCATTGTAGCCGCGCGTGAACGGCGTGTCGGAGCGTTCGACCCGCAGATGCACGTCCTTGCAGATGAATTTCAGCCGCGCGTTGCGCATCAGCACGCCGGGCAGAAGCCCCGCCTCGCAGAGGATCTGAAAGCCGTTGCAAACGCCGAGCACCAGGCCGCCATCGGCTGCAAACGCCCGCACCGCGTCCATGACCGGCGACCGCGCCGCGATCGCGCCGCAGCGCAGGTAATCGCCATAGGAAAAGCCGCCGGGCACCACCACGAGGTCGGTACCCCTCGGAAGCGCCGTGTCGGCATGCCAGACCATCGCGGCCTCGTGACCGGATGCTAGCTTGAGTGCGCGCGCCATGTCGCGTTCGCGATTGATTCCGGGAAAGACGAGAACGGCGGATTTCATTTCAAACAAGCCTGCTGCGCCAAAAGCTGCCTATCGGCGGATAGTTCTTTATTGAAGGCCTTCATATCAACCAAAAGATCGTCAATCGACGCATCAAGTCCGGCAACATCGCGCGAGATTTCGAGCAGCAGATCATAAATCTGTTGATCGGATATCTCGGCCATGAACTAGCCCAGCACTTCCACCCGGTAATTCTCGATCACGGTATTCGCCAGCAGCTTGTCGGCGGCGTCCTTCAACGCCGCTTCGGCCTTGGCCTTGTCGGCGCCGGCCAGCTCGATGTCGAACACCTTGCCCTGGCGGACGCTGGCGACGCCATCGACGCCGAGCGATTTCAGCGCGCCTTCGATGGCCTTGCCCTGCGGATCGAGAATGCCGGACTTCAACGTCACGGTCACGCGTGCTTTCACTGGCCCCACCTCAGCTCTTGACCAGCACCGGGCCCGAGCCCGCGGGCCGCTCGTTTTCCATCAGGATGCCCAGGCGCTTCGCCACTTCGGTATAGGCTTCCAACAGCCCGCCGAGATCGCGACGGAAGCGGTCCTTGTCCAGCTTCTCGTTCGACTTGATGTCCCACAGCCGGCAGGAATCCGGCGAGATCTCGTCGGCGACGATGATCCGCATCATCTCGTTCTCGAACAGCCGTCCGCATTCCATCTTGAAATCGACCAGCCGGATGCCGATGCCCAGGAACAGCCCGGTCAGGAAGTCATTGACGCGGATGGCCAGCGCCATGATGTCGTCGATCTCCTGCGGTGTGGCCCAGCCGAACGCGGTGATGTGCTCCTCCGACACCATGGGGTCGTTGAGCTGGTCGTTCTTGTAATAGAACTCGATGATCGAGCGCGGCAGTTGCGTGCCCTCCTCGATGCCGAGCCGCTGCGACAGCGAGCCCGCCGCGACATTGCGCACCACCACCTCGAGCGGCACGATCTCGACCTCGCGAATCAACTGCTCGCGCATGTTGAGCCGGCGGATGAAATGCGTCGGTACCCCGATGTCGTTGAGGTGCTGAAAGAGGTATTCCGAAATCCGGTTGTTGAGGACGCCCTTTCCCTCGATCACCTGGTGTTTCTTGGCATTGAACGCGGTCGCATCGTCCTTGAAGTGCTGGATCAAGGTCCCCGGCTCCGGGCCTTCGTAGAGAACCTTGGCTTTGCCTTCGTAAATGCGGCGTCGACGGCTCATTGGGATGTACCGTGTGTTGTTGAAATCCATGAAGTTGGTGTGCTCCGGATGACAAGGACCAGGACCACGGCGGAGCTGCCGCAGAGGCCACGATCCTCTGGGAAACAGAACAAGAACCGAGCCTGATGGCAACCTATCTGATTGGGCCATCCAGCACAATCGACACGGCCGATCGCGCTTAACTTATACCGCCCTCCTCGCCGGCCCTGCGGCCTTGTGGCCGCTGTTTTTGGCTATGCATTTCAGTTATCTAAGCGCGCGACCCGCCCCTCGCAACGAGGTGGCGCTCGCCGATCCCAAGGCCTGGAACCTTAACCATGACCACATTCGACAAGCGCGAAGAAGGCTTCGAGAAGAAATTCGCCCTCGACGAGGAGCAGAAGTTCAAGGCCGAGGCTCGCCGCAACAAGCTTCTGGGGTTGTGGGTGGCCGAAAAGCTCGGGAAAAGCGGCGAAGCCGCGTCCGCCTATGCCAAAGAAGTGATCGCCGCCGAATTCGAGGAGGCGGGCGACGCCAGCGTCGTCCGCAAGGTGACCGGCGACCTTTCCGCCAAGGGTATTACGGTCAGCGAACCGGAAATTCGCAGCAAGATGGATGAACTGGCGGCGGTCGCGATCGCGCAGATCAAGAAGGGCGAGTAGCGAGTGGCGAATGGCGAGTGGAAGAATCGTCCATTCGCTACTCCCTATTCGCTATTCGCCTCTATCCCTCTTTGAATCCATATTCCGGCACGTTGCCGGTGGCGCCGTAATATTTGTACGGCAGGAATTTGCCCGACATCGTGATCTTGACGCGATCGCCCTTGGGATTGGGCAGCCGCTCCATCGCCATGTCGAAATCGATCGCCGACATGATGCCGTCGCCATACTCTTCCTCAATCAGCGCTTTCCAGGCCGGGCCGTTGACCATCACCAACTCGTAGAAGCGATAGATCAGGGGATCGGTCGGCGGCATCGGGATGCCCTCGCCGCGCATCGGCGTCTCGTTCAGCATCGCGGTCTCGGATTTGGAGAGGCCGAACAGCTCGCCGGCATTGGCGGCCTGCGGCTTGGTAAGTTTCTGCTGGCCGAGGACGGCCCCGACGATCAGTATTTCGGAATAGCCGCCGATCTGTTCGCAGATATGTTTCCAGCTCCAGCCCTTCTCGCGCTTGATGTCGAGCAGCTTTTCGGTGAGGTCGGATCGTTTCATCGGGGTCATCTCCTCTGCACTCGTCATGCCCGGGCTTGTCCCGGGCATCCACGTCCTCGTTGGGTTTGGTCAGGAAGACGTGGATGGCCGGGACAAGCCCGGCCATGACGCCTCTCTTGTTTCCTCGGCACCCGACGCAATGACCAGCTCCGGCCGGCCGATCCGCGCCACCGGCACGTGGCGCGGATCGTGCTCGGGCGTCTCGGCGGCGAAGGTCTTGCTGCGGCTGACCAGGAAATCGATGATGTGATTACGCAGCGCGTAGTACAGCGGATGGCGATGCAGATCGATCCGGCCGCGATCCTTCGGCAGCGGGTTTTCCACGATCTCGGCCAGCACCGCGCCCGGGCCGTTGGTCATCAGGAAAATCCTGTCGGCGAGATAGATCGCCTCGTCCACATCATGCGTGATCATGAACGCGGTCTGTCCGGTCTCCAGGCAGATGCGGCGCACCTCGTCCTGGAGGGTGCCGCGGGTCAGCGCGTCCAGCGCCGAGAACGGCTCGTCCATCAGCATGATCTTCGGCGTAATCGACAGTGCGCGGGCGATGCCGACCCGCTGCTTCATGCCGCCGGACAATTCCGACGGGCGCTTGTGCTCGGCGCCGGTCAGGCCCACGAGATCGATGAAGGTCTGCGCGTGGGCTTTGATCTTGGCGCGGTCCCAGCCGCGCCATTTCGAGCTCACGGCATAGGCGACATTGCCGAGCACGGTGCGCCACGGCAGCAGCGCGTGGCTCTGGAAGATCACCGCGCGATCGAGGCTGGTGCCCTGGATCGCCTGCCCGTCCACGATCACCGCGCCCTCGCTCGGCTCGTCGAGGCCTGCGAGGATGTTCAGCACCGTGGTCTTGCCACAACCGGAATGCCCGATCACGCAAGCAAACTCGCCCCGCGCCATCGACAACCAGAGATTTTCGAACACGGTGACTGTCTGGCCACCGACGCCCGGATAGCGCTTGGCGATGCCCTCGATGGAAATGAATTTGCCCGAGTTCATGCGCGATATCCCAGCGCGCCCGGTGCGCCCCTTCTCCCCGCGTGCGGGGGCGAGACGAGCGAAGCTCGCTCTGAGAAGGTTGGGATGAGGGGCTCTCTCCACGAGCGCGACTCGCGGAGAGAGCCCCTCACCCGCCACGCTTCGCGTGTCGGCCTCTCCCCGCAAGCGGGGCGAGGCGAACGTGGGGCGATAGTCGCGCACAACACCATCACCGCCCTCACTCCGGAAACGTGACGAGGCGCGTGCAGCGGGCAAGCACCTGGTCGAGCAGCATGCCGACCAGGCCGATCAGCAGGATCGCGATGATGACATTGGTGATGGAGAGGTTATTCCACTCGTTCCAGACGAAGTAGCCGATGCCGGTGCCGCCGACCAGCATCTCGGCGGCGACGATCACGAGCCAGGCGATGCCGATGGAGATCCGCATGCCCGTCAAAATCGTCGGCGCCGCCGCCGGCAGGATCACCGTGAAAGCGCGCCTGACGGTGCCGACTTCCAGGGTGCGCGCGACGTTGATCCACTCTTTCCGCACGCTAGCTACGCCGAAGGCGGTGTTGATCAGCATCGGCCACACCGAGCAGATGAAGATCACGAAGATCGCCGACAGCGCGGAATCCTTGATGGTGTAGAGCGCGAGCGGCATCCAGGCGAGCGGCGAGATCGGCTTGAGGATCTGGATGAATGGATCGAGCGCGCGGCTGATCAAGGGCGACATGCCGATCAGGAAACCGAGCGGGATCGCGACGATCAGCGCGATCAGGTAGCCGAGGCCGACGCGGGCCATCGAATAGCCGAGCTGGATGCCGAGCCCCTTGTCGTTCGGCCCGTTGTCGTAGAACGGCCGCTTCAGGTGCTCCCACAACTTGGCGCCGACCTCGAGCGGACCCGGCATCGCCGATTTGCCCTGGGTCGCGGTGAGGCCCATCAGCTTGGCATATTCCGGGCTCATGTTGGCGACCGTTGCGGTCGGCCGCGTGGCGAGATACCAGACGCCGATAAAGGCCAGGAACAGCGCCAGCGAAACCATCGCGGCGCGTAGCCGGAGGGAGGCAATCATGTGCTCCCCTCCTCGTCGTCCCGGCGAACGCCGGGACCGATAACCACCGATGTCGCTTGATGCAGAAGGCCACCGCCGCAAGTGACCAAAGAGAGGTCACGGCGTATGGGTCCCGGCCTTCGCCGGCACGACGGCGGTGGATGTGCTGGCGTCAGCCTCACGACGCCTTCCTGATCTTGAAGCTTGCGAGATAATCGTCCGGCTTGTCCGGATCGAAGCTCTTGCCCATCACCGAGAACGATTTGTACGCGCTCGACGGCGGAGACAATCCCATCTCGATCATCAGCTTCTTCGTATCGGTCGCGAGATAGACCTGCTCGGCCACCGCCTTGTAGTCGACGTCGCCCTTGATCTGGCCCCAGCGCTTCATCTGGGTCAGCATCCACACCGCGAAGGATTGCCAGGGGAACGGATCGAAATCGACGCGCTTGGCATCGGTCTTCACGCCGCCGAGCCCATCGGCATAGGTGCCGGTCAGGACCTGCTCCAGCACGGTGACGGGCGCGTTGATGTAGTTCGCGGGAGCGATCGCCTCCGCGATCTCCTTGCGGTGTTCGGGCTTGGAGGCATAGGCGGTCGCGTCCACGATCGCGCGCGTCAGCGCCGCAAAGCTGTTCGGCGATGTCGTGATGAACTCGCGGCTCGCCGCGAAGCTGCAGCAGGGATGGCCGTCCCAGATTTCCTTGGACAGGATATGCAGGAAGCCGACGCCGTCATAGATCGCGCGCTGGCAGATATTGTCGGGCGCGAGGAAGCCGTCGATATTGTCGGCGCGCAAATTCGCGACCATTTCCGGCGGCGGCACCGAACGGAGCTGCACATCGGTGTCGGGATCGATGCCATGCTCGGCGAGATAATAGCGCAGCAGGTAGTTGTGCATGGAATAGTCGAACGGAATGGCGAACTTCATGCCCTTCCAGTCCTTCGGATCGCGCCTGTCCTTGTGCTTCATGGCAAGGGTAATCCCCTGCCCGTTGATGTTCTCGATCGCGGGCACCGCGAACGGAATCGGCTGCGCGCCGAGCCCGAGCGAGATCGCAATCGGCATCGGCGCCAGCATGTGCGAGGCGTCGTATTCCTTGTTGATGGTCTTGTCGCGAATGACCGCCCAGCCCGCGGTCTTCACCACCTCGACGTTCAAGCCGTGCTTGGTATAGAAGCCGAGCGGCGACGCCATGATGATCGGCGTGGCACAGGTGATCGGGATGAAGCCGACCTTGAGGTCCTTCTTCTCGGGCGTGCCTGCGTCGGCGAACGCCTCGGTCGCGGTCCTGATCGGAAAGAATTGCGACAGCGCGGCCAGCGCGGTCGAGGCCCCGACCGATTTCAGGAACGCACGCCGCGCGGCATCCTGCGGGAATACCGCGCGCATCACGGCGGACGCGACCACGCCCTCATAGCGCTTGTCTTCACTTGTGCTTTGATAAGCGACCGGCTCGCAGCGCAGCGTCAGCGCCGCCTGCTCGTGCTCGGCCGCGGAGCGATGCCGGCCGCAGACGCAAGGTGATCGCGATAATTCGCGGTCGGCGTCGAAAGGATCGTCGAATGTGGACATCGCGTGCGCCCCTTTGTCACACCATAGTTGTCAGGCTGGAGCGCCGGCAGCCCCGCCGCGCTCTCCAGGATTTCACCGCCCGGCCGCATCTCGCGCGGCCGGGCGACGAAAAACCATGCAGGTTTTATGCCGCCTTTTCGGTCACTTTCGCCGCGGTCGGCAGGCCCTCGTCGATCGGCAGCGAGGGATCGCGTGACCATTCGTTCCAGGAGCCGAAATACATCCGCACATCCTTCACGCCGGCGTTCTTCAGCGCCAGGAAGGTGTTCGAGGCCCGCGCGCCCTTGAAGCAATAGAGATAGACCGGCGTCGTCTCGGAGATGCCGACGGTGGCGCATTCGGCGAGGATTTCATCCTTGGATTTGAAGCGCGGCCCTTCCGCGGTCGGCTTCATCATGCGGTACCATTCGAGCCAGACCGCGCCGGGGATGCGTCCCTTACGCGGGCAGTAATCCTTGCCGTAAGGCGAAGAGCTTTCGCCGATCCATTCATCGACATCGCGCACGTCGAGCAATGCGATGCCGGGCTTGTCGAGCGCGGCCAGCATGGTCTTCGCATCGATCAGGATTTCGTCCGCTTCCGGCACGATCGCAAACGACGCCTTCACCGGCGACGGCGCATCCGTGGTGACCGGCAGGCCGGCGGCCGACCAGGCGTCGAACCCGCCATGCAGCACCTTGATCTTGGGATAGCCCAGCATGGTCAGGAGATAATAGCCGCGGCAGGACTGGCCGAAGCCCGAGTTCATCGACTGTTCGTAGATGACCGCGGTTTCCTCGCCCGACAGACCGGCGCCGCCGAACGCATCGGCGAACTTGGTCTTCAGTTCGCTCATGCCCTCCGGCGTCGAGGTCGCCAGATAGGTGAAGATCTCGTGCACATTCACCGCATTCGGCAAGTGTCCCGCGGCGTAGGCATCCGGATTCCGTGTGTCGATGACGACACACGGCTCTTTCGTGATGAGGTCGGCGAGTTCGCCGGCAGATATCAGAACGTCCGTCATGGCAGGCCTCTCCTGTTTTCGTGGTTGCAGTCTCGAGGTGGAGTCTTGAAATGGAGTCTCGAAGAGAAGAGTCTTGGTGGTCCGAAAAACCTAATAAAAACTCAGGCGTCGGCCAGCATCTTGCGAAGCTGCTTGGTGGCCGGCGTGACGATGGCGACGAAATAGGCTTCCCGCAGCCTGCGCTGGGCGCGATGGCTCATCAGATAGCCGCGCGCGCCGCAGTGAAGCATCGCGGCATGGGCGGCGGCGACGCTGGCCTCGCCCAGACGCAGGCGCAGCGCGACGACCTTGCGCCAATAGCTGTCCTCGGCGTTGAAGGGGTCGCGCGCCAGCGCCATGGTCTCCCGTTCAAGTTCGGCGAACAGCTCCTTGAACTGCACCGGTTGCTGCGGCAAATAGCGGTTGACATGGCCGAGCGGCGCGTCGACCTCGTCCATGATGGCGATGCAATCCTTGATCAGGCCGAGCGCCATGCCGGCCTGCAGCAGGATGAAGCCCGCGCGGATCTTCGTGACGAACGGCCCGGCCGGATTGGCCAGGATCTGATCGTCGGGAATGAAGGCGTCGCGGAACTGCACGCCATAGGTGCCGGTGCCGTCCATCGCGAGGAACGGCTTGCACGGCTGCAAGGTAATGCCGGGATTGGCGCAGTCGGCCAGGAACATCACGGTCTCGCCCGGCGCGTCCTCGCGGGCGAAGATCGTGCCGAAGAAATGGTTGGGGCCGAGATTGGACACCCAGGGCAGCGCGCCGCGCACGACATAGCCGCCCTCGACCTTGCGGCCCTTCAGTTTCAATTTCTCGATCCCGAAAAAGCTCTTCATCGGGTTCGACAGCCCGGTGCCGCCGAGGATCGCGCCGCTGGCGAAGCGATCGGCGAATTTGTCGAGCAGCCGCGGATTGTCGGAGTTCGCCGCGTACCAGACCAGCGTGTTCTGGCACCACGCCATGAAGGCGGTCGCGCCGCAGACTTCGCCGAGCGCCGCGATCGACTGAATGGCGCAGCGCAGGTCCGCCGCGCCATTCATGGCGTCATTGTCGGGGACATGGCTGCCCCAGGCCCCGGCATCGCCGAGACGCCGGAGCAGCGCTTCCGGATAGACCTCGCCGCTATCGATCGCGGCGGCGAGCGGCGCCAGCTCCTTCCGCGCGATGGCTGCGACCTCGTCGGCGATCGATGGCGAGGGCCGCTCGGCAACCTCCAGACGCGATACCGCTGATGAACCCATGACGCCCCTCCACGCTTGAACGATTGCCGATTGAGAAAAAGCTTAGAGACCGACCTCGAGATTGACCGGCCGGGTGAAGGTGTTGGCGACCGGCGACCACTTCTTCACATGCGCGATCAGGGCGCTGATCTCGTCGGCCGGGACGCCCTCGCATTCCATATCGACCTTGATCCGCACGTCAGTGAAGCCGACCGGCTTGTCGCTGATGTCGCCGGTGCCCCACACCGCGGTGATGTTGAGGTCGCCCTCGAGTTCGAGTTCGAGCTTGTTGACGGTCCAGCCGCGATGCACCGCATTGGCGTGCAGGCCGACCGCGATGCAGGAGCCGAGCGCGGCCAGAGAAGCCTCCGACGGATTGGGCGCGGTGTCGTCGCCAAGCAGTCCCGGCGGCTCGTCGACGATGTAGGGCGGCAGATTGCGGATATAGTTGGAATGACGGAACCTGCCCTCGGCCACCGTCTTGCACTTCAAGGTCTTGATGACGTTGGGATTGGCTTTGCCATTGGCGATCAGCTGCTCCAGCCCGCCCTTGTCGATCGGGGCAAGGCAACCGGTCAGCGCTGTTTTTTGAACGACCGCTGTCATGGATATTTTCTCCCTAGGTGAAGGATACCGAACGGTCTGTTTCCTGCACGAAGCGTGCCAGACCCCGCGTTTTTCAAAAGGCGAAGCGTTGTAACCGCTTAGTTCGGAATGCCTTCGGATTAATCAGCGGCGGCTTGCTCAAAGCCGATGCATTTGCCGCCCACCAGCGATTATTTTGAGCGCAGCGAAGATGCGACTTGATGACGACGCCGCGGTTCGCTTAACGTAGGCCATGGGCAAAACGGGCAGATCATCGTTGAAGAAGAATTCGAGAGCCGCGGCGAGCGACGACGAGTCGGCGCACGACCGCCTGCTCAGCGCGGCGACGCATCTGTTCTGCAAGAACGGCATCAACGCCACCGGCATCGACGCCATCATCGACGAGGCCGGCACCGCCAAGACCACGCTCTACAAATTGTTCGGCTCGAAAACCAACCTCGTGCATGCCGTGCTGGAGAGCGAAGGCAAGCAATGGCGCGAATGGTTCATCGGCGCGATCGAGGCCGGCGGCGGCGATCCCCATACCAAGCTTTCGCGGATCTTCCCGGCGCTGAAGAGCTGGTTCGGCGAAGAGCGCTTCTACGGCTGCCCCTTCATCAACGCGGTCGCCGAGCACGACAAGGACCAGAAACAGTTCCGCACCATCGCGCTGAAGCACAAGAAGGTCGTGCTCGCCCATATCGAGAAGCTGGCGGCCGAGATCGGCGCGGCCGAGCCGGAAGTCCTGGCGCATCAACTCGCGCTCCTGATCGACGGCGCGATCGTCGCCGCGATGGTGTCGCGCAATCCGGCCGTGGCCGATACCGCGGGCCTTGCGGCTGGCTTGCTGCTTGCGCCGTCAAAATTGAAGAAAGCCAAACGCACCAGCGCCTCCGCGGCCGAACTCGCCGCGGTGTGACGCGCCCTCAGCTCGACGCCTCGCCCTGTGTCCGAGCTGCGGAGAGGGCAGCATCGAAACGGACCGACAATGCGTGCCTGTCTGCTTCCATCGTGCTATCGCGTCAGCTCCACCAGCCGACGGCACTCCGCCGGCAGCCGCCGTTCATTGAGGTTGGTCACGCCGAGCAGCAGTCCCTGCTGCCGAGGAGACTGCATGTACCACGACGACAGCGGAGCCGGCGCCAGGCCGAACGGCAGGGCGCGCGAAGCGATGTCCACGTCTGACGCAAATTCGGGAAGCAAGGCCACCACTGCCAGACCGGCGGTTGCCTGCACCCTTATCGAATCTGACGCCATCTCTCCGAGGTAGCGAAGCAGGATCTCACGTCGAGCGGCGTAAAGCCGCTTCATGCGGCGCAGATGACGAATATAGTGCCCTTGCCGCAGGAGTTCCGCCACAGCGCGCTGCATGGCCGCAGCCGGCGCCGGTGCCATGCAAGCAGCGAGCTCACCGAACCGACGACTCAGTTCCGGCGGCACGACAATGAAACCCAGGCGCAGCGCGGGACTGATCGTTTTGCTGAAACTGCCGATGTGCAGCACGCGTCCTCCGTGATCGAGAGATGCAAGAGCCGGAGCCGCCCGTCCATTGAGCTGCAGTTCGCTCAGGTAATCGTCCTCGATGATCCAGGCGTCGCTGCGCCGAGCCCAGGCGAGCAGCGCAAGCCGCCGCGGCAGAGACATCGTCATCCCGAGCGGCGCCTGCTGGCCTGGTGTCACAACTGCCAGTGCCGCTCCGGCGGCGGTTTGGACACCAGCGGCAACATCGAGTCCTTCCGCATCGACCGGGACAGCTGTCACGGGCATGCCAGCCAAGCCGAGCGCGGTGCGCGTGAGTGGAAAGCCTGGATCCTCGATCCAAGCTCCCATCCTTTCCAGCTGAAGGCCTCGGATCGCCAGACCGAGCGCACCGGAGAAGCCGCCTGTCACGAGCACCTGAGAGGGGCTGCACCGAATGCCGCGGGCCAGCCCCAAGTAAGCCGCGACTTCCTTTCGCAGCTCCGGATCGCCACGCGGATCCGGATACGTCACCGGCGCCGCCGCAGCCCGCCGGGTCTCACGAGT
>Ga0137412_10003786_pt1 | contig 12053 bp, 10 predicted proteins | sample CZODoug2_1_16fun_FD_122160 | JGI IMG/M metagenome (GOLD analysis project Ga0137412, IMG submission 122160) | Vadose zone soil fungal communities from Angelo Coast Range Reserve, California, USA - CZODoug2_1_16fungal (Hybrid Assembly) | ecosystem: Environmental > Terrestrial > Soil > Vadose zone...
TATTGCATCTCGCCGTTTCCAAACGACCAGTCTTCGCGGCTGGAATCCACGAGATTGATCCATACATCTTGTTTTCGAACGCCGCCCTTCTCGTGGATTTCGTCGGCAATCTGGCGGTAGAATTTTTTCTTGATATCGGTCGATCTGCCGGCGACCCAAGTCACCTGGATAAGAATGAGGCCGGCGGTGTATTGCACGCCGAGGTATCCCTCCTGCGGGTAAATAATCTCGTCGGGCGCGTGACGATTGATGATCTGGAATTTGTCGTGCGCCGGAACATTCGCGACTTCCACCATCGCCCGGTAAACCGCGTCGCTCACGATCCGAACGAGTTGGTCCGAGGCATTTTTACTGATGTCGATTCTGGCGAGCGGCATGAGCTATCTCCTGTTGAAGTGACTGCCTTCAGGCGGCTGCAACCCGGCCGCTGGGTACCTGCGACCGAGCCGGCCGTGGTACCAAGAATATGGCGAGCGCGGCGATCAGGCACGCTGCCCCCGCTGCGTACACAGCCGGACTGTAGGTCAGCAGGATGGTGCGGGTGAGGCCTGCACCGTACGCAGCCGTAGCGCTGCCGAGCTGATGGCATGCGAAAATCCAGCCAAAGATCATTGCCCCGCGCTGCTTGTCAAACGCCGCGCTTGCGAGCTTCACGGTGGGCGGCACGGTGGCCACCCAGTCCAGACCGTAGAACATCGCAAACAACGACAGCCCGTACAGCGAGAAGTCCGAGTGCGGCAGCCATATGAGCGATAAGCCGCGCAGGCCGTAGTACCAGAAAAGCAGCTTGCGGTTGTCGTATCGATCGGACAGCCATCCGGACCCGATCGTGCCCACGAAGTCGAACGCGCCGATCATGGCAAGCACTGAAGCGGCCGGCACGGCGGCGAGTCCGTAGTCGCCGCACAGGGATATGAAGTGAGTTTGGATGAGCCCGCTGGTGCTCAAGCCGCAGACAAAGAACGTGCCGGACAATACCCAAAAAGTCGAATTACGCGAGGCCTTCGCCAATGCCCGAAGCGGTTCGGCGAAATCGGGGCGCCAAGGAGCGGCCACGGCGGTCGGCTGCCGTGGATCTGCACCGTAGGGCGCGAGCCCCAACTGCTGCGGACGGTCGCGGAGGAAGCAGAACGCCAATGCGGAAATGGCGAGGCAACCCACTACGATGGGCGCCACGGCTACCCGCCAGCCATAGTGCATAATCAGCGTCGCGGCAAGCGGTAGAAAGATGAGCTGCCCGGTGGCGGAGCTGGCCGTGAGAATCCCGAGCACCAGGCCTCGCCGCTGCTCGAACCAGTGGTTTGCAACGGTTGCCCCCAAGACCAGCGCAGTAAGGCCCGAGCCAATGCCGAGCACCAGGCCCCAGAGAACGAACAGCTGCCACAAGGCACTCATCCGCGTGGCCAAGAGGAGCCCCGCGGCAATCAACGCCAGCGCCATGCAGGCAATGCGGCGCAATCCATACCGCTCCATCAGTATCGCCGCGAAAGGACCGAGCAAGCCGAACAGCGCGAAACGTATGGCGAGCGCCGAGGAAATCTCTCCCGTCGACCACCCGAACTCGCGGCTCAATGGGCGCAGAAACGCTCCGGGGAGCCCAAGCGCCGCAGAGGAAATCAACATGGTCAGGAATCCTATGGCCATGACGACCCAGGCGTAGTGAATGCCCCTGCGCTGCAGCCATCCGGCGGCGGATTCGGCGAACACGTCAGGTTACGTTCAAGGGCGCCGGTGTGTGCCTCAGACGCCGGCGCGCTGCCAAAAGGATTTCATCGGAGATCGGCTCGCCCTGCATCGCCTTGGCGAGCATCAATCCGCCGACCATGGTTGCGAAATCAGCCAGCGCTGCCTCTCGATCGCTGCGCGTCGCACCCGTGTCTTGCACACTCGCCAGGATTTTCAGCAAATCCTCGACGCCCGCCGCATAGGCAACGCGGATGGGCGCGTCAGCCGATTTGCGCGCCACATCGCCGGCGAGGGTCGTCGCCGGACACGACCCGTTCGGACCGCTGCGCGCTTGCGCGGATAGATAGCTATCAGTCAGCGCAGCTCTCGCCACACTACGATCGCCCTTGTCGGCGATGCGCTTTTTCCATCGCTCCGCGGACCTGCCGAATGCCCACCGGCACGCCTCGCCCGCCAACTCTTCCTTCGACTCGAAATGTCCGTAGAAACCGCCGTGTGTGAGACCGGCCGCCGCCATCAACTCGGCAACGCTGACATTGTCGACGCCGTGCTCGCGGAACAGACGCGCCGACGCCTCGGTAATGGCTGTTCTATTGTGATCGGCTTGTTCTCTCGAAACGCGTGGCATGAGGCTTCGCTCCAAGCGGACAGGTTTATTCATGATACGCATCATTTATAATAGATGTCAATCATCATTTATACGACGGCGTCGCGATATCCCATATGGTTCTACGCACCTACATTGGTAGATTCGGTCCGAATAAACCTTGGTCGCTCCCGCCGGATATTCGCCTGGCCGCGGGCGCTGGTGACATAACGGTTCTTGACCTGGGACAGGCAGCATGATTTTGCAGCAGCGGCGTTGCCACGAATCGAAGTTCGAACGAGCATGGATCAAGGATCATTGCTTATGGGTGCATCGAACTTAGGGGGTGCGGTATGAAGTCCATGTTGTTCGTTCTGGTGGCTCAGTTACACGCGGGCGGAACTCAGACTGTGGCCGCGTATCCGAGCCTGGAGCAGTGCAGGGATGCGCTCAAGGTAGCAACGACGAACGTCGCAGCGGACTACAGTTGCGCGGCGACGCCAATGGAGGGGAGATGGTCGCAAAGGGATTCGCGCTACCTGATGGTGCGGGAGTGAGCCGCGCCTGAGTTCAATTGAGCACGCAGATCCTAGCGGCAGCAATCCCCGCCAACAGCCATCGGAGGTGAAAAGGGACCCGCGCAGCACATAATGACGCCGACATTCCCGGCTTGCGGTACGCTTAGCTCGTAGACGCCGGGGACTCTCTGCTCGCCCAAGCAGGAACTGGAGGCGCGACATGGCTCGAGTAAGACTCATTGCAGCTGCTCTACTGATCTTGGCGGCCTCGCGCAGCGTGGCGCAGGAGCATCAGCATGGGAATGGCGAGAAGTTGGGGTCGGTAAACTTTGCCACATCGTGCAACGAAGCGGCGCAGAAGGAATTCAACCGCGCGACAGCGCTGTTGCATTCCTTCCAGTTTGGCCGTGCCATAGAAGGGTTCAACGCGGTGCTGGAAAAAGACGCGACGTGTGGAATCGCGTACTGGGGAATCTCGCTCAGCGATTGGAGTAATCCTTTCGCGACCGGCATCAAAGACAAGGGCCAGTTGCTACTCGGTCGGGAGAGCGCGAAACGCGGTAAAACCGTCGGCGCAAAGACGGAGCGCGAACGCGCCTACCTCGCGGCCGTCGGCAACCTGTACAGCGATTTCGAAAGCACGCCGCAGCGAGCGCGCTTGCTCGCCTATCGCGATGCCATGGCAGAAGTCGCGGCGAAATATCCAGAAGACCATGAGGCGCAAATCTTCTACGCGCTGGCGCTCGCGGCGTCGGAGGATCCTGCGGACAAGACTTACGCAGGGCGGCTCAAGGCGGGGGCAATTCTCGAGAAATTGTTCGAGGAGGAACCGACGCATCCTGGGCTCGCTCATTACATCATCCATACGTATGACGTGCCGGCGCTCGCGGGGCAGGCGCTTGTCGCGGCGCGGCGTTACTCGGAAATTGCACCCGATGCGCCGCATGCGCTGCACATGCCATCGCACACATTTACCCGTTTGGGCTACTGGCAAGAGTCAATCGATAGCAACGTGGCGGCATCAGCCGCAGCGCGGCGCGAGGGTCAGACGCCGGAAGAGTTGCATGCCAGCGACTACGAGATTTACGCCTACCTGCAAACCGGGCAGGACGGGGCCGCGGGACGGATAACGAATTCGTTGCCGGAGATCGCATCACGCTTCGATCCGCAGGCTATGTTCGGTGGCTCAGCCGGCCCCGCGGTTGGATATTATGCCCTCGCGGCGATCCCGGCGCGTTACGCGCTGGAGCGCCAGGACTGGAAACAAGCGGAGCAACTCGCGGTTCGCGAGACGCCGTTTCCTTATACCGATGCCATGACGTGGTTCGCCCGAGGATTAGGCGCAGCGCGACTGGGACATGCGGCTGCGGCAAACGAGACAGCGACAGCGCTGCAGCAAATCCAAGAGCGCCTCTTGAAGGCCAACGAATCCTACTGGGCGCGGCAGGTGGAAATCCAACAGCTCGAGGTCACAGCATGGGCTGCGTTTGCGGCGGGCGAGAAACCGACGGCGCTGCGGCAGATGAAGTCGGCCGCGGAATTGGAAGATGGCACGGAGAAGAGTGCGGTGACGCCTGGACCGCTGACGCCGGCGCGGGAGCTGCTGGCCGAGATGTTGCTGCAGATGCGTCAGCCTAAGCAGGCGTTGAAGCAATTTGAGGCGACGCTGCAGAGGGAGCCGCGGCGCTTCCGCTCACTATACGGGGCGGCGCACGCGGCGCAGCTCAGCGGAAGCCGCGATTCGAGTCAAAGGTATTTTCGCGAGCTGGTGAAGGTTTGTGCTCGCGCCGACAAGCCTGAGAGATCTGAACTCGATGAGGCGAGACGGGCGATTTTGCAGAAATAGTCCCGCGCTCTGTTCGGCTGCCCGATCCTTAGCGCGGTCACCCTGCGGCCACGACGGGCAGCGATATCAGCGACCGAAAATAACGTCTATTCCCGCCAGTATTAGCTCGAACTGGCGGCGAGGTATTTTTCCAATTCGTTCGACCAGCTGCAGCTTATCAAGGGCGACTACCAACGATACATTTGCAACCGAGTCTTTCGGTAAATTCGTCGCCGCTGTCGATAGTTGCACGTTACCCGGAGCACGTGACCATTTCAGATTGCTGGTTAGCGGAACACAAACTACGGTGCCGATTCGGCTCCGATTGAGCGCGTCGCATTGCACGACGACAATTGGCCGGCGGTAGCAGGGAGCCGAGCCCGTTGGCTCACCCAAAACGGCCCACCAAATTTCCCCTTGTCCAATCACCACTCGACTTTCTTTAAGACTCGCCGGGCAGCCGCTGCCGTAAACGTATCAGGCTCATCGCCGATCTCATCGACCACTTCATCCATCAGATTCGTTACGCGATCCGGTGCATGGTGCCCGATAAATTCGCCCAGCGCGCGGCTGTAGACTTCGCTGCGCGAACTCTTCAGTCTTTTCGCCAATGCTTCCGCTTCCGCAAATACATCATCTGGGATTGATACGGCAACTTTCATACCCACAGTATGACCAACAGTCCTCAGGTGCGTCAATCACAATAATCGACGCAAAATCAACATAAACCTGAAGCGTTCGATGCGAAAGGCGCTTATCCATGTGGGCTCGATTCCCACCGCCCGCTCCACTTCATCCTCCGAGGCCGGCTCACGCCGGCGGATGAGCACGGCGATAAAATTGCAGATTCCAACGCCAAGGTATTACCGAAGAGAATTATTGCGGACACAGTCTCTTAGTTCTCTCCGGAGGACTTCCAGTAGAGCTTCTTACGCGTGGGCACGATGGCCGCCTTCACCTGGTTTGGAGCCTGGGGAGAACTCACCCTGCCCGCCTGTTGGGCAGTGCCGAAGGTCACCGTCATCGACATCCCGCCCACTATCACGTTCGCCATCACGGGCGAGGACGGCAAGCCGCCGCCAACGAATACCGAAGCGCGGCTGCCGCCGCACGTGGCACCCGGCACGCCGATGGCGCCCGATGCGTTGAACAAGTTCACCCAGTAGCCGAGTGCCTGACCCAGATTGGCGCATGTGCCCGCCGTCGCCGCGATAGGCCGATTGGTCGAGAAGGCCACCGCGCCACCAGCGATGAGCGCGCTGCTCACGGTCTGTTCGCCCGTTCCATACTGATTCAGGTTCATGAACCAGCCCTTCATGGTACCGCCGGGCAGAACTCCCGGTGTGCTGCAGCTCGTGGTCGTGCCAACCGAGCCGCCGGGAAGAATGGTGTAGTCATACATGAGCGATCCGTCGAGGTTCGTTGCGCTGGTCGACATCAGATTATCCAGATAGACATAAAAGCGATTGGTCACGCCGCCGTAGGGATACTGGCTCTGCAAGGGGTGCTCGCGGTCGCCGGATCCCAGAGCTAGGTATACATTGCCGCCGCTCGCTGAGAGCAGCGCCGGGCCATATAGGAATTTCCGCCCGGAACCGGTGGTGTAGGCGACCTGATTGATGACCCAGTTGCTCACCGAAGAGGCGAAGTCGATGCGGTAGATGTTCCCGCCGGTATCGGCCGCATACGCGTGATCGACCACTGCTGCGTTTGCCACGGCGATCAAGGCCACATCACCGACGACGCTGCGGGTCGTGCTGAAGGTCTTGACGATCGCGCCGGTGTTGGCGTCGATCACGTACACGGCGGCCCCTTGAGGACTCGTGCAGGTCGGGGTCGCCGTATTCGCATCCTCGCAGGTGTCGTACCCGCCGCCCATGATGACCACCGGTCCCGTGTAGCCGAGCACGCTCGTCGCGGCAGCCGGAGTGGACCAGGTCTGTCCGATGCCGGTCATCCCGGCCGTGCACCCGGTGTTATTGCCCTGGGGATAGGGACAGCCGATCTTCCACTTGACCGAGGGGGACGTCGGGGTCGTGACGTCGAACGCATAGACCGTGCGGCCGCCGCGGCGCATGGACGGATAGATCCAGACGCTCGAATTGTTCGCGGTCTGATACTGCCCGATCGAGCCGTCGAAGTAATAGTCTTTTGCGATGGGCGTCGGCGTGATACCCGCCGGCATGCTGGGATAGCTGATTTGCGGGCTGTCGTTCATCAGGCGCGTGAAAGGGGTGTTCGAGGTGTAGAACTCCGGCGCCACGAACGCCCACAGCTCCGCGCCGGTGTTCGCGTTGACGGCACGCAGCATGCCGTCGTTGGAACCGTAATAGACGACGACGCCGGTCGCACCGTAATCGACGGGCGTCGGCCGCGAGTGAATTTCATCCCCGTGTAGCGATGGGCGCACCTCGGTTGCATTGCCGTTATTGTTCTCGTCGTTGACATCCTGACCGCGCATGAAGTTGGCCAATGCCTGGTTCGCCGTGGTAGCTCCTAGGGTCGTCGAAGTGAAAGCCGTCAGACTGGTTGACGTCAAGTTTGGCAGCGTATAAATCGTGCGATTGACAGCCCACGTCGGCGTGGTGTTCGTGGTCGGTGGATTGTTGCCCTTGCGGACGACTTCGGCCACGCCGCCTTTTTCAACGATCGGGCCATCCGGGGCGTCCGACCACTTGCTGAAACTCGTGACGGTCTTCGGGCATGTCCCCTTGGCAAGAGGATCGAAGATATCGGACTGCCAATAGGTGCCCGAGTCGGTGGTCCAGAAACTTTGGGCGCAGGGAGTCAGAAACCCGGTGTTTAGGTTGACCGCGTTGATCGGCGGGCTCGAGTTATCGCCGAGATCGATGGTTCCCGCCGACAGGCTGACCACCTGGTACTCCTTCAAATTGCCGACCCACAGCGGCCGGCTCTGAGGGTCGGGACGGAACATCGGGATGAAGACCTGATTCAGATTCTGCGAGCGGTTGGTCGTGTTGACCGGCAGGCTCGCCGAAGCGAAGGTGCTGTTGACCGCCTGAATTTCGGAGAAAATGGTGGCGAGTGCACCGGTGATTGCCGCCTGGCTGCTCACCTGGAAATACTTGCCGCCGCCCATCTTGGCGGCGGCGATCAGCGAGTTCGAATAGCCTGCATTGTTTTGCGCGTTGTAGGCGTCGAGCACGTACGTGATGACCGCACCGTTGTTGTTGCCGGAGGGCACCACGACGCCGTTGGTATTCAAGAAGTAAGTCCACTCATCGAGCCAAGTATCCTGTCCCGAGGTGGCCGCGAGCGCCGGGCTCACGTTGGCCACCGACGGTTCATAGGCGGACTGACTGTTGGGAGGACTCGAGCTCGTGTTGTTGGCAATATAGATGATGTAGGTCGCCGCGCACGGATTGCTCGTATTGATGGGACTTTGATAGGTACCACCGTTGATGGCGAAGCCCGAGAGCATCCCCTGTCCCGCGCCGGTCAGTCTGTCCAGACCCGGACCCAAGTTGCCGGCGACGTCGACATATTGGTTTTGCTTGGCGGGGGGGGAGGAGGAAGAGAAGGTTCCGGTATAGGGGGCGAGACCGGAGAGGTATTTGTAGATCTCGTAAAACGCGGCGCCCTCATCCTTGCTCGACTGCCCCGTCATCTTTTCGTTGGGGTCGGTGATGTTGTTGTAAATCCCTGTCGATGAGTTCGATCCCATCAATATGTTGTGCAGCGCGGTCTTGTTGACCGCCACGGTCATGTCGCGCACGGCGAAACGGACATAGCCGCCGCCGGCACCCGGAGTCCCGCCGGAACCTGAGTAAGAGCTGAGCATCACCAGCCCCACATTGGCAGGCGTGGTGGACTTGATGGCATTGAGCTCCGTGTTGATCGCCGCGACTTCGGCCTGGCCTTGGGTGGGCGCGTCCGGCCAATGTTGGGCCGCCGAGCTCCAGTTGTCGGAATTGTCGATGACGAAGATGATGTTGGGCGCATTCACCGTGTTGCCTTGGCCGCCCAAAAAGATATCGATGTCGTCCGCCCGCACGCTGGTCGACAGCGCGCAGGCGCCGGCAAGCAGCGTCAGCACGGAAGCCATCAATTTGCGCATATTAATCATCGAATTCTCCTACAATTACGGGCAAAGGTCGGCGGACGACACACGCACCGACACGCCTTGATCGATCACGTACTGAGCACTCGTGAGGGCGTCGATCGCGGTCGCCTGCACATCCCATACGCTGTTCGCACACGACGAGTTGTTGCTGGCAACCCCCGCCATGCCGGGGCCTTGCTGATTGACTTGGGTTCCACAATTCTGATCGGTCGTAAGCGCGAGGTTGAGCGCCGAGTTGAGAATCGGTTCAATGGCACTGCACAACACGACGATGCCGACGTTGACGTCGACGACGCCGTCGCCATTCACGTCGACGCATGTCGTGTTGACAACGCCGCCGCAGGGATTCGGCAGCGCGTTCGTCGGCGTGGTCGTGAATTGGATGGTGCTGATGACCTGTTCTATGGTTTGCTGCGCGGCCGAGAGCGCCTGCTTGCGCTGCTGCATGTTGCCGACGATCTGCAGATCAGTCTTGCCCAGCCTGAAGGAGGCCACCGCCAGCAAGGAAATCAGAATCAACATGATCATGCCCACGACCAACGTGGCGCCCTTTTGTCGCGAGGACGGGGAGTTCATGGCGAATTCCTCCCGGCCGTATTATTCAACGTGACGACGGACTCGCTGGTGTGGCGTTTATAAGCATCACTGAATGGACCCACGGTATTGACGGTGCCGTCGGCCTTCAATCCAAGCGTGTACACCTTGGCGTCGACATAGCCTTGAGTGGTGGTCGTGTTGCGCGTCAATATATTGATCTTCGCGGCAACGGTGTTCCGCCAGCAGGTGATCGGCGACGCCGCGCACGGGACATAGTTGTCCGGATCGGCGGTATATACCGCCGGTGTACCGGCTGTCGGCACGCTGGTGTCGAGACCGTATTCAATCTGAAGGTTCTCGACGCCCTCCACCAAGGGCACGATGCTGAAACTATTGCCGCCGAGGCCTAGCTCCGCACGCTTGAGGGTGGGAATGCCGTCGCCGGCATTATCATTGTTGGCGACAAAGTAGATGTTGGTCCGGTACTGGTACTGATTGGCCAACGTGGCACAGTCCTTTTGATGCAGCGTGAAGCTGGCGGCATTCGTATCGAGAACGAAATAGTTGGCAACGTTGCCGGAGGCCAGCTCTGTCGAGTTAGTCGTGTTATTGCAGCCGGAGGCCTGAAAGTACGCAGCGTTCGCTACAGTGACATCGCACCCGGCGCTTCCCACCGCGCAGGTACTCGCGTGACGCACCACGAGAATGTCCGTTCCTGCACGTACATCAGTCAGGCACGCCGGCGCACCCGCGCCATTGTCGTAGCCTTGAACGGCAATGGGTAATGCGCTGTTCAACCCAGCGACGCTGGTGTCGCAGGGATCCGGTTTGGTGGCAGGGGTGGGCAGCAGAGCGGGATTGAATTCTGCGAGATAACCGGCATTGTGCAGATCGTCGGTGATCAGCTGCACGGCGTAGCGGCCATTCTCCGTCTGCTGGTTCGCGCGTTCGATTTCTCCGCGCGTACGGCTGTTGTTGGCAAAGATCGCGACGAGGCTGGCGAGGATGATCAAGCTGATGGTAATCGCTATCATCAGCTCGATAATGGTGTAGCCGAATTGCTGCGCTTGGGCGCGGCCGGACGTGCGGCAGACTAGTAACATGCTGTGGTACCCACCGTGACCGTGGCAGCGATCACGCGGCGATTCGCCTCATTGGGCCCGTAGGATCCCAGGCCGCAAGCGAGTGCCGGTTGCCTGGTTGGATTCATGCCCTGCCACGCCACGGAAACCTGGTAGATGCCGGCGCTGCAAGCACCCAAGGCGGTGTTGATCGCTTGGACTTGGGTAATGCAGCCAACCGCGCCGATCGTGCCGCCGACAGGGGTGCCGGAGTTCGTCTCGCTCTGACCCTTTAGCGAATTACTCCATTCACAGAGATCACGAGTCGGACCCGCCACAACAGTCGTGCAATCGAGCGGCTGGGTGTCTCCGGTGCCGAGGGTGCCTGCGATGACGTAATTGGCCGCCTGCGCGGGGTTGGCGCTCATTCTTTCCGTCATTTCCGCGAGCGCCAGCAGAGCTTGTGACCGCTGGTAGGACTCCATTTCGGCGAGACTCATCTTGGCCTGAAGGCCGGCAACTCCCAAAAGACCAAACGCGAGGATCACCAGCGTGACGAGCACTTCGACAAGCGAAGTGCCCTGCTGGCTCGCGTGCCGCTGCTGTGACGTATTCAGCATGCGTTAGCCGCCTGCATGGACGGACGACCGTTAAGATTCAGCGATATGCATTGGTAGTTCGTGGTCGACCCGGATACGGTCGAAACCACGAACGACGTCGTACTGCCGGTCAGAACTCGTCCCGACGGGCGGAAGGTGACTATTGAACCAGCCGGAAGCAGCGCAATCGTTACGCCGGCCACCGCCCCGTGAGAATCCAACACGTTATTGGCCGGGTCAAGGATCTGCCAACCTCCGCGGTCCCATCCACCGGCCAGCGGCGATACCGTCACGTTGGCATTGCGCACGATCGCGTCCGAGCGCGCCGTAAGGAAACTCGCAAACAATTCCGAGGCAGCCGTCTTTGCGCGTTGGTTCGCGATCAGGCCGGCAAAGGAGGGGATGGCAAGCGTCGCCAGTACGGTTGCGATGGCAATGGTGATGAGCAGTTCGACCATGGTGAACCCGGCGGAACTGCGGCGCGAGCAATTAGTGACGGTCATCGCGGCGACTACCAATAGCCGACGGGTAACTTCGCGCCCGTTTGGTCGATGATCAGGATGACATCGCCTGCCTGCGCGGTTCCCGCGAGCGGGGTCGCCGTCGCGGTAAAGTTAGGCGGAAGTCCTGCGCCCGGGGCGGTAGTAACGGTGTAGAAGGCCCTGACGTTAGCGGGAGTGGCCGTGGCCGTGCCGAGGAGCGTTGCCACGTCAGGTGCGTAAGCGCGCGAGTCGAGAAAATATTGCTGCTGGCGTTGGGCAATATCCAGGAGCACGGCTTCCGCAGCGGAGCGCCGGCCCTTGATCATCTGATTCGAATAGGTGGGGATGGCAATCATAGTCAAAATGGCGACTACGGCGACCGCCATCATCAATTCGATCAAGGTGAAGCCGCGGCTCGCGCCGCCTGTCTCCTTCGTTCCGAGGTTCGATTCACTCATGTCAATTTTTCCGGCACGCCGCACCGGTGATCGGCTGACGCGCAGAGAATGCTGGACCAGACCGATTTGCCATGAGCCACCTTGACGAGGAAGGCTTGCACGAAGCTGACAATCGGCTTGTTTTCTGCCACCAATCCTCGAAACTGTGAGGGCCTTCGCGTTCCGGGCGATGGTGGCCAGTCGGTCTGACGATTCGGTAAACACAAGCACTCCCTCT
>Ga0137412_10003787_pt1 | contig 12053 bp, 12 predicted proteins | sample CZODoug2_1_16fun_FD_122160 | JGI IMG/M metagenome (GOLD analysis project Ga0137412, IMG submission 122160) | Vadose zone soil fungal communities from Angelo Coast Range Reserve, California, USA - CZODoug2_1_16fungal (Hybrid Assembly) | ecosystem: Environmental > Terrestrial > Soil > Vadose zone...
CTCCACTTCCGGCCGGTCCAGTGGCATTTCCTCCGGTTCCACCGTTTGCGGAAATGCTTCCATTGTTCACAATGGAAGGCGCCGAGATCAAAACAATACCTCCACCTCCACCTCCTCCACCACCTATAGCAACGACTCCACCCGATCCTCCACCACCTCCACCACCTCCGAGCAGGGCTCGCAATGCCTTTAGTCCATTCGCATCCGCAGAGGATTCAATCAAACCCGTCGTAATCACCTGCACGCGATATAAACTCCCATCGTCGGGACCTGGGAGTGTGGCGATTCCAGCCGCACCGCCGGCTGCGCTAATGGTTCCTCCCAGTCCGCCACTGCCGCCGATTGAAAACGCAGAAGAGGTTCCTGCGGTTCCTGGATTTGCCCCTGACGGGCCACCTGTTCCACCATTTTGGCCACCACCTATCGATCTTCGTGGCGTTCCATTGCCAGCGACGCTATTGACGGCACTTATCCCGCTGTTGTCGATGATTCCATTGTTCGTAATGGAGACATTGGCCATGAACCGATACCCATTTGTTTTGATGGTTATCGTTGGCGAAACCACGGCAATATGTGCTGTCATGTCTCGAGACAGCGTGTAGGTTCCAGAAGTTTGAATCGCCAATCCCGGATATGAATTCGTGCCATCAAAGGTAACATCGCCGTCCTGGTGGACACCGAAAACACTTGGTTGTCCCTGCAAAAGGAATGCAATGTTATCTGCTAGTACTTTGAAATCCTGAAGTATCGAAGCAACGTTTCTTGGGTCACCATCCGCTGGCAAAGCAAGAATGGGAGCTGTTCCCCATGCGGGCTGCGCAGAAGGTGGCTGAACGCTGGTTGGATTTCCGGTGTAGTTCGTGGGCACGTTTATCCCCCCTCGAATTGGACAACACTGCTACCACCCCAAGTTCCTGGATCGCCCCAGGTGCCCAATGGCCATCCCCACATCTCGCCAGACTGAAGCACGAAGACACCCATGCATTGTGCCCATGCCGGTCGCCAACGCCGAATGATCCGCGACAATCGTCCTTGGTTGTCTTTCGATAGATTCGCGAATGGATTACTTCCCGGCTGAAAGGCCACCAGGTCGATGTCCACGACGGCGGCAGGCGAAATTGAAACCGTGCATCCAGTGGGCGTCTTGTTGTGGACAGCTACTGAGACGGGACCGGTCTGCGAGATCTGTCCAGTGACCACCTGATAATCATTGCCATCCATCGGATTGCTCCATGTGACATCAAATTCTGTCGCGGTGAAGTCCGGTGAAAAGGCGTGCGCCCATGTGAGAAATGGATAGGGCACCGAACCACTAGGAGCACTTCCCACTCCAGGAAACAAAATCGCGAATCGGCTCGTATGCTCGATGTCGTTGTCGAATACCCACCAAGGAACACCGGCAGGAATGGGCGTGCGATCAGGATGCCGCGATGAAGTCAATGGCGTGACGAGCAAATCCAACGGCTCGATAACATCGAAGCTCGAAGGATCGATGCAGAACTGCATCGGTTGCAGGCTCAATCGATCACTCAGACCATTCTGTTGCACAATCACAGCCCCATCAAACCCAGCAAAGCTCAATTGCGCCAACAGTTCAGGCCAGGTTCCTGCGCGCTCCCAATCCTCCCAGACACAATCTAAACGACCGTGGAAGCTGGTCTCGCCTTCACGGGGGCCACGTTCAAGTTGGCGCATTTCTCCAAGAGGAGGCAATGCGTCCAATGGAGCGACGAAGTCATCTGGATTTATCGGATCGGCAAGATTCGGATAATGTATTTTCTGCGCCTGCATGAGGCGCAGAATCTCTGAATCGATCACGCCACCCCAGCTGCGCGCCTCATCTTGTCCGATCGCATTCCCAAATAGCCACGGAATGGGCAATGCGAGGAGCCATTCGACGAAAGTCTTCGGCGCTTTGTCGCTCACGTGGAACCCACATAGGACAGTGCCAGCGGTTGCAGCACTGGAAACAAAAAGGTGGTGCTGTTTCCAAGGGCGACGTTACTCGAGGAACCGTTGATGGTCACTCCGGTCACGTCGATCACGCCATCGACCTCCATGATGCGATCGATGATCTCGGCGATGCGAATGATGCCGTTGATGCCCACCGACTGGATGTATTGGGTGAGAGATAGATCAATCGATTGCTGCGCAGATGTGAGAGATCCGATCTGGACTGTCACCACGCCGGAGAGAAGAATGCCAAATACAGTCGGACTCACCACCACCGGAATGACCGTTCCAGGGCGGCGCGCGCGCAGGAAATTCTGAATGGCAATGATGCTCGCCGAAGACAACGGACCTGCGGGACCCGCAACGACTATGTTGACGCGATCGTTGATCACTTCATCTGGGACCACAATCACCTGCGTCACCTGTGTCCCATAAATGGGAGTGCGCCGTGCGAGGAATTCGTAGAGACCTACGGTCGCAATCGGACTGAGCGTAGGCCACCGATTTTCGCAATCGGTGGCTAGATCCGCATCGCTTTCCTCGTCGGTGCCTTGCAGGGTGACCCAACTTCCTGGCGTCCCAAAGGTATAGGTCTCATCGCGTATGAACGAGGGCGCTGGCGTGCCATTGACCATGGTGATTACAATTCCGGTTCCCGGAATCGACAGGAATGGATTCGTCCCATTGTTCACAGCAGGAGATCCATCCATCGAATAGGACCATTGCATCAGACCGATGTCACCGCTCACCTCAATCGTGATCGTCACCTGGTGAGGCGCTGAGGAAGGCGTCGAGCCGGCCAGACTGATCGTTCCAGCTCCCGAACCAATGTGATTTATGCCCGTAAATAGTGATGCGGGATTCGAGAGCGTGACGCCAGGAATCGGCGTCGCCAGCGTGATGAATGGATCATTCGAAATATCCGCATACTTCGCACCTGCGAATTCGGCACGGAATAATACATCCACGGAATTTGACAAGGGAATCGTAAAGCCTTCGACGTTGATGTATCGATTCCCGCTGTCCCCAAATACGGCAATGGCGCGACCCGCAAGGACCGTGAAAGGACCGGTTCCGGTGGTCGGCCGAAGGCGAATGATGCCCTCTGTGCGGACAGCGAGAATACGAGAAATCTGGAAGATGTACTGAGCCGTCAAGTCGAGCCAACCGCTCAGTCCTCGATTTGCCGCCAGCCGTGGCAATCCACCGGCAGCTACATCGGGAACATACTGCGTAAGCGCATCAATGAGAGCCGAAGAAAACGCCATCAGGCGCGTGCGCTCAGTCCCAAACGTCTGCCAGCTCTCGACGGGGAATCCATTCGCCTTGAACACCGCCAGCAGCTGCGCAAATAGCTGCTGTTGGGTTCTCACGGCGATCAGGTCTTCAAGTGTCGAACTCACGTATTGAACTCGAACACAAAATCAATGTTCAACGCACCGACGGTGGACGTCAGTCGAAATGGCCCCTCTGCCGTATCCAGATCGATCGTGAACACCAAACTATCTCCTGACGCATTCGTCGAGACGCGCGCCGCGCCTACTTCTTCGTCCTTTAGACATTCCGATGAAACCTGCGCTTCCGCAATTTGCCGATCACCAGGTCGCATTTTTGCCAACATATATTGGCGCAGATCCAATCCCCCATTGGGGTCATCCCCAATCAAGCCAAGGGCTCCTCGAGGAGTTTGAAGGCGCCGGGCAATCCGTTCGCCGATCACCAGCGCTGGACTGGTGACGATGTGATCGATGCGTTCCACATCGGTGATGCAATGCGTGTCGCTGCCGAAGTTCGTCGCCATCAACCCACCTTCACAATCGAGCTGCCTTCGGTCAATTTGGCTTTCGCAGAGACATTTCCCCCGGTCGGTGGCAGGGAGGTAACTGAACCGTCAGGATCGGTATAGACAATCGAAAGTGTTGCTCCGCCTACTCCAGGCGAAAATGCAAATACCCAGGTTCCCGCATCTGAATGATCGCCTTTGCGTGATGCGGGAGTAGTACCACCAATCTGAATTTCTTGCATTGCATCACTCCCCAATCCCGTAACCACGAAGGGCGCACGCGGATCGCCCCCTTCCCATCCCAAAAGCACCGAGGAGCCCTGCGAGAATTTCAGTTTGATTCCTGTTTCCGTGCGCACGGGAACGCGTTGGAATCCGGCAAGCACCTGATCGTCAGGTGCTTCCATTTGCACGTCCACCGTCGAGAGATCGAATGCCTGCGAAATGATCTTGCATCGATATAGCGCCATGTGATCGAATCGACGTACAAGATGCTGTACGATGCGATCGACAGCCGGGAAGATCCCGCGGCCGTCTTCTGCTTCGTTCCAGACATACGTGCGGATGCGATCGTTTTCGATCGTATGTTCTACTCGGGCGACATGGCCAATCTCATCAAGACTCACGCCTGGGATCACCGATGGCGCATCAACCCCGAGATCATACTTACCCGTCGAAGGATCATAGGTGAGGATCTGATTTTCGACAGTCACCGTCCGCCAATCCTCACGCCCAAACCAAAGGGTTCCATCGGCCAGAATTCGCCAATGTGCATCGGGAGCGATGATATCCAACAGCAATTCCAGAGCACCCCCGACCTTGCCCGATGTGACGGACCAGGCCACGAGGTTGTCCGACAGGATGGACTGGTCAGCCGTCGAAGAAATGGTCTCTCCAGAATCTTTGGCCAATCCGTTGACCACATCTCGTCCGAAGGCTTGGGGCTGCACATAGTTGCGTGGCGTCACGGGCTTCGAGATTCCGCCTACACCACCGAGTACGCGCACGAAAAGCGTATCCAGAAAGTCACCTGTTCTCGATGGCGATACACTGCCTACCAATGTCAGATTGGGAGCTTCGATTTTCACCTGATCACCGGCCGCGAAGCCATCACTCGCCACACCATCGATCACTAGGTCAGCTGTCCATACGCCCGACAATGGAAGCACCACAGATCCGCTGAAGACATCTCGACCATTGGCTGTAACGAGTGCCATCAGGGACCGGTATTTCCAGGAACAGATCCTGGCTTCGGGTGATCGGTTGTCTTGGGGTCGTATTTTGATTTGATGGATGCGACCTCTGTCTTGCTGGTCTTTTTCTGTGAAGGCTTCAGGAACTCAATGGCGCGCATGGTGAATACTCGCGAACGGGCAATCGGCCCCGGATGTGGACCACTGCCACGCACGAATTGGAGCGATTTTACGCCATGGAATTTCAACCGAGGGTGTTGAATGTCATAGGCCGGTGGACTACCTTTTTGTGCCTTCGGGAACAGAATCGTCCAGATATTCTGTAGCACGCGCAATTGCTCGGGCGTCCAGATGACGATACTCACGGTGACGTCTGCCGGTTCCAAACCGTGGATGGTCACGCGTGCGCCATCGCCACCGGCCGCCTTCTTCTTATCGACATCGCGATAGCTTTCGATTTGAACATCAGCGACACCCGGCGTGAAAGGTCGCGTCAGGGGAAGCCCGAGATACAGGAAGTCTTCGGGATTCACCATATACGTCTCACCGACGAATCCAGGACAGTAGAGTTCCCCATTGTTGTTGGTGAGTACTGGAGACCCCCAAAAATCGAAACTGGCGCGCGCCAGTCCGGAATAGGGGATGGTGAGAGTTTGGTTAGCGCTCATCCGCCCGCCTCTTGGGCAGATCGTTCGAGCGCGTGCTGGACATGCTTGGCACCATCCTGAGCAGCGCGCCGGATTTTGTGGACCGTTTCATCATCGCCATTGGCGTGAATGGTGACATTTAAGGGTGCCTGAACGACCACGCTCTTGGAGGATTTCCCGCCTTGTGGATTGGGAGTCGGTTGTCCTTGATCTCTCAGGATCTGATCTACATAGCCCACTGGCGCATTCTCAGGCCCATAGGGCACCGGCTGGTCATTCCGCCGGAGATTGGCCGCGGTTACCGCTTGCACCTCTGGAGAGGCATTGCGGAAGTCCTGGAGTGTCTTCGCGCCCGCGATGATTTTGTCCGCCTTGTCCTTTTCGCCGAGGAGATACGTCAGAGGTCCCGTGATCGTCGTCGCGAATGAAGCCGCTTGGCGAAAAAGATCGACCAATACCGTTGCCAGATTCACCATGTCCTGTGTAAAAGAAACGGCGACCTGAATACCAGCGGTCAAGCGATCGATTCCCTCGGGGCTTGTCACATCATCAAACCAGCTCACAATTTTCGAAAACATGGAATTGAGCGATCCCATGATCCGTTGTCCCGATGGAGAATTTGGGTCGAGCTTCTCGAGGATAGTCCCGATGGCATCAGAGACTTTTAGAAAATCCGGACTGTTGGCGAGCTGCTCAAAGAATTCATTGGGTAGATTTTTGAGTTTGGCGATCCGCGCCTCGAATGAACGAGAGACCGCTTCACCGCCCGTCCCAAGCTGACCACCTTGGCGCTTTTCAATGGCCTTGTAGATGGTGTTAAGCAATTGCTGTGGATCGATTTTGCCAGCCTCAGCCATCTTCTCAGCCGCGCCCACCGACACCCCAAGCTGTTTCGCCAAGTCGCCATAGAATGACTTTACATCCACACCCAGACCCGGAAGTGAGCGCTTGCGTACGCCTCCCCGAAGCTTGATCTCTTTGAAGGCATCCAGGAGCCCCGACACCGTGCCTTCGTCTGCACCCTTGCCGAGACCCGCCGCGACATCCGTCGCAGCCGCAAAGGCCGTCCGGGTGGCTTGCTGGTCCAATCCCGCACGTCGCAGGGGCAAGAGCAATGCTTCGATGTTGCTCGCCGTGAATCCGGTCTGGGGGGCAAAGCGCTCTACATCCGATTTGAATGCTTCACCACCCGCAGGTCCCAGCGACAGATTCTCACCGATGGTTAACGTCTCGCGTTTCCCTGCCTCCTCGAAGGCCTTCTTTACGCCTTCGGTCAATAGCTCTACGGCGAACTTGACGGACTCGATGATGGTATCGGCAATCTTCTCCACGCCACCCGCCATCAGCTCTCCGGCAAAGGCGGCTTGCGTATATTGCGCGATCGAGCGGAAGGGAAGCGCTTTGGTGAAGCTGCCGAAGAATCCCTCTTGCGCATCCTCCTTGCGGAGCTTGCGCTTCATCTCTCCTAGTTCTCGTTGCGCGCGAATCACATCCTTGAACCCGCGCGGATCCGCCTTGATCTTGTCGAGCTGGGAATTGATCTTGCCGGCCTGATCGCCGAAGCTGAGTGACTCTTTTGCTCTGCGTGCAGCCTTCTCCACGCCCTGTAGTGATGTAGCTGCACGTTTCGACCCAGCAACGATGCCTTCGACTTGGAGGTCAAGTTCGAGCGTTTCTTTTTCCGCCATTTAGCTACCTCGTTTGGCGGAATGGGCTTCGCGAAGATGACTGAGGCAGAAGTATTGGTCCGCGCGAATCATGAACCCTACCTCCTCCTCAACGCTCAGATCGGCTGCACTGCCTCGTTCGGCTGCCTTGAGACACCGAGCAGCGGCTTCCAAGTGGCGTCGGTCACTGGCCTCATTGAATGCCGCTACAATTTTTTTGCGCGCACTGTGATCGAGTCACCGGCGAGATTGCGAATGTGCTCCGAAAACTCGACAATCATCGCAGGTCGCGAATCGAAGATTCGTTTCACCTCGGCACGTTCTGGATAGCGAATCTGCGCAAAAGCCGACCGCTCGACGACAGAACGAATGGCCAGCACGCGCTCATAATCGTTCTTGATCGCACTTGCTTCGAGCATCTCTTTCGCGAACTTGTCGTATTCATCGCGCGTCGGACCCGTCATCACAAAGCAGTAGACAGTGTCCCCATCTTCCGCCTCGATGAGCGCAAGCGCGCGATCGGCAAATTGCGCCTTGAATTGCGCGATGGTCAACTGATCAGGATCGTTGATTCGGTCCACGATTAAGCCGCCGCCGGGTCTTCGAAGAGGCTCAGCCCATTGATCCAGATGCGCCGAATGAACAGCTTGCAACTCTTGACGGTCGCATCATTACCACTCGCGTTACTCGAGGTAACCGCGGTGATCCGGCATCCGCGCAGCACATCGGTGCGCACATCAATGTCATTCACCGAGAAGCTTACTCGGATATCGAAGTCAACATCCATGACATTGAATTGTCCATTGTTGGTCACATTGCTGAAGAAGTCGTCCAGCTCCGCGACGGCCATCTCGAAGTCACCCGATCCCTGTCCATACCCTGTCGTCAATCCAACGACCACAATTTGGTTGCCCTGCATGACGCCGGGGTCCTTCGTGCCTTCGTAATTGATCGATCGGAATACGCCCTTCGGGATGGCGGAATTTCCCATTTCGACACTGACCGACGTGAAACTGTATCGGTTTCCGTTGATCGCAGTCTGCTGTTGAGCCATGTTATTTGCTCCCGATAGATCTACCAGGGACCGCAGCTGGTGGTGCCGATGGAGGAACTAGCTTGCTGAGTGAAACGCTCTTCCCTTCAAAGTTCACGATCTTCTGCTCGTGATCTTCTCCCGCACGATAGGCGCGCCCGAGCGCGTGCATGACCAATTGCTTTCGATCGCGCGCCTCGCAGGCGAACAATTCGGCCATGAGATTCGTGCCGATTATGTCGAGCAACGGATCGTTCGGCACCACATATCCACCGCGATTTTTGTCGCTCACGTGATCACCTTCAGTCCGATGTTTGCCGTCACAGTCCGTGCGTAGGCGAATGGTTGCGCCGATACAGACAGAATGAGCTGACCATCCGAGAGCACGTTATGCGTCCGATTGACCACCACGTCCACGTCAGTGGCATCGGCCGGATCGCGATCGATGAGCACCGTGTGAAGTGCACCGGCCAGCTTGCCCTCGATCTGTTGTGCTTTGCGTTCCGTAATCACGCCAGGGAAGTTGTTCCGTGTGGTGGTGGGGATCTTCGCCAGTACCAGCGGTCTCGCATTCGCCAGCACGACCCCGCAAGCCACATCGATCACTCGGCCATTGGCCAGCCGATAGAAATCGCTGGTGGCGAGCGCCCCGGTCAATCCCTCGGTGATGTAGACACCTGAGGTTCCACCGCCGGTGAAGGTGCGTAGGCATACGATGCCTGCCGCATCAAAGGCAGGGGTGGCGTTTTCGTCGCGATAGAGTTTGATGGCGCCGGTGACTGCACCATCCTGAACCGCCCCGATGTCCTCGCTCGATTCGTGTGCGCTGGCGCGAGCCGCCGCGGCCCACATGGCATTGCGGCGAAACTCCAATCCGCTCAGCGTCGAAGACATCCGCCAATCACCCGCGCACAAGACATCTCGTGGCGTATTCACGGTCGCACGAGCGGCCACCACGATCGAATCTGTATCGGCAGAATCAATCGTGATATCGCCAGTCCCATCGGCGTGGATCGTCCCCACCGTTGGGCCAGCATTGAAGCAACGCACGAACACGCCGAGATTGAACAGCGCCTCAGCCTGAGCCTGAATCACTGTCGCCTGCGCAGCCCAGGCCGCCGCATCGGCAGGTGCGCCATTGATCGCGATCATGGCATAGCTGCTCTGTGCCAAATAGGTGGATTTGAGCAGCGTGAAGGCCGCTGCTAAATCAGTGCCGCTGAATGTAGGACCTATGGTGCGCGCCGAATAGGTTTCGTCGGAGAAAAAGGTTCCCGCGAAAGTCAGCACCAGACCGCTGCCGGGAATCGCATAGACTCCACCAACCGAGGAGATGATCGTCGAACTGGTGTTGGCGACCGTCCCATCGAGCGTATAGGTGAACTGCATGGTGCCAAGCGCGCCATCCAGAACGATGGTCACTACCAGCTCGTATTCGTCCACCGGCGATGCCGTGAAGGTTGGAACCGCAGGGCCCGTACCACTGGGATGAGACACCACGCCATCGGCGCCCACGACATAGACATCGGTTGGTGTGGTCGCGTGATAGGTTCCTGCAACGAACACCAACGTCACATAGGTCCCAGGCACGCGATAGCCCGTCGAGGACCATGCCGCATCTGAGATCACCGGTGGGCTGTTGAGCCCATTGCCGAGCTTAAAGGCAAAGGCAGCCACACCGAGCACGCCATCGATCACCGTGGTCACCGTGATCGAAATCTGAGGCGCAGCCGTGACGGTCATTGTTCCGGTTCCGCCCCCGACGTGAACGACCGGGCCAATTCCGCCGCGTACCGTAGGAGGCATCGGCATCGCCATCACCGGTCCACCGCCGACATCAAGACCATAGTTGGCCAGCTCGGCCAGCTCACCGCCGATCAATTCCTGACGAAGCTGCTGCTGGTCGCCATAGCTCAACAGCGAGAATGCGGTGCCACCAAGGCCGCACGAGAGATAGAGTACGGTCTGTGCGTTCCCGGCCGCCTGAAGATTCAGGCTACCATCAAGCACATTCAATTTCACGCCGGGCAAAGCCATCGGTTACTCCTAACGCATGTTGCACGACGATGGAAGGGACGATCGTGATCGATTGGACCGTCGCCTCGACAGGATCGATATCGGTGGTTGCCAATTCAACAACGACGGACAATTTGTATGCACGACCTTGCCGAACGACCTGGTCATTCATCTGTACCCACTCGCCAAAGACCGGCTTGTAGAATAGGCCACCCGGCGCGCGTTGCCGCTGCAGGGCCTGCAGAACCAGCTCGCGAAAGTCCTCAACGGCGCTCGCATGATCGAGTGGCTGCTGACGCGCGGGGTCACGCGACGCGTTCCATAGGTGCAGGTCGATCCGTTCCTGCGTAGACCAGGCAATCTCCACGTCCGGATCCAACGCCTGAACGTAGGCCGGATCAATGCCGGTGATCGCCCAGGGGCCACCAATGGGCACTACCGTGACCACGGGCTGCGAGAAGTCCTGGGCGTGGATCATCTCCTCGCCAAAAGCGATGTGGCAGCCCACCAACGGCGGCGCACACGCGAGCATCTCTACCAACACACGCAACGAGGAATGACTCATCGCATCGCCTCGTGCAGCGCACGCATCGCAATCTCCCGCAATCGCGGTCCCCAGATAGGACCCAATCCCCTAGTCGTTGTCGGGATCATGCGGCGAATCACCAGTGTCTTGGTACCGCCCTGATGAAACTTCGCGTACTCGGTCGCATTGGAAAGCTGGAATCCGTTCGCGCCGATATGATCGACGGTCCAACCATGGCGCAGCTGACCAGTCTCCTCGAGGACCGGATTCGGCCGTTTCGTGGGCCGCCATCCTTCACCATATGGATCGGTGCGCGACGTGAACCCTTGATCAATCAAGCGCAGCGATTCCGCGGCCATCTTCTGGGACATTTCGGCAATCGTCTCGGGGGCAGCCAGACGCTCCACTTTGTCGATCAGACGCCGTAGGTTGTAGGCAGTCGCCATGTCAGCAGCAATCAACGAACGACCAGGGATCGAGCGGTCGAGCGCAAAATCCCCGAGACGTTCGCCCTGTGGCGGTAAATCCCACACTGCCATCGCTCACGGCGTAATCGCCCTGTTCCAGCGTTTGAGGATCAATGCCCGTGATATCGACGTACGGTGGGAAGATAATTTTGTCCCGAATCTGAATGAGCCAGGCGATCGCTTGCTCATACCGACGCACGACCATTTGATCGCCGGGCGCTGCGGTATTATATCCAAACTGGCTATACAGCAGATACGCGGCAATGTTGCAGGTCACCCGTCGGAGGTTCATGTCCCAGGAAACCAATGGCAGTTTCCATTGGCTGGGGAAATAAGCGTCGCATTCGCTCGAGGCGGCTTGCAACATCGCTAACACAATCGGCGAAGATTCGCCACCGAATCGCTGCAACGCTGCCGAGGTGAGCGAGAGTCTCGCCAACTCGGCAGGCGTTGCATATTGCGACTGAGCGAGTGGCGGCATGTTACGTGGTGCTCTTGACGGCCTTAAACCAGAGCGCCGATGCGGCGGCACCACGCGCGCGGACGCCCATGTAAAATTCGTCGTGGAAGAACACGTTCGGGTTCGACGGGTCGACTAGCGCTACGAGCTGGGGCGCGACGCGCTCCTGCCAGAAGTACGGCCGCATATTCGCGGTGCGGGTGTCAAGCAGGTACCACACAGCAGTCGTCGGGTCACCGGTGTCCGTCAGGTAGGGACTGACCACGACGGTAAACTGGCCTTGCCACACATTGGTCTGCGAGCCGAAG
>Ga0137412_10003788_pt1 | contig 12050 bp, 13 predicted proteins | sample CZODoug2_1_16fun_FD_122160 | JGI IMG/M metagenome (GOLD analysis project Ga0137412, IMG submission 122160) | Vadose zone soil fungal communities from Angelo Coast Range Reserve, California, USA - CZODoug2_1_16fungal (Hybrid Assembly) | ecosystem: Environmental > Terrestrial > Soil > Vadose zone...
TCGCCGGGAGCACTGGGGTCCAGTCCGGCGATGGCACGGGCGATCAGCGGGTAGTAATCGGCCATTTCAACTCAACTATTCGCGCTTCGCAGTAATATCTTGTTAAGCCTCGAATGGGTTCTGGACCAGGATAGTATCCTCGCGTTCCGGGCTGGTGGAAAGCAGGGCTATTGGGCAGCCCACCAATTCTTCGACCCGGCGGACATATTTGATGGCCTGGGCCGGCAGGTCGGCCCAGGAACGGGCGTTGGCGGTCGGCTGCTTCCATCCTTCGATCGTCTCATAGACCGGAACCACCCGCGCCTGGGCGCCCTCGCCGGCCGGCAGATGGTCGATTTCCTTACCATCCAGCCGATAGCCGGTGCAGACCTCGATGGTATCGAAGCCATCCAGAATATCGAGCTTGGTCAGCGCCAATCCGTTGATACCGCAGGTCCGCACGGTCTGGCGCACCAGCATGGCGTCGAACCAGCCGACCCGCCGCTTGCGGCCGGTATTGACGCCGAATTCCTTGCCGCGGCGGCCGATCTCCTCGCCGATCTCGTCATGCAGTTCGGTCGGGAACGGCCCCTGGCCGACCCGGGTCGTATAGGCCTTGCAGATGCCCAGGACATAGCCAACCGCGCCCGGCCCCATGCCGGTTCCGGTCGCCGCCTGGGCAGCGACCGTGTTGGACGAGGTGACGTAGGGATAGGTGCCGTGATCGACATCGAGCAGCGCGCCCTGCGCGCCCTCGAACAGGATGCGCTTGCCTTCGCGGCGCTTGATATCCAACAGCCGCCACACCGTTTCCGCATAGGGCAGCAGTTTCGGCGCAAGCTCGGTCAGTTCGCGCAGGATGCCGCCGCCATCGATCTCTTCCAGCTTGAGCCCACGCCGCAACGCGTTGTGATGCGCCAACAGGCGATCGATCTTGTGCGGCAGCGTGTCGAGATCGGCCAGATCCATCAGCCGGATTGCGCGGCGGCCCACCTTGTCCTCATAGGCCGGTCCGATGCCCCGGCGCGTGGTGCCGATCGCGGTGACCGCGTTGGACGACTCCCGGAGCGAATCGAGTTCGCGGTGCAGCGGCAAGATCAAGGTGACGTTCTCGGCGACCCGCAGGTTTTTCGGGCTGACTTCGACGCCCTGGCCTCTCAGCTTCGCCACCTCGTCGAGGAAGGCCTGCGGATCGAACACCACGCCATTGCCGATCACGGCCAGTTTCGAGGGCCGTAGCACGCCCGACGGCAATAGCGCGAGCTTGTAGGTTTCGCCGTTGATCACGAGGGTGTGCCCGGCATTGTGGCCGCCCTGGAATCGCACGACGATATCGGCCTGCTCCGACAACCAGTCGACGATCTTGCCCTTCCCTTCGTCACCCCACTGGGCGCCGACGACGACGACATTGGCCATCCGCGGATATTCCCTCTGAAACTCATCGCGTCATTCGAGCATGATCCTTCCGGAACTCATCCCATCTTTCGGATTGCGTCCGAAAGCATGCTTTTCCGGGATCATGCGCCCAGCCCAAATCACGGCCCAATTACGACCTCGGGCCGCTCGCATGCGAGGCTCCCCACCGGATAAAGGAAGCGGCCGATCTAGGCAAGCCAGAAGGCCATCCGATGATTTCCCGGATGGGGGTCCAACCCCTTGATATCCCCTAAAAATTTATATCCCCGAAGGCCGCTGCGGCAAGTTCCGCGACGCCTTCCACAGCCGCCTGCCATTTGCAGTTACCGAGCCGGACCTTCGGCAGCCAGGGCGGGAACCGCGGCAGCCGGGCGGAACCAGGTCCGGATGCGGCCGTCGACGACCTCGATGATGCGCTCGCAACGGCGCGCCAGTTCCAGGTTGTGCGTCATCAGCAGGAAACTCGTGCCGCTGACGCGGCTGACCTCGCGCATCAGCTCGAACACGCTATCGGCCGCCTTGGTATCGAGGTTGCCGGTCGGCTCATCCGCCGGCACCAGATCCGGGTTCATCGCCAGCGCTCGAGCCACCGCCACGCGCTGCTGCTGGCCGCCCGACATGTTGGTGGCGAGATTGTCGGCGAATTTTTCCAGCTCGACCTGAGCCAACAGACTCGAGGCGCGCTGCTCGATCTCCGCGCTCGGAAAGCCGCGATCCACAAGCATCGGCATCATCTCGTTTTCCTTCGCCGTGAATGCTGAGATCAAGAGGTGATACTGAAACACGAAGCCGATGTGTGGCCGCGCAAATGGGTGATTTCGGCGTCTCTGAGCGTTGCTGTGCTTGCCCTTTGATGGTGAGGCGGCCGGCGGTCGGCCGGTCCAGCAGGCCAACGATGTTGAGAAGCGTGCTCTTGCCCGGCGGCCGCGAGGCGAAGGATTTCGTCCGCTCCGGCCTGGTTCTGATCGCGGTCGCGGTTGCGCTCGTCATACTGCTCGGCATGACTTATTGGCACTGGCTCGGCTTTGTCTAAGCGACGACCGCCCCCGCAGCGCGGGCACCTCCTCAATTGACCGGATCGCTCCCGGATGAATCGACCTCGAGATAGTCGCAAAGCTCCGACAGTTCCTCTTCGGATATCTCGTTGACGGTCAGACGCAGCTCCATGATCGCAAGGCCGATCAGATGCGCGGCAAAGGGCGCGCCGTTCGCGATCACGGTTTTCTGCTGTTCCGTCAGCACGGCAATGACGTCGCGCAGGGTTCGCGCGTTCATCCCATTCATATCGATCCTCCGAGCCGGCAAGACGCTATGACGGTTCACGAGATCATCCCCTCGCGCATCGCGCGGCAACCCGGCCGGCGGACGCCATCCGCGGCCCGAACGGCAGACCGATGTGCTCATCGCCCATGCCGGCGTTCCGCCGCGGTGCCTTCCGCAATTCGATCTGGATGTTCATGCTCGGCGGAATCAGCGTCACCGACGCCTTGGGCCAGGGCGCCGGATTCGGCACGACGCCTGTGAAGCGGTAGGCCGCGGCCATCTCCAGCGCGAGCAATTGCAGTTCGAGCATCGCGACCCCCATGCCGGCGCAGGCGCGCGGCCCGGCGCCGAACGGCACATAGGCATCGATGGTGTAGCGGCGATTCATCAGGAACTGGTCGGGCGATTCCCAGTGCCGGGGATCGCGCTGCAATTGCCACGGGCAGATCAACAGCGAGGTGCCGGGCTTGAGGTCCCGCCCGGCGAAGCTGACGGGCTGCATGACTTCGCGCGAGAACCACCAGGCGCCGGGATACAGCCGGCAGACTTCCCTGACCAGCGTTGCGCTCAGGTCGGCGCGCCGGACCGCGTCGGCGCGCAGTTCGCCGCCGTCGTCCAGGCACTCATCGGCTTCGGCCGCGATGGCGTCCATCAGCGCAGGATCAGCCGCCATATGATAGAGCACCCAGGCGGCGGTCGTCCCTGTGGTGTGGTGGCCGGCGAGCAGCAGCGTCAGGATTTCGTCGTGCAGATCCTGGTCGGACAATCCGAGTATCTCGAAATCCTTCAGCGCGCTGCTCGCGCGCGCCTTGTCGCGCAGCCTTTCGACGACGGTCGACATCGCAAGCTTGGCGAAGGTCCGGCGCTTCTTGCGGCGCAGCCACCCGATCGGCCCGACCGGTACCACGCGGAACATGTCGTCGGCGAGATCGTCCTCGATCATTCCGACCGCCTGCACCAGGGCCGCCTCATCGCCCGCCGAGATCACCTGCGTGCCGAACACGGCGATGCAGATGGTGCGCAGTGCGAGCGCCGCCGTGAAGCTGTGCGGATCGAACGATCCCAGCCGTGCCAGTCTGGCGCCGACCGCGCGGATCTCGGCGCACATTTGCGGCATAAACTTCTCGACATTGCCCTTTGCCATATGCTTGTGCAGCACCGCGCGCCGCCGCTTGTGCTCGTCGCCATGCAGCATCAGCGAGCTTCGGCCGAACACCGGCGTCAACTTCTTGATCAGCCGGCCCTTGCCGATCTCGGTCTCCGGCGCCTTCAGGATCGGTCGGATCAAATCCGGGTCGGTCACCAGGAAAACCGGGTTCGGACCGAGGTGCAGCGGCTCAAGCCCCAGGGAGGCATTATTTCCCCGGCCTAATAGAAAGTTGAGAGGATCACGCCGGAATGCTCGCACGTCCGAGAACATGTGTGGCATCGCTTATCTCCAGTTTTCGTCCAAGATCGAGGAAACCGCCCAAATCGGGGTTGTCGGTTTTGTTGATGGGAATTTCGCCGGCCAGTGCCGCCAGTTCGACGCCGCGTCGGTCGACCCCGATCACCTGCGGGGGGCCGAAGCGGCGGGTGCGGATATTCATTCGCTGCAGGAAGCGCTCGTAGGCAAGATCGGCCATCGCGACCAATGCCTCGGCGCCGCGTAATTCGGCAAAACGAAACATCAGCGCATAATTGAGCCGCGTCGTCCGCGCTTCGGCGGCGGTCGGCAACACTCCGAATCTACTGATTTCCCAAACGGTTCGTCGATTCGGGAACCGTCGAACCGCAAGCTGCGGAAACACCGCCTGGGTCAGATAGGGATAATCGGTCCTGATGGCGCGAAAACCGCCGACCAGGTCGGGACCATGAAATAACAGGCAGTGTTCGGTGTACCAGACATCGAACTGATCGCGTTCGAGGTCGCCAACCGTGTTGAGCATCCATCCGCACTGATCGACGAACAGACGCTTGCGAAGCCGAAACATCGCCTGCACATGAGCGGGGTCGATGTCTTCCGTGGTGATTAAAGCATGATACCTTTCGAGTGGGTGCGCCATGCCTGTCTCCAAATGACGCGTCATCTGGAACCGAAACCGACAGATGTGATACCCCCTGAAACCGGGGGTTTTTGAAAATGAGTTTGGACGAGGCGATCTCTTCTATCGAAGCGGCGGTTACGATGGACGAGCTTCGCTCCTGCCTGCACCGCATTGTCCAGAACTACGGCTTCTCAGGTTTCACCTTCATCGATGCGGGGCGCCCTGAACTCGACGTGCCCTTCTACACCGGCACGCATCCGCCGGCCTGGGAACGCACCTACCTGCAAAACGATTTCGTCCACATCGACCCGGCGCTGGCGCGGGTGCGGCGAACCAACACGCCATTTCATTGGGGCGACCTGAAACTACCCGAGAAACTCGGCAGGAAGCGGCCGCCGGCGGTGAAAATGATGGACGCGGCAAAGGACCATGGCTTCAAGGAAGGCTTCGTCGTCCCCTTCCATTATCGCGACTATCTCGGCGGCATCCATTCCAGCTCCACGGTGTTTTTCTGGGAAGACGAGCCGCACTGGTTTCAAAACCTGTTCGCGCATCATCGCCACGAGCTGCATCTGATCATGATCTACTGGGTGCAACGTGCCATGGACGTGGTCAATCGCGATCACCGCAACACGCCGGCCATCCTGCGACCATCCAACGGTTCGGCGGTCGTTCAGTTGACCGCCCGGGAGAAGGAGGTGCTGGCCTGGGCCGCCCGCGGCAAGACGGTGGCCGACACCGCACAAATTCTGGGCATCTCACCGGAAACCGTCGAAGGCTTCGTCAAGCAGGCATTGCGCAAGCTCGATGCGTCGAACAAGACGCATGGCGTGGCGAAGAGCATCGCGCTCGGCCTGATCGATCTCTGAATCAGGCGTGTCGCGCCGGTCGGGCGGCGCGGTTCCTCGGCGCACCCCGCCGGGAACCGGCATTCCGCGTGTTTCCCCCGGGCAACGCGCCGGGCAAACTTAGGTTGGATCGCCGATCCCGATCGTCTCTTGATTGCGCATTGGCGCGATCTCCGGCTACAATGGCACCTGGGCAGGAAGAGATCGAATGCGGTCGTCTGGTAGCATGAGTACGCATTCCGAACCGTTGGCGAGCCGCGCGTCCGGCTCCAGCAAGGCCCTGCGTCCCAAAGCCGTTCGGGTGTTTCCCGGCCGGACGGACGGGGCCAGCCGATGACGGGCAACGCGTCCGACGCACAGATCGACAGGCTCGTCAAAGCCGGCTGGCTCAAGATGGGGCTATCGCCGAACGATCTCGCCGAAGTGTTCGACGCGGTGCTGCAGCCTCGGACCAGACAGGACCGCGATGAAGGCCAAGTCGATGCCGACCGCTTGACCGCGATCGGCCATGCGCTCGAGATGCCGATCGATACCGTTCGTCACAAAGGACGGGGCACGTCACAGCCAGACGCAGGACAGCCTGAAGCGAGGCAGCCTGAAACGGGGCAGCCTGAAGCGGGGCAGCCTGAAGCGGGGCAGCCTGGCGCGGGATCGGCGCCCGTCGATCTTTCCTTGTCGATGCTTTCGTTGCTTGAACTGCGACTATTGCGGGCCTTCTGCCAATTGCAGGATCCGCGCACCAGGCGGTTGCTGATCCATCTGGCCGAACAGCTCGTGAAGCGCCAGACCGACCGCGGCGGCGCGGCGTAGCGCGCGATCGGACTGCGTTAAATCGCCATCGCGCTCGAGGTTTTTGATCGAGCATGATCTCCGCGCAAACGCGTTGCGTTTGTCGCGAGGGAAAACCGCTTCAGACTTTTCCGGATCATGTTCTGGATTTTGTTTGAGCATGATCTTTTTCGGAAAACCGTTACACACTTTTCCGGATCATGCTCTGGATTTTGTTTGAGCATGATCTTTACGGAAAACCGTTACACACTTTTCCGGATCATGCTCTGGATTTCGTTTGAGCATGATCTTTTCGGAAAACCGTTACACACTTTTCCGGATCATGCTCTTGGCGTTCCTGCCGCAGCGCAAACGCACAATTGATTTCATCCGGCGCATGGACGGGATGCATCTGGCCCATTGATGGCCGGCGGAAATCCGTGTCTTTGAACGAGCCGGGGAATCGATCCGGCCCGGCTTCGCTGGGCCGGGCCACCGCGTCATGAACCGGGCCAGGATTGATGTCTGCTTCCGATCACACCTCTTCCCACCCTACGCCACGTCCGGCGTCGGTCGGCCATTGGCTGGCCAACCAGCCTTATCTGCTGCTTTGCATCACCGCGCTGTGCTGGGCGGGCAACGCCATCGTCGGCCGTCTCGCCGCGGGCCATATTCCTCCCGTGACGTTGTCGTTCCTGCGCTGGTCGCTTGCCTTCCTGATCATCCTTCCCTTTGCCTGGAAACATCTGGTGCGCGACTGGCCCGCGATCCGCTCCAGGCTCGGCCTGATGGTCATGCTTTCGATCGCCGGCATCAGCATCTTCAATACCCTGCAATACTGGGCGCTCGAACACACCCAGGCGCTCAACACATTGCTGCTGCAGTCCGCCGGTCCGCTGATCGTCGCCGTCTGGTCGCTGATCCTGCTCGGCGTGCGGCTGACCCTGGCGCAGGCAATCGGCGTGCTGGTGTCGATGGCGGGCGTGCTGGTGATCCTGCTGCATGGCGACCTGACCACGCTGTCGAACATCGAGTTCAACAAGGGCGATCTCATCCTTATCGTCGCGCTGATCATTTTCGGGCTCTATTCGGTGCTGACACTGAAGCGCCCTGCGATTCACGGCCTGTCGTTCGTCGCCTTCACCTTCGGCTGCGGCGCGGCGTGCCTCATCCCGCTGTGGATATGGGAATTGATCTCTCGTCCCGTCATGACGCTCGATGCGAAGAACCTGCTGAGCTTGTTCTATGTGGCGGTGTTTCCCTCGACATTGGCCTATCTCTGTTTCAATCGCGGCGTCCAGTTGATCGGCGCCAATCGCGCCGCGCCGTTCTTTCACGTCGTGCCGGTGTTCGGCGCGGTGATGGCGATCGTATTCCTCGGCGAGCGTCCGCAAGCCTTCCATTTCATCGGCTTCGCGCTGGTGCTGACTGGTGTGTATGCCGCATCCCGCAAGCAGGCCACTTAGTTGTCGATGCGAACGCGATTCGCGCCGCATGGCACCAATCCGTTTGGCGGCCTTGCGGCGACGGCTGTTTCCAGCGAAAGCTGCGCCTTAGCTTTGAGAATCTGAATCAAGCCGCATTTGCCTGCCGAACCGTCCTATCGATCTCCGCTGCGCTGGCTCAACAACCAGCCTTATCTATTGCTCAGCCTGACCTCGCTGTTCTGGGCCGGCAATATCGTGCTCGGGCGCTATGTCGCAGGCCACGTGCCGCCGATGACGCCGTCCTGCGTGCGATGGATCGGCGTGTACCTCATCCTCTGGCCGTTCGCGCGGACGCATTTCAAGCGCGACTGGCCGGCGTTGCGCGCGCAGTTGCCGCTGATGGTGCTGTTGTCGGCCACCGGTTTTGCCATCAACAACGCGCTGTCCTATTGGGCGCTGCAGTATACGCAGGCGCTGAACGCGCTGTTGATTCAATCCTCCGGGCCGCTGTTCGTGGCGTTGTGGTCGCTGCTATTGTTCGGGGTGCGGCTGACCTGGGCCCAGCTTGGCGGCATCATGATTTCGATGGTGGGCGTGCTGACCATCCTGTTGCGCGGCGATTTCGCCGCACTTGCCGGCATCGAGTTCAACAGGGGCGACCTGATGTTGACCGGCGCGCTGCTCGCGTTCGGACTCTATTCTGCGCTGATGCCGCGCCGCCCGGTGACGCATCAATTGTCGCTGATCGCGTTCACGACCGGCTGCGGCGCGGCGCTGTTGTTTCCGTTCTCGGTCTGGGAGCTCTCGACCGGCGTCACGCTCACATACGACCTGCTGACGCTCGCAACGGTGATCTATGCGGTGATCTTTCCGTCGACCTTGGCCTATCTGTTCTTCAACCGCGGCATCGCGCTGATCGGACCCAACCGTGCCGCGCCGTTCTTCCATTTGATGCCGGTATTCGGCTCGGTGATGGCGGTCCTGCTGCTCGGCGAGCAGCCGCGGCTGTTTCACCTCACGGGCTACGCGCTGGTGCTGGCCGGCGTGATCATCGCCTCGCGCCAGGGCTCGGCGAAAGCGTGAGACGCGGCCTGCGCCGCGTCGCTCCAAACAAAACCTGGTCTAGGCCGCGCGGACCTTGGCAAGGAAGCCGTCGACGGCGTTGCGCAGCATGCCTGATTGATTGTCGAGCTCGCGGGCATTGGCGAGCACATCGGACGCCGCGGTGCCGGTGGCGGTCGCCGCCGTGGTGACGCCGCCGATATGGGCGCTGATCTCGTTCGAGCCGGCTGCGACCTGTTGGATATTGCGGGCGATCTCGCGTGTGGCATCGCCCTGCTGCTCGATCGCGGTGGAGATGTTGGTGGTGATCTCGCTCATCTGGGCGATCGTCTGGGTGATGCCGCTGATCGCGACGACGGCGTCGCCGGTCGACTGCTGCATCGCCGTGACCTGGGCCGAGATTTCCTCGGTGGCCTTGGCGGTCTGGTTGGCCAACGCCTTCACTTCGGAGGCGACCACCGCGAAGCCGCGGCCGGATTCCCCGGCCCGTGCCGCCTCGATGGTGGCGTTCAGCGCCAAGAGGTTGGTTTGAGCCGCGATCGAATGGATCAGCTTGACCACTTCGCCGATCTTCTCCGCGCCGGTGGAAAGTACCTGCACGGTGGCGTTGGTGCGCTCGGCGTCGCCGACCGCCTGGCTTGCGATCTCGCTGGAGCGCGTCACCTGCCGCAGGATTTCCGTGACCGAGCTGGAGAGCTGTTCGGCGGCGGAAGCGACCGTGCTGACATTGCCGGAAGCACTCTGTGAGGCCGCGCTGACGGTCGCCGCGCGCGCACTGGCATCGCTCGCGGTCGCGGTCATCGATTGCGCGGTGGTCTGCATGCCGGTCGCGGCCGTCGAGACCGAACGAACGATGCCATTGACACTGCGTTCGAAATCGCTGGCGAGATTTTCCATCGCCGCGTGGCGCTCGGCCGCGGCCCGTGCCTGGGTCTCGGCTTCGGACTTCTCCAGCTCGCGCATCCGCAGCGCGCTGTCCTTGAAGATCTGCACGGTCGCAGCCATTGCGCCGACCTCGTCGCCGCGACCGACGCCGGGGATATCACCATCGAGTCTGCCGTCCGCCAATTCCTGCATGCGGGCGCCGAGCCGGTTGAGCGGGCCTGAGATGCTGCGGCCGATCATCCAGGCGAAGCCGCCCGCGATGACGGCGATGCCGAAAATGGAGAGGCCGAGCATCCACAGGATCGGCCTCATCTTGGCGTCGATGTCGTCGATGTAGGCGCCGGTGCCGAGATACATGTCAAAAAAGGGTATGGCCACGGCGTAGCCGATCTTGCGGATCGGCAGCGTCTCGCCGGGCTTCACATATTCATAGGTCAGCAGGATTTCGCCCTTGCTGCGGACGCCGTCCATCAATTCATGGGACAGCTTCCTGCCGTTGGTCACCACTTCCATGCGGTTGGTGCCGATCTGCTTCGGATCGGGCGACAACACGGTGATGCCGTCATAGCTGGTGCCGAACAGATAGCCGGCGCCCTTGTCGTAGGTCATCGCACTGGCACGACGGGCGAACTCGGCCAAGGCGGCTTCCTTGGTCAGCTTGCCGGCCTCGACCTCTTTCTGCAGGCCGGCAACCATGTTGCGCGCCATATCGACGATCGATTTGGTCTGTTCGACGCGCGCTTCCAGCATCGCACCCTGCATCAAATGGCCGGCGAGAACGCCGGCGACGCAAAGGCCCAGCAACGCCAGTCCCACCACGATGCCAAGCTTCGGGGCAATCTTCAGATTGTTCAGCTTCACGTGGTTCTCCGGGGGAGAGGTATGGGGGGATTCGACAGCGCAAACGATTCCGCTCACTATAGAGTGCAATCCCTAGCGTCCTGTTACAGGGCACTCCGTAGAAGTTCGGAGGCGCGAGGAGCGAAACAACTCTCTTGCCGCGATTTTGATGGCCCGTCCTGCGTCGGCAACGCCTAGCGGAGGCGGGCCCGGCCGTGCTTTGATGGACCGATCAAACAACAAGACCGCGCATCACGCGGGTCGAAAATCGGGAGCAGTCGATGTCCAAGTTCAGGGTGGTCACGCCGAAAGGCGCGAGTTTCACGGTCGCCGGCGGCGGCTACGGCTATGAGCGGGAAACGCTCGACCCGATCGGCGCCGAGATCATCGAGGCACCGGCCAACGAGGCGGAGTTCATCGCCGCCGCCAAAACGGCGGACGCGATCTACGCCAAGGGCATGCCGATCACCAAGGCCATCATCGACGCGCTGGAGAACTGCAAGGTCATCACGCTCGGCAGCGTCGGCGTCGACAGCGTCGACGTCAAGGCGGCGACCGCGCGCGGCATTCCCGTCACCAATATCCCCGACACCTTCATCGAGGAGGTCGCCGATCACGCCATGATGCTGCTCCTGGCCGGCTTCCGCCGCCTGGTCGAGCAGGACAAGATGGTCCGCGATGGCCGCTGGGCCGAAGGCCGCCCGGCACTCCTGAAAATCCCGCGGCTGATGGGACAGACGCTCGGCTTCATCTCCTTCGGACGGGTCGCCCGCGCGGTCGCCAAACGAGCCGCCCCGTTCGGCCTGCGCATGATGGCCTACGATCCCTTCCTCCAGGAAACGCTGATGTCCGATCACGGCGTGATGCCTGCGACGCTGTCGGAGGTGTTGTCGCAATCGGACTTCGTGTCGATGCACGCCCCGGCGCGGCCGGAAGTGCACCACATGCTGGGCGAAGCGCATTTCAAACAGATGAAGAAGAGCGCGATCTTCATCAACACCGGCCGCGGCGCAACCGTGAACGAGGAAGCGCTGATCAAGGCACTGCAAGAAGGCTGGATCGCGCATGCCGCGCTCGACGTGCTGGAGAAGGAGCCGCCCTCGCACAACAATCCGATGCTGCGCATGGAGAACGTCACGCTGACCGCGCATGTCGCGTCCGCCTCCGCGCGCTTCGACGAGGCCCGCAAGCGGCGCGTTGGCTATGAATTATCGCTGGTGCTGCAGGGCCTGTGGCCGGTGAGTTGCGTCAACCCCTCCGTGCTGCAGACCACCGCGCTGCGGCGCTGGCAACCGGTCGGCATGGATCGCGGGCCAAACAGCTAGCGGGCCGCGCGGCGCGGCGAAGGAAGAAGCCAACCCCGTAGGTATGGTGGGTCTGGTGCGGTTGTCATCGAAGCTCTTCGGCAAGATAGTATAAGAATACGTCCGGGTAGGGCCCTCCAAGGGCCGATCTCTATTGCGCCGAAAGCGAGGACGACATGACACATTCACCGAAAAACCAATTGTCGCGGCGCGGCTTCTGCCTGTGCTGCG
>Ga0137412_10003789_pt1 | contig 12047 bp, 8 predicted proteins | sample CZODoug2_1_16fun_FD_122160 | JGI IMG/M metagenome (GOLD analysis project Ga0137412, IMG submission 122160) | Vadose zone soil fungal communities from Angelo Coast Range Reserve, California, USA - CZODoug2_1_16fungal (Hybrid Assembly) | ecosystem: Environmental > Terrestrial > Soil > Vadose zone...
TCCAGGCAAGAAGCAATCAATTCGTTAAAAGCGGCAGGCACCGACGGGTTGGCGTGCGAGGGCGGTAGTGGGGTGGACGACAAAATCTTTGCGCAAATGCCCTGCAACGAATCGGCATCGAAAGGCCGATGGCCGGTCACCATTTCATACATGACCACGCCAAGCGAAAAAATATCGGAGCGCGCGTCCTGCGACTTGCCAACGATCTGTTCCGGGCACCAGTAAGCGGGCGAGCCGAGTAATGGCGTATCTTTGGAGTCGCGGCTGGCCAGCCGAGCCATCCCGAAGTCGGTCAGCTTTATCCGTTCATCCTCAGTGATAAGAATATTTGCCGGCTTCACGTCCCCGTGAATTACGCCCTTGCGATGAGCAACGGCCAGTGCGGTAGCGACCTCGGCAGCCCAGGCGCAAGCTTTGGAGCAAGGGAGGCTGCCTTTTTCCAGCAGCTTCTCCAGTGGCTGACCTTGGATGAATTCCATGACCAGGTAGGGAGTCTGCGAAGGCTCATCAATGCCCATGTCGTGAAGCGCAATCACCGCAGGATGCGAGATCTGTCCGACAACGCGGGCCTCTTGCACAAAGCGATTGCGCGCCTCGCCGCGGGCGAGTTCGCTGGGGAAAAGTTTAATGGCGACAATGCGTGCGATCAGCGGATCGAAGGCGCGGGCCACACGGCTATTGGCGCCGACTCCAATCACTTCCAAAATTTCGTAACGGCCGACCTTGCGCGTTTCAGGATGAAGCACGGGGACTTCCTTTTCCGATCGTTCTATTCACTAGGATAGAGGATAGAAGTGTTTACCGCGGGAGGGATGAAGCGGAAGTTTCTAAAATAGAAGTACGCGGGTACTAGTCAGGTCTGGCGGCTTTAACGTGGCGCGGAAGCGACCGGTTGGAGCGGCGCAAATGTATGGTCGCCGGCGAAAGTGGCAGGGAATTTTCTTACGTAGGATTTCATCGCCGGATACCAGTGAGAGTGGAATCCAAACGAATACATTTCCTCGACGGCTTGATCGGCGGTCCAGTTTTGCTGCGACATGCGATAGGCGGCCACCATCACTCCGGTACGATCGCGCCCGAAATAACAGTGCACGAAAACTTTTTGCGTGGGGTCTTGCTGAAAGAGCTTCAGGAATTCCGCGACCTGGGCGTTGCTGGGTGGAGACCAACCACTCACCGGGATATCGATAAATCGCATACCGAGGGTTTCCGCTTGGGCGCGTTCCCGAGCCACCGGGCCGCTATTGCCGCGCAAGTCGACAATCGTAGTGATGCCAAGCTTTTTCAGCTCGGCCAAGCCTTGCGCTGAAGGCTGTGCGCCGCGCAATAGTGCTTCACTGATTTTTCCAGCGTTGGGTACGCCCGCTATTTTTAATTTTTCTGCCGGTGCTCCGAAGGAAGCACGCGCAATGGCCGGCGGCGTGGGAACGCTGGTGGTAACTTGCGCGTGCAAAGAGGCGGCCGTCGCGGTGAGCGCGCACGCGATCGCAAAAGTTTTGCACAAGCCTTGGAAAAGTGGTCTGTTCACCATGGCTAGGATGCTTTAGTGTACTGCGCGAGATGGTTGAAAACGCTGCAAAAACGCAGCGCGCGGACACGGAACATGACCACTACCAATAGACATGGTACGAAAACGTCAACAAGATTTAGCGTTTTCCTCTTGACAGGAATTTTACAGAAGTCGATACTGCGCTTCGCTGACTTTGGGGAGACGTGGTAGCGCCCGGGCTGGTTTTTCTGATTCGGGGGAATGACCGGCTTAGAAACCACGTGGCCACCAAGCACCAAAATAAAAAGAACGCGACGCTGGCGGTGCCAGGATGCGCTGTCAAGCGGCTGCCGTGAAGCCTCGCCAGAATCGAGGAGGCTGGGCCCAGCTATTGCATTTAGCGTTCGAAAATATGCTGATCCAGATTTTGATTCGTAAGGAGGATGCATTTTTAGGTGAGTGCATCCCCCTTACGGCTCAAAGAGCCGGTCGAGCCCCAGCAAGACCCCAGCGGTAGTAGTAAAATATAAGGGTCGCCTCTGTGCAGGGCACCCATTGAGCGGAGGGACAGATGGCTACAGTGAAGCCGGCACTAAATGGCAAAGCGGTGGAAAGCGGGACGCGGGCGGGCGAGGCCGGCGTTGGTAAGGGATTGGTGTTCGAACGCCGCTTCACGGATGGCAAGACCTCTGCGTTTGACATGGTGGAGTGGGAGAAGCGCACCGCGCTGATCGGAAATGAAAAGGGAACCACGATCTTTCGCCAGGAAGGCGTGGAGGTTCCCAAGGGCTGGTCGCAAACCGCAACCAACATCGTCACCAGTAAATATTTCCACGGCAAGCCGGGTACCAGCGAACGCGAAAATTCCGTGCGGCAGCTCATCAGCCGTGTAGCGAATACCATCGTGCGCTGGGGAGATGAAGGCGGCTATTTTGCGGATGCGGAATCTCGCGACGCCTTCCGCGACGAGCTTACGCATTTGCTGGTCGAGCAGAAGATGGCATTCAACTCGCCGGTGTGGTTCAACGTCGGCGTGCAATCCAAGCCGCAGTGTTCGGCATGCTTCATCAACTCCGTGCAAGACAGCATGGAATCGATCATGGGGCTGACGCGCACGGAAGGCATGTTGTTCAAGTGGGGCTCGGGCACGGGCACGAATTTTTCGACCCTGCGCGGCAGCAAGGAAACATTATCGGGCGGCGGGATCGCGTCCGGGCCGGTCAGCTTCATGAAGGGCTTTGACGCCTTCGCGGGCGTGATCAAGAGCGGCGGCAAAACACGGCGTGCGGCGAAAATGGTGATCCTCAACATCGATCATCCGGATATCGTCGAATTCATCGAATGCAAGATGAAAGAAGAACGCAAGGCGCACGTGCTCATCGAGCAGGGCTACGATTCCGGTATCGATGGCGACGCCTACAGCTCGATTTTCTTTCAGAACGCCAATCACTCGGTGCGCGTCACCGACGATTTCATGCGCGCTGCGGCGGACGACCGCGATTGGTGGACCCGCAATATCACCGACGGCCAGCCCAATGAAAAGCTCCGCGCCCGCGATTTGCTCGCAAAAGTCGCCGATTCCACCTGGCATTGCGGCGATCCCGGCATGCAGTACGACACAACCGTCAACCGCTGGCACACCTGCAAGAACACGGCGCGGATCAATGCTTCGAATCCGTGCAGCGAGTATATGTTCCTGGACGATACGGCGTGCAACCTGGCTTCGCTGAACTTGATGAAGTACCGCACATCCAACGGGCAATTTGATGTCGAGGGTTTCCGTCATGCGGTAGATGTGACCATCACCGCGCAGGAAATCCTGGTGGACAACGCCAGTTATCCGACAGCAAAGATTGCCGATAATTCGCACGCTTTCCGGCCGCTTGGTCTGGGCTATGCCAATCTTGGCGCGCTGCTGATGTCCATGGCTTTGCCGTACGATTCCGATGAAGGACGCGACGTGGCCGGCGCTATTACCGCCTTGATGTGCGGCGAAGCCTACGCGCAATCCTCACGCATCGCGGAACGTATGGGCCCCTTCGATGGTTACGAAGTGAATCGCGATCCGATGCTGGACGTGATTCGCATGCATCGGGATGCAATTCGTGGAATTCAGCCGGACCATGTGCTGCCCGAACTGTTTATGGCCGCGGGGGAGTCTTGGGACACCGCGCTTCAGCACGGCGAAAAATTCGGCTACAAGAATTCGCAAGTCACGGTGCTGGCGCCCACCGGCACCATTGGCTTCATGATGGATTGCGACACCACCGGAATCGAGCCGGATCTGGCTCTGGTGAAACACAAGAAGCTGGTTGGCGGCGGGTTGATCAAAATCGTGAACAATACCGTGCCGGAAGCGTTGATGAAGCTGGGCTACTCGCCGGAACAGAGCAGCGAAATCGTTTCGCACATCGACAAGCAAGGCACCGTGGAAGGTGCGCCGCACATGAAGGCCGAACATCTTCCGGTGTTTGATTGCTCGCTGGCACCGGCAGGAGGCGGAAGGTCGATTAACTGGACCGGGCACGTGAAAATGATGGCCGCAACGCAGCCGTTCCTTTCCGGCGCCATCTCCAAAACCATCAACATGCCTGAGGAATCGACGATCGACGATATTTCCCAGGCTTACCTGCTTTCCTGGAAAATGGGCCTGAAGGCTGTGGCGATTTATCGCGACAATTCCAAGCGCTCGCAGCCTCTTTCCGCAGCGGGACAGAAAAAAGACGACAAGAAGACCGAAGAGGCGGCCACAGCCGCATTGGGTGCCGTCGCGGCCGTCCAGCGAGAACTTTTTCCACGGGCACAGCGCGAGAAGATGCCGGCCGAACGCGCTTCGGTCACGCACAAGTTCAGCATTGGCGGACATGAAGGCTACATCACCGTAGGCATGTACGAGGACAATCGTCCTGGCGAGATTTTCATCAAGATGTCCAAGGAAGGCTCGACGCTCTCGGGCATCATGGACGGTTTGGCGCTGACCATTTCGCTGGGCTTGCAGTATGGCGTGCCGCTCAAAGTGTTCGTCGACAAATTGCTGAACACGCGCTTCGAGCCGTCCGGGATTACCGCGAATCCGAATATTCGCTTTGTTTCCTCGGTGCTCGACTACATTGCGCGCTGGCTTGGCGGTCGGTTTATTTCGTCGGATTATTTGAAACTTAACGGGGAACAAGCGGCTGTCGCGCATGCTCCCGCTCCCGCATCGACGACTGGGGCTCCGGTATCAGCGATGACGGAAGCGATGCGCCTGGCGCCGCCGCTCACCAATCCGCAATCTTCCAAGCCGCGCGACGCGCATGAGGGTGCGCCCACGTGTTCCGAGTGCGGCATGCTGATGGTGCCCAACGGCGCGTGCTACAAGTGCGAGAACTGCGGCAGCACTTCCGGTTGCAGCTAAAACGAACTCCGGCTTGTTGATTGGGAAATGAGCCCGAGGAGGGCCTGCAATTTGTCGAGCATCGGTTCGGCACCAGCGGCCAGCGCCTTTCCACCCAGACCTCGAACTCACGGCTTTTTACGCATCGCGCGGCACGGCGTTGGGCCGGGGGCGATGTATGTGATCACCTATCACCGCCTGGAACCAAGGGAAGATGCGCACCCGCGTCCCGTCGCTGCGGAAAGTGCGCAGGCGCTGATCGAGCTGCTGGAGCGGATCGGGATCGACTTCCGACTCAGCGAAGTGCGCGGCGCGCTGGAAGATATTCTGCGCTTTGGCTCGGCGAATATTCCGGATCTGTGGTTGAGCGACGAAGAAATGATCGAGAAGGGTTTAGTGGAAAGCTGAGTTCGCCAACTTTTGCGCCTGATTTTGTTTATTGGTCTTAAGCCTCATAATCGCGCTAAATCGGCCATCTGTACCTCAACTGTTCCGCCGTCCAGTTGTTTATGTTTGCCAAACTGATATCGTTCTGGTGAAGGTCGCGCAAATCTATCTTAGCTGACGCTGGGTTGCTCTAGTCTCTCGCCGAGTCTCGCCACCGACGTAGCCTGTTCGCGCTTCCTCCCATCAATAGGTAATAAGGCATGCACAGGCTGATGAGTTTTGTTTTGTCGCCCCTTTGTTTTCATGGTCTTACGAATTGCTTTTCCCGTAAGCCCTTTGTTTTTATAATGATCTGCGTTGCCCCCCGGGTGTCCCCTCTATGACCGACTCAGCGTGCGGGCTCTTTTGCGCTCTTCGCGCTCCTTTTGCAGGCGCGTGCCTTTGCTTTCAGCGAGTTACAGACTCTTTTGCAAAAAGCGCCGGGGGTGGGGTGGGTCAACGAGGACGAGGGCGCAATGGTGGACGCGCGGTTAGCGGGCGCGGGCGCATGCGGAATCGTGGGCCGAGCGGCGGCGGAACGTTGCGTAGCGAATTGCCGCAGCAGGGGCAGCGTCCTTCGTCGCAAAAGGCGCGGGTGGCATCGGCGCGCAGCCAGTGACCTCGCGCTTCGCACTGCGGATTGATGCATTGGACGGTGAAGCCGGGCAGAAACTGCATATCGTTTTCCCCTCAGCGGCCGGCGCGCTTCATGCGTCGCCGGCCGAGTGGCGCGAGACCCGATTTCCCTGACGGACGGCTGTTGGCGCGGATTCTGGCGCTTTCGTGTTCTGCTGTCAAGAGAAAAGACCACAATATGTTGGGGTACCGTTGCAAAAGTCCGTTGGCAGATTCGATGCCCATGACGCCGAGAAAGATAAAAGGCGACCGTGCGTAGTAGATGATAGAGGCGGTGCGCGCGGCATCAGTTGGCGGAAGCTGCGCGATGGAGGCAGGGAAAAATGGTGAATGTGACGCGCGGCGGAGGAATTGACATGGGCGGCTCGATGCCGTCAATGCCCAATTTTCGGTTGGCAGGTTCGCGGATTTTGCGGCTGGCGGCGGTGGTCTTGGTCATATTGATTTTGCTGTGGAGCACGACGTCGATTCCAACCGGTAACGTTGGAGTGCTTACGCTGTTCGGACGGGTGACCGGGGAGACGCTGCCGGAAGGCATCCACATGATCAATCCTTTGAAGTCGGTGCAGAAACTTTCTGTGCAGACTCAATCGCTGAAGGAAAGCGCGAATGTCCCGTCGAACGAAGGATTGATCCTGGCTTTGGACACTTCTTTGCTGTTTCGGTTGGATAAGAGCAAGGCTGCGTACGTTTATCAAACTATGGGAGAGCCCTACGTTGAGCGGGTCGTTGAGCCTACGCTGCGCGCGGCGATTCGTGCGGCGACTTCGGCGCACTCAGCAAATGCGCTCTACACCAACGCCCGCGAATTGGTGCAGGCGCAAATTCAAGATGAGCTGACCAAGGAACTCGCGCCGCGTGGCGTGATCGTCGAAAACGTTTTGCTTCGCGACGTGCAATTGCCGGCCATGTTGAAGGGCTCGATCGAGGCCAAGCAGCAGGCTGAGCAGGACGCGCTGCGCATGAGCTTCATTTTGCAAAAGGAAAAACAGGAAGCGGAGCGCAAGCGCATCGAGGCGCAAGGCATCGCCGATTTCCAGAAAATCGTGGCCCAGGGGATCAGCGCGCAGTTGTTGGAGTGGAAGGGCATCGAAGCCACAGAAAAACTGGCGACAAGCGCGAACGCTAAAGTGGTGATTATCGGGAATCCAAAGAACGGGCTGCCGCTGGTGCTCGAGCCGAGATAGTCCTTCGCGATAAGGAAGTAGCCTTGCCCTGGGAAGTAGACTTGCTCTGGTTACGATTGCGGCGGGGCGCTGGGCGGCGTTTCCTTTTGCGCCGGAGCAGCTTGCGTTCGCGTGGACTTGCGATGGCCCTTCAGCTCTTCCATCGCGGCCAACTTCGTTTTTAGTCGCTCGATATCCTGCTGCTTGGAATCGATCTGCTGCTTCTCATCTTGAAGTTTGGCTTTGCCCGCCACGTCGTGCGAATAATCCGGATTCGAGAAATACGAATCTTGATCGAGCGCGAGCTGCCGCTTGCCGAGGTCCAAATCTTTTTCGGCGTCGGCGATTTGTTCCTTAAGCCGGGCCATCTGTCGATCTTGCTCGGCGGCATCTTTCGCGTCTTGTTCTGTCGACGAATCCGCTGCTTCGGCGGCCGCAACTGCTTGCGCACTTGGCGGCCCAGTCTCCAGCTTGGGAGCACTGCCGACGTTTAGTCCTTCATTTCCAGGCGGAAAATTTCGCTTATCAAGATCGTCGTCCGTAATGACTTTCGCGGACTTGGCTGGATTCGGCGGATTCTTTTTCTTCTCGCGGCTGCGGCGCGCAGCTTCCGCTACGGATGAATCTTGCGAGCCGGATTGCTGCGACTGCGCATCCTGCGATTGCGCAAGGGCGGCAATCGGCAGCGAAACACCAATGGCGAGAAGCGCGGCAATTGTTCGCGGTAACGTCAAGAGACGCATAGGTGTGGCCCTCAATCCAGGCTGGGGCGAAGTTCAGGATACGCCTCGGCTTTTGCGGAGGCAATCTTTGCCGCGGGTGCTGTGCGAAATCAGGCAACCGCCGCGCCTGTAACGCAAGGTCGACTGCTGCGCGTCCAAGTCTACAGAGCCTACAAGTCTCCTTAGGCGACGGCGGTCCGAGAGTTGCAGCGGGTCGCGTCGAAGCGCATACTGCCGAACCGAAAGCCCCACGGCGGAAGGACTGAATGCGGAAGAGTCGATTTTCTTGCGGTGCAATAGTTTTGTGTGGCTTGTTGTTTCTGCTCGCGGTGGCGGAACCATCTCCCGCAAGGGTGATGGCCGCGGCTGAACTTAAGTCCGCCGGTGCGCAGGCCGCGCCGCAGCGCCCTTCTCCTTCCGAAACGCCGGTACCCGGCTTGCCGAAATCCGAGCGTGTAGAGCCAAAAAGTGGCCAAACCGAACAGTACACACTATCCGAGGACCGCTACGAGAAAGCGGTGGCCTATTCGCGGGCTGGCTACGCACTCTATTTTGTTTCTTATTTCCTGAGCTTCGCGGTACTGCTGCTGTTTTTGCGTTTTGGCGTGGCCGCGAAATTCCGCGACTTTGCCGAACGTGTCACCGGAAGGCGATGGCTGCAGGGATTCATCTTTGTACCGCTGCTGATCTTGGCCTCCGACATTTTCGATTTACCGGTGCGTTTGTATTGGCATGCATTGTCTTTGCGTTACGAGCAATCCGTGCAGCGTTGGGGCTCGTGGTTCTGGGATTGGACCAAGGAAGAACTGGTAGGCACGCTTTTTGCGTTGATTCTGGCGCTGATTCTGTTTGCGGTGATAAGGCGCAGTCCGCGACGTTGGTGGCTGTATTTTTGGTTTGCCTCTCTCCCCATCTTTCTCGGCATTATCTTCATCAATCCGCTAGTCATCGATCCGTTGTTCCACAAATTCGAACCACTGGACAAAGAATATCCGCAAATGGTCGTTGACATTGAAAAGCTGACCTCGAAAGCGGGCGTGCCTATTCCCAGAGACCGCATTTTCCTGATGCACGCCAGCGAGAAAAGCAACGAGATCAACGCGTATGTAACAGGAGTCGGGGCTTCCAAACGGGTGGTGATCTGGGATACCACGCTGCAGAAAATGAGTAAGGATGAAGCGCTGTTTATCCTCGGACACGAACTCGGACACTACGTACTGGGGCACATCTGGAAGGGATTCTTGTTTGGCGCTATCGCGCTGCTATGCGCTTTGTACGTGATTTTTTGGGGATTGCATTGGGTGCTCGACCGCTGGGGAAGAGACTGGCAAATCTACGGCTTGGAAGATTGGGCGTCGCTGGCCGCTTTTCTCCTGCTGCTGCAACTGATCATGTTCTTCGCTTCGCCCTTGGTGAACGGTATCACGCGCATTCAAGAACATGCGGCGGATGTGTACGGCCTGGAAGTGATTCATGGGATTGTGCCGAACTCGGAAGAGGTCGCGGCGCATTCGTTTCAGATTTTAGGCGAAGTGGATTTGGAGGACCCGAATCCCCCGGCGTTTATTCGATTTTGGCTGTACTCGCACCCGCCCGTTGCCGAGCGGCTGATTTTTGCGCACAGCTATGATCCATGGGCAAAAGGTGAGTCGCCCAAATATGTGAAATCGCGCGAACATTGAATTAAAAAGTGTGGCGGCGGGCAAAACTCGCGACCTTGTTGCGGTTTCCGCAGACAGCCATGGAGCACCAACGTCGCCGATGGGTCCGCGAGTGGTCGCTGAAAAAGAGGCCGCACACGGGATTGGCGCAAATGCGCACCCGGGCTTGCGCGCCTTCGACTATGATCTCCGCCGCCGAGCGGGCGACGGCGGCCAGCAGCCAATCGAGGCCACTCTCTCGAGCTACGAATTCCAATTTCCAGCCGCTGTCTGCGGAGACCAATTCGTCATGCCCCTCGGTGATGCGCAGGATTCGGTTGATAGGCTCGGTCCAATCGGGGGCAATCCCTTCTTTTCTGACCATGGCGCCGAAAATTTTGCGTAGTGAATCGCGCAGGTCGGTCGAGCGGGCGAGCAAGGTTTGCGCGGCGTCTGGCTCCGAGCCGGAAAGCGCCAGCAGCGTGGAACCGCGTTCGTTGGAAACGATGCGCGAAGCCTCAAGGAAAACGATCAATTCTTCCCAAGAGAGGCGGTGAGCGGGAGCGCCCGGATAGGAGGGAATGTTGGCGAAATCGAGGGCGAGGCGTCCGCCAAGCAAAGGTAACCGAGGATCTGAGCTGGGCAAGCGTTCCGCTCCCAAGTAACCGGCCACACTGTAGCATTCGGGTTAGGTCGCCAGAGAGACATTTTTCATCGAGACCGGGATTAAAGCTTCGCTTTGCGACAATTGGTCCGCCGACGGTAGGAAGACGTAGTATGTAGAGGCCTCAGGAGCGGGTTGCTATGAAGCTGAACTCGATTTTGCCATCGCTCGTCCTTGCCTTAGCCGTCGCTCTGGCGGCAATCGGCCAAGCTGGTTCTACGCAAACCGCCCCTGCCTCTGCAAATCGCGCCGCCGAGCGTGTACCGGTCGTTTTGGAGTTGTTCACATCGGAAGGCTGCTCGAGTTGCCCGCCTGCTGATGCTTTGCTGGCGAGAGTCGCGGAACAACAGCCGGTGGCAGGCGCGGACGTCATAGCGCTCGAGGAACATGTCGATTATTGGGATCATCAAGGCTGGGTCGATCCATTTTCTTCCGCACAATGGACGCAGCGGCAACGGGACTATGCTTTACGATTTCCAGATCATGGCGTCTATACACCGCAGTTGGTGGTCAACGGACGTTCCGGATTTGTGGGCAGCCGTGCAGGGGAAACCTATCGCGCCATCACGGGCGCGATGGGGCAGGATCACACGGTTCTTGTTGTTTCGATTCTGAAGTCGGACAAAGGTAACCATGAACGGGTGAGAATTGAGGCTGGAAAGCTCTTGGCCGCTCAACAGGATGACACCGCTGAGGTGTGGTTGGCGATTACCGAAACAGGGCTGCACTCCGCGGTGAACGGGGGCGAGAATAGCGGCCAAGATTTGCACCACGCTCCAGTGGTACGTTTCTTTCGCAAGGCGGGGATTGCGGCCCCCAACGCAGCTCCGTCGTTTATGGGTGAATCAGATTTGAAGGTGGATTCGACCTGGAAGCGAGCGAACTTGCGGATCGTAGCCTTTGTCCAAGAGAGGCGTAGCCGCCATATTCTGGGTGCCGCAGCCACGCGCTTAGAGCCTTAGCCGGCCATGCCGTTACCGCCAGCCCTTTACCGCTATATGTTATTGTCAGCCGCGAGATCCAGCGAAGGCGATGGCAATCCGCCGCTCGCTCTAAGCGCCCATGAATGACGCAAACCTGAACGTAGAAGGCCCACCGTCAACAATTCCGCCGCGTGAGAATCGAGTCTTTAAAGGACAGGCCATCCCATTTGTCTTGCTGCGGATCTGTATTTTCATAGCACTGGCGACGGGAATCAGTTTTGCGCTGCAATGGATCGCGGCGGGGCTATCGGGTGGAGAGCGATCGATATATTCACCTAGAAACCTGGCGCTTTCGGAGGGAGCTTTGATGGCCGGGGCGCTCGCCGCCGGCTTAGTAATGTCGCAACTGGAAGGGCGGCCATTCGGTGACTACGGCCTTCCGGTGCGTTGGGCATTCGGAAAATTATTTTGGCAAGGCGCTTTATTCGGGCTGATCGAGATCAGCGCGGTCATCGGCTTTATTGCGGCGCTGGGCTCGTATCAGTTCGGCAGCCTGGCGATTCACGGAGTCCAAGTGCTTAACTGGGCTCTGTTCTGGGGAGCGTGTTTTGTCATCGTTGCGCTTTATGAAGAGTTCACGTTCCGCGGATATCCGCAATTCGCACTGACGCAGGCCGCCGGGTTCTGGCCTGCGGCGCTGCTCCTATCCATCGCGTTCGGACTGGTGCACCGGGGCAATCCTGGTGAAAGCAAGCTGGGCCTGGCGGGGGTGATGCTCGTAGGGTTGTTCTGGTGCCTCACGCTGCGGCGCACCGGGAGCCTATGGTTTGCGGTGGGCATGCATGCCAGCTTCGATTTCGGCGAGACGTTTTTGTATTCGGTCCCGGATAGCGGCGTTGTGTTTCCCGGGCATCTTTCTAATGCCACGCTTGCCGGGCCAGCCTGGCTGACTGGCGGCAGCGCTGGACCGGAAGCTAGTGTGTTCGACTTCGTCGTACTTCTCAT
>Ga0137412_10003790_pt1 | contig 12047 bp, 9 predicted proteins | sample CZODoug2_1_16fun_FD_122160 | JGI IMG/M metagenome (GOLD analysis project Ga0137412, IMG submission 122160) | Vadose zone soil fungal communities from Angelo Coast Range Reserve, California, USA - CZODoug2_1_16fungal (Hybrid Assembly) | ecosystem: Environmental > Terrestrial > Soil > Vadose zone...
GACTGGAAGGCGGTGGCCAGCTTCTGGAACACGTCGGTGAGCGAGGCGGCGGCGAGCACCGTCAGGTCGCCGGTCACGGGGCCCATGGACGCGCTGGGTGACGGGGACGCGGAGGCGGACGCGGTCTCAACCGGAGCCGTGTTGTTGCTGGTGGTGTCGGCGGCACAGGCGGTGATCATGGCCAGCGCGACGGCGCTCACGCTGAATAGCGCGAGCCGTCTGTGGCGGGCGATTCGGGGTTGCATGGTCCTACTCCTTGGCGGCGGGCGGACCGGAGAGCGGGATCAGCCCGGCTCCGGGATTTCGATGACGACGTTCGTCGACTTCACCGAGGCCAGCGCGAGGACGCCGGGTTCCAGCCCGAGTTCATCCGCCGCCTCCCGGCTCATCAACGACACGATGCGGTGGGGGCCGGCCTGCATTTCGACCTGCGCCATCACCTTGTCCCGGATCACGTTGGTGACGATGCCGCGAAGTCGGTTGCGAGCCGACGCGGCGACAACATGACCGGGCTCGGGGTTCTCGGCCAATGACCGGGCGAACTCGGCGAGCGAGACCCCCTCCACCACGCGGTGGCCGTGGTGATCACGGGTGGCCGGCAACCGGCCGCCGTCCGTCCAACGACGCACGGTATCGGCGCTGACCCCCATGAGGTCGGCGACCTCACTGATACGAAAGGTGCTCACGCGGACACATTAGGACAAATGCACTGAGTGGCGGTCTATCAAATCGCACCGTCCCACCCAAGCAGTGGTGGGCAAATGCAAATTAGGTATACCTAAGAAGTCCGCTCAATCGCGTCCGCGGCACTGGGTCGCGCGGCGTTCACCTGATCTATCCAGCGGTTCACCGACATCGGTGTTTCCGCCTCGCCGACCGGACCGGGGGAGCGCTGACCCTGCCCGCCGCGACGACCCGCGCCGCCGACCAGGCCGGGCAGAGCCAGCAGGCTCACCAGGGCGAGGGCGGGGATTCCGCCGACCAACACCACGGCAAAGGGATGCAGTTGTTCGGTGCCGGCGCGCTGGCCCGTCATCAGCCAGGGCACGGCGACCACCGCCAGGACGCCGCAGGCCTGCAACAGGGGGACCGCGTGCCCGCCGGCGGCTATCCGCCTGGCCTCGGTGTCGGCGCCGGCCCGCTGCAGGTCGGGGACCAGCAGCAGTGCCGCGCGTAGCAGCAGAGCGCCCAGTACGACCAACCCGGCCAGTCCGCCCGGACCCAAGGGGGCGTCGTCCATCCACAACGCGACCATGCCCGCGCCCAGCACCGCGGGTACCCCGGCCGCCCCGACCAGCAGCGCGCCGCCGGCACCCAGCACGCCCGCCAGCAACAGCAGCAGCGCCACGGCGACCGCGATACCGGCCGCGATCAAGCGATGGCGGTCCCGGTTCGCGTCGAGCAGGTGCACCTCGGTGCCGGCGGCGGGCGCCAGTCCGGCGAGGGTGGACCGCACTTCGGCGCGCACCGCATCGTGGTGGCGTCCGCTGATCCCGGCCTCGACGTCGAGCACGCCGATGGTGTCCCGGTGCTCGATGACCTCCGGAGCGCCGGTCACGACCGGCGCGAGCACGCCGCGCACTCCGCCCAGCGCCTCGCGTACCTCGTCCGCCCGGGCCCGCAGAGCCGCCCGGTCATCGCCGGACACCCGCACCACCAGGTCCACGTGCGACCGGACCGTCGCGTCGGCGAGACGGGCATCCAGATCCGTCTGCACGTTGCTGAACAGGCCGGGGGAGTCGACCAGCGCGGAACGCACGCCGGCCAGGATCCGGTCTCGATCGGTGCCGTCGTCCAGGGTGAGCGCGACGTCGGCACAGCGCTGTCCGTCGTCACGTGCCGGCAGGTCCGCACAGTCAGGCAACGCGGCCGCGGCCCGCACCCCGGGCAGAGACCCTAGGTGAGCCAGCACGCGGTCTCGGGCTGCCGACACCTGCCCCGGCGTGGTCCCGGGCCAGGCCTGCAATCGCACGGTCACTGCGGGATCGTGAAATGCCGGACGCATCCGGGTGGTGACCTGGGTGCAGGCCACCGCGCCGGCCGCGAGCAACCCGGCCAGCACCACGACGGCCACGGCCGGCCGGGCCAGCGGCCACAGCACACGGTCGTGGCCGACCCGGAGCAGTCGACGGGCCGGTGACCGGGCCGGCCGACCCGGTAGTGCGCCGAGCACCACCGGGACGACCACCAGTGCAGTGCCCGCGGTGGCCAGGAGTCCGAGCGCGAAGATGCCCGCGGTCCGGGGCAGGAACGGGCGCTCCGGCAATCCGTCCAGGAACAGCACCGGCAGCAGCGCCGCGGCCACCAGCAGGCTTGCCCGGCCCAGTCGACGCAGCATCGTGCTCAGGCGACCGACCGGGTCGCCGGCCCGGTCGCGCAGCGCCCGCGCCCCCACCTCGCTGAGTACCACCGCATCGAACAACGTCAGCGGGACCACAGCGGCCAGACCGGTCACCGTCATGGCGTCCACCGCGGTGTGGTGCGCCCGCAGGGCCGCCAGGCCGACCAACACCGGAATCGGCGCGGCCAGCGCGATAAGCACCGCGCGTCTCCAGTCCAGCAGCAGCAGGACCAACGCCAACAGCAGCGAGAAGGCGGTCCACGCCAGGGTGCGTCCCAGCTCGTGTCGTGCGGCGGTCAGGTAATCCGCGGCGCGATACACCGGCGGATCGAATTGCAGTTGTGGCGAGCCCGGTGCCAGCTCGTCCAGCCGTTCCTGCACCTGGGCAGTGACCGCCTCGATATTTACGCCAGGTAATTGTTCAACTACCAAGAGTGGCTTTGATTCACCCCATACCCAGACATCGCCGACGCCGGGCACCCCGATTAACGCCGGCCGTATCCGGCCGTTCACCAGATCGGTGATTGTCGCGGTGGACAGCGACGAGTGGACCCCGATCAACAACAGGCGATCCGCAGGGGAGACCAGGAGCGGAATGCCGGGCAGTCGGGCCAGGGCCAGGCGGTCCTGCACCGCCTGGCGGTCTCGATCAATGATCGAGCCAACCCTCAACTTCAGGTCGAGCACGGAAAGCCCGGCCCGGGACGTCGAATGAAGCGACTCCAGCGAGGTCACGTTGGCCCGCAGATCAGCCTCCAACGGTGCTGTGACCAGGCGTTCTACGTCCTCGGCCGAGAGATTCGGGGTCGCTGTGCGCACCTGCAGGACCGGTGGACCGACCGGGGGGAGAGCCCGCTCCCGAGCTGCGGGCAGCGCGGTGAACCCCACCGCGGCCACCACCACGAGGCCCGCGGCGGCGGTGCGGCGAGGGCGCATGGCGGCAGCCACAACCCGACGCAGCATGGAGTCTCCAGCGTGATCGGAACGCACAAGGCGTCCCGGATCCCGGCCTCACGAAGACCGCCGCTCTGCAAGCAAGCGTGAGGTTAACGACGAACTATCCTCATGTTTATCGCCCGCCAAACGCGGCGTCAAGGCACGAACTCGACATCAGTCCCGGGAAAAGGCCGTGAATTGCCCCGGTCTGCTCGGGTATACGTGACAACAAACACTTGCCCGATATGTCCCGGTTGTTAGAAGTTGATCTTTGTTTGGCCCCGTCACTGTTCGTACCGGAGGCAACCATGAATGGAATCAAGCGAGCTGCGGGGACTGTCTTTGCCGCCGCCGTCTTCGCCACCTTCGCCGCGCCCGCGGCGGGCGCCGCGACTGTGCCCGCGGCCGTTCCCGCACCGTCGGTCGTAGCCACCTCGTCGTGGCATCACCACCACCATCACCACCACTGGCGCTGGAACGACTGCGACTGCGACGACGTCTGGGGCGACGAGTGCTGGGACGGCGTGACCTTCACGTGTGAGGGCATCGACCCCGAGGACGACTGGGGCGGCGGCGGCCACTGGTGGAGCGGCTGGCACAACTGGGGCTGGGGCGGTCACCACGGCTGGGGCCACCACGGCTGGGGTGGCGGCTGGGGCGGCGGCTGGGGTGGCTGGGACTGGTAGTCCTCTCGGCGCGGTCGGTTGTCATAACTCCGACGAAGAGCGAGGCTTGGGGTAATCCGGACCAACCCGGTGCGCCCATCCAGGAGGTAGCTATGCACGGACCTCGCCGCCTCGCCGTCGGACTGGCTGCCGCCACCGCCGTGATCACCCTCAACGTTCCCGCGGCCGGCGCCGTCACCACCGGCGCCGGCTCGGGACCATGGTGCACCGGCACATCGACCGTGTGTCACAGCTGGGACAGCTTCCACGCGAACCAGCTGCAACACATGCGGGACAACATCAACCGGATCGACGCGCGCAACGCCTGCAAGCGCGCGATCTCGTTGCACAACGCGTGCGACCGCTCGCGGTGGGACACCCACCGGCACTGGACGCCGTGGCGTACCTACGTCTCCAAGCCGGTCTCGCAGGTCTTCAACTGGAACGGCTGGCGCTCGTTCCAGAGCTGGCAGTTCTGGAACTGGAAGTAGTCTGACGCAGCGTCATGCAGCGGGCTTCTTACTGCTCGGGTTGACGCAGGATGAAGTCAGCCATGCCCGGAACGGTGAACGCCACGACTCCGTGTTCCGGCGCGTAGACGAGACCCTTGGAGATCAGGTTCGCGCGGGCAGGCCCGAAGCTGGTGGCGGCGCGACCGAGGCGAACGGCGACCTCGCCGGAAGCACTGCCGCCGTCGCCGTCGGCCGCCATCGCCCGCAGGTAGCGCTGTTCGGCGCGCGTGGCCCGTTCCCAGCGGACACGGAAGAAGCCGTCGTCCAGCGCGGCACGTCCGATCGCGGCACCGAGCCTGGCATCGGCCAGTGTTACTCGCGGCCCGAGCGCGTGATTCCAGGTGTCCTGCCCGAATTGCTGGAGGAAGTACGGGTAGCCCGACGTCTGCCCGACCAGGTAATCGAGGGCGTCCTCGTCCCACGCCACACCCTCGGAGACCGCAGGTTCGGTCAATGCCCTTCGGGCGAGGTGGCTGTCGAGTTCCTCGATCCGTTCGAAGGCAAACAGGCGCTCGGCGTAGGACTTCGCCTCCGCCAGGACACGCGGCAGGCTGGGTAGCCCGGCCAACGCGAACATCACCGGCCAGCCGTGCTGGCTGATCAGGTGGGCCGACGCGCACAGCGCCGTCAGTTCGGTCGGGGCGAGGTCTTGCGCCTCGTCGATGAGTAAGGCCAACCCGACGCCCTCCTCTTCGGCGGCCGCGGCGAGGTCGCGGACAAGTTTGGCCAGGTCCGTTTCCAGGGCGCCGCTATCGGCTCCTCCACCCGCGGTCTCGGTCAGGTCCAGCCCGAAGTTCCACGTCCCGTTGGGGTCGTAGGAGGCCTTGAAGCTGAGTGCCGTCTTGAGTCCCTTGAGCAGTCGTCGGCCAGCGGAGGGCCGCGCGAGGTCTACCAGTGGCGCATACAGGGCCTCACCGAGCGCTTCGCGCAACGACTTCCCCGCGCCGGCCTCCACCTGCGCCACCAGCCATTGCCGCTCTTCGGCGTCCTTGGTGAAGCGGGACAACAAGACGGTCTTTCCGACTCCGCGGAGTCCGTACAGTGCGATCGGCTGGGCACCGCGGCCATCGCCCAGTCGCTCGAGCGCCACCCGCCAGTTCTCTCGCTGTGAGTCACGTCCGACCAGAGCCGCTGGGGGACGCCCGGCCCCCGGGGAGTATGGGTTGCGTACGCGATCCACTCGTTGCCCTCGTTCATAGGGAAATCTAAAGCAGTATAGCGAAACACTATAAGCCAACATAAAACTGTAAACCAGGGCGTGGTGGAGAGCGTGCGCGTTGGGGCGGACGTACGACGCTCACCCGATGTGGTGCGCCAGGGCGCCAACTGGATGGTGGCCGGCTCCTGACGCAACCCACGGGCAGAGTTGAAAGCGGTGGGATATGTGGGGCGCCAAGGTCGCACCACGCGTTGCAACCTTGCCCGCTGGTGGTGTCTAAGCGTGGTCGCACCGCCGATAATGGACGTTATGTCAGATGGTGGGGATCAGGCCGGATCGAGCCGCTCCCCGTCCAGGTAGAACCACTGCCCGTCCTCGTGCAGGAACCGGCTGCGCTCGGCCTGCACACCACGGCTGTGGTGGGCTCGGAACTCCACCAAGCCGCGGCGATCGCCGACGGCGCCGGCCCGCACCCGCACGATCTCCAGATGCGTCCAGACCACGGAGTCATCCAGCTCCAGCTGCCGCGGTCGCGTGCTCGGGTGCCACGTGGCGGCCAGGTAGTCGACGTCGTGGCGCACGAACGCGCTGTACCGCGACCTCATCAGCGCCTCGGCCGTCGCCGCGGTCGAATGTCCGGCGTGCAGCGGCCGGCAGCACGCGTCGTAGGCGACCTCGCTGCCGCACGGACATAACCGCGCTCGAGCCATGCCCGCAGTCAACCAGCCGACGCGGTGGTGCTCAGATGCCGGCGATCCGGCCGATCTTGTTCGCGGCGACCTCGGTGAACCACAGGGCCCCGTCCGAGCCCGGCGCGATCAGCAGCGGCAGGCTGTTGGCGGTGGGGATCGGGAACTCCTTGATCTCCCCGGTGGCCGGGTCGATGCGGCCGATCTTGTTGGCGCCCATCTCGAGGAACCACACCCCACCGTCCGGCCCGGCGGTCATCGCACCCGGCACCGACTTTGCGCCGGTGACCGGGTACTCCTTGATGGCGCCGGTGGCCGGGTCCAGCCGGCCCACCTGGTGGGTCACGGACTCGGTGAACCAGATGGCGCCGTCCGCGCCCGCCACGGTCCCCACCGGCCCCGCTTTCGCGGTCGGGATCGGAAACTCGGTGATTTTGGCGGTGGTCGGGTCGATGCGACCGATCTTGTTGCCGCCCAGCTCCGGGAACCACAGCCCGCCTTCCGGGCCGTTCACGATCACGCCCGGCGACGACTGCGCGGTCGGGATCGGGTACTCCGCAATGGTGTGGCTGGACGGGTCGATCCTGCCGATCTTGTTGCCCCCGGTCTCGGTGAACCACATGGCGCCATCCGGGCCGGCCACGATGCCCGTCGGCTTGGATGCCTCGGTCGGGATCCGGAATTCCGCGATGGCCCCGGTGGCCGGGTCGATGCGACCGATGCTGCCCGCTGCCAACTCGGCGAACCACAGTGCCCCGTCGGGCCCGGGCGCGATGGCGTTCGGCCCCGCCTTGGCGGTGGGCAGCGGGTATTCCTTCACCTGATGCGTGCTCGGGTCCATGCGGGCGATCGCGTTGGCGCCCAGCTCGGTGAACCAGATCGCGTGGTCGGGTCCGGTCACCAACCCGGCGGGCTGCGCGGTCGCGCTCGGCAGCTGGTACTCGGTGACCGTGGTGCTCGCTCCGGCGCCCGCGGCGACCACCAGCATGGTCGCCGCCGCGGTGGCGGCGATGGTCGCCAACCGGGTGGCTCGGTTGCTCAGTGTCGGTCGGATGGGCATTCCGATGCCACGTGCCATGTCGTTGACTCCCCCTGTGTGCGGGCGCGCCACACTTCGGCGCTGCTGCCCTTGGGGTCATGACACAGGCCGGATCCGGGGACGAGAAGGGCTTCGCGGCCGGGGCAACCCGTTCGGCGCAACCAACGGTGCGGGACACCCGTGGCGGGCGTGAATCCGGCACGTAAGCCCGGTGATGGGGTTTGGACATGGAACGGGCGCCACCCCGGCGATCATCGCGCCGGGGTGGCGCCCGCTGGTCAGACTCGGCGCACTTCAGCCGAGCAGGCCACCCAGCAGGCCGCCGAGCAGGCCGCCGTTGCGGTTGTAGTAGCTGCGGTGGTACGAGCGGCCCCAGCCGCCATCCCAGTCGCTGTCCCAGTTGTTGTCCCAGCCCCAGTCGTCGTTATCCCAGTGACGGTGGTGGTGATGGTGGTGGTGGTGATGGCGGTGGCTCATCGCATTCCCCTGTCTGTCGAGGACGATTCCGACAAATCGGATGCTAGACGTTCGAACTCGCGATATGCGCGGATGCATCCCTTAAGTTTGATCTTCGCAAGCTCAATGGCCTCAGGCTGACAGACTGACCCGGTGATGATCGATCCGAACGGCCACGACCGGTTCGTGCTGAGGCAGAAGCTCACCTTGACCATCAACCGCTATGTGTTCTCGATACCTGACGGTGCCTCGGACGGCGAACCGTTCTGCTTCGTGGAGCAGAAGCGGTTCAAGTTCAAGGAGGACATTGGCTTCTTCGCCGACCAGACCAAGACCCAGCAGTTGATGCGGATCCTGGCCCGGCAGCGCTTTGACCCCAAGGCCCGCTACGACATCACCACCGCCGCCGGAGCGCCCATCGGGCAGATTCAGAAGGTGTTCGGCGCCTCGATTTTCCGGTCCACCTATGCCGTGTTCACCCCCGACGGACAGGAGATCTGCCGGGCCACCGAGAAGTCGCTGCCGATCGCACTGTTCCGCCGCGGGGTGGAGTTGGTGCCTTACCTGGGCTCCTGGTCGGACTTCCTGCCCATCCCCTACGACTTCGTGTTCATCCGCGACGGTCAGGTGATCGCGACCAACCGGCGACGGCGCTGGAAGCTGAGCGACATCTATGACATCGACGCCTCGGCGGACACCGAGCGGGTGCTGGACCGCCGTCTGCTGCTGGCCACCACGGTCGGGATGGACGCGCTGCAAGCTCGCTGAAACGCAGCGGTAACCGGCTGCGGAGCGCCACTGACAACTCCGAAACGGTCCGGAAACACCACCACGCTTCGCTGACCGGGTGACCCATGTCCGCGGTGCGTGCTCGTACTGCGGGGTCGGTTGCGGCCTGATCTATGAGATCGGCCGGGACGCCACGGGGGCGCGCCGGGTCATCTCGGTGACCGGGGACACCGAGCACCCGGCCAACCGTGGCCGGTTGTGCACCAAGGGCGCCACCAGCGCCGAGGTCGCCACCGCCGACGGGCGGCTGACCCGCGCGATGATCCGGTCCGAGCGCGGTGCGGCGCCCGAGGAGGTGGCACTGGACGAGGCGATTGCCGAGGCCGCCTCCCGGCTGCGCAGCATCGTCGCCGAGCACGGCCCGGACGCTGTGGCGTTCTACGTCTCGGGGCAGATGACCACGGAGGCCCAGTACCTGGCGAACAAACTGGCCAAGGGGTACCTGCGCACCGCGTACATGGAGTCGAACTCCCGGTTGTGCATGGCCAGCGCGGCCACCGGTTACAAGCAGTCGTTGGGCGCCGATGGCCCGCCGGGTTCCTACGACGATTTCGACGCCGCGGACGTGTTCCTGGTGATCGGGGCGAACATGGCGGACTGCCACCCGATCCTCTATCTGCGGATGATGGAGCGGGTCCGGGCCGGGGCGAAATTGATCGTGGTCGACCCGCGGCGCACCGCCACCGCCGCGAAGGCGAACCTGTTCCTGCAGGTGAATCCCGGCACCGATCTGGCCCTGCTCAACGGCCTGCTGGCGCTGATCGTCGAGGGCGGGTGGACGGACCCGGAGTTCATCGCCGCGCACACCGAGGGCTGGGCGGGCATGCCGGAGTTCCTCGCCGACTACGACGTGGACACCGTTGCGGGGATCACCGGGATCGCGGCCGCCGACCTGCGCACCGCAGCGGAGTGGATCGGCGCCGCGGGCGACTGGATGAGCTGCTGGACCATGGGGCTCAACCAGAGCACGCACGGGACCTGGAACACCAACGCCTTGTGCAACCTGCACCTGGCCACCGGGGCGATCTGCCGACCGGGCAGCGGCCCCTTCTCCTTGACCGGCCAGCCCAACGCCATGGGTGGCCGGGAAATGGGCTACATGGGGCCGGGCCTGCCCGGCCAACGCAGCGCGCTGGTACCCGCGGACCGCGAGTTCACCGAGGCGGTCTGGGACCTACCGCCGGGCACGCTGCGCGCCGAGGCCGGCGGCGGCACCGTGGACATGTTCGAACGGCTCGCCGCCGGCGAGATCAAGGCGGTCTGGGTGATCTGCACGAATCCGGTTGCCTCGGTGGGCAATCGGCGCACGGTGATCGAGGGTCTGGAGGCGGCCGAGCTGGTCATCGTCCAGGAGGCCTATGCGGATGCGGAGACCAACGCCTACGCGGACATCCTGCTGCCCGCCGCCATCTGGACCGAGACCGACGGGGTTTTCGTCAACTCTGAACGCAATCTGACCCTGCTTCAGCAGATGGCCGACCCACCCGGCGAGGCCCGACCCGACTGGGAGTTGATCGCCCTCCTCGCCACCGAACTCGGTCACCCGGAGGCGTTCGTCTACGCCGACGCCGCAGAGGTGTTCGACGAGCTGCGCCGGTTCGCCAACCCGGTGACCGGATGGGACGTGCGTGGAGTGGACCACGAACGACTGCGCGACGGTCCGGTGCAGTGGCCGGCTCCGCCGGGTGACCCGGACGATCGGCACCCGATCCGTTACCGCACCGAGGCGGGGCTCACCTTCCCGCTCCCCGGCGGCCGCGCCCGGTTCCTGGCCCGCGCGCACGCCCCGGCGTGGGAACTGCCGGACGCGGAGTACCCGTGGGTGCTCAACACCGGCCGGGTGCAGCACCAGTGGCACACGCTGACCAAGACCGGCAAGGTGGCCAAGCTCAACAAGCTCGACCCCGGCCCCTACCTGCAGATCCACCCGGACGACGCGGCCGGGCCGGGCATCACGGCCGGTGACCTGGTGGAGGTGGCCTCCCGCCGCGGCCGGGCCATCCTGCCCGCGCGGCTGTCCGCCGACGTGGCGCCGGGCAGCGTGTTCGCGCCGTTCCACTGGAACGACAGCTACGGCGAGTACCTGAGCGTCAACGCGGTCACCTCCGACGCCGTCGATCCGGACTCGTTGCAGCCGGAGCTCAAGGTTTGCGCAGTCGCGCTGAAACGGGTCGGCCCGGTCGCGCAAACCCCGCTTGCGTCCGACGAACCGAGGGCTATAGCGCTCGGTTCGTCGGACGCTACGGGGGGGTTTGCCGGGCTGTTGGGAGCCGACCCGCTCCCCCGCCTCGACGACCACCAGCGCGCCTACCTGCAGGGCTTGATCCAGGGCGCGTCGGCACGCGGTGAGGTGCCGGTGCTGCCGCGCAGCGCGCCGTTCTCCGGCACGACGCGATCCTGGGTGGACGGCCTGCTGGCGGGGTTGTTCAGCCCCGAGCCCGTGCACCGCTCCCCCGCGGCCGAACTGCGCACCGCCCCGGCGGTACCGGCGGCCGCGACCGCCGCCCGCATCCTCATCGCCTGGGCCTCGCAGACCGGCAACGCCGAGGAGTTCGCCGCCGATGCCGCGCGCGACCTGACCGCCGACGGGTACCTGGTCGACCTGATCGGCATGGACCACGTCACCCCCGCGATGCTCGCCGCGACCGGCACCCTGCTGGTGGTCTCCAGCACGTTCGGTGATGGTGAGGCACCGGACAACGGCACCGTGTTCTGGCAGGCCCTGGCCAGTCCTGACGCTCCGTCACTTTCGCGGTTGTCCTTCGCGGTGCTGGCCTTCGGCGACTCCAACTACGCGGACTTCTGCGGCCACGGACGTCGGTTGGACGCGCGGCTGGCCGAGCTCGGCGCGACCCGCCTGCTGGACCGGGTGGACGTGGAGCCGGGCGAGGCCGCGCACGCCGAGGCCTGGCTGGCCGGGGTGCGCACGTTGTTGCGCTCCCCCGGTGCGTCCGGGCGAGGCGTTGCTACAACCACGCGTCGGCCGGAGGCAACGGTGAGCGCCCCGGTGTTCACCCGACGACGACCGCTGGCCACCCGGCTGGTGACCAACCAACCGCTGACCGGCGTCGGCTCGGCCAAGGATGTGCGCTGCTTCGAGTTCGCGTTGGACGACGGTTGCGCCTACACGGTGGGCGACGCGCTCGGCGTGTGGCCGCGCAATGACGAGGCTGTGGTCGACGAGTGGCTCGCGGCCACCGGGCTGGACGGACTGGCCACCGTCGCGCTCGAGGGCCGCCCGGCGATGTCCTTGCGCACCGCGGCTACCGAACACCTGGACATCGTGCGGATCACCCCGCACCTGCTGCGCTTTGTGGCCGAACGCCACCCCAGCCGAGAATTGGCCACGCTGCTGCGCCCGGACAACAAGGTCAGCCTGGCGCAGTGGTTGTGGGGTCGCCAGGCGATGGACCTGCTCGCCGAGTTCACGGTGTGCGCGGACCTCGACGAGTGGCTAACCG
>Ga0137412_10003791_pt1 | contig 12045 bp, 6 predicted proteins | sample CZODoug2_1_16fun_FD_122160 | JGI IMG/M metagenome (GOLD analysis project Ga0137412, IMG submission 122160) | Vadose zone soil fungal communities from Angelo Coast Range Reserve, California, USA - CZODoug2_1_16fungal (Hybrid Assembly) | ecosystem: Environmental > Terrestrial > Soil > Vadose zone...
TTCACCATCACGATCATGATCTTGCAGCGGGGATCGCCGAGCCCGGAGATGTAATATTTTTCGCCGTTGATCACCCACTCGTCGCCGACCAGCTTCGCCGTGGTCGAAATGTTCTTGGCATCCGACGAGGCGACATTCGGCTCGGTCATGGCGTAAGCGGAACGGATTTCGCCGTTCAAGAGCGGCTTCAGCCATTTCTCTTTTTGCGCGGGCGTGCCGACGCGCTCGAGCACCTCCATGTTGCCGGTATCCGGCGCCGAGCAGTTCATGGTTTCCGAGGCCAGCGCGCTTTTTCCCAGCTCGGCCGCGATATAGGCGTAGTCGAGATTCTTCAGGCCTTCGCCGGTCTCCGCATCGGGCAGGAAGAAATTCCACAGGCCGACTTCCTTGGCCTTCGCCTTGGCTTTCTCCAGCACCTCGATCTGGCCGGGCGTAAAGCTCCAGCGGTCGGTCTTTTTCTCGCCATGCCGGTAAAACTCGACCGCCATCGGCTCGACCGTTTCCCGGATGAATTGCCGGACATGGTCGTAAAGCGGCCGGACTTTTTCCGACATCCGCAGGTCGTTCAGTTCATCGTCCGGGCTCAGGCTGTAGGTGGTGGTGCGGGGCACGTAGACGTGTTTCATGAAAAATCCTCCCATTCGCGCCGATTATTTGCTCGGACCGGCAACGCGTTGTCCGCAATCTAGCCGCCTGCCCCGCTTCCGCAAGTCCGGACAGGAATGCGAGGCGCTCCCGACCTTCATCGGATGGTACAAGCGATGGCGGTGAAGCCTGTCCTTGACCGCGGGCGGCAACACCCATCCGGAAGCAACCACTGCCGCGATGAACAGCTGCAATTCGGATGGACGTTCACGGGGCCGCCGACAGTACCGCGTGGCCGCCTGCGCCGGCGGGCTCGGTGCGCTGGCCGGCTGGCGACGAAAGGATCTCCAAGCGGTCAAACCGGGATCGATAGCCCGCTTTCAGCGGGTTCCAACCCTGCTCGACGCTTGACCGAACCCAACTCTAGCCCTTCAATCATCGGATTGCGACTATGCTTATTCGCGCCTGACAGGCGAATTTTGTGGCTCGGGGGAAACCGGTTATGAAATCGATTGCACGGCTTGGCGTGGCAGCTCTCCTTGCCCTTGTTCTCTCCCTTCCCGCTCTGGCGCTCGAGCTCAACCAGGCGATCGAAAATTGCCGAAGTACCGTGGGCAAGCCGATCGTGATGGCCTGCATGCGCAGCGGCGGCGGCACCCTCGAATCCTGCCGCGAGAAAGCCGGCCCCCGGGTCAAGGCGTGCGTTCAAAGCGCCATGGCGGCGGCCCGACCGAAAGCCGCGCTGTTCGACGCTGCCAAGGTCTCCGCACCGAAGGCGGATGAAGCGGCCGCCGACGCTGCCGCACTGGCCAACAAGGCGCCCTCCAGTCTCGTTGCTCCTCCGCGCACGATTTCCGATATCGCAGCCATCCTCGATCAGCAAAAGCCGGATGCCGGCAGAATTGCCGAGCTGACCTCGACTGCAGATGCGCCGACGCCAAACGGACTGAAGGCACTTGCGCTTGCCGATTTCCATTACAAGCGCGCTCAAGCAAGAGCGCTGCTGGGCCGAGGCGACGAGGCACTTGCTGACGCCGAGCTGGCCGTGAGCAATGGGCAGGGCAGCGACTACAAGAACGTTGGCAGCCGTTACGAACAACTTCTGATGCGGCGGCTCCGCGAGGCGGGCCAGCACAAGCGGTCGAATGCACTCATCTCAAAACAAATCGCTGCATTCGCGAACCAGGGCAAGGGAAGGCTGTTTGGGCTAAATTACGCGTTGGCGGTTGGCTACATCAGAAACGGCGACACCAACACTGCGGAAAGTTATGTCGCCCGCAATCGTGCGCTGCTCGCGGAAGCGCAAAGATGGCCAGGCTTTTCGACTTACGGAACGAACTGGCAAGGAACCGTTGAAGATGGCAACGCTCGCGTTGCTGAATCCCGCGGCCGCTTTGCGGACGCCGAGAATGCCTATCACAAGGCGGCGATTTTTTATACGGCCACTTTGAAGAGCCTTCCCCAATGGGAGAGCAAGCCGCCGGAGGGCGATATCGAGCGCGCGGCGGATTGGGCGCTGGCGCTGGAGGGGCGTACCAAGGTCAAGCAGGGGCGCGTCGGCGAAGGCGAGGCCGATGTGCGCCGCGCGCTGCTCAGCCGTCTTTCCAAGTCCGGGAAATTCCACGCCGATACGGCAGGCGTTCTCGGCGTTCTGGTCTACGTGATTCAGGAGCAAGGACGCTATCGGGAGGCTGAGCAGCTTCAGCGCCAGGTGATCGACATCTATCAGGGCCTCGGATTCGGCGTCGATTCGGGACAGATGATCAATGCGCAAGTCTTCCTCGCTCAGATCCTCAATCTGGAGCGGCGATACGACGATGCCGGCAAGCTCTACGACCAGATCGATGTGTGGACGGCAAAATGGGAGCCTTCGCGCCGCGAAGCAATCAGCGGTGGCCTTGCGCGCGTCACCGTCATGCTGACGCAAGGCAATTATGGGAATGCACTCGAAATCGCCCAGCGCACCTTCGACCGCGAACGCGGCCGATCGGGCGACAAGAGCTTCAATACCGCGGTCGCCCGCGGTTATCTGGCCATCGCGCTCGCACGCAACTCGAAACCGGCGGAAGCGCTGGCGGCCTTCAAGGAATCGATTCCGGTACTGTTGACCGCGACCGGCGGCAGTGACGACGACAGCGGCTCGACCGCGAACCCACCGCCGACCGCCGCGGCGGCGAACCCCGGGCCATCGGGCCCGTCGAGGAGTTCGATCAGCCGAGAGCAGGCGTCAAGCAGTCCAACCGTTGTTTCACCAACAGCAATTCCACGAGATTGCACAGAGGTTTCGGATTCCGGCAACTCTTCTCGGCTTATGACCTCGCGCACTGTCGGCATATCAAGTCGGAGAAACATCGACAGCAGGGGGACCTGTTCTGAAGCTTCGACGATTTGACTCTCGGCAGGAACATCGATCGACGACAGGAGAAAGGACGATCCGTCACAGAGGTAGACGGTCCCTCCGAGGCTGACGCGCTTTCGTCCCTGTACGAAAACAGTAACGCTAGGTTCGTAGGTGGCCAGCAAGCATGCCGTTGGCGTGGTTCGACGGTAAAGCGCCAGACCGGGGATGGCTGTAGGGTTCTCCCCTAACGATTGCGCGTGTGTCGCAATCTTGGAGGCCAACTCCCTCCGCCACCCTGAACCAGGGAGGTAAAGATGAACCCATGGCTGTGATGATCGCGGCACTCTCCCTGGCCGCCACATCGTGGGCTCAGGTATGCAACAGCTTCTAGGGGTTTCATGAAGCAACAGGCAGGCTTGGATCGAGGAATACGTTCGCAAGCACAATGCGAGGCAAAGCGTAATGCTGAGCAATTCCATCCTTTGTATTTTCATCAGCGCCTTGAATTGATTACTCCTTCGATTTTTCCCCCGACTCTTCTCGTGGTGCAGTACTAACCATCTCGGTTAGTCCGCCAGCCGATTGACGCAGTCCTTCTGTATTAATACCGTGTGACTGCAGTATGAACGGCAGCACCTAAAGTGGCGCGCAACCAAGGCACCTGCTGCTGATTTCCACCCGGTCGTGCTGGACGACCCGAGTCGCGAGCACAGCCGCGCCGTCAAGTGGGGTTCCCTTTATCTCCATCGACATGGCCGACAGCTCGTCAGTCCTTCGGATCAAGGGCCCAGACAACGGGCGGCAGCGGGTCCGATTTAAGCGATCCAGCTGAATTGCCGCCGGGACCAAATCGCGGGAGGCAAGAACTTCTTGAGCAGTCCAACTGCAGCTCTAGACTGTTGGCCCATACCCAGTCCCCGGACTTCACTGCGTCCTCAAGTGCGGGGAAAATTTATCTTCATCGGCGAAGAAAAGCTATATGTCCGGGGTGTTACATATGGCCCCTTTCATCCCGGCCAGGACGGCACCGAATATCCTAACCCAGAACGCGTTGATCAGGATTTCGAGGCCATGTCTGCGATAGGGATCAACACCATCCGGACCTATAATGTCCCGCCCAGGTGGTTCTTGGATGCGGCGCAACGCGCGAACCTGCGAGTCATGGTGGGACTGCCCTGGGAACAACACGTCGCATTCCTGGATGATTCGCACACTGCCCGGGCGATTGAAGCGCGCGTCCGCGAGGCTGTGAGGAAGTGCGCCGGTCACGCGGCGGTGCTTTGCTATGCCGTCGGTAATGAAATTCCCGCCGGAATTGTGCGCTGGCTGGGTCGCCGGCGAGTCGAGAGATTCATAGAGAATCTTTATCGGGTGGCAAAGGCTGAAGACCCCGAGGCGCTCGTTACCTACGTAAATTTTCCGACAACTGAATTTCTGGAACTCCCTTTCCTCGATTTTTTCTGTTTCAACGTTTATCTCGAATCGCAGCGCGCATTCGAGGCCTACCTGGCACGTTTGCAAACCCTTGCTGGCGACCGCCCTTTGCTGCTGGCGGAGATCGGTTTGGACAGCCGGCGAAACGGTGAGCAGGCCCAAGCTGCTTCGCTTGAATGGCAAGTGCGGAGTGCTTTCGCAGGTGGCTGCGCTGGAACATTTGTCTTTTCCTGGACGGATGAATGGCATCGAGGCGGATACGAAGTCGAAGACTGGGATTTTGGGCTCACGCGACGTGATCGAAGCCCAAAGCTAGCGCTAGACGTCATGCGACATGTCTACGCCGAGGTTCCCTTTTCCCCCAACACGAACTGGCCGCGGATCTCGGTGATTGTGTGCACATACAACGGAAGCCGCAGATTGCTTGCAGAGTGCTTCCGCCACTTGAAGAAGATCGACTATCCGGACTATGAAGTCATTGTGGTCGATGATGGCTCGACCGATCAATTCACCGATTGTGCGCGAGATTACGGGTTCCGTTTAATTCGAACTCCGAATTCAGGCCTTGGCAATGCTCGCAATACCGGGCTCTTCGCAGCGACTGGCGAAATCGTGGCCTATATCGACGATGACGCTTACCCTGACCCGGATTGGCTGAAGTATCTCGCGGCTACATTTCTTCACAGCACATTCATCGCTGCGGGCGGTCCGAATCTTCCTCCTTGCGGCGATGGCTGGGTCGCCGATTGCGTCGCAAATTCACCGGGCGGCCCCATCCACGTGATGTTGACAGATCGCGAGGCAGAACACATTCCAGGCTGCAACATGGCCTATCGGAAGTCCGCGCTGCTTGAAATTGGTGGCTTCGATGAACGTTTTCGGGTGGCGGGCGACGATGTGGACGTCTGTTGGAGCCTCCAAAAACGCAACTGGAAGTTGGGATTCAACCCAGCGGCTGTTGTGTGGCACCACCGTCGCAATTCGGTTCGAACGTATTTGAAGCAGCAGAGGGGCTACGGCCGAGCCGAAGCTTTACTCGAGAAAAAGTGGCCTGAGAAATACAACTCGGCTGGTCATGTCTCCTGGGCGGGCAGAGTATATGGCAACGGTTTCTTCACGATTCTTCCGCGTGGCGGCCGAATATACCAAGGAATTTGGGGGACTGCCCCCTTCCAGCGCCTCTATGGGGCCACACCAGGATTGCTGTCGTCTCTGATTTTGATGCCTGAATGGTTTCTCATTGTGGGGCTTCTCGCCTTGCTAACCGGACTTGGGTACAGCTGGAAGCCATTACTTCTGGCCGCGCCGCTCTCGCTGTTCGCATTAGGGGCCCCCGTCGTTCATGCAATCAGCAGCGGCACGCGCACATGCAGGTGTGGACCGACTCGGAACTTCTTCGAGAAGGCCCGTCTGATAAGCATCACCACGCTTCTTCATTTGTTGCAGCCGCTGGCGCGTCTCTTCGGGCGGGTGCGTTGGGGGCTTACCCCTTGGCGTTGGCTCAAAGCAGAGAGCCCATGCCTGCCGAAAGCGAATTCGATCGTTCTTTGGAGTGAAGTCTGGCGCGCCGCGCGAGATCGGCTTGAAGGAGTTGAATCCGCTGTGAAGCAACTCGGCGGTGTTGTCCGCAGGGGTACAGACTTCGATGACTGGGATTTAGAGATCCGCAGCGGTCTTCTGGGATCGGCGCGTTTGCAGATGGTCGCCGAAGAGCACGGCCAGGGAAAACAACTCGTGCGGTGGAGAGTGTCGCCGAAATGCTCGGAGATAGGCCTCATAGTCTTGTCCACATTGATTGCCATCTCCGTCGGAGCGGGTACTACCCGCGCGTGGACCGCGTGCGCCACCGTGGCGATGATGAGCCTGCTGCTTGGTCTCTCTGTCCTGCAGGAGTGCGAGGCCGCCACGGCATTGGCTCTCCGTGCAATTCAAGAAAGACAAGCTGAGCAATCGTCGGCGCAACTTTTCTCTGGGCACTTTAGGAGAGCCACCGACGCGGTGCCCCAATCGATGGGGAGTCTGCGTCCCGATCATCCGGTCCATCGTGGAAGGCAAGAATTGACTGGCTCCTATTAAGGGTGGTGGTGATGCTTAGTTTATGTACCACGAAGACTACAGCGACGGGATCGATCAAGGCCACTGGCCGGGGAAATGCCGCTCGGAACGAGAAGCAGAGAGGATGAGTGCCAGTGTCTAAACAAGCCAGCCCAGAGCAGATCGTGGAGAAGACGCGTCCTGCCGTTCAAGCCTGGTTGCGTCTTCATCCTGGCTCTTCCGAACCCAGCGGAATAACACTTCTTAAGAACACGTTGAGATCGACAGTATGCAGAATCGAAGGCATAGGTCCGGGAGCCTCAAGTATTGTTGCCAAGCGGTGCCCGCGAGCGGAGGGTGAACTTGAAGCATTTATATACCGTGAAGTTCTGGACCGGCTTTCGATCGAGGCAGTTCGTTGTTATGGATTTTTCGAAGAGGGCTCCGGAGAGTACGGCTGGCTGTTTCTCGAGGATGGCGGGATTAAGCGGGTTGCAGATAAGGGTGAGAGTTTTCCGATAGCCTTTGCGCACTGGTTGGCACTTCTGCACGGCTCGGCCTCCAATCTGCCGATACGTGGCCGCCTACCGGAACGTGGACCGGCGTGGTATCTGGAAGTTCTGCGGACGGCTCGACGAGGACTTTGCCAGGGCCTGTTTGAGCGAAATTGGGGCGAGCTAGATCGACCGGCCATCGAAACGACGCTGGTTTGTTTCGAAGTCTTGGAACAAAACTGGCACGTCGTCGAAGAACACTGTGAAGGGCTTCCGTGGACTTTGGTCCACTGCGATCTTCAATCTAAAAACATTCTTACTCGACACACTCCCTCTGGAGTTGCGTTTTTGCCTTTGGACTGGGAGGACGCCGGCTGGGGAACCCCTGCAGCCGACCTGGCGGAGATCGATGCCGTGAGCTACTGGTCTACCGCGCGAAAAACATGGGCAAGTATAGAGCTCCGACGAGTTGAGGAGCAGGTACGTTGTGGAGTTCTGTTCAAAATCCTTTTGGCCGTGGGTTGGGAGATGATACGGCTCGCAGCAGGTTCGGAAGAAAAGGCGATGAGACGTCTGCGCATCTATGCTCCCCGGCTGGCTGCCGGCACGCAGGCTCTGGGTTTAGAGGTTTAAGACGAATGCAGGATTTCGTTTCCGGACTCCCGAAGACCGATGCATTAAGGAGAGGTCTCACGTCGGCGCTCCAGAGCGAAGATGTGAGCGGACGGTCCCTCACTCTTTTGGCCCGTGAGCCCACACCTTACTCGACGACATTTCCATGCGAGATTGTCACTTGCCGGATTGGGCGGGGAAGGCCGCGCCGACTCTTCTGCAAGTATACGGCAGGGGTCGACTACACGGGTCACGGACACCGAGGTGGCGTGGGGCATGAGATTGCGACCTACCGCCACATCCTGGCGCAGACGAACAAGTTCCGGCCGAGGTTCTACGGCGGTTACACGGATTCAGAAACAGGCCAGTATTGGCTCTTTTTGGAGTACCTGGACGGCAGCCTGCGGGTCGGAAAGCTGAATGACCCAACGGCGATGGGAAAGACTGCCCGATGGATTGCTCAGTTCCATGTGAGTAGTCAGCGTCTCCTGAGCCACGAGCCTCTCCGTTTCCTGAAAAGGTATGACAAGGAGTACTACCTCGGATGGATTAGTCGCACGGTGGATTTCGCCGGCCCAAATTACAGGAACTCATCCTGGCTTCGCCACCTCTATGCGCGTGCCGAGAAGTTCCTATCTCCGTTGTTGGACTCAGTACCGGCAATCATTCATGGCGAGTATTACCAGCACAACATTTTATTTCACCAGGGGCGTGTCTGTCCCATCGATTGGGAATCCGCTGCCGTCGGCGAGGGGTTGATTGATCTGGCCTGCCTGACGGATGGATGGGAAAGCAAGATTGTAGAGGTATGCACGGCGACCTACCTCCGAACTCGTTGGCCCGAAGAGGTGCCCGCCGACTTCGAGAGGGTCCTGCAAGCTGCGCGGCTTTACATTACTGTTCGATGGTTAGGCGACGATCCTGACTTTACCCGAAGCGCTGACGCCCGTCGGTACTGGATGCAGCTACGTAACCTCGTGACGGAGTTGGAGCAAATATGAGGAAGGAGCGAAATAGTACTTCGTCGCAAGATTTCGCGGCTACCTCGGGGAACGATGCTGCCTGGCAGAATACTCGTAGAGTAAACTCGCAATACACCGCTGACGGCCAATTGCGGATTTCCGGACGAGTTTGCACAATAGGGGCACCTGCTACTCCAGACGGCGAGTTTCGCCTCCTTGTGGTGAACAGAACCCGGAACATCCTCCTGGCGCTCAGAACCGTGTCCATCCTGGGATTGCTCATTCTATCGTTGGGCTCGGTTGCCGTCGGCCAGCAGAACTCTTCGAGCCGCCTTGAGCAAGGATCTACGACTCCGGATGCGGTCTTTAGCGTTTCCGGCGTAGTGCTTGATCCGACCGATGCGGCTATCACGGGAGCGAGAGTGACTCTCCGCGGAAGAAGTCTCAAGAACGAACGGTCCACGACGACCGATTCGGAAGGGCACTTCCAGTTCGCGGGTGCAACACCAGGCAGTTATGAGGTTGAAGTGCAGCAGGAGGGTTTCAAGATATTGAGAAGCAGTGTGAAGGTCGGGCATCACTCTTCGGCGCCGCTACGTATTGTGTTACCACTAGCCGAACTGCACGAGGAAGTTACTGCGAAGAATTCGCAGGACCAACTGAGTCGTGACGCTACCGAGAATGCAGACATCATTAGGCTGGATAGGCAGGAACTAGATTCATTGCCGATGTTAGATAACGACGTCGTGCGGGCTGTCACCGAGATGCTGGGGCCCGGTTCGGGGGGGGCGGTCGTAACCGTCGACGGAATGACGGTTTCTGACGTTGGAGTCCCGGCGTCAGCCATTCAGGAAGTAAGGATCAATCAGAATCCTTATTCAGCGGAGTATTCAGTCCCCGGAAAGAACCGAATCGAGATCATCACCAAAAATGGATCTTCCGATTTCCATGGCTCTCTGGACGGATCATTCCGCGACTACAGGCTCGACGCGCGAAATGCTTTCGCAGAGACCCGGCCGCCTGAGCATCTCTCGCTTTTCGATGGCTATTTCACCGGGCCCCTGGGGAATAGCAAGAAGACCACATTCCAGGTCAGCGCCAGCCAGAAGCAGGATGACCAGCAAGCGATCGTATACGCCCAGTTGCGCACTGGGAAGTTTAGCCAGAATTTTTCCAATCCACAGCGCAGCACCTATTTCTTGGCGGGCATAAATCGAGAGCTGGGCAAAGGCAACAGCCTGGCGATCCGCTACAGCTACTTCAACTGGACGGACAAGGGCAATGGCGTCGGAGGAGTGAATCTCCCAGAGACCGCCTCCGATGGAACCAGCAGGAGACACTACCTTTATGTCAGCGACAGAGCCGCGATCACTCCGAACATGCTGAACGAATTCTCCGTTCGGGCGACCACGTCGGACAGTACCATCCGAAGTGTGCTCCAGGGACAGCCCCGCATTGTGGTACTCGACGCATTCGTGGGTGGCAGTGGCCAGACTAACTACAATGACTTACACAACTACCTGCAGCTTAACGAAACGCTGTCCTGGTCCCATGGCAAACACTTGATCAAGGCCGGGGGCAATCTCCCGGAGCTCGGCCGCTACAGTCTTAATGACCGCTCGAATTTCGACGGCACATTCCAGTTCTCTTCTCTTCAAGACTACGTGCAGGGCAAACCTTTTTCCTTCGTATACCAGCAAGGGACTAGTCAGCTGGTGTATTGGCAGAAAGAGGTGGGCCTTTTTGTGCAGGATGAAATGCGCGTTCGCCCGGGGCTTTCGATAGCGTTGGGCCTCCGATATGACTGGCAGAACTACATTTCCAATCCCCAGAACTTTGCTCCGCGTCTCTCATTCGCTTTCGCTCCGGGGAAATCCAGGAAGGTCGTATTTCGCGGCGGGGCAGGGATCTTTTACGAGACTACCGGCCAGGCGGCGATAGCTGACGTGCTTCGCTTCAATGGTCAAACCTTACAACAGATCGTCCTCTCGAATCCGACTTATCCAAACCCATTCACCGCCGGTGGTGTGGCTCAGACCCTTCCAGACAGCATTGTCCGCTTTGCACCAGATCTTCGTTTGCCATACAACCTGCAGTACAGCTTTGGTGTGGAAACGCAGCTACAAAAATCGACGACCTTCACGGCCACCTACGTCGGGATGCGCGGGTTCGATTTGTTTCGGTCGCGCGACCTCAATGCTCCCCTTCCTCCTCTCTATGTTCAGCGCCCTGATCCCGAGATCGGCACTCTTCGCGAGATCGAATCGGCGGGGAACCTGACGAGCAACGCCTTGAAGCTGACCGTGCGTACAAAAATCAGCCGTTTTTTCAACGGCATGGCCCAATACACGCTGAGCCGATCGTATGATGATACTGCCGGAATCGCGGCGTTTCCCGCGAATCAGTATGATCTGAGCGGTGAGTGGTCTCGGTCTGACTTCGACGCTCTGCACTTTTTTTATTTCTACGGCACCTTCACCGCCCCTAAGAGTGTCAGCCTCGGCGCATCCTTGTCGGTCCGCTCTGGGCAACCCTACACGATGACAACTGGAACGGACGATTACGGGACCACGTTTGCCAATGCCCGGCCGCCTGGCGTCCCGCGAAACAGCCTGGAAGGACCAGGGTCCACGACCCTCAATCTTCGACTTGCTAAGACATTTAGGTTGGGCGCAGCCAAAACTGGGAAACATAAGAAGGAGGAAAATACGGGCGCGAGCGCTACTGTAGCGGTGGATGCGTTTAACGTTCTCAATCACGTTAACTTCGGCAGGCCTGTGGGCAATTTGAGCTCCCCTTTTTTTGGAGATTCTATCAGCGCGGGGCCGCCACGACGCCTGCAAGTGCTGGTACGTTTTCAGTTTTAGAGGGACGGCAAGCGATGAACGCAGATTCATCGATCGCTGCGGCAGGTTTCAGGTCTCGTTCCCGGAAGCAAGGGTTCCGAGAGCCTCAGACCGCACTGGATCGGCAGTTCGATGAGTGGTTATCGGAACTGGCTTTGAGGAGCAAGGTGAATCCAACATTCAAGTTCGGGCTCGTCCGGCACGAACACGAGAATGGGAATGCGTAAAATGAAGCATCCAGACCTGGCGCTGTTTCGAAGGCTTCTGCAGCAGGCGAGACCCTACTGGGTTCATGTCGTCGGCATTTTCCTTCTGGGCCTCGTGGCAACTCCGTTGGGCCTGCTCACGCCACTCCCTCTGAAGATTGCAATAGACAGCGCTATTGGCACGCACCCTCTGCCACGGTTTCTTAACCGCGTCTTGCCCGCATACACTACTCGGTCGACCGCCGCCGTCCTGACTATCGCGGTCGTTCTGCTTCTAGGAATCGCAGCGCTCGAAAACCTCTTCACACTTGCAAATTCTTTTCTCCGTACCTGGACCGCAGAAAAATTGCTTCTGGATTTCCGAGCTCGCCTTTTCTCTCATTTGCAGCGTCTTTCACTGGGTTATCACGATGTTAAGGGCTCGACGGACTCCGTGTACCGCATACAGTACGACACCGCGTCGATGCAGTATCTCACCATCGATGGGCTAGGCCCGTTTGTCACTTCGGTAGTCACGCTGCTGGCTATGTT
>Ga0137412_10003792_pt1 | contig 12044 bp, 8 predicted proteins | sample CZODoug2_1_16fun_FD_122160 | JGI IMG/M metagenome (GOLD analysis project Ga0137412, IMG submission 122160) | Vadose zone soil fungal communities from Angelo Coast Range Reserve, California, USA - CZODoug2_1_16fungal (Hybrid Assembly) | ecosystem: Environmental > Terrestrial > Soil > Vadose zone...
AGGAGTGCAGCACCTGCAATAGCGCAAAGGGCCACCACCAACCACGGTGGCGTGTGCCACAAGAACAGAAGCAAGAAAGCAACGAGCGCGAGGCCGAAGTCGGCTGGCGTGATTATTCCTGCCGTCCAAACCGGATTGTAAAATGCCGCGAGCAGCAAGCCGACCACGGCGGCATTTACGCCTTGCAGTGCGGCTTGCACGCCCTTCATACGCCGAAGTGCATCCCAAAAAGGTAGCACTCCGATTACGAGCAGGAATGATGGGAGAAAGACCGCGACGAGACAAAGCGCGGCGATCTTCCAGCCTCCGGTAACGGCTCCGAGATACGCGGCGAATGTGAAGAGCGGTCCGGGCACGGCCTGCGCGGCACCGTAGCCCGCCAGGAATGCATCGTGATTGATCCATCCAGACGGGACGACCTCGGCTTGCAGCAGCGGCAGAACAACGTGACCGCCGCCGAATACCAGCGAGCCCACGCGGTAAAAGGTGTCGAACAATTGGATGCCTTGATAATTCGTAGCCGCGGCAGCCAAAGGCAAGCCGAACAACAGAACGGCGAAGGCTGTTAGCGCCGCTGCACCGGCTGCTCGGCTGACGGGAATTGGAAGTTGTACATGATCGATGGGAACATCATTCCGGAAGAGGGCCGCGCCTGCCATCCCGCCCAAAACGATAGCGCCGATCTGTCCCCAGGCCGAAGACACCATGAGTGCGATGATCGCACCAATCACGGCGATCGTGGCTCGTTCGCGGTCAGGAGTGAGATTGCGGGCCATGCCGAGAATTGCCAGGGCCACCACAGCGACCGCCGCGACTTTCAATCCATGTAGCCATCCGGAGCCGAGAGCGTCGCCGATGTTTGAAAGCCCATAGGCGAATAGGACTAATGCGATAGCGGAGGGCAGCGTGAATGCCGTCCATGCTGCCAGCGCGCCAGCATAGCCCGCACGTGATAGTCCGATTGCAATTCCCACCTGACTGGAAGCTGGTCCCGGAAGGAATTGGCACAGAGCGACCAAATCAGCATAGGCGCGCTCATCAAGCCATTTGCGGCGATCAACAAACTCGTTACGAAAATAGCCGAGGTGCGCGATGGGGCCGCCGAATGATGTGAAGCCGAGCTTGAGGAAGGCCACAAATACTTCTTGGACGCCGCTGCTCAATGCATCACCGGCAAAGTCAGGGCTTCATGGCCTCGCCGGTAAATCCGCGAGTGCGTACCTTTGCCACTGCAAGCCCGTCTCTGCCGAGCTTGGTGGCCCGATAGAGTCTTCTCGCGGTGCGGCCCTGCCGCTCGACCGAGGCGACAAGGTAGCCCTTGCGCTCGATGACGTGCAGCATTGGATAAAGGCTGCCGGGGCTGAGAGGGTAGCCATGAAGGCCGAGTTCGTCGATCATCCACTGCCCGCAGATCTCCCATCTCTGCCGCATGATGCAGGATGTAGCCCGTCAGTAAATCGTCGAATTTCATCGATCAAATTCACGTTTTCGTTCCCGTTATCGTTCCACGCTATCGGGAACCGATATCGAAGCCAAGCGTTTCAGTGAATCGTCCCACACGCAGGAGAACGATAATGGCATCCTCCTCAGATCGAAACCCTCAACATCACACCGAGAAAATGAAAACTCGCATTCAAGAGATCGTCACCCATATGCGGGAAGACATCAAAAAGGTCGATGAACCGCAGCTCAAGGCCATGTTCGAAACATCGGCCGAAGTCTTGGGTGGCCTGATGAAGGCATTTAGTGATTACGAGAAGAAGAACGAAGCGGCTTGGCGCAAGTCTGCGTAATCCCTCGCAGTGCGGAGCCCGCAATGGCCGATCAACTGGAACTTGGAAAGCGCAACTTAATCAAGATCACGGCCATCGCAGGAGCGGGCCTGGCGGGGTCACTGATCTTACCATCCGCGCTTGCGGCCAAGCCCAAGAAAAGAGAGGCGGAAAAGGAAGGTGAAGTGACCCCGCCGGAAGATCTGATGCGGGAGCACGGTGTGCTCGATCGCGTGCTTTTGATCTACGAGGCCGGCGTTCGCAAATTCGCTTCCAATGGGGACTTTGATCCGGCGATCATCGTTAGCTCGGCCGAGATTGTAAGAGACTTCATCGAAAATTATCACGAGAAGTCGGAAGAGGAAGCTGTTTTTCCGCGTTTCAAGAAAGCCGGAAAGATGGTGCCCCTTGTCGACACCCTGCTTGCACAGCATCAAGCGGGCCGAAGGGTTACGCAATCGATTTTGCAATACGCGCCCGGCAGTCGAAGGGACGGCGACGATCGACATCGGCTCGTGGCATCTATCCAATCATTCATCACGATGTACCGGCCTCATGCCGCGCGTGAAGACACCGATTTATTTCCGATGCTCCGAAGTCTGGTCTCCACACATGAATACGATGCGATGGCCGAAGATTTTGAAAAGAAAGAGCACGAGCTTTTTGGCGAGGACGGTTTCGAGAAGATGGCGAAGCGCGTGGCCGATCTTGAGCAATCCATCGGCATCGACGACCTCGCCCAGTTTACCCCGCGCTGACCGATTGTCGTAGAACTCGTACGACAACCCTGCGAGAGGTTCCGCGAATATCAATCGTTCCGTGACCGAGACATCCATGCGGACCGCTGTTCGGCGGCCAGCGTCGGTCGTCGAGATGCGAACCACCCGCCCGTTACAGGTCGAAGAGTCGAGCCGGCCGTTTTATCGTCAGGCCGCCCTTACCGAATCGAGGAACTTGCCGACTTCCAGCTTGAGGCGGTTGCTTTCGCCGGACAGCGACTGCGCCGCGGAGAGAACCAGCGACGAGGCCGATCCGGTCTCCCCAGCGCCGCGCTGAACGTCGGTGATGTGGGACGAGACCTGCTGGGTGCCATGAGCCGCCTGCTGCACGTTGCGGGAAATCTCCTGGGTCGCCGCACCCTGCTGTTCCACCGCTGCAGCGATGGCCGATGATATTTCGGATAATTTTTCGATAGTGCCGCTGATTTCCTTGATGGCGTTCACCGAGTCCTGGGTCGCGGCCTGGATGCCGCTGATCTGCTGACCGATTTCGCCGGTGGCCTTCGCGGTTTGCTCGGCCAAGGCCTTCACTTCGGACGCCACGACCGCGAAGCCGCGACCGGCCTCGCCGGCGCGTGCCGCTTCGATCGTCGCATTCAAGGCCAGCAGATTGGTTTGTCCCGCGATGGTGTTGATCAGTTCGACGACATCGCCGATCCGGGCTGCGGCCTTCGACAACTCGCTGACGCGATCGTTGGTCTTGCGGGCCTGATCCACGGCATCGCCCGCCATCCGCGCCGAGTCCTGAACCTGACGGCTGATCTCGTTGACCGACGATGCCATTTCCTCGGTCGCCGACGCCACCGACTGCACATTGGTGGAGGCTTCCTCGGAAGCCGCGCCAACCATGGTCGTGAGCTCCTGCGCGCGTTCCGCGGTCGAAGTGAGCGTACCGGCAGAGGCTTCAAGTTCGCTCGAAGCCGAAGATACGGTTTCGACGATCTGGCCGACCGCGCCCTCGAATTCGTTCGCCAGCTTGTTCATGTCGGACTTGCGCCTGGCGACGGCCCGGGCCTCCGTCTCCTTCTGCTCAGCCTCCAGTTCCTGGCGGGCGACCGCATTGCTCTTGAACACCTCGACGGCTTCGGCCATCTCGCCGACCTCGTCGCGCCGGCCAATGCCCGGCACCTCAACGTCGAGCTTGCCGCCTGCGAGATCGTTCATCGCGACCGTCATCCGCTGCAGCGGTTTGGTGATGCCCTGGGCGACGAACATCGACACGGCGAGCGCAAGCAGCAGAACCAGCCCGGCCGCGATCAGGGATCGCTGGGTCGAAGCCCAGGTCTGCGCACTGAGGTCGTCGATATAGACACCGGTGCCGATAACCCAACTCCATGGAGCAAAGCCGGCGACGTAGGACAGCTTCGGTTGCGGCTGATTGAAACCCGGCTTTGGCCATTCGTAGGAAACGAAGCCTGCTCCATCCTTCCTGACGACATTGACGAATTCGACGAACAAGGCCTTCCCGTTCGGATCCTTATTGGTTGACAGATCGCTGCCGTTCATCTCTGGCTTCATCGGATGCATCACCATGCGCGGCTGCATGTCATTGATCCAGAAATAATCGTTGTTGCCGTATCGGAGCGCCGCGAGCCGTGCCATCGCCCGCTTCTGTGCGTCGGCGGCCGCGATGTCGCCTTTCTGGGCGGCTGCATGCTCTTCCTTGACGATGCCGAGGGCCAGTTCGGCAAGGTGCTTCAGTTCGATCTGCTTCTGCTGCATCAGACTCGACGCCAGTTCGCGCGAGTCGAGGACCGCGATTCCCAGCAGTCCCAAGAAGCTGAGGCCGACGAGGGCATAGATCTTTCGGCCAACGGTCATTTTGAAACGGCGCAGCATTGCAAACGACATGCTCGATCTCCACAGGACGGTGGGCAGTCAGCGGAAGCCACAAAGACACAGCGAACGCATCGGCGATCGAACTGGAATTCATCTTCGCGTGCGACGCCCCACCTCGCCGAATCGTAGTCGTCGCGCGCTCGATTCGCGTTAATTCTTCGCCCCGTAGATTTACGAGGTTTGCCGGCTCCGCAACGTCAGGCCGCCCTTACCGAGTCGAGGAATTTTCCGACTTCGAGCTTGAGACGATTGCTGTCGCCGGACAGCGACTGTGCTGCCGAGAGAACCTGTGACGAGGCCGATCCGGTCTCGCTGGCGCCGCGCTGCACGTCGGTAATGTTGGAGGAGACCTGCTGGGTGCCTTGGGCGGCCTGCTGCACGTTGCGGGAGATTTCCTGGGTTGCCGCGCCCTGCTCTTCCACCGCAGCCGCAATGGTCGATGAGATCTCGGACAATTTTTCGATGGTGCCGCTGATTTCCTTGATGGCGTTGACCGACTCCTGCGTTGCTGCCTGAATGCCGGTAATCTGCTGGCCGATCTCGCCGGTCGCCTTCGCGGTCTGCTCCGCCAGCGCCTTCACTTCCGAAGCGACGACCGCAAAACCACGGCCGGCTTCGCCGGCGCGCGCCGCCTCGATGGTGGCGTTCAGCGCAAGAAGATTGGTTTGTCCAGCGATGGTATTGATCAACTCGACCACGTCGCCGATGCGGGCTGCTGCCTTCGACAACTCGCTAACGCGATCGTTGGTCTTGCGGGCCTGATCGACGGCCTCGTTGGCCATCCGCGCCGAATCCTGGACCTGACGGCTGATTTCGTTGACGGACGACGCCATTTCCTCAGTCGCCGACGCCACCGACTGAACGTTGGTGGAGGCTTCCTCCGACGCCGTCGCAACCACGCCGGTAAGCTGTTGCGCACGCTCCGCGGTCGAGGTCAGCGTTCCCGCCGAAGCTTCGAGCTGCGTCGATGCAGAAGATACGGTTTCGACGATCTGGCCGACCGCGCCCTCAAAATCGTCGGCGAGCTTGACCATGTCCGCCTTGCGTCGAATGGAGACGCGCTTTGCGGTGTCCTTCTGCTCTTCGCGGTCGAAACCAAGTTTGGCCTGCATGGCCTGCACATTTCGCAGCGCGACACCGATCTCGTCGTCCTGCTCGATGACGATGCGGCTGTTGAACAGGCCCTGCGCGATTTTCGCCATCGCCCCGTTGAGCTGTTCAAGCGGCCGTCCGACAGCCCGGATGGTCTGAAGGCCTAGTAGTCCTCCGAGTAGAAGGCCAAGGCATAGAATGGCCATCGCGACGCCGCTGGCGGTCGTAAATTCGTGCTGGCCGGAGCCAAATTCGGCCTCGAGGGCGACGATCACCATGAAAGCGGCTTGCACCGAAATCAGGGTAATCAAACGGGCCTTCAGCGTGCGGGTAAAAAAGGCAAGGCGGTCGAACAGCGAACGGCGACGGATGATGCCGGCGTCGACACGATAGGCCTGGGCCTTGTTGGCGCGTAACAGCGCATACACATGTTCGGCTTCCGCCCGCTGGTCAGCGGACAGCCTGGAGCGGATCGACATATAGCCGGTAACCTGGCCGTTCTCCCAAATTGGCGTCGCGCTGGCCAGCACCCAGTAAAAGTCGCCGTTCTTGCGCCGGTTCTTGACCGCGCCGGCCCACGGCTTGCCCGCCTTGAGCGTGGCCCAAAGATCCGCGAACGCTTCCGGCGGCATGTCCGGATGGCGGATGATATTATGTGGCTGGCCCATCAGCTCCGCTTCGATGAAGCCCGCGGCGTCAACAAACTGATCGTTGAAGTAAGTCAGGCGGCCTTTGGTGTCGGTCTTCGAAACGATTAGAGTTTCGTCGGTGATCGGATATTCGACGGTCGTGACCGGAAGGTTGGTGCGCATGGCCGTGCTCCTGCAGAGAATGAGAACCGCGGCCTCCGTACCCCGTCCAAGCAAGGTCTTGCCGCGTACGGCAGAGAAAATAGCGATTCGGCCTATCAATTTTCGTTAATTTGACGCCCAGTAGTAGTACCGGGCATCCGACCAAATTCCGCATCGGCATCAAATTGGCCGGCACCGATGGCCCGCTACCGTCGTGCCGGGTTTGATTGTGGCGGTGTCGGTTGGCCCGCCTTGTTACGCGGCCCTTACCGAGTTGAGGAACTTGCCGACCTCGAGCTTGAGGCGCTTGCTGTCACCGGACAGCGATTGCGCCGCCGCGAGCACCTGCGACGAAGCCGATCCGGTCTCGCTGGCGCCGCGCTGCACGTCGGTGATGTGGGAGGAAACCTGCTGGGTGCCGTGGGCGGCCTGCTGCACGTTGCGGGAAATCTCCTGGGTCGCAGCACCCTGCTCTTCCACCGCTGCCGCAATGGTCGATGAGATCTCGGACAATTTTTCGATGGTGCCGCTGATTTCCTTGATCGCGTTGACCGACTCCTGGGTCGCGGCCTGGATGCCGCTGATCTGCTGACCGATTTCGCCGGTGGCCTTCGCGGTCTGCTCGGCCAAGGCCTTGACTTCGGAAGCCACGACCGCGAAGCCGCGACCGGCCTCGCCCGCCCGCGCCGCTTCGATCGTCGCATTCAAGGCGAGCAGATTGGTCTGCCCCGCGATGGTATTGATGAGTTCAACGACATCCCCGATCCGGGCTGCCGCCTTCGACAACTCGCTGACGCGATTGGTGGTGTTGCGCGCCTGATCGACGGCCTCATTGGCCATCCGCGCCGAATCCTGGACCTGACGGCTGATCTCGTTGACCGACGAGGACATCTGTTCGGTGGCCGACGCTACCGACTGCACATTGGTGGAGGCTTCCTCGGACGCCGCCGCGACCATGGTGGTGAGCTCTTGCGCGCGTTCGGCGGTCGAGGTGAGTGTGCTGGCCGAGGCCTCAAGCTCGGTCGAAGCCGACGACACGGTTTCAACGATCTCGCCGACCGCGCCTTCGAAGTCATTGGCGAGCTTGACCATGTCCGTCTTACGCTGCTGCGATTGGCGCTGCTCGTGGTCAGCCTGCTCTCCGCGGAGTCGCGATGCATCGATAATATTCTTCTTGAAAATAGCGAGCGCGGCCGCCATCGAGCCCAGCTCATCGCTGCGTCGCATTTCAGGAATTTCCACCGCCGTATCATTGTCAGCGAGCCGCTGCACCACGATTGAAAGCGTCGTCAGGGGACGGGTGACACGCATAATCACGGCCAACATCGACCCGATCGCGATGGCGAGGCCCGCTGTCAGGAGTGCCGCAGCGATCATCAATTCCCAGAACGCCCGATCGATGGTCGCAGTGGCATGAGTTTCGCTGGCGACCCCTGCTGCCTGCATCACCTCGAGCAACTTGCCGATCTGCGGTGTTGACTCGTCGACGTATTGCGGAGCCGTCATCGGATATTTCGCGCCATCCGCTCCGATTTTTCGCATCTCGTCGGCCCGCCCGCGAAAACCCTTGAAATACTGATCCTGGGCGGTGCGCATCGCGTCCTTGATCGCGGGATGTGTATCCGAACCGTAGGTCAGATGCTGTAACTGTTCCCACAACATGTCGACCCTGGCGCGAAACTGGGCGTTGGCGACAAGCATATCGGGGGTCAGCGCCGCGCCGACGGCGATCGACGAGGCGACATTGGAGCGTTCCCTGCCGGCCCAATTGCGCATCTGCCAGCCAATTTCCCTGATGGACGCCAGCGGGGCCAGTTGCGGATCGCTCTTGGCGGTGGTGTAGAGTGCGGAGAACCAAACCTTCGATGCGGCGTTCACGCTGTCGGTCATCACCGGGATGAAAGTTTTGCGCAGGGTTTCGTCGCGCTCGTCGCGGCTCTGCTTGAGCGCCGCGTCGGCGCGGTTGCGAAAATCATTGGCCTTGTCCAGCGCGGTCTGAAGCTCCTGCATCAAGACCGCCTTGTTCGGGAAATCCCGCTGCGCCAAAGCTGCGAGACCAGGGTCGAAATCGTTCTTCACCGCATTGCGGCGCTTCTCGATCTCGGCAATGATAACGGCCGGCGCGGGGTCAGCACCCTGCAACCCGTTGTTGGTAGCAACGCGCTCCATCAGGACTTCGAACAGTCCTTTGACGAAACGATTGGCGCCCTGATCGAAATCCTTCTGTCCAATGGCCGTCCTGTAAGCAGAAAATGTCGTCTTGCTTTTCCACACAATGGACGCAACGAAGAGTACCACCAGCAGGCCGAGCACAGCGAACAGGATAGTCTTGATCGACGTCTTGGCTTGAAAAGTAGCGCCTGGGGTCGCAGCTTTCATTGGGTGGCCTTTTCGAACTGATGATCGAGGGCGGTCGTCCGGCTTTGTCGGCAGCGATGTTTTGTCAGGCCGCGAAAGAGACCGCGAGAGATCAGCGATTCGCGGTTCAGTCGGCGATTGCTTGGCGGTTAAAGCCCGTTCACCTTGCAGATTTATTAACGATGTAGGTCTCTGATTAGCCAGCACCTTGCAGGCCCGATTCGCGATGCAGCTAATGGTCTCGCGCAGCTATCCCGCCATAGATGCGGAAACGCTCACGGAGTATTCCGCGCGAGAAGCTTTGTTTCGTTGCGACGACGGATCATTCCTTCTGTACATGAATTCAGAGCGGCAGCGTGCAAGCGAGGAGCGCATTCTAAAGCTCGACTGCAGGGAAGCCCTGATATGGCTCAATGCGACGACAGAAGCAGTCGGGTCCTATTGGCATTTCGCCGAGACGGAGAATCAGGGGTATCATTTGCGACACGCTTCAAGCGACGTCCGTCTGCCATTAGTTATTTGTTAAGAACAGGCAGCAAGGTTGGTCCCGTTTTTTTAAGAAAAGGGCGGCAATGGTCGAGTTAGACAGCTTGGATCGCAACATTCGGGCACTCAAAGAATTGCAGAGAGTCGCATGGCAACAGCTTGCTGATCGGTCAGCTACAACCCTCGAGTGCCAAGACTTACGAAACCAATTAAGGCATACCGGCAATGAGTTGCGGTATTATCTTGAGATGAAGTCACAACGAGCTCGATTCCGCCACCAGCCTGTCGACGATAATGGCATCGGTTTCGGGCACCCGCGCGTATCCATAGACCGTCATATCGCCCTCCATTTCGCACATATAATATGCACAACATAAAGCCCGCGTTTTATATGGGTCAACGACGGGTCGGTCGATGTCCGCTATGCGGAGTCTAACGGACTCTTCGCGAACGCATCGCCACTTCTCAGTTTGACCCACAAGAGACATTCGGGTTGAGGCAAGCGGGATTGGCAATTCCGCCCTGTTGCACGATGAAGCGAGGATAAAGAATTCAGACAAGGCGCAGTTCGCCAAAGCCCCGCGCGATGGACCAACACCCCTTCGTCATCGATGGCGGAGTGGGTTTAACCCCCGCATCGGGATCAGGGGCTCCGTCTCAGCGGTGATTGCAGGTGACGACGAACGCAGCGCGGCTGCATTGCCACTCCGTTCCCAAGACGGGTTCGGAGATCGGGTGCGGTCGAGCCAAAGCTATAGCACCGGCGCCTAACACGATGACGACTACAATTGCGATCATCCTCGATCGTTGCCAGATGGATCTCATTGGCTGATCTCCTTTTCCGCCGCTCGACCATTTTTGGTTGCAGGATGTGCCGCTAGGAGCTGACTGTATAACCGGTCGATCTCGCGCGCCTGATCCGGCGTAACATCCTGGAGATGCGATGATCTCAGCTCATTCTCGGTCGGTTGGTAGTTGCGACCGTTGCGTATGGGCCATGGTCCTTTGTGAACTGGCGGAACTTGCTCTGCATATCCGACGTTTGCCAGCAACAACGACGACACAACCAATGCAGCGCCAAAGATTGTTTTGCTCGACATGGATCGCTCTCATTTCCTGCACTTTGCCTAGGGGCGAACGTGGGAGCAGTGCCAATGGCAAAGACCCTCGTTGCCGTCGCTCTTCAGAGATCGATTTTGTCGCGGTCTTAGTCCAACAACAGTATGTGATTGGCTTTTCCTTGGAAAACTTCGCGACGAAAATATTTTAGGGAAAAGGGAATTTTTAGCCGGTAACAGGGATCAACTTATCAGGCCTCACTAGATGCGAGATTGCTAATTCCGCTCCCGGTCCGGCGGCGGGCGTCAACTGTACGTTCGCCAATCCGAGCGCGCGGTGCGAGCGACACAACGAAGGGGCAAGATGAGGATAGTTTTGGCATTAGCCGTTCTTGCAGCGTCGTCATCAGCATTTGCAGAACAATCGCCGCTAACGGGAGAGCCTTACCGACTGCCTTTGCTGTGCAATAAATCTGGAGAGAAAATCTCGGGACTAACCAAGATTTGCTACTATAGCTGCGCAAAATCGGAAGGTGCCATGACGGCGACGACGTACGAGGCTTGCCCGCGTTGGGCCACACGCTGGAAGTTGAACCGAAACGCGCAATTCGGCCCAAAGGAAAATTCACGGTAGTTGAGCACGCGATTGTTAACTCCACTCAAGACCGCCAAGGTACTCGGCATCGATATCCCGGCGACGTTGCTCAGCCGCGCCGACGAAGTGATTGAATAGAGATGCTGTTTGCTGCGGTGCATAAGTCTCTTGCTGGCACAAAACCGAAGTGCCGACCGGCTCCGAAATTGTCCGCTTCTCGGGGAAGACCGGAAGTCACCAGCGCACTGTCAGAATGACGCGATTGACCCGACTCGGACCTCCCGGCGTGTCCGCTTTTCCGCCGCTTGTGGGGACTAGGCTTTAGAAATTTATCGGGTGATAGTTTTGTTCGCTTGGCCTTGATATCGCGCAGCGCCCAGCGGAAACGGATCGCCGTGTCTAGATCTAATCCCCCCAGCGGTCAGCGTGGTTGCTCTGCCATTGTCGCTGCGCAAGAACGATGTCATTGCTATCAAGCACGACAAGAGACGTTCAACCCCCATCAAAGCTCCGCAGTGCGGTTTGCGGCGTGAGTCTGTCCGAGGGCCTACGCAAGGCGCGAGAAGATCAGATCTTGTCCAATGCTCGCCGCAATACCGGCACATTGAGGACCGGTACTGAAGCTTGTAGGTGGAGGGGTGGCCTTGGGCGCGCGTCGCGGCCCTACCACTGCTTGGTTGTTAGCGTCGCAGCTGGGGATGGTCGGACGTACACTCTCTTCAGCGGCGGGCGCGGCCGGTCTTGGAGGGATTGCTGGATTTAACGAAGGCAATTCCCTTCAAGACCGCGCGTCTATCGGTCAAGGCGCGCGCCGTCACGTTCCAAATGCTGGGAAAGAATCGGCACATCCCCGAGTCAGTGGTTGAGATTGACTTTTGGCGTGGGTGAGGCGCCCGGGTCTGGTGCATGATGAAACGATTTTTATTTGCGGCGATCGTCTCTGCCGTTCCGGTGTGCCCGGTCTCAGCGCAGGATGCCAAGGTTTCTGTCGATATGATCGGCATAGGGGGCATGAATTGCGCTCACTGGCGGTCTACGAAAGAGCATCTTTTGGAGGGAACCGTCTGGATTTACGGTTTCTGGACTGGACTCAATTACGTTGCGGCGGCGAGTGGTCAATCACCGGCGAAAATCAATATGTCGGCGATAGTGGTCGAAGTCGAAAAAACATGCGCTCAGCAAACATCGCAAACATTAGCCAACGCCGTATGGACCACTTATCTTAGGTCTAAGAAGTAGCTATGACGCGACCCTAAATGCGAGAAACGCCCGCC
>Ga0137412_10003794_pt1 | contig 12043 bp, 8 predicted proteins | sample CZODoug2_1_16fun_FD_122160 | JGI IMG/M metagenome (GOLD analysis project Ga0137412, IMG submission 122160) | Vadose zone soil fungal communities from Angelo Coast Range Reserve, California, USA - CZODoug2_1_16fungal (Hybrid Assembly) | ecosystem: Environmental > Terrestrial > Soil > Vadose zone...
TGGTGCTGCGCGACCTCGACCTGCTGACGCAGCTGGCGCAGCAGGGCCTGGCGAGCGTGGCTCTCAGCGTCACGACGCTGGACGCGGAGCTCAAGCGCCGACTCGAGCCGCGTGCCGCCTCCCCGCAGGCGCGCCTGCGGACGCTCAGGGAGCTCAGCGCCGCCGGCGTTCCCTGCGGCGTGCTGGTAGCACCGGTGATTCCGGCACTTACGGACCATGAGCTGGAAGGGATCCTGGCGGCGGCGGCCGAAGCCGGGGTGCGCTGGGCCGGATACGTCCTGCTGCGTCTGCCGTATGAAATCAAGGACCTGTTTACAGAATGGCTGGCGCAGCACTACCCCGAGCGGGCCGAGCATGTGATGTCGCTGATTCGCGCCATGCGCGGGGGCCGCGCCAACGATCCGAATTTCGGCTCGCGCATGCGCGGCACCGGACCCTATGCGCTCCTGCTCAGGAACCGCTTCCGCATCGCCTGCCACAGGCTGAACCTCAATGCCTCGGCACGTGACCCACTGAATACCACGCTGTTTTGTCCCCCGGCTACTGCCGGCTCGCAGTTGCGGCTGAGCCTGTAGGGCGTTCCCCGCCTTTCGGGAACCGCCTCACAGGGCACGCGGTCAGACATCCACAGCGGTGGCATACTGCGTGATAGCAGCAGTTTCGCGTGAGAGCTTCGGCCTGCGCGTAGGACCTGACGGGGAGTCCACCATGAACAGCCGCTACATCGTCTCGTACAGTGCGGTCTCGTACAGCGCGCTCACGCTGGCCGCGATCGCGAGCCTGCCCGGTTGCATGCAGTCGCGCGTGGACGAGTCGCGCGAGCTGCACACCAAGATCGTGAAGAGCGAAGCCGTGGTCATTCTCCCCAAGCCCCAGGTCGAGGGCGCCGCCGCCGAGGAAGGCTTCATGGATTGCGTGGGCGGCGGACTCGCGGGCCATGGCGACAGCGCCATCGCCGTCCGCGGCCACCAGGAATTTCTCGATTCAACGTTCCCGTGGTTCGAGCCGGGCACGGCGCCCTCGCGCCCCGAGGCTGTCGAGCAGCTCCTGACACGGCCGGGACTCGCCGAGAAGGTGGCACAGTCGCACGTGCGTTACATCGTCTGGCTCGACGGCGGCACACGCAAGACCGACGGCGGCGGCAGCATCGCCTGCGGCGCCGCGCCGGGCGCGGCGGGTTGCATCGGCTTCGGCTGGTGGGAGAAGGAAACCAACTACGAGGCGACGATCTGGGATATCAAGGAGGCGAAAACCGCCGGCAGCGTCGGCACCGACGTGACCGGGACTTCCGCCATTGTGGGGGCGGTGGTCCCGCTGCCCTTCATCGCGCGCGTGCAGGGCCTGGCCTGTGATCGCATGGCCGGCCAGCTGCGCACCTTCTTCAGCGGCGCGGACGACACCGGCTTCGAGCCCGCGGCCAAGCGCAAGACGGCGTCCGCGCAGTGAGCGATGAGCGTGCGTACCGCGCCGAATTGCATCCTGCTGCTCAGCGCGCTGCTGCTGAGCGCGGGTTGTGCCTCATCGCCGTCGGCACCGTCGGCGACGCGCGGGCAGGATGGCGGCGCGGGCGCAGCACCTGCGGCAGGTCAAGCGCAGCCGGCCACGGCCCCGGTGTCCGGCGGCGCTGCGCCAGCGGGCGGCGGGCCGGGCGACGCGCAAGCGGCGGGCGCAAACGGGCCGGGGCAGACTTCCGAAGAGCGCCAGGCGGCGATCGACAAGCGGCTCAATGATTCGCTCGGCTCCTTCGATGCCGAGCTGCGTACCGAGCAGCAACGCGTCGCGCAGGAGCGCGATGCGCGCCGGGCGGCCGCCGCGGGCAGTGCCGCCGCCGAGGGACCCGTCACCGACAAGGGCGGCGAGTCCCCGGGCACTGCCGCCACCGAGGCGCCGCCGGAGGACACCGACAGGTCGGCCCCAGGCCGGCACCCGGGTAGGGCCAAGCCCCGCGATCCGTCGGGTGACCTGAAGTCGGAGAAGGCCGGCAAGAAGCCCGACGACAACGCTGGCAACGGCGCGAGCGCACGCGAGATTCCCGACGGCAGCGACGACGATGTGGTCGCGCGGCGGCTGCGGCAGGCGGCGCAGCAGGAGACCGACCCGGAGCTGAAGGAGAAGCTCTGGCAGGAATACATCGACTACAAGAAGAATGCGCAGGGCAAGTGACGGTGCGCGAGCAGATGGACAAGACGCGAGGGAGGATGGGCCGGGGGCTCGCGTTGCTGGGCTGCGCCGCGCTGCTCGCGGCCGGCGGCTGCGTGGTGCACGAATCCAAGCCGCTCGCGAGGGTCAACCCGATCCAGGCGGACCGGCAGATCCCGCAGGACGAGCTGCTCGACGTCACCGTGCACCCGCTCGACCCCGGCATTCCGCCCAACCTGGACCCCAAGGCGCTCGAGAAACAGCGCATCAACCCCGATATCCGCAAGGCCGAGTCGCGCTACATCGCGACGCTGTTGCGTGGCACGCTCGAGTCCTCGGGACAGTGGGGAGCGGTGCGGGTGGCTCCCGAGAGCGCGCAGTTCATCGACGTGATCGTGTCGGGCCGGATCCTCGAGTCGACCGGCGCGAAGCTCGCGCTCGAGATCACGGTGAAGGATTCCACCGGGCGTGTCTGGATCGGCGCGCGCCGCTACGAGAGCCCGCCGGATACCGGCTCGTACAAGACCGATGCGGCCCTGAAGGCACGCGACCCGTTCCAGAACCTGTACTCGGCCATCGCCAACGACATGGTGGCGGCGCGCGATGCGCTGCAGGCCGGTGACCGGCGCGACATCCGCCGCGTGACGCAGCTGGCGTTCGCGCGTGATCTGGCGCCCGCGGCGATGGGCGGCTACCTCGCCAGGGACCCGAAGGGACTGGTGAAAGTGACGCGCCTGCCGGCCACCGATGATCCGATCGCCACGCGCGTCGAGCGCATCCGCCAGCGTGACGCCACCGTGATCGACACCGTCAACGGCTACTACGCGAATTTCAGCGACCAGATGAACCTCTCCTATGGCCAGTGGCGGCGCGCGAGCTTCGAGGAAATCGAGAAGGAGCAGCGCGCGCTCAACCAGGCGCGCACCCGCACCTACCTCGGCGCGGCCGCGGTGCTGGCGAGCGTACTGGTGCCCAACCAGTGCAGCCCCTACGACTACAACTGCCAGCGCGTCCAGTCCGCGGCGCGTTACGGCGGCGCCATCGGCGGCACGGCGGCCATTCTGTCGGGACTGAAGAAGTACGCGGACGCGAAGGTGCACGCCCAGGCGCTCAGGGAAATGTCGGACACCTTTCAGTCCGAGGTCGCGCCTCAGGTCATCGAGGTCGAAGGCCGCACGCTCAGGCTCACCGGGACCGCCGAGGAGCAATACCGGGAATGGCGCAAGATGCTGCACGATCTGTACCTGGAGGAGAACGGCACTCCGGTGCAGGTGGCGCCCGAACCCGTCGTGCCCCCCGTACCCGTCGCGCTGGATGCGGCACACTGACGGGCCATGACCGAGGCGGTGACCGCGTATCCCGGGCGTGCAATCAAGGCCCCCTACACTCTGCACGAACGGCTGGGCACCGGCGGACAGGGCGAAGTGTGGCGCGCGCATGATGCGCAGCGCGGGCTCGACATCGCGCTGAAAATCCTGCATCCCGCGGCAGGAAGCAGCGCCACCGCCTGGGCCGTGCTGCTGCACGAGTACCAGAGCGCCAGCCGCCTGGATCATCCCGGGATCCTCAAGGTGTTTCCCCCGGAGCGCGAGGACGGCGCGCTGCTGCTGCCCATGGAGCTGGCCCCCGGAGGCGATCTGCGCCGGCTGCGCGGCGCCGGCTACCTCGCCATCGTCCCGGTGCTGCTCGAGATCGCGCAGGCGCTCGAGCACGCGCACGAGCGCGGCGTGATTCACCGCGACCTCAAGCCCGCGAACGTACTGTTCGATGCGCACGGCCACGCGAAGCTCGCGGACTTCGGCGCCTCCGGCCAGGTGCTGGATGCAGGCAGCGAGATACCGCGCACGCTGTCGCCCTTCAGCGCAAGTCCCCAGCAACTGCGCGGCGAGCCGCCCGCGCCGGCGGACGACGTGTACGGTCTGGGCGCGCTCGCCTACGAGCTGCTGTCGCGCTACCCGCCGCACTACCCGAATTTCGACGCCCAGCGCGTGCAGCGCGAGCCGGTGCCGCTGCTCGAGCCCGCCGAGCAGATGCCGCCGCAACTCGGCTCGTTGGTGAGCCGCATGCTCGCCAAGGATGCGAACGAGCGGCCGGCCTCGATGCGCGAAATCATCGATGAGCTCGATGCGGCGCTCAACGACACCCTCTCGTTCGACTTCGAGACTGCCGAGCCGCCGCGCGATGCGGAGCCGGCCAACCCGACGGGTCCGCCGGATGAGCTGCCCGCAGCACTGCCATCCGTGTCCTCACCCGGTCCGCCGCTGCGCGCGCCGGCGCCCGGCGTCAGCAACGCACAGGCGCTGTGGGAGGAGTTGCGCCAGGTCACCCCGGAGCTGCCGCGGCTCGAGCCCGAGCGCCGCCATACGCCGCGGGTACTGCTCGCGCTCGCCGGGCTGGTCGCTGCGGCACTCGCTGCCTTCTTCTGGCTGCCCCGTTACGCAAGGCTGCCCTCGGCGCCAGCCCCGGCGCCGCGCAACGGCGCCGCCGACAACCTCGCGCCCCCCGGCAGCACCGCCGCGCCTGCAGCGACGGCCGGGGCGAGCGCCCGGTTCGCGACGGACCGTGCGGGGTTCGACCGCCGGCTTGCCGTGCTCGAGACCCGCGGCGCGGGTGTCTGGGGCGGCGCTGACTTCGCCGCGGCCAAGACACGCGCCGCCGAGTCGGTTGGCGCGTACGACGCCGGGAGCCTCGCGCTCGCGCAGCAACGCCTCGCGCAAGCCTCGCGGCTGCTCGAGGCGGTCGAGCGTGCGGCGCCGGCGGCGCTCACCGCCCAGCTCGCCGCGGGTGAGCGCGCGCTCAGCGCCGGCCAACAGGAGCTGGCGGCCCAGGCCTTCGATCTGGCGGTGCGCATCGATCCGCGGGACCTGCGGGCGGCGCTCGGGCAGAGCCGCGCGCGACGCCTGTCGGGCGTTCTGCCGCTGCTCGCGGACGCCGAGAACGCGCAGGCCGCGCGCGAGTACTCGCGCGCGGCGCAGGACTACACCCAGGTGCTGACACTCGATCCGAAGAATGCGCAGGCCCGCCTGGGGCTCGCGCGCTCGAGCGCCGCCACCGGCGATGACAGTTACGCCAAGGCGGCCGGCGAGGGTTTCGCGGCCCTCGGTGCCGGCCGCCTCGAGGAAGCGCGCGCTGCCTTCACACGGGCGCGCGACCTGCGTCCCGGCGGGGTCGAGGCCCTGGAGGGCCTGCGGCGGGTCAATGCGCTCACCGGCGAGCGCGGCTTCGCGGCGATCCGTGCGCGCGCCGCGGATCTCGAGGCGCAGGAGCGTTGGGACCAGGCCTTGAAGCTCTATAGCTCAGCGCTGCGTGAGGATCGCTCGCTCGTCTTTGCCCAGGAAGGCAGGGCCCGGGTCGCGGCGCGCATGCAGCTCGAGGATGCCCTGCAGGCGCTGATCGATCGTCCCGATCGGCTGGCGTCGCCGCAGGTTCGCAATGAGGCGCTCGCGCTGCTGCAGTCGGCGCAGGAGCAGCCATCACCGGGTCCGGATCTGCGCGCGCAGATTGCGCGTCTGTCCGCGCTGCTGCCGGAATTCGACCAGCCCGTACCTCTGTCCCTGACATCGGACAGCCTCACGCAGGTGGCGATACCCAGCGTCGGCGCGTTCGGCAGCTTCGCCAGGCGCGACATCGAGCTCAAGCCCGGCCACTACACCGTGATCGGCACGCGCGACGGTTACCGCGACGTGCGCCGCGACATCACCGTCAGGCCTGGGCAGCAGACCCAGACGGTGAACGTCAGCTGCTCCGAGCGCATCTGAGCTGCCCATGAACGACGGCGTGTCGATGCAGCCGGGGGCGTGGGGGCAGGTGCGCGTGCGCGAGCCGGCCGGCGAGCGCGTGCTCGGGGAAACGCTGTCGATTGGCGGCGCCGGATCCGACGTCGTGGTGCCGGGTGTGGATGCCGGAGCGGCGTTGTCGGTCAGACGCCAGCGGGGGTTGTGGCTGGTGCAGCCCGCACCGGCGGTGGTGGTGCGCTTCAACGGCCGGCCGCTCTCCGGCGAGCGCGATCTGCGCCGCGACGATGTGCTCAGCGTCGGCGACGCGCAGGTCAGGGTCGGTGACGCGTCGCGCACGCTGTTGCGCCTGTCGGTGGAGCATCTCGCCGGCAACGTCACCATCGCGCCCGCGGCCGCGCTCGCTGCAGTGTCACCCGAGGACGGGGGCGATCAGGATCTCGAGATCCAGGTGCCCGCCGGCCTGGCGGTGCCGCGCCCGGGTGCGCGTGCCGCGGCTTCGCCCGGGAGCGCGCGGCGCACGGGGTGGCTCGCCGCGGCGGCGGTGGCCGCCGCGGCGCTCGCACTGCTGGCCGCGCGGGTCGGGTCGGTGACACTGGACGTACGCCCGCAGGACGCGCGGGTCCGCGCGCCCGGGGCGCTGTCGCTGCACCTGGGTGGACGGCTGCTGATTCTCCCGGGCCGGCGGATCGTGCGCGCGGAGCGCGACGGCTTCCTGCCGGCCGAGGCTGCAGTCCTGGTGCAGCCCGGCGCCGCGAGCGCGGTGCATCTGGTGCTGGTCAAACTCCCCGGGCAACTGCAGATCGACACCGCAGGCGTGGTGGCGGCGGTGAGCATCGACGGCGTCGCCGCGGGCCTCGCGCCCGGAGTCCTCACCGTACCGGCGGGCGAGCGCACCATCAGCCTGCGCGCGCCGCGTTACGTCGACTACGCGACGACGCTCACCGTCCAGGGAGCGGGCGCGCGCCAGGAGCTGCACGTGCGCCTGCAGAGCGCGTGGGGCACTCTGACGGTGACCGCCGTTCCGCAGGGCGCGCACGTCAGCGTGGATGGCGTGGACGGTGGCCCGGCGCCGGCGACCATTGCCGCCGCTTCCGGCGTGCGCCGCATCCGCATCGCGGCGCAGGGCTGGAAGAGCTGGGAGAGCAGCGTCGTCCTCAGGGGCGGACAGGCGCTCGCCGTCGGACCGGTGACCCTCGGCCAGCCGGATGCGCACCTCAGTGTGCGCTCGGCGCCTGCGGGGGCGGACGTCACGATCGCCGGCACCTATCGCGGCCGCGCGCCACTCGCGGTCGAGCTGCCGTCCGGTATCGCCTATCCGGTGCTCGTGAGCCTTCCCGGCTACGCGACCTGGACGCAGGAGGTGTTCGCCACGTCGGGTCGCAGCCTGAGTGCGGACGCGCGGCTCACCCCGGTATTCGCGCGCGTGAAGGTGGCCGGCGAGCCCGCCGGCGCCGAGCTGCTCGTCGACGGCGCACCGCGCGGACAGACCCCGCAGTCGCTGAGCCTGCCGGCCGTCGAGCACCGCATCGAGGTGCGCAAGGCCGGATTCGTTTCCTTCGAAGGCATCATCACACCCGCGCCCGAGCTCGAGCGCACGGTGTTGTATCACCTCACGCCCTCGGATCGCGGGCAGGCGCTGCTGGAGAGCGCGCCGCTCACAAGAAGTCAGATCGGTTACCTGCTGCGCCTCGTGCCGCCCGGCACGTTCCAGATGGGCAGCGAACGGCGCGAGCAGGGCCGGCGGCCGAACGAGGGCCTGCGCAGCGTCACGCTGCAGCGGCCGTTCTACATCGGGGTGCAGCCGGTCACCAACGGCGAGTTCCGCAGATTCCGCGCCACCCATGCCTCGGGCTACATCGAGCGCCAGTCCATCGATCTGGACAGCCAGCCGGTCACCCAGGTGGGCTGGGATGACGCCGCGCAGTTCTGCAACTGGCTGTCGCAGCAGGACGGATTGCCGCCGGCGTACGCGCGCAGCGGCAACGGCTTCGTGCTGACGCGGCCGGTCACCCGCGGCTACCGGCTGCCGAGCGAGGCAGAGTGGGAGTATGCCGCGCGCTACGGCGCCGCCGGCGTGTCGCATCGCTTCGCCTGGGGCGATTCGCCGCCGGTGCCGCCGCAGGTCGGCAACCTCGCTGGCAGCGAGACCGGCAGCTCGCTGCCGGCGACGCTTCCCGGGTATCGCGACGATTACCCGGTGCTCGCACCGGTCGGTAAGTTCCGCCCGACGGCCCTCGGGCTGCACGAGGTGTCGGGCAACGTGTCGCAGTGGGTGAACGACTACTACGAGTCCTTCGTGGACGCGGCTCCCGTGACCGACCCGTTGGGCCCCGAGCAGGGTACGCTGCACGTCGTGCGCGGGGCGAACTGGAAAACCGCCAGCGTCTCGGAGCTGCGGCTCGCGTGGCGCGACACCGCCGATGGTCCGGCCCCCACGCTCGGGTTCCGGGTCGCACGCTATGCGGAGGATGCGCCATGAAGAACTGGATCCTGGCTCTGCTCATCGCCCTGTGCGCCGCGCTGGCGGGGGCGACCCTGCGCGCCGCTGCGCAATCGGTCATGGCCGGGCCGCGCACGCCGCCAGGCCTCGCAACGGTGGCGCCGGCCGCTCAGGCGACAGCCGCTCAGGCTCCGGCCGCTCCGGCACCGGTCACTACCGCGCCCGCGACTCCTGCGGGCGCGACCCAGGATGCGACGGTGGCGCCCGACAAGCGCCAGTCGGCCGACAACAACGTGAGCTTCCCGGTCGACATCTGAATCGCGCCATCCGATGAAGCCCTTTGCCATCGAGCCCGATGATCGTGCGTTCGCTGTCGCGCGCGCTGGGGTGGTGCTCGCGAGCTCCCCGTCCGCGGTGTCCGACGGCTCCGCGGTGGAGGCAGCCGGCGCCGACGCCTGGCGCGCGGTGCGTCAACTGCCGACGACCACTTCCACGCGTCACCTGGGCAGTGTGCTGCGCGAGGCGCAACCCTCGGCGCGCGCGCTGTCGCTGGTCCTGGCGGAGCTGGCGCGGCGCCTCGCCGCGCACCCGCTCGAGGCCGGGGAGCGCATCTGGATCGCCGCTCCCGCGGGCGCCGAGCGTTTCGGCCTGGGGGCGCTGTTGGGCGTCGCCCGCCGGCTGGCCCTGCCGGTCGAGGGCTTCGTGGACGCGGCGGTGGTGTCGGCCGCGGCGCTGGGCGGCACGGGAGCCGCGATCGTGGTCGAGCTCGGCCTGCACCACGTGGCCGCAACCCTCATCGAGCGCGACGGCGGTCCGACCTGCCGCCGGCGCTCGCTGGTGAGCCCGCGCGGCGGACTGTGGCAGCTTTACCAGGGGTGGCTCGATCTCATCAACACGGCCATGGTCAGGCAGACGCGCTTCGACGCGTTGCACGACGCCGCCACCGAGCAGCAGCTGTTCGACGCGCTTCCCCGTCTGGCGCGCGATGCGATGGCAGAAGGGGTCGCCACCGCCGCGCTCACCACCGCCGGCGAGCGCGTCGAAGTGCCGATCACCCGCGACCAGCTGGCGCACGCGGCGCAGCCGGTGTGGCGCGAGATCGCGCGCCTGCTGCACGAGCTGCGGCCGGCGGGCAGTGCGCTCACACTGCTCGTGCCGCGCGCGGTGGCGGGGTTCCCCGGCGTGCGCGAGGCGCTGGCGCAATTTGCCGGCTGCGAGCTCGTGAGCCTGCCGGACGGCTTCGCGGCAGCCGCGACGTCGCTCCTCGATCTGACGCCGCGCAGCGCCACCGAGCCGGTGCGGTTGCTGCGCCGCTTGCCCTCAGGTGCCGAGCCGGCGCTGGCGGCGCTGGCCCTGCGCGAGAGTGCGCAGGCGGACGCGCCGTGGCTCGCGCCGTCGCACGTGCTGTTCGCGGGCCGCACGTTCGCGCTCGGCGCCGAGCCACTGGTGGTAGGGCGCGCTCCGGGGGCGGCGCATGCGATCACCCTGGCGCAGGGGCTGGCGGGCGTGTCGCGCCGCCACTGCACGTTCCTGCGTGACGGGGCGGAGCTGCTGCTGCTCGATCACAGCCGCTTCGGCAGCTTCGTGAATGGCGAGCGGGTCGCGGAGCGCGCGCGCGTGCGCGCCGGGGACGAGGTGCGCATCGGCGACCCGGGCGTCACGCTGGCGCTGATCGCCGTCGCAGACGCGGCACCCGGGTCGCGCGCTTAGCTTCAGGCGACTGCGGCCGTGGCGCGACGCCGTAGCATCGAAGTCTTCACGCTCTCGTTCCTCGACTGCATCTGCTGCGGTTTTGGCGCGGTGATCCTGTTCTACACCATCGTGAGTGCGCAAAGCGGCGTAGTGCGCCTCAGGCAGACCGATGTCCTGAGCTCCGAGGTCAGCCGGCTGAAGGAGCAGGTGCTGACGGGCGAGCGCGGTCTGGTGGTGCTGCGCGACACGCTGGAAAAGACGCGCAACCAGAGCGCCAGCGCCACGCGCGAGACCAACCGCATCGTGACCGATCTGGAGAGCCGCAAGGAGCAGCTCTCCAGTTACGATGCGCAGACGGTGGCACGCCGCGAGCACATCGAGAAGCTCAAGGCGGACATCCGCTCGCTCGAGGAGAGCAACAAGCGGCTCGAAGCCGGGAGCCTCGAACGCGCGCCCCTGGGCCAGGAGGTGAGCGGGCGCGCGGTAGCCGAACGGCGCTACATCACCGGGCTCACCCTGCACGGCAAGCGCATCCTCATCCTGCTGGACGTCTCCGCCAGCATGCTGCACCAGGATCTGGTCAGCATCCTCAGGCTGCGCAACCAGGACGACGCGCACAAGCGCGCCGCCGCCAAATGGCGCCGCGCGGTCGCGATCACGGACTGGCTCATGACGCAGATACCCGCCGGCAGCAGCTACCAGATCCTGACTTTCAACACTCAGGCGCAGCCGCTCGTGCCGGGCGGCTGGCTCGCGGGCTCGGACGTGGCAGCGCGCGCCCGCGCCATGCAGGCGCTCGAGACCCTGGTGCCGGCCAATGGCACGAGCCTCTACAACGCCTTTGCCGCGGCGCGCAGCCTCACACCGCTCCCCGACCAGATCGTGCTGATCACCGACGGCCTGCCCACCCAGGGTAAGACCCAGGGCGTGCGCCGCTACGTGAACTCCGGCGAGCGCATGCGCCTCTTCGACGAGGCGGTGGCGCAGCTTCCCGAGCACGTACCGATCGACTGCGTGCTGTTGCCCATGGAGGGCGACCTGCAGGCCGCGCACCGCTTCTGGCACCTCTCGCGCGTCACCGACGGCACGCTGCTCATGCCGGCCAGGGACTGGCCCTGATGCGCCGGCGCCGCGAAGTGGAGGTGTTCAGCCTGTCGTTCCTCGACTGCATCTGCTGCGGCTTCGGGGCGATCATCCTGCTGCTGGTGCTGAGCGAGATCGGCCAGCCCGCGGCGCTGGAGCAGAGCCGCCAGCACCTGGGGGGCGAAGTGCGGCTGCTCGAGGAGCAGCTTCATGTCATTCGCGGGCAGACCGACGAGCTCAACCGCGAGCTTGCGGGCAGCCGCGAGACTCTGGAGCGCGCGCGCGGCCGGCTGACGAACCTGGCGGGGGACCTCAGTCGCATCCAGGGCCGCTATGCCGGCAGCCGCGAGGACGCCTCGGTCACCAACATCATCGAGCGCCAGCTGGTCAGCGCCCAGCAGACGCTCAGCGAAGAGATGCAGCGGCTCGTCACGCGGCGCGCACAGAGCCCGAGGAGCGCTGCCATCGGCGGCATTCCGATCGACAGCAATTACGTCATTTTCATCATCGACACCTCCTCCAGCATGACCAGCAATCACTGGGACGTGAATCTCGCGATCGTGGACGAGATCCTGAGCCTGTATCCGCACGTGCAGGGGCTGCAGGTCCTGAACGACCAGGGAACCTACATGTACGAGGGAACGCGCGGCCGCTGGCTCGCCGACACCCCGGAGCAGCGCCAGGAAATCCGCGCGCGCGCCAGGAAATGGCGCGCGTTCAGCCAGTCCAATCCGGTTCCCGCAATGGAGGAGGCGGTGCGCAGGTACTGGGCGCCCGACAGGCGCGTCAGCATTTTCGTGCTGGGCGACGAGTTCACCGGCGACTCCATTCAGGAGGCGCTCGACTCGATCGGCGCTCTCAACAAGCCCGGGCCGGACGGCCGGCGGCCGATGCGCATCCACGCCATTGGATTCCCCGAAGGAGCGGACATGTCGCCGTTTACAAATATCCG
>Ga0137412_10003796_pt1 | contig 12041 bp, 13 predicted proteins | sample CZODoug2_1_16fun_FD_122160 | JGI IMG/M metagenome (GOLD analysis project Ga0137412, IMG submission 122160) | Vadose zone soil fungal communities from Angelo Coast Range Reserve, California, USA - CZODoug2_1_16fungal (Hybrid Assembly) | ecosystem: Environmental > Terrestrial > Soil > Vadose zone...
TTGCCACCACGGGTGGCCGGAACCGAGCCCGACAGGGTGATTCGGGGCGCGCAAGCGAGAAAGCGGATTTGACAAGTTCTGGAATTGCACAATATCAAGGGAAGGTTCGGAAGTGAGTCACCCGCTTGGCAAGGTTTATAGTCTTCAAGAGGCTGCCACGCTGTTGAGGCAACCGCCGCGCAGGGTCGCCAAGGTCGCCAAGCGGCACGGCCTCTGTACGGTCTTCGGCCGTGATCTGTTTTTTGCCGAAAGTGATATTCAAGCAATCTGGGATACGCAACGATGGCACTCAAAATCTTCCTGCGAAACGGCATGTACTACGCGCGCGGCACCGTCAGAGGGCAAAGTGTTTATGAGACTACGGGAACAAGTGACAAAAAAGCAGCGGAAGCGATCCGCACCAAGCGCGAAGCCGCTCTCTTAGAAGAGAGCATCCATGGTCGCGCCGCGACGGTTACGTTCGCCGAGGCCGCAAGCTCCTATCTCGACAGCGGCGGCTCGCCGCGCTTCCTCGGCAAGTACAACGAAAGGACCGGGAAGTGGGACGGCCTGATCGGCTACTTCGGGACCAGGAAGCTCAACACGATCACGCAATCCGAATTGGATATCGCGGCCAACAAACTCTATCCAGATACGCAATACAACACGCGCAATCGGCAATGCCATGCGCCGTTCATCTCGGTGTGGAACCACGCGCATCGTAACAAGTGGTGTGAGAAGCGGGATTGGGTTCGCCCGCGCAAGCCGAAGGGTACGACGGTTAAGTTTCTTGCCAAACCAATCCGCGCTGGCACAAAGCCAGTAGCCTATGAGCATGCGGCCAAGTTCGTGCTCGCGATGTCACCGGCTCCCGCGATGCTGCTGACGACCATGTTCTACACCGGGATGCGACCGATCGAATTGTTCACCCTTGAAGATCATGAGGTGAACGTCGCGAACCGGTGGATCGCGCTGAGCGGAAGCAAGATAGGTGAACCTCGCGGCGTTCCCATGCACGAGGTGCTGGTGCCGATGTTCACCGCCTTGTGCGAGCGGGGCGGCTTTCTGTTCCGGACACCGCGCGGCAAGCCGTATGAGATGAAAGAGGACGAAGGCGGCCAGATGAAAACCGCGATCAACGGCGCGCGCAAGCGCTCGGGGATCACGGACATCGCGCCCTATACCGGGCGCCATTCGTGCTCGACGCAATTAGTGATCAACGGCGTGCACCAGTACATCAAGGATCAAATCATGGGGCATGCGGTCACCGATAGCAGCCGCCACTATACCACGGTGCCGCAGGCACCGCTGCTTGAGGCGATCAATACATTGCCGGTGATCGAGGCTTGGGCCAACACGCCTTGGATGCGGGACCCGCTAGCCTGGGCGCACAAGCTCGCCGAAGGCACCGGCAAGCGGAACGATCTTATAGCGACATCTGCGGCCTGATCTGCTCAAGGCTCGTCAATCGAAAATCGGTCTCGTACATGATGCCGATGATCTGGCCGTTCTTGGCCGGGTTCTTGCGAAGCGTGTAGCGGGTCTTTCCGACCGGCCGAATTACATAGGCCATTTCAAGACCGGGGTGATAGCCAACGATCACGTCGCAGTCGTCGGCGGTGATTACCGGGAATTGCTTGCCGCCAGCGCGGTCGATAACGCGCGTTCCGCTTAGGCTGATTGAGTTGTCATCCACGTCGCGCATTGTCTTGACCTGCACGCGCGACATGCAGCCGTTCCAATGCGCGATCAGATCAAAACTATGGTCATGCCCGAAGGTTGGCGTCCAGACGCTGGCCCCGAGCCGCGCCAGCCGCACCATCACTTCCATCTCAGACAAGGCACCGCGCTCGGTTGTCTTTTGGGTGGTGGTGCCCGGCAGCAGGATTGAACTGCTGACCTCGTCATTACCAATGACGCGCTCTACCACTGAGCTAGCCGGGCTAATCGAGGGCGCTAAATCCGGGGCTGATTCTGCAGAACGTCCGTAGAACGGACTGCACGGATTTTGCACGGATTTGTACGTTTTTTCATGTTCTGTTCTGCGTATTTGTGCAGATTTGCGTCGGGACAGTTTTGCAGTAAGTATCTGATTTGCAGGAGTTTCTTGAACTTCCATAGTATCCGCCCAAACCCTTACCAATGGAGTGCTCTACCACTGAGCTACGGCAGCGTGCCCCGGATTTAAGAGAATCGGCCAAAAGGCCCCAACAAGGCGGGCCGATCCTTGCCACAAGGCCTGATCCCGCGCAAGCGTGCGGCCGGGCCGCTGCCAGAAACCGCCATAATCAGATATAATCACCCTGGATCAGCCTTGGGCGGCCGCGGCCTGCTTCAGCCGGGCGAGTTGCGGGCCGATCCGGTTCCCCATTTCCTCGCCCAGCGCGGCCAGCGCCTTGATGGGGCGGATCATGACCTCGAATTCGGTCATTTCGCCGGCCTCATTGAATGTGATGAGATCGACGCCCTTGAGCTGCCATTTGCCGATATTGGCGGAAAATTCGAGGGCGGCATCGTGAACGCCCCCGACAAAGCTGCGGTGATAGCGGAAATTCTCGAAAATCTGCACCACCGTGGTCAGTACCAGCAGGGTCGCCGGCAGCCCCGGTATCGGCGATTGCACGAACGGCGAGCGGAACACAATATGTTCCGACAGCAGGGAGGCCAGCAGGTCGCGATCGCCTGAGGCGACAAAGCGATGCCAGCCCTCCAGCGTCCGTTGCGGCAAAGGTGCCAGCGCATGGATTTCGCCCATCGGCTTTTTCTCCCCGGTCATTTGGACAGGTTCACGATGAAGGATGAGAAGGATAAAGACGAGGGGCAAACCGGAACGCCATCGAAAAAACCCGGGAATACTCCGCACCAGGATCGGTTGAAACTGGCGTTGCGCGAAAATCTCAAGCGACGCAAATCGCAGGCCAGGGGTAGAGGCGATGTCACGATGGCGCCTTCCAATGGTGATGAGGTCTCACCACATGACGGCAGCGGAAAGAAGCCGGGTGAATAGCTCGCCTGTGGCAAGTCGGTTATTTGTTTGAACAGTGTGAGAAAAAATGGGTGCGGATCCCGCGACTGGAAGCAAGACGGATGGCAGCGCCGCTGTAGCGTTTCCCCGCCATGAGCAGACATTCCCGACGCTGACGCCGCAAGAGATTGCGCGCATGCGCCGGTTCGGCGAACTGCGCAGTTACAAGAACGGCGAAACCCTGTTCGAGACCGGCAAGCCCGGGCCCGGCATGTTCATCATCCTGTCCGGCCATGTGGCGATCACCCAGCGCGATGGCCTCGGTCACGTCACGCCGGTGATCGATCAGGGCCCGGGGCAGTTTCTCGCCGAGATCGGCCAGCTCTCCGGCCGCGTCGCTTTGGTCGACGGCCATGCCGAGGGTGACGTCGAGACGCTCTTGATTCCGCCGGAGCGATTGCGTGCGCTGCTGGTCGCCGAAGCCGATCTCGGCGAGCGCATCATGCGCGCGCTGATCCTGCGCCGGGTCAGCCTGATCCAGGGCGGGGTCGGCGGCCCGGTGCTGATCGGGCCCTCGAATTCGAGCGGCGTCATCCGCCTGCAGGGATTTCTCACCCGCAACGGCATTCCGCATCATCTGCTCGACCCGGAAAGGGATCATGATGCCGCCGAGCTGATCGCGCGCTATTCGCCGTCGCCGACCGATTGGCCTCTGGTGGTGATCGCCGATGGCACCGTGTATCGCAATCCCGGCGAATCGGAGCTCGCCCGCGCGCTCGGCATGATCGGCGGTCCGGCCGGGCATAAAATTTACGATACCGCGATCGTCGGCTGCGGCCCGGCGGGTCTTGCGACCGCGGTCTATGCGGCGTCGGAAGGTCTTTCGGTGGTGGTGCTGGATGCCCGCGCCTTCGGCGGACAGGCCGGCGCCAGCGCGCGCATCGAAAATTATCTCGGTTTTCCCACGGGAATTTCCGGGCAGGCGCTGGCCGGCCGCGCCTTCACCCAGGCGCAGAAGTTCGGCGCCGACATCATGATTCCGATCGGGGCGAGGTCGCTCGACTGCAGCCGCGCCGATGGCGCCTTTGCGCTGGCGCTCGACGGCGGCGAGAGCTTGCGCGCGCGCTCCATCGTGGTGGCAAGCGGCGCGCGCTACCGGCGGCCCGAGATCGAGCACCTCGACAAATTCGAAGGCCGCGGCGTCTGGTACTGGGCCTCGCCGATCGAGGCGCGGCTGTGCGCCGAGCAGGAGGTCGTGCTGGTCGGCGGCGGCAACTCCGCGGGCCAGGCCGCGGTGTTTCTGTCGGGCCACGCCCGCAAGGTCTACATGATCATCCGCGGCGGCGGCCTCGGCGCCAGCATGTCGCGCTATCTGATCGAACGCATCGAGGCCACGCCGAACATCGAATTGATGTTCAACACCGAGGTGGTCGCGCTGGACGGCGCGGAAGACGGATCGCTGGAGCGGGTGCGCTGGCGCAGCCGTTTGGGCGGAGATGAAATCACCGCCGACATCCGCAATCTGTTCCTGTTCGTCGGGGCCGATCCCGCCACCGACTGGCTCGGCGGCTGCGGCGTCACGGTCGACCGCGGAGGTTTCGTGGTGACCGGCGCGCAGTCCGAACAGAATCAGGGGCGCTTGGTGGCGCCGCTGGAAACCTCGGTGCCCGGCGTGTTCGCGGTCGGCGACGTGCGCTCGGGATCGGTCAAGCGGGTCGGCGGCGCGATCGGCGAGGGCGCGCAGGTGGTGGCGGCGCTGCACGGATTCCTTGGCGATGCCGCGAAACCGGCGCTTTAAGGCATGATCCTGAAAAGTGGAAACCGGTTTTCGGAACAGATTATGCCTGACTATAAAGACAAGCTAGAGTCTGAGTTCAGCGAAGCTGGATCAGGCTCTAGGATAAGGAATGGAAAGTGGCAAAAGGCTGCACCCACATCGCCGGCATCCGCGGCGTCACGCCTAGCGCGCTCGGCTGCGAGGAATGCCTGAAGATCGGCAGCGAGTGGCTGCATCTGCGGATCTGCCGCACCTGCGGTCACGTCGGCTGCTGCGACGACTCTCCGCACAAACACGCGACCCGGCATTTTCACGCCACGCAGCATCCGGTCATCGAGGGCTACGATCCGCCGGAGGGATGGGGCTGGTGCTACATCGATGAAGTCCTGTTCGATCTGTCGGACCGGATCACGCCGCATAACGGTCCGATCCCGCGCTATTACTGAGCAAGCCTCTCAATAAAAAGGAAGAATCGGATGCAGGCGCCGCAAAGCAAGTTCGCCGAGGTCAACGGCGTCAAATTGCATTATCTGATCGCCGGCAAGGGCGACCCGCTGGTGCTGCTGCATGGCTATGCCGAAACCAGCCACATGTGGCTGCGAATGATCGCGAAACTGGCCGACAAGCATACCGTGATCGCGCCGGACTTGCGCGGCTTCGGCGAAAGCGCAGCGCCCGCGGATGGTTACACCAAGGCGGCGATGGCGCGGGACATCCACGCGCTGGTGAAAAATCTCAAATACGGCCGCATCCGGCTGGTCGGCCACGATATCGGGCTGATGGTGGCCTACGCCTATGCGGCGCAATACCCCGGCGAGGTCGATCGGCTGGTGCTGATGGAAGCGTTCCTGCCCGGTGTCGGCGACTGGAACAGCGTCTTCCTGCTGCGCGATCTCTGGCATTTCCATTTCTACGGCAAGACGCCGCTGGCGCTGGTCTCGGGGCGCGAACGGATTTACCTTGAGCATTTCTGGAACGATTTTGCCGCCGATCCAAAAAAATCGGTGCCGGAAAAAGATCGCGAATTCTACGCCAAGGCCTATGCCCAGCCCGGCCACATGGCGGCCGGGATGGAAGTTTTCCGCGCCTTCCCAAAAGACGCCGAGGATTTCGCAGGATTTGCAAAAACCAGGCTGACGATGCCGGTGCTGGTGCTTTCAGGAGAAAAAGCCGGCGGTCCGTTCCTGATCGAACAGGGCAAGATGGTGGCGAGCAATGTCGAGGGCGTGCTCGTCAAGGGATCGGGACACTGGCTGATGGAAGAAGCGCCGGACCAGGTGATCCCGAAGCTGGTCGAATTTCTCAATCATTAGAATGCCGTCAGCATCGTTGGCGCTGTTTGTGACGGCCATGCAAATAACTTGGGCATGGCCTCCGCTTCTTTTGATCGACGCCGCATGCCTGAATTACCGCCGGCACCACCGGAGGATGTGGCAATTTCCTTTCCCCGGTCGTACCATTTCTCGCGGTTTGTAAAAGGGGGACGCGTCATGATCCTGGGTATGAGTTTAGCTACGTTTACGACGGTGCATGTGATCATCAGTCTGATCGCGATCGTTTCGGGCATTCTGGTCTTGTTCGGGATTCTCGGTTCCAGCCGGATGCCGGGCCTGACCGCGATCTTCCTGCTGTTCACGATCTTGACCAGCGCCACCGGCTTTCTGATTCCGCCTCTGATGTCTGAGAAGTTGTTGCCCTCGCACATGATCGGCATTCTCTCACTGGTCTTGCTGGCGATCGCCTGTATCGCGCTTTACGGCATGCAGCTTGCCGGCGCCTGGCGCTGGATCTATGCCGTCACCGCGATGATCTCGCTCTATCTCAACATATTCGTGCTCATCATACAGGGATTCCTGAAGGTGCCGGCCCTGACGGCGCTGGCGCCGGGTAATCCTCCGTCTGGACCGGTGTTCGCCGTGGTGCAAGGCATCGTGCTGTTGTTTTTCGTCCTCGTGATCATCGGTGCCATCAGGCGATTTCGGCCGATCCCGACATATGCCTGAGCGGTCACGATTGTCATTCCGGGGCGACGCGAAGCGTCGAACCCGGAATCTCGAGATTTCGGGTTCAGCCCTGCGGGCTGCCCCGGAATGACCGATTCACACAGGAGGCTTGGCCATGCCAACCATCAAGACCAAAGACGGCACCGAAATCTACTACAAGGACTGGGGCAGTGGTCAGCCGGTGGTGTTCTCGCACGGCTGGCCGCTGTCGGCCGATGACTGGGACACGCAGATGCTGTTCTTCCTGAATCACGGCTATCGGGTCATCGCCCATGACCGCCGCGGCCACGGTCGGTCCAGCCAGACCGGCGACGGCCATGACATGGATCACTATGCGGACGACCTTGCGGCCTTGACGGCGCATCTCGACCTGAAGGCCGCCGTTCACGTCGGCCATTCCACCGGCGGCGGCGAGGTGGCGCACTATCTGGGACGGCACGGCGAGAGCCGGGTAGCGAAGGCGGCCCTCATCAGTGCGGTGCCACCCTTGATGGTAAAGACGCCGGCCAATCCCGGCGGCCTCCCCAAGGAGGTCTTTGAGGGACTTCAGGCGCAGCTCGCCGCCAATCGCTCGCAATTCTATCGCGACCTTCCGGCGGGTCCCTTCTATGGCTACAACCGGCCGGGCGCCAAAGCCTCGGAGGCCATCATCCACAATTGGTGGCGCCAAGGCATGATGGGCGGCGCCAAGGCGCATTACGACGGCATCGTCGCCTTCTCACAGACCGATTTCACCGAAGACCTCAAGAAGATCACCGTGCCCGTCCTGGTGATGCATGGCGACGACGACCAGATCGTTCCCTATGCCGACTCCGCGCCATTGTCGGCCAAGCTTCTGAAGAACGGAACGCTGAAGACCTACAAGGGTTTTCCGCACGGCATGCCCACCACGGAAGCCGCCACCATCAACGCCGATCTGCTCGCCTTCATCAAGAGCTAGCTCGTCATTGCGAGTTGGGTACCGGCCTTGGGCCGACCCTGGTGGATGAAACGTTCCTGCGGTTGGCTATTATAGGCGGTCCGCCGGCAAAGAGGTCGATATCTCCCTGGTGCGCAAGAGCCCGGTTGCGAGTTGGACCCGGGGTGCCTCGATGACCCTCACTGGCGCCAAGGGCAGCAATGCCCCTGAGCACGCTTCCTAGGTTTCTTTTATTCAGGCTCCCCACGCTGGCGGCGCAGCTTGAGGAGGAACAGACGATGGAGATTATGTACGAACGGGTTGCCGGTCTTGACATTCACAAGGCGACGATTGTTGCCTGTGTGCGGCTTGGGGCTGGCCGCAACGTGACGCGGGAATGCCGGACCTTTGACACGACGACGGACGGCTTGCGGGCTTTGTTGGCGTGGCTGGAGGAATGTCGCTGCAGCCACGTGGCGATGGAGGCCACCGGGGTCTATTGGATGCCGGTGTGGAAGATTCTGGGCGAGGGAGACTTCGCCCTGATCGTCGCCAATGCGGCGCACATCAAGAACGTTCCGGGTCGCAAGACCGACTTGAACGATGCGATGTGGATTGCCGACCTTTTGGCCTGCGGCTTGATCAAGCCGAGCTTCGTTCCGGAAGAGGACGTGCAGGAACTGCGTTCGCTGCTGCGCACCCGCAAGCAACTGGGACGCGAGCAGACGCGGCATGTCCAGCGGATCCAGAAGACGCTCGCAGAGGCCAACGTCAAACTGGACTCGGTGCTGTCCGACATCATGGGCGCCAGCGGGCGGCGGATAATCGAGGCGATGATAGCGGGCGTACGCGATCCGCGCCGGTTGGCGGCGTTGGCCAACACCCGGATCAAGGCGACGCCGAAGCAGTTGTACGATGCGCTGCATGGACGGCTGACGGATCATCACCGGTTCCTGCTGACGCTTCATCTGCGGCAATGGGATAATCTGGATGCAACGATCCGGGAGATCGATCAGGAAGTCGAGGCGCGGATCGCGCGCATGGACGAGGAGGTCAAGGCCGACGAGGCCCCGTTTCGCGACTTGATCGGGCTTCTGTGCACCATACCGGGGGTGAGCACGTTGTCGGCGACGACGATCTTGTCGGAGATCGGTCGCGACATGAGCCGGTTCCCGACCGCCGGGCACCTCGTCGCTTGGGCTGGCCTCTGCCCCGGCCAGAACGAGAGCGCCGGGAAAAGGAAACCGGTGCGCCTGCGCAAGGGGGCGCCATGGCTGAAGACAATGCTGGTCCAATGCGCCTGGGCGGCCAAGCGGAAGAAGGACAGCTATTACAAAGCCCAATTCTTCCGACTGCAAAGCAGGCGTGGACCGCAGAAAGCCATCTGTGCCGTCGCCGCCTCGATCCTCACGGCGATCTACCACATCCTTAAGAACGGCACCGAACACCACGACCTCGGGGCCGACCACTTCAATCGCCGTTCGACCGAAGGCCAAACCAAGCGCCTGGTTGCCCAGCTCACAAGACTTGGCTTCGAGGTTCAACTTCAACGCACCGCCGAGGCCGCATGATGCCATAGCTTCCCCAGTTTCTTCCTAGGAGCGATAGCGACGAAGCAATCCAGAGTCTCGCGCGCATCTCTGGATTGCCTCGCTTCGCTCGCAATGACGGGGATAGAGTGTCAGTTCCGGTCTTCCGGCAGTACCGGCAGCGGCGAGACCTCGATGCCCTCGTCGATCAGGGAGCGTGCTTCCTCCGGCGAGGCCTCGCCGTAGATCGGGCGGTGCTCGATGTCGCCGTAATGCATCTTCCGCGCTTCGTTGGGGAAACGCTCGCCGACATTGTCGGCATTCTGGACGATGTGATCGCGCAATTCCTTCAGCTTGGCGCGCAGCTCGCGCTCCTGCGCCATCAGCAGCGGTGTCGACCCCGGCGTGGCTACTTCCGTGCTTGCGACTTCTGCGGATGCCGCCGGCTCGGGCGGCGCAATTTCGCGGCCCCTCTTGCTGACGATCTGCGGGGCCATGATGGCGCGCTCGACCTTGACCGAGCCGCAGGATGGGCAGCTCACCAGCTTGCGCTTCTCCTGGCTCTCATAGGCCGTGGAGCTTTGAAACCAGCTTTCGAAGGCGTGGCCCCGCTCGCAGCGCAGGCTGTAGCGGATCATGCCGAACCCCGGACGAGGTGCAGATGTTCCGGGCCGGCCTTGGGGTCGGCGATGCCGAAGCGGCGGCCATGCTGCAACGACGGCACGGCTTTGCGCGCGGTCTCGACCCTGGCGGGGTCGATCTTGGCCAGGAACACGCCGGGTTCGACACCGCCTTCGGCAAGGATTTCACCCCAGGGCGCGATGATCAGCGAATGCCCATACGTCTCGCGCTTGTTTTCGTGCAGGCCGCACTGGGCGGCGGCGAACACGAAGCAACCGGTCTCGACGGCCCGGGCGCGCAGCAGCGTGTGCCAATGCGCCTCGCCGGTCTTCTTGGTGAAGGCCGACGGCACCGTGAGGAACGACGCGCCGCTTTCGGCGAGCGCACGATAGAGCGCCGGAAACCGCACGTCATAGCAGATGGTGAGCCCGATCCGGCCCCAGGGCAGGTCCGAGATCACGGCGGTCTCGCCCGGCTGGTAATTGGCGGATTCGCGATAACTTTCGCCGCCGGGCAAATCGATATCGAACATATGGATCTTGTCGTAGCAGGCGAGCACATTGCCGTCGGGCCCGATCAGGAACGAGCGATTGACCGCGCGCTCCGGCGAGAAGCGCAGCGCCAGCGAACCGATATGCAGATGAATCTTCAGCTCCGCCGCCAGCGCGCGGTAGGCTTTCAGCGACTTGTCGTCCTCTTCGCTCGCCAGATGCTCGAACAGCGCCTTGCGGTTCAGCTGCATCATGTTGCTCACTTCGGGCGTGAGCACATAGTCGGCGCCTTGCGCCGCCGCCTCGCGGATCAGTTTCGTGCCTTGCTCCAGGCTCGGCTCCGGCAACAGCGAGGTGCGCATCTGCACCATGGCGGCGGTAAAGGTCTTCTCAGCGCTCATGATGAGGTCTTTTCTCCCGCCAGCAAGGCGTCGAGCCTGCCCGCGCGGTCAAGCGCGTAAAGCTCGTCGCAGCCGCCGACATGGGTTGCGCCGATGAAGATTTGCGGAAACGTCGTGCCGGCGCCGGCACGATCGTACATCTGCTCGCGATAGGAAGGGTTGGCCGCCACGTTCAATTCGGTGAACGCGGCATTCTTGCGCGTCAGCAGCGATTTGGCGGCGGTGCAATAGCCGCAGCCCGGACGCGTATAGATTTCAATGGCGGTCATGGCGCGCTCTGGTTCGCAAGTTATTCGATTACAAGTCTTTGAATTATATGGGAGGGCGCATGGTGTCCACAACCCGCGCGAATACCAGCACGTCGACCTGCGCGGCCCTGGCGCGCAATAATGCACGGGCGCAGGCGTCGGTGGTGGCGCCGGAAGTCAGCACATCGTCGACCAGGACGACGCGGCGGCCCTCGATGTCGACAGACCGATCAGGGGCGACCTTGAAGGCGCCCTGCACATTGCTGGCGCGCTGGGTGCGCGACAGCCCGATCTGCTGCTCGGTCGCCCGCACCCGCCGCAGCGCCTCCGAGGCCAGTTTCACGCCGCTTTGGCGCGAAATCACCCGCGCCAGCGCGCCGGACTGGTTGTAGCGGCGGCTCCAGCCGCGCCGCCAGTGCAGCGGCACCGGCACCAGCGCGTCGGCCTCGCCGAGCAGTTCACGGCCGGCCCGCGCCATCCAGCGGCCCATCGCCGGCGCAAGATCAGTGCGGTCCTGGTATTTCAGCGCATGCACCAGCGTGCGGGCCACGTCGTCATAGCGCACCGCGGCGCGGGCGCGCGCATAGGCCGGCGGATTGGCAATCGCCTCCATCGACAATAGCTCCGGTCCGGGATCATAGACGAAGGGAATGCCGAGCCGCGGACAATAAGGCTGTGCGATGAACGACAGCTTGGCCCAGCAGGTTGCGCAAACGCCCTCGCCAGCAACCGGCTCGCGGCAGGCCACGCACAGCGTCGGCAGCGCGATGTCCAGCGCCAGCCGCGCCGCATGAGCCCATGCGCCGCGACACGTGTTCAGCGCGCCGCGCAGATGGGTGGAGATCGAGCGGGATGGTGAGGCTTCGGCGTCCATGGGTGGGAGGGTAGCGCTGCGCCGCGTGGCGCTCAAGTCGGACGAACGGGATTTCCTCGTCATTGCGAGCGAAGCGAAGCAATCCACCTGGCCGCGTAAAGGAAGAATGGATTGCTTCGTCGCTCCGCTCCTCGCAATGACGGCATGCTAATTCCAAACGCAACTTTACGCCTCGCGACGCGATGCGCCCGAGCCGTTGCTTTATCTTCCGCCCTTTGAGGGCGTGGGGAACGCCGGGTGCCCGCTGCACCCGCG
>Ga0137412_10003797_pt1 | contig 12041 bp, 10 predicted proteins | sample CZODoug2_1_16fun_FD_122160 | JGI IMG/M metagenome (GOLD analysis project Ga0137412, IMG submission 122160) | Vadose zone soil fungal communities from Angelo Coast Range Reserve, California, USA - CZODoug2_1_16fungal (Hybrid Assembly) | ecosystem: Environmental > Terrestrial > Soil > Vadose zone...
TTGACTCATTGCTCCAGACGTGGACCGCGGGCGGTCCGTTGGTGGCGTTCCTGCCACAGATCGCCGGCGAGGCGCCCGGATCGGTGCTCGCTGTCGTACGGCGGGCTCAAGCAAACTGATTATGCTCCCGAAATTTGCGCGCCAGAAATCCGTTAATGATCCATCAATAAATCCTTTACGGAATCATAATTATTCGTTAATGGTGCGCCCTCAGAACAAAAACCTCGCTTTGTGTTAAAAAAGCACAGGAGACTCGGCATGCCCTCCAGCTCGCTTATCGCGCAATTGCATAGCAGCGACTGCTCTGAGCTCCTGTTTGTCGATGCGGCCGCGCAGCAGCCAGAGACGATCCAGGCTATGCTTCGACCGGGCGTCGAGCTGATCCATCTGGGTGTCGGACGCCCAGCTTTAACGCAGATTGCGACGGCACTGCGTGACCGCCCGACTGTCGGCACGGTGCACATCCTGGCGCATGGCGCCCCCGGTGTGCTGCAGTTTGCCGCCGGTTCGATCGGTCGCGATGATCTGCCGCACCATGCCGGGGCGCTGGCTGAGATCGCCGAGCTGATAGATGGCGGCGAGATCATGCTCTGGAGCTGCCGCACTGGCGCAGGCGCGGAAGCAGACGGCGCCTTTGCCGCTCCCGCTTGCTGCTCCATCTGGGCGCGCAAACCGGAAGAAAATGCCAGCGCTGCTACGCCTGCAAGAATCCAACTCTTGACATGACTCCGCATCCTGACGGCCTCCATATCCATAGTTGATGAAGATCATGACCGACTTACACGAATCTTGCGGAGACGATTCCTAATTCCCGCCACCCGTCGCGAGTTCTTCACCACTGCCCAACACGACTTTCTGAATCCAGATTTCCGGTGAACCGCTCTTCGCGGGATAACCGCTGATCGTGAGCGTGTCGCCGGGCTTGACGGAACTCTTGGTCCAGCCCACTCTGCTCAGGCGGTTCGGGCTAGTCAGCTCCCCCTGCCACTTCTGGAGTTTCCCGCTCTCGTCCTTGCCGTCCATGGCTATCAGAACGTGGGGGTTGATGAATTGAAAATCGCTGACGGCGCCTTTCACGGTGACTGTTTTCGATGTGTCGTAGTTCGCCGTTCCATGATGTGCGAACGCCACGCTTGCGAGCGTCATAAGGCCTACCATCAGAGCAAAAATTGCCATTCGTTTACTTTTCATTCCGATCCTCCAAAATCCGATTTACAAATCCTTGCAATAAACCTACCAGAGAATTTGCAGAGAGTCACTGATAATATGACGAATTGGAAATGGAAACAGTTGCAGATAAATTTGGATAGTGCCAATACAGAATAGGCAAAACGGATCATCCCACACCATGAAGAACGTCTGGCATTTGCCACATCTTGCCACTCACGCAGACGGGATGATAGTGTGAGGGCATTATGGGTGTGTTAAACCAAACCAACCTGCAGGGAAACTGTGAGGGCGAGGGGAATGCATCTAATTTTCGTTGTCTGTCAGTGGCTCGAACAAACGTCGATCGGCACGATCATTCGCGAGTCGCTGTGGTTATTTCCTGTAATCGAGACCGTTCATATTTTTGGCATTATTTTGTTGGTGGGGGGCACATCGATCTTGGATTTGCGTCTGATGGGGCTGACGTTTCGCGACGAAGCTGTTTCCAAACTGGCCCGGCGGTTTCTGCCCTGGGCCTGGGCCGGCTTCATCATTCAAGTCACCACCGGCCTGCTGATGTTCTCCTCGGAGGCCACGAAGATGTACGTGAACCGGGCGTTCCAGGTCAAAATGTTGTTAATCGTGGCCGCGGGTGTGAATGCGTTGGTTTTTCATTCTCTGGCCTACCAAAGTGTAGGAAAGTGGGATAAGGACCCAGTCGCACCGATGTCTGCACGAGTCGCGGGTCTGATTTCCATTTTGTTCTGGTTCGGCATCGTTGCAATGGGGCGATGGATCGCATATGTTTAAACATTCCCTTGGAATAGTTTTGGTCCATCAACCAGACAGGTGCGTTTCGAGAATTCGCCCGGCAACACGGGAAGAGAGGAGCTAACGTGGGGAATTTCTTTGCAGGGCTCGAGCACGCGGCGTGGGTGATGAAGATTGCCGAAACGGGTTGGTTGTATGCGACGGTTTCGGTCACCCACTATTTCACTTTGTTCGTGCTGGTCGGAACGATTGTCCTCGTGGACCTGCGCATTCTGGGTGTCGCCGCGCGCAGTCAAACCGTTACTCAAGTGGGGGAAACGCTTTTCCCATGGACCTGGACAGCTCTGGGCCTGGCCCTCCTGTCGGGGTTCCTCATGTTTACGACCGACGGCGGGGATTACTACCCGGACTTTGTCTTTCGCACTAAGATGACTGTGATTCTGTTCGCTCTAATTTCCGCGGTCATCGTGCAGCGAAACTTCCGCAAGTGGGACCGAGCGCCCGTGATTTCACCGGGAGCGAAACTTGTGGCTTTTGTTTCGATAGTTCTATGGGTCGGGGCCATTCTTGCCGGAGTAGAGATCGCGGCGATTTCAGGGCTTGGGTAGATCCTTTCCGTAAAGCCCGATGCACGTTTGCTGCAGAAGTCTCGAAACACAAGTGTTTGTTTCAGGTGCAAATCAAGTTGTCGGCCAGAGCGTGGAGCGTAGGCGCACGGGAGGTCTAAGCGAATGCATGAAGCAATGGTGGCCTGCTGCAAGTGGCTCGAAGGCACGTGGTGGGGTACGGGAGTTCGCACGTCGCTTTGGGCGTACCCGTTTATCCAGTTGATTCATTTTTCCGGATTGTCAGTGTGGCTGGGGACCAACGCTGCCGTGGATATGCGCCTGCTGGGAGTAGGGAAGCAGCGCCAGACGGCCGCAGAACTTTCCGAGGCGCTATTTGCCTGGAATTGGATCGGATTTTGTACAGTTGTGCTTGGCGGATTTCTACTTTTCTCGGCCACGGCGTCGACGTATTTCGCCAACCCTGCGTTCCAAGTCAAGCTGGGGATGCTCGTGCCGACCGCGCTCATCTGGCACATCCTAGTCCAGCAGAAATCGCGCACCTGGGGTCAGACATCAGACACGCCTGTCGTAGCCAAACTCGCCGGCTTGATTGAGTTGCTGCTCTGGATATCCGTCGTCACGGCCGCCGTCGAAATCCCCAACCACTAATATTGATCGGAGCGAACACCGCGAGGTCGAGGCGGCGGGATCACGTACATGGATGAGACATGCGCCCCATGTGACCTATATCATAGGGCGAAGCATCTCAAATCAAGTACCATTGGACGTGTGCGCGTAAAAGCTGGAGGTGTTGCATGAGAAGAAACGCAATGTGCTCTCTTGTTTTGGCCGCCGGTGTTTTTCTCGTTGCAAGCTCGATTTCCGCGCACCACGGCGTGGCGCATTACGACATGAAGAAGACTATTGTCCTTACTGGAACGATAACCGCGTTCGACTGGGGCAATCCCCATTGCCTGGTCCACTTGGACGTTATGGATGATACGGGGAACTTCCGGCATTGGACGCTGGAAATGTCTTCAACATCTGCCATGTCCCGGAGGGGCTGGGTCAAAGCGACCCTTAAGCGGGGAGATCAGGTAATTGTTGAAACTCATCCTGCGCAGAATGGCACTCCCCTGGGGATCACCTCGAGCCCCGACTTCGCTTTGAAGTTCGTCGTCAACGGCAGAGAGGTCACTTCCCGATGAGAGTCACGGGTAAAAATATGAACGGAGCCCCCCGGGCCTGCTTGATGATGAGGTGCCGGACCAAGGACCTCGTGAAAAACAGAGCAAAAGTCCGATCTGTCGTCTTGCTACTGTCGTTTATGCTGTCTCCCTATTCAGCGTTTGTCATGAGTGCCGACACAGGGGGGGGTATCTCGGGGGCGGTGACGGACCAAACAGGAGCGGTGGTTCCAGACACCACGGTTACAGCCCTAAATCTTGATACTACGGTTCAACAGACAACCAAGACGAATGCCAATGGCTTTTTCTCTTTCACAACCCTGCCCGTGGGGCGCTATGAGATCGAAATTCTTCGTGAGGGTTTCAAGCCCTATAAGCGCACCGGTTTGATCATTGATGTAAATGCCGCGCTTCGGGAAGACATAACCCTAACGATGGGCGAACAATCGGAGGAAGTCGTTGTTTCCGATACCGCGGTGCACGTGGAGACTGAAAGTTCCCAGATGGGCGAAGTTGTCACCGGCACGCAAATAACCGCGGTCGCCCTCAACGGACGGAGTTTCACGGATCTCTTAGCGCTTCAGCCGGGAATCGTGCCGATGTCGACGCAGCAACCCGACTCCATCATCATGGCGGGCGTTACCGTCGCGATCGCCCCGTCGGGTGTTCTGAACCCCGGCAACCAATCGATTAGCGGCCAGCGGGAAGACGCCAACGGTTTCATGGTGAACGGAGGAGACGTCAAGGAATTGATGAACGGAGGCACCACGATCGTACCCAATCTGGATTCGATTGGCGAATTCCGAATTCTGACCAACAATTTCGACGCGGAGTACGGCAATTACAGCGGTGGCGTGGTCAACGTGGTGACCAAGTCGGGGACCAATCGGTTCCATGGCAGCGGCTTCGAGTTCCTGCGGAATACCGCACTCGATGCGAAAAACTATTTTTCTCCAGAGCGATCAAAGTTCGATCAGAACCAATTCGGCGGCACGATCGGCGGACCGATCGTGAAGAACAATGTGTTTTTCTTCGGCGACTATCAAGGAACTCGGACGGTTCAGGGCATCGATACCGGGCTGATACCGGTCCCTTCGCTGGCTGACCAGACGGGCAATCTCATTGATCAGGCCAGCGCGTTTACCACGACGCAGACCGTCAATGGGAAGCAAGATACGGTACCGACGATGGTAAGCGGGTCCAATCTTGCCACTCTTCTTGCGCAGAAACTCGGTTACGCCGTGAACTCGGGTGAGCCGTACTACTTCCAGAATTGCACTTCGAGCACGTGCGTTTTCCCGGGAGCCATGATTCCAATGAACGCCTGGTCGGCACCAGCCAAGAATCTGCTTCGGTACATTCCTAGTCCCAACGCTGGAGCCTCCGAATTTTCGACGGGTGCGCAGAGCCAGAAGGTACGGGATGACAAGACGAGCTTGCGCGTCGACGGGACCAGCAAGCGCTGGGGCCAACTTTCGGCATATTATTACTTCGATGACTACAATGTAGACAATCCTTATCCAACAGCAGTGGGAGGAGCCAATGTTCCCGGATTCAATGCGTTGACCCCGGGACGCTCACAACTGATCAATTTCGGAGATACAAAGACGTTCGGCAGTTCCACCGTCAATGAATTTCACATGAGCTTTATGCGAAATTCCGCCGACGTTGGGACCCCCAAGGGCGGCGTGGGGCCTAGCCTCGCGTCTCAAGGTTTTGTCATTGGCGGAAAAGGCATTGTCCCCTTGGACCCGAAGATCGAGGGCATTGAGAATGTTCATTTCAATTCATTTGCCTTCGGCGTTCCCGTCACGAACCTGGCACAGGCAAACAACACGTTCCTGGTGAATGACAGCGTTTCGAGGGTCCTGGGCACCCACATCTTGAAGGCTGGGGCCGAGGTCAGCATCGAACAAGTCAACGTCCGTCCGGACGCCACGCTCAACGGTTCATTTCTGTTCACGGGAAGTGAAACGGGTTCAGACTTCGCGGACTTCCTAATCGGGGTGGCCAATAACTACAATCAGGCCGAGTCCTTGAGTTACTACGGGCGCCACAAGTATGCCGGAGCTTTCATTCAGGATAGCTGGCGCGTCAAGCCCGATCTGACGCTGAACTACGGTCTGCGTTGGGAATTGATGCAGTACTGGTCCGAGAAATACAATCAGATTCCAACGTTCGTCCTAGGGGAACAGTCCAAGGTCTTCACGACTGCCCCGACGAGCCTTGTATATCCGGGCGATGCCGGTGTACCAAACACGCTGGTACCACAACGCAATCGGTTCTCTCCAAGGCTTGGATTGGCATATTCACCGAGCACGTCGGGAGGGTGGCTCGGAAGGTTCCTCGGCGGGCCCGGGAAGACGAGTATCCGGGCCGGATTTGGGATGTTTTTTTCGGTGATCGAAGGAAACACGATCGCCATCGATGAGCCCCAGCCTCCCTATGGCCTGAGCTACACCAGCCCCGAGCCGCCACTGTTCGACACCCCCTTCGTCGGCGCGGCTACGGGTAGCGTTCACGTCAATTCGTTTCCACTCACGTTCCCCGCTTTCGGCTATTCCCCGGCACATCCCAATTCGAGTATCGATTTCTCTCCGTTCCTGCCGCAAGCGGGGATGACGGCGCCGCCTCCGAGCAATACCTATCCTTATACTGAGAATTACTTTCTATCGATCGAACGCCAGCTCACACCGAATACGGTGGTGAACTTGAGTTATGTCGGCTCCGAAGCGCATCGTTTGTTGGTGGTTGTTTCCGCGAATCCCGGGAACCCCGCTTTGTGTCTGGCGTTGAGCCAGCCTAGCGCCGTCGCTCCAGGGTCACCGACATGCGGGCCGCACGGAGAGGATACGACGTACGTTACCGCCGCTGGTCAGACTGTAAATGGCACCCGCAGCCCGCTGGGGCCAAACTTTGCCAACGACGGCTACGATGCCAGCGCGGGCAATTCAAATTACAATGCCCTCGAGGCGAGCGTGCGACACTCGGGCAATGGACTCACTCTTGCGGTATCGTATACGTACAGCAAATCGATTGATCAGGCATCGAGCATTTCCGACCCGGTCAACCCATACAATTTCAACGCAACGCGCGCGCTTTCAGCGTGGGACATTCCGAACAACCTCGTTGTTACTTACGAATATCAGCTTCCGCTGGAACGTCTCACCAAGCGGGCGAAGCTCTTGACACAGGGATGGGCCATTTCGGGAATCACCCGCGTCACCTCCGGGTTTCCGGTGACCATTTCGGAAGACGCCGACAATTCCTTGCAGGGAAGCATACCCAATGGTGTGAATAACAAGAGTATTGACCTGCCAGATTTTACGTCCGGGGCGCTCAACCTCAAAAGCCATCCGCCAAACGGGCAGCCGTATTTCAATACTTCGCTGTTTGCCCCTAACAGGCTCGGCACCTTGGGAACTTCCCCGCGCCGATTCTTTCACGGGCCCGGAAGCTTCAATACCGACCTGGCGGTGCTGCGATCCTTTCACCTTTCGGAGGCAAAGGTCTTCCAGTTCCGGCTGGAAACGTTCAATGTGTTCAATCACACGCAGTTTTTTGGACCGGCAGCGGTGGGTGGGGACTTCTCGACCGCCTCGTTTGGCCAAGTGGAGAAAGCCGCTCCGCCACGTCTGGTGCAGCTCGCCGTCAAGTACACGTTCTGAGCCGCGAGCATTAGAGGCTCCGTGAGAACGCGTCGGCCTTCACACCGACCCTGTAGATTCGAGTTCAGGCCCGCCTGAAGGCAGCCGCTACCTTGACTAAACCCGTGTCCAACCCCACGAAAGTGGACGATAGGCTGAACGAGGGGATTGACCCCCAACTGTGTCTGGCGTATAAGGACTGCTGACTTGCAAAGGCTTAGATATAACTCCGTCGATGCAATTCCTGATTCAAGACATCCGGGAGGAGATTCATGCGTAGAGTTGTGTTAGCGGTTCTAGCGATAGGCGTTGGCTGCCTGATAGGTTTTATGATTGCCAGTAATCCGGTGACAGTCCATGGACAGGGAAGCGCGGTCAGCATTGCGGCGGTTTCGGGTGTGGTGGGTGGTCAGGACACTTTCGGCCCGTACGACGTTGCCAAGAATTGGCCGGCCGACATCAGCACTGTGCCGGGAAATGAGCAGTGGACCTGGGGAGCGGGGCAGGGAATCTACGCTGAGAATCCGGATCGTGTCTTCCTGCTTTTCCGCGGCGAGCTTCCCAACATTAAAAGGCCGCCGACCAAGTTGCTGCCTGATTTCGGGGCGAGCCTCTCGTTTCCGATCGGCCGGTTACCGTGGCGGGACGCGACGGTCGCCGCCTTGCCGGGAGCAGGCGGGACGGGCCAGGACCCCGAGGACGGGCCGAAACTCTGGAAGGGAACTGTCGGCGTCGACGCGAAGTGGGAACATTGCCTGACGATCGTGGACTCGAAAGGCAACATCACCCAGACGTTTCCGCAATATGACCACCTTTTCAAGCGCCCGCACTTCGTGGCGATCAATCCATACGATCCGGACAAATACGTTTGGATCGTGGACGATCACATGCACGCCATTTACAAATTCACGCATGACATGAAAGAACTTGTGCAGACGCTCGGCACGCCCACGGTGAAAGGCGCTGACGGCACGCACTTCAACCGGCCGACTTTTCTGGTCTGGGCGCCCGACAGCACCTTGTACGTGGCCGATGGATACAACGGAACGCGCGTCGCCAAATTCGACAAGACCGGAAAATTCCTGATGGATTGGGGCATGAAGGGGACGCCTCCGAACGACAAGCGGCCCTCTTACATGAATAATGTCCACGGGCTGGCGTTCGATCCACAAACGAAGCACGTGTTCGTAAACGATCGCGGCAACCACCGCATCCAGGTCTTCGACGAAAACGGCAAGTACCTTTATGAATGGAGTCTTGGCTCGGAGCCGTCGGACGTCCACCTGATTTACATCGGCGCCGACCGAACCCTTTGGGCGTTTGACCGCGGAACTTCCAAGATGCTGAAGTACGACCTCGAAGGACACTTCCTGTACTCCTGGGGCACATGGGGCGATTTCCCCGGCGGTTTCTGGGGCGTGCACGGGTTCAGCGTCGACCAGGACGGCAATTTCTATGTCGCCGAAGTGGACAGCGGCCGCGCGCAAAAGTTCACACCGCGTGCGGGCGCGAACCCCGCGTTCATGGTCAGCAAGCCGGTTTACGCAGCATGGAAATAGCGCAGTCGCGACGCCTGCTCGGTTAGCCGAGCGGGCGTCTGCTCATCTTCAAACTTGAAGCCGCAGTGCCGTTGGGCAATGTCACCTACGGCACTGCGGCTGTTTTCTTCCCAAGTCATCGTGAATGTTCTTGCATGACGTGACTCCAAACCCGCGCCCTTTCAGGAGAAAGGTGCGGCACCCGGCGCGTTTGCCAGGCTGGATCCGGGCTACTCCAACGGGAGAACTTGGAGAGTAATTAGAACCTAATCCTTACCGTCCAGGTAGGATTTCATCTATTATCACCACTGGTCTCCCATGAGAAAAGAGACGAAGGAGAATATCTATGACGACATCCGAAGTCGAAGTGTACGGAATACTCGAGCGCATCAGAAAACTCGAAACACAAAATCGTCGCTGGAAATTTGTCAGCTTATTGGTTCTGCTGATGTTTGTATCTACTTTGACTATAGGCGTAATGGCACAAGAGAGAATTGCTCCGCCGCTGGTCCGTGCGCAAACAGTTGAAGCGAACACCTTCTTGCTGAGGGACGCCGATGGGAGTGTAAGAGGACGATTAGTAATGAGGTCGTACAAGCCCATCCTAGAATTTTATGATGAGGGCGGCAAGGTCATCTGGTCGGCGCCAACAAACCCCAAGCTCGTACCGACACGCTAAGTTTGTTCGCGTTTTCCCAGTGTTCCGTACCGGCGCCAACGTCGAATCTCCTTGTGATTGTCAAGGCGGGTGGTGCAGCCTTTGTTGAGTTGTGGGTGCCGCATCCTTCACGGTTTTCGTGAAGGGTGCGGGTTTTGAATTTTCCGGGCGAGATGCAAACTCAATGACCAGCCTCGTACGCTAGATCCTCGCGACAATTCTCTGCTTCTTGATCGCTATTACGGCATATTCGAGCGGGGTGACCGGCCCGTACGATTGAGCCGCCACCCCGCCACGATACAGCTAATCGAGCGGTTCCACCTTGACGATAGAGGCGCTGTGGTTGCTTCCCGTCCAGAAAGTGACGGGCGTGGTGGTATTGTCCACGAACACGCGGCGCATGTTGGTGTCCTTAGGCATCAGGTACTCGATCGTTTGGCCGGTCTTCGGATTGAGACGCACCGCACGGTCCGTGGTCATGCCTCCGGTCCACAATTCACCGTTCTTGTCCCAGGTGACGTAGTATGGTGCGGTCCACGCGGTCGGCAGAGCCCATTCCGTGAATTTCTCGGTTTTCGTGTCGAGCATTCCGATTTTGTTGCCCTGATATTCGCCAAAATAGAGGCGGTCCTGGGGGTCCATCCGCACGCGGCGCGGGCGTGAATGCGGCGTCGGCGTCTCGAACCACGAGTACGCCCCTGTCTCGGCATCGACGCGGCCGATATAGTTGCTCATGAAATCCGCAAAGTAAACATTGTTGTGTGAATCGGAATCGATGCCGTAAATCGACCCTGGCCCTTTGTCCGGGAGGTGCTTCATCGGTTCGAATCTCTCATAGGTGCCTGTCTTGATATCGAGCCGATAGAGGTCGCGATGCCCAGCGCTATCCGTCCAAACTTTGCCGTCCACGTCGTATCGCAGCCCCAGCATATTGAGCTGTGCCACATTGTCGTTGTACTCGGATTGCAGATTGTAGACGTGGAATTTCTCGGCCTTCGGATCGAACTTCGCGAGCGCTCCTTGAAACATCATGCCGACCCAGAAGTCTCCGGCTTTATCTTCTTCGATATCGAGCAGGCCAACCGGATAGCCGGGCTTGAGTTCAGGCACGGCATATTCCGTGACTTTGCCGGTCTTGGGATCAAGCTTGCCGATGTACTGTTCGCCGAAATTGGTGAACCAAGGGGTCCCGTGCTCATCCAAGATAACGTCATGCGGCTCGATCGTCGGCCGCGGCAGATCGTACTCGGTGATAATCGCGTGGGTCGACTTGCCGGTCGGGCGAGGCAGAGTCTTGAGTGGGAACTCCCATTTCGAAACCGAGCTGAGATTGATCGTGGCGAGGTACTCAGCCTGCTGCCGGTATTGTTCCGGATTCCCGGCCCAATCCGGATCCATGCGTCGTTGCGGCTTGATCGGCTGGCTCACCTGGGCGTATCCCATCATGCGCCAAATGACCTGCGTAAATTCATCGGCATCGTGAGTGGACCTCACGATGCGCTCCAGCGTGTGGCAGCCAACGCAATTGAGCAGTGTGGCTTTCTGCTCTTCCGTTCCCGGCACGCTCAACATCCACTCCGAATTCGTCATCTGGGGAACCATATTCTTCGCCTTGCGAAGCTTCAGGTCGGCTGTCGTCGTCTTCTGGGCAGCGAGGTCCGCCACCCCTGTTCCGTCAAGGTCGTAGCCGACGGCCCGAATTTTTAGTTTGTAATGGCCCGGCTCCAATCGATTTGCAGGGAAGCTATAGTGGCCTTGCTTATCACTGATCACGCTCACCGTAATCGTGGAGCCGTCGAGCTTGGCGCTGACGACAACTCCCTCCATAGGACCTTCCTCGTCCGAGGTGACCTGACCGGTCAAGGCGGCCGGGGCTTGCCCTTCCGCGAACGCGCGATGAGGCAGTATTTGAAAGAGAACGACGACCGCGACCGTGGCTAGCACCAGCAATAGAAACCGTGCCCGCATGTTGATCCTCCTCATCATTCCTGTCTTGACGATACGTGGATTGCTAAACCCCGCAGAGCGTACTGCACCCTTATTCCTGGGGGGATTATACACCCGGAAAGCAAGCGCAGCTATACCCGCATAGGCAGGGCTTGGCTCTGCGCAGATCTTGCATGAAGCCGTGTCTTTCGCTCTCCCGCCGGCACGGAAGTGGTACCTCGTCTCGGCCTGGCCGGGACGAGGATTTGCTTGCAAATCAAAAGTAAAATCCCGCCGTCTGAAGTGCGAGTTGCGCATCCCGACGCGGTCGGGGATGCGGGCTACAGCAACACAGAAGGGAAAATTCACCCGCACTTCACCTATGGAGCGGCACGGAGCGGCGAATCGGAGGAGGATTAAATCTGGAGGGAAAAGCTGGCTACAGAATTATTATAACTGTACAGCAAAAATAAATTCTAGGTTCCTCAAAGGAATGGGAATGGAAAAGCGCGTTTTCCATTCCCTCCTCGGATTCGCCAATTACCGCTTGAAGACGAAATTGAGTGGCACGGTCTCGCTGCCTGTGATCGTGACTTCCTGGGTTTGCGTCCCCAGGG
>Ga0137412_10003799_pt1 | contig 12040 bp, 13 predicted proteins | sample CZODoug2_1_16fun_FD_122160 | JGI IMG/M metagenome (GOLD analysis project Ga0137412, IMG submission 122160) | Vadose zone soil fungal communities from Angelo Coast Range Reserve, California, USA - CZODoug2_1_16fungal (Hybrid Assembly) | ecosystem: Environmental > Terrestrial > Soil > Vadose zone...
CAAATACGATGGTCGGCGACTTATAAACGTAGCCAACTCCGGCCAGCAATCTTTCACAGTCCGGGTAGTAGGCGGCGATCGCGCGGAACTGTCCGATCGACCCTCCCTTGGCGCTCAGTAGCGCGGCATTTGCGCCGTCGCTCAGGCCCAGAAGGAAGATGTTTTCCTTGCTGATCTTCGGGTGACGCTGCAAGGCGGCCATCGCGTTGAACGCATCGCCACGTCTGAGCGAACCCGTTGGGAAGGTTTCGCAAGCTTTGCCCTTGCTCAAATTCCGGGGGCCGTAGCTGTCTAAAATATAGGTGGCAAATCCGACGTTCGCCAATTCCGTGGCGTGAGTCCGAAGTGTTGCGAGCCCAATGGGATCCAGTCCCCCGCACGGGTGGAGCAAGATGACGACCGGGAATGGTCCGCTCCCGTTTGGAACGGCCAGGTCGCCCCCGATGGTGGCGGTCAAATTCGCGGGCAGGACTTCGCTTCTGAAGGTAAGTACCTCCGCCTGTGCATTAGCGGCGAACAGGAAAAGCACTGGTAAAAGGAACCGATGGCCCAAATGGCGCATGGCGAGAGGGTCCTGAAACGGGTGCCTAAGGTGATCGTCAGGCGCGAAGCGTGAGTATATTACAGCCTGGGAAATTATCGAAAGGCAAGGACGTGCCACGATGAACAGCGCGTCGCCCTATGGTCGCGCCAGCAAATGACCGGCGCCAAACTGGCTGAGTTGCAAGCTGCCGTATATGACGCGCTTATAAATGACAACAGCAATCAGTCTCGATTTCATATAGCCCTCGGCACATCTTCTGTGCGTCGGCCGGCTCTCAGGCCGTATGAGCCGCAAAAGTGAAAACTCAAAACACCCCGTTTCATGTCTGGCAGGCCGCACATGTTTGACCACGATTCGATCCCTGCGCGGAAATGGGCGTCAAATTTGCCCGTCTCCCATGGTGCTGGGCATTCTGTGCCGGCAGTTGATGATGAGGCAACGGATGACGTCGCTGACATCTACAACCAGGCTGGTGACGATTATGTCGCTTATGCCGATGGCGATCCTTCTCAGCCATTTGCCTTTGACGGAATGCACGCGTACGCAGATCGCTGCGTCTGGGCCGTATTGGAGAAGAAACTGACCGACCTGCGGGCTTCCGGCGCAAACTCGGTCAGGCTCCTCGATGCGGGTTGCGGCCCCGGTACATGGTTGCGGCGACTGGTCATACGCGCACATGCGCTCGGATTCAGCGGCATCACCGCGCGTGGATTCGACATCGCACAGGCGCAAATACAACGGGCGCGGTTGGCGACCCAAAATCTTTCTAGCCTTCCTGGAGTGAATCTCACATTCGACGTCGCAGACCTTGCGGACCGGTTGCCGGAAGCCGATGCCTCCGTCGATCTGACGCTCTGCCTGTACAGCGCGCTCAGCCATCTGCCTGTTGCGCGCTTGCCGGATATTTCAAAAGAGATCGTACGTGTGACGTCGGGATACTTCATAACGACGGTCCGTCCGATTGGCAGCACTCCAACGGCCTTTGTCGACTCGATCGAGAAAGTCCGCCGATTGAAACAAGATCACGTCAGGGACCGCTGTGAAATCGACCTCAGCGACGGTCGACATATTGCATTTAGCTTTCACCAGTTTACAGCGGTCGAATTGCTGAATTATTTCGCGAGCGGTTTCGACATCGAAGATTTGCGCGGCCTCGACCTGTTTCATAGTCGATTCATGCCGGATCCCCGGTGGAACCCGATATGCCGGCCAGGCGATGGTCAGCTTGCCGATGAACTCGCGCGCCTTGAGAAGGCGTATGCTACAAGCTCGGAGTTCATGGATCGCGCCACCCATCTCCTCCTCGTGGCACGCAGCCGGCGAGCCGCTGCGCCTGCCGCCCGTGTCGTTGTGTCGACTTAGCACCGGCGACTTTTGTTTGAATCGGTATTTGTAGCCAACCGATCGGCGATCGAACTCATGACGCGGCGAGAGTTGTTCGCAGGCGCGCGATCGCGTCGGGCAGGCCGCGCACCCTTATGATCCGTCCGGTGGTGTCGTAGTCTTCGCGGAGCACGCGCATATTCTCATACACAACGCTGAGTAGCCCCTGCTTCGCATACGGCAGCACCAATTGCTCCTCCACCATCGCAGCTTCGAAGAACGCGATGATCATCTCGCGCAGCGCGGCCGCGTCCTCGGGTGACTTTGCGGAGAGCTGGATCGCGTCGGGGTGCTTGGCGCGTAGGGCGGCGCGACCCGCCTCGCTCACGCGATCGATCTTGTTGAGGAGCAGCCGCGACGGGACGACGTCCGCGCCAATCTCGCGCAGCACGCCGCGGCTCACCTCGAGCTGCGATTCGCAGGTTGGATCGGACGCGTCAACGACGAACAGCAGCAGCGACGCTTCGAGCGCTTCGGCCAGCGTCGACCGGAATGACGCGACGAGATCGTGCGGCAGCTTCTTGATGAACCCAACCGTATCCGAGACCAGCACCCGTGGCTTCGTCTCGGGCTGCAGGGTGCGTACCGTCGTATCGAGGGTCGCGAAGAGTTTGTCCGCGACCAGTACCTCGCTACCCGTGAGCGCCCGCATCAGCGACGACTTCCCTGAATTGGTGTAGCCGACGAGTGCGACCCGGAGCTGATCGCGACGCGTGGACCGACGCTGGTCGTTGTCTCGCTGGATATCCTCCAGCTGTTCTTTCAGCTCCACGAGGCGATCGCGGATCTTGCGGCGATCGAGTTCGAGATCGGACTCGCCCGCGCCGACGCCGTGCTGCCGTCCACCGCCCGGCGCTTCCCGCAAACGCGGCGAGACGTACGTCAACCGCGCCATCTCAACCTGCAGCTTCGCCTCGCGACTGTGCGCATGACGGTGGAAAATCTCCACGATCACACCCGTCCGATCGAGTACGTGCGCACCAGTTGCGCGCTCAAGGTTGCGGGCCTGGCTCGGCGAGATGTCATGGTCGACGACCACGAACTTCGGCTTCGGCGGCGCCTGACGATCAGTCTCTTTCTGCCTCCCGTTCGGCTTGTTCGCGTCGGCGTCCTCAAAGCGCTCGCGGGCCTTCGACTTCCGAGGAATCGCCATCGATCCGACGACGCCTGTCCCACCGGTAATTGCCGCGAGTTCCTCAAGCCGCCCCTTGCCCAGCACCATCGCGCCGTCAATCTCGTCGCGCTTCTGCGATATCGTACCGACGACCTCGTAACCGAGCGTGCTCACCAGACGGCCCAACTCTTCGATATCAGCGGCATGCGCGACATTGTCGACGCCCGGGAGCTGGACGCCGACGAGGATCGCGCGCGGAACGGGCGGTTTGGTTTCCATGATACGGCGCTTGCCGGCTCCTTCTTATGTCTTGCCTAGCACGTTTCGATGACACAGGCGGCCAAGCCGCCTGTGTCATCGGCAGGAGCATGACGGCGTTACGCGGCTTTGCGGACCGGATTCATTTCTCGGCGCCGCGCCGAAACGGCGCAACCGCAGTCATGGACGGTTCCCCCCTCAATGACGAAGCCGCGCCGTTCCAGCGAGAGCCGAAGGGCTTCGTTCGCCGTGGCCTTTTGGGGGTCAACCCAGACGACCAGCACACCGGAGGGACTCAGGAAGTCCACTAGCCAGTCAAGCGCGACCTCTAGGGTTTTGAACGTGCGCCGCCGCCAATCGACCAGTGCTACGTCGTATTGGCCGGCCGGATGGCCGCAGTTCGCCGTGGCTGCCGCGCGAACATAGCCGCGGCGCTGCAGCTCCAGCATCAGTTCGACGCCCCTGGCGCCGGCGACGACGATTCGGTGCTGCTTCGAGCAGCCTGCGAGCGCGACCATCGGTTCAATGATGCGGTCGCCTGCTGGAATGGTACGAGAATGAGTCATGATGTCACCATATTGGTCTGACTAATGTTTGGCGCTGACGCGGGAGTAGGTCGGCTGGCCTTAAACCAGGCGTTTCACGCAAGACTAGCCTGCGTGTTGAACGTGGACCGGTCGCCGTCGCGAGGTCTGCCCACTCATGTTGAGTTCAAGAATACCGGCGGCCGCGAGCACTGCCTGGAGTGACGATCTCCGCACGCCGGAATTGCTCCCCATGCGATCGAAGGGCCACCGCTCTTAGGATGGAACGACATGACACGATCTCGCTTGAGAGCTGACTTGAGCGACAACGTCGACAAAATAGGCAAAACGACATAAAGAAACGAGACAGACGAAACGGCCACGATATAGTAATCGCGTAATGAGCGTTCGTAACGACTGCATTGATCGTCGAGTAACGCGGCGAACTGATGTAATTGCCTCTGATCGCGGCATTGCATTCTCGTCAGAGCGGACTTCCTCAACCGCGCTCAGGTGTTGCCGCTCGGCTTCTTCGGCAGCTCAGTGAGGGAATGGATGTCTTTCGCACAGGTCAAAGGCGTCACATTCACGCCCGCGTGAGGCGGATCAATCAGCTAAGTTTAAGCTCGTCACTTCCGTGTCTGCGGCCTTCCTAACGGATCGCTCTCACCAACTAGATCGCGTCAGTGATCAAAAATGGGCTCCTCGGGAACGCCCGCTCGTGGCGCAAAGCGGCCATTCGACTGCCGTTCGCAGATCAATAGTTATGGGAAGCTATCAAATTTCAAAGCTTCACCAACCGCCAGAGCCAATATCTTTGCGTCGCTGGGCGGGACCTTGGTCGTTTCAATCTTCGGTAGCAGCGGCGCTGCGTACTCCGAGGGATGACGGCAATCCTAAGGTTTTGCGCAGAAAAGTGAGCGAACTCTTCCCGAGGTTTTCAATTTCAAGAATTTCCACATCCGGCTTCTCTCGAATGTCACCCACTGTTTTCAAGCCAGCCGCGACCAAGGCATCTTTCACCTTCGTCGGAAGCTCAACAGTCTTGATCGGCATGTCATCGGGAAGTTCAGGAGATGGATCGATCATAACCTGCTCCATAGTTCGCCTTTAAGTCGCACCGTATCTCGTTATGAGGCGATGAGGGGCCTGATCGATCTCAATCATCTGAAGTTGCAGGTCAGTCTCGCCACAGATCATCTGCTCATGCTGATCGATCCGGACGGATCGATGCCTCGAATCCGCAGATCGAACGTGCCCCCAGACACAAGTACCGTGAGAAGTGCTCGACCTGCATCGACGGGCGTCCGATCGCGACGGTCGAATAGTTCACATACGCAGTCGGCAGATCTGCAGCGTCATAGGCAAATGCCTCCGAGTTGAAGCGCTCAACACAAACTTGTTGCGATCGGCTTTCAAAAGCAGGCCAGCAGTTCGCATCGGGTTGCTAAAGATATTTTGCGATCAGTTTGAAGTCCCGGAGCGCGGCCTGTCCTTTAGACCCGGTTGACTTGAAGGAACGTTCGAGGCCGTGACTGATGTGATCGTGGATCAGGGCCTTTTTTGCATTCTCGATGGCACTCTCCACGGCCTGGAGTTGTTGAGCGATTTCAGCGCATGACTTATCTTGTTCCAGCATTTCGATGATCGTTTCCAGGTGGCCGTTGGCGCGTTTCAGACGTCGCGCAATCGCGGAATGTGGGTGGTCCTTCATTCGAATCTCCTATCCTCCATGGAGGATAGAAATGATCCTCCCATGGGGATAGAGAAATTTGCTTGACACGGTCTCAGGGCAGGCGTACCTGCCGATCATTGTCTGGAACCGACGGTTCACGACAGGACGTTCACTCTAACGGCGAGCACTCTCGAAACACACATGGGCAGTACCACCTTTGGCAACGCCAACCCGGCAACGATGACAGGGTTCGCAGTGCCACAAAATATCCAGATCAATCGCGACGGCTGTGGCCGCATGAGGGTTGTCGGTCGCGCCTAGCTGACCGTCTCGCTCACTGGCCTGCCGCGCGAGCGGAAGTGGAAGTGAGCGATGTTCAAAAGACTCGCAGAATTCCGGCTTGTTCAGTCACGGCGCACCGCGTCGGGGCCGCGCGATGCCATCATCCATTCCAATGACAACCTGCCGGGTTTTCGCCGCCCGGCGGCAACGGGCAAGCGTCGGCCTCCATCCCCGGCTCTGGCCTGTCATTGGTTCGATCGCAACGGACGGCTCGAATGCCAATGGCAGATTGAGAGGGGCGATGCGCCGATCGACGGTTTTGATGAGCAGGATCATTGCACCACAGGCGGCGTTTCCGGACGGATCGTCGATCCGATCGCTCGACCTGCTCGCCGGATGAGCGCGGGATCACCCTGGACATCGGAAAGGTGTTCGCATGCCTCATGGTTTTCAGAGAGAGCAGACGGCCACTCGCACACTTGCTTTGGTTGTGGTCGCGTCGCTCTTCTGCATCGCAGTCCTTGTCGCGATTTATCAGGGATCGCAATGACAACGGGAGGTCTGATCACCGTCGGCGCGGCGCTACTCGGTTGTCGGCCGCCATTGGATAAGTAAGGGACCACCATGGACAAAGGACCTAGTTGTCCCGCCGTGCACTGGTTCGGTGCGGCGGCGGGAACCCCTCCGGGGAACAACACAGAGTTTGCAATGGCCGTGATCCGATCCGGCCGAGGTCGCGTGCGCGTCTAACTGTCCGCTCGCCTCGGAGCCGCGGATTGTCGGCATAGAGGTGATGCCGAGGCACATGATGACCGACGTTAAAATCCCTGGTTTGGAATTTACCGATCTGCAGAGACGTTTGTCGCGCCGGTGCGGGACACGTCGCCAGACTGGTGTATCGCGCCAGACCGTTGTTTCACCCGAGCTGGCACTTGCATCTCTCGCATCCTTTCCCCGCGAGTCCGATAACCAAGCCGATTTGGACAGCCGTTCCAGCGTCGAGTTGCAAAGCGGCCAGCCAAGCGCTTGGGCCGTCTGCATCGATCGCTGTCCATCGAGGAGGGCGAAGAAGTGGCGCTCGAAGCAGTCAAACACAACGCCCGCGTCATTGTTCGGGAGAGACTGATCCCCTCTATCACCTCGTCACGCTATGGCATCGCGCCGGCATCAATCCCGAGCAGGACCGAAATGCGCCGGCGCGACGAAAAATACCCAAAGCGCGCCAGCGCGATCCAATTCCAGCTCATCAGGATGTCGGCCAATCCTTTCAATTGGAACAGGAATAGACCATGACTGTGATCAACGATGTGAACGCGCAAAAGATAGGCGCACCGACGATCTGCACCGCCGTGCTGGATCAGGCCCATCTCGGCGATATCCACGGCGCTCTCGGCTCTATCGCAGAAGATGATTGTGCGCCTAGGTCAACTTTAAGCGCGCGGCTGAAGACCTTACTCGCGATTCTTGGACCCGGTCTCATCGTGATGGTGGGCGACAACGACGCCGGCGCCTTTGGCACCTATACTCAGGCCGGTCAGAACTACGGCACGACATTGCTGTGGACGCTGATGCTACTGATCCCCGTTCTCTACGTTAATCAGGAAATGGTGCTGCGTCTTGGAGCGGTCACCGGCGTAGGCCATGCCCGGTTGATTTTCGAGCGCTTCGGAAAATTCTGGGGTGCGTTCAGCGTTATCGACCTGTTCCTACTCAACGCGCTCACGATCGTCACAGAGTTTATTGGCATCACGCTGGCGCTCGATTATCTCGGACTGCCAAAGTTTTGGGGCGTTTTGGCGGCCGCTGCTATCGTTATGTTCGCGGCGAGCACGGGAAACTTCCGACGCTTTGAACGTTTCGCGCTCAGCCTCGTTCTGGGTAGTTTTCTGGTCTTTCCGGTGCTCATTTACATCCATCCCCCGGCGGGCCAGATGGTCCAGGACATGTTAGTGCCGAAGATGCCGCAAGGGGCGGCATTGAACGAGGTGATGCTGCTGATCATCGCGATTGTCGGCACGACGGTGGCGCCCTGGCAGCTCTTTTTTCAACAGAGTTATGTCGTCGACAAAAGGATCACGCCGCGTTTCATCAAGTATGAGCGCATCGATCTCATGATCGGTATTGCGATCGTAATCGCGGGCGCACTTTCGATCATGGCATTCGCTGCCCAGACATTTGCTGGTCGCCCCGAATTCGGGAACTTCGCCGATGCGGGCGCGGTAGCCTCCGGTATCGAGAAGTATTTCGGGAAGGCTCCCGCGGTACTGTTCGCGTTGGCGCTGCTCGATGCCTGCGTGATCGGCGCATCCGCTGTCTCGCTGGCCACCGCTTATGCCCTCGGTGACGTGTTTTCATGGCGGCATTCCTTGCACCGCAAGCCGACGGAGGCGAAGGGGTTCTACGCCATTTATTGTGGCCTCATCGTTCTCGCTACCGTGCTCGTCCTCACGCCGGGCGTCCAGCTTGGGCTAATGACGACTGCCGTGCAGACGCTCGCCGGCGTACTTCTGCCAGGCGCCACTGTGTTTCTTCTGCTTCTTTGCAACGACAAGGCGGTGCTCGGTCCGTGGGTCAATTCGCGCAGGCTCAACCTCTTCACCGGCAGCGTCGTCGCCGTGCTCGTCATGCTGTCAGTCATTCTCACCGGATCGGTACTCTATCCCGACATTTCCGATACTGTGATCTTGAGCATCCTTATAGGCGGTAGCGCCATCGGGCTTGTGGTGGCTGTAGGCGTGGCGTTCGTACAGCGCCGTCGAGGAACGGGGCCTGAGAAAGCCGCGGTGGTATTCCCGACGACAAGCGTCGCCGGGGAAAATTGGCGGATGCCGCCTTTGGATCAGCTTTCGCCGGCGCGCCTTTCGCTCGCCTCCAGCATCTGGATGACCGTGTTGCGTGGCTACCTTATCGCCGCCGGCGGCTTTGTCCTGTTTCGCATCTTCCAGCTTGCGACAGCAGGCGCTTAGTCATCGGGTCGAGGAGCGTCAGCCAATGGTCATCGATGATCGCACTTTCCCAACTAGCTACAAATCGACGAGGCTCCCCAATCTCGGTTTCATACTTGGCAGGCAAAGGGCCCGCTCGGAACCTCGAAAGGGCGTTTGGTGTGGCGTGAGCCGCTGGTCTGACCGCGGCCGACAAGTTCGATCTTGTTCCGGGTGCGGCGAGGCTGCACTCGCCGCGCTCAATGACAAGGAACTGACCTGGGAGATCGTCTTACCAGCCCCAGTTTGAGATCGGGTGTTGCGAGTCCTGATTTCCAATGCGGTCGTTGGACGAGACTCCAGAAACCATGTGATGTCGATGCGCCCGCGGGGAGGCGGACATAGCGTTCACGCCGCTATCTCCGCGCGCGCGTTTCGCCGGATCACCTGCGGCGGCTGTCCAAAGGCGCGCAGGAAGGCGCGGCGCATGCGGTCACGATCCGCAAAGCCCGTTTGCCGCGCGATGACGTCGATCGGATGGCGGCTTTGCTCCATCATCAGGCGGGCGGCTTCGACGCGCAGGTTCTCGACCGCCTTGGCCGGCGATTGGCCGGTCTCGGTGCGGAAGGCACGGCTGAACTGGCGCGGACTTAGATGCGCCGCTTCGGTGAGCTGTCGAACCGTCAGCGGCGTATGGAGATTGCGCTTCGCATATGCCAGTGCGCATTGGATACGGTCGGATTTGGGCTTCAGCTCCAGCAGTGCCGAGAATTGCGACTAGCCGCCGGCGCGGCGGTGATAAACGACCAGTTGCCTGGCCACGGCCCGGGCCACATCCGCCCAAAATCCTTTTCGATCATGGCCAGGGCGAGATCGATGCCCGCGGTCATCCCAGCCGAGGTCCACACCGGCTGTCGATGATGAAGATACGGTCCTCCTCCACCGTCACGTTTGGGAATCGAGCCTGCAAGTCACGCGCGCGGTGCCAATGCATGGTCGCGCGACGGCCGTCGAGCAAACCTGCTTCGGCCAGCACGAACGCGCCGGTGCAGGTCGAGGCTATTCGGCGGGATCGTTCCAGACCCTGGCGCAGAAATTTGATCACGCCTGGCGTCAATGCACCAACCACGGCGCTGCCGCCGACCATCAGTGTGTCGAAATTCGTATCGTCGAACGGCTCCGTCTCGACGCCGATGCCGATCGAACTGCGGATGGACCCGCCGGTTTCGGACAGCAGATGCAGATCGTAGACGGGTTCGCCAATCTCCCAATTCGCGAGTTCGAAGACCGAGAGCGCAGTCACGCTCAGCATCTGAAAGCCGGGCAAAACGATGAAACCGATGCGCTGCATGGGGCCCTCCCAAGATGTCCTAAAACGTCGTTTATATGACATTTGAGACAGGCATTCGCAAGCCTAGTCTCATCGATACAGCATCAGGCATCCCCAAACAGAGGGAGTACGACATGACAAGCTTTGCAAAGGCAGCCGGTCTCGCCGGCATCCTGGTCGCAGTCTTCGCGACCGTTAGCCCCGAATTAAAGGCCGATCAGTTCAATAGCGCGGTGCGCCTGCGCCAAGCCGTGACGACCGAATTGGGTCCGAACGCTTCGGCCATCACCTACTGGGTGAGCGAACCCGATGGCTGGCACGTGGTGACCACCGTCGACACCGTGATCGAACAGAATGGCGATGCCGAAAAGCACGCCGTGGTGCGCTTCTCGTCAGTGCTTCTGCCTAGCCAGTCCCAGCTGATCTCGGTTCCCTTTGCCATCGGCGAGCGACAGCAGGTTTTGCGCATCCGTCGGCTCGGCGACCAGATCGAGGTTGCGCGGGTCGGCGGCTCCGCATGACGGCAATACCGCAAGTGCACTCCAGCCAAGAAGGGTATGAAAATGAAACACTCGAAAGCTCTACTGTTGGATTATCTCGCCTCTGTCCGCGATCCGGAACGCGCTGCGTCGCTTTTTGCGGACGACGGCGTGTTCGAACTGCCGTTCCTACGCTCGCTTGGGGTCGAACCTCGCTACACCGGCCCGTCGCGAGATCACCGCGCTTGTTCGCCAGCTGCTCGAAATCTATCCGAACTTCGCGTTCGCGCCGGACGATACCCGCATCCTGATCGAGACGCCGGAAAAGACGTTCGCCGAGTATGAGGCGCACGCGCGCGCCGCTGCGACCGGGCGAACGGCCCATCATCTGTTCACCGGGTACCTGGTGGCAGAGGCTGGCAAGATCAAGTTGCTGCGCGAATCCTTCAATCCACTCACGATGGCGCAGGCACAATTGCCGAATGGTGCAGCCGACATCGGACCACCCGGCGACGAGGTGCACTCTTTCTGATCGAGCGCGAGCAGATAGCCCAACCTGGTCCAAGTCGTAGTTCGATATCGGAAATGGGATGACGAAGTTGTCTCAGCCAAACACAAACTACGTGCGCCAACCATCAACTAAGCCTGGGCCGGGAGACGGTCCGTTCCCCCGTCAACCGAGCTTTGTTCTTTCGGCGAGCATCAAGGATAAAGGGCATGACCGTCATTTCGGTAACTCCTCGTCAAACTTGGAGGCAGCACCATGAAGTTTTCCAAGATCGTCGGCGCTGCGGTTTGGATGACAGTGTCGACCGCGGCCATAGCTCAAACGGGCGGGGGCTATCCCGCGAGCCCTTCGCATGGTGTTTTCGGCGGCCCAAGGCCAGATGGTTCCCTTCGTTACGGTAGGGAGCCCGTCAACCGCACAAACTCGCCAGCGGGATTGAATAGCAGCAGTTCCGAGCGACCGAAGGCTGAAGAAATCGCGGGCAGTGATTCCAACCGAACACTTGGTGGCCCATTTCCAGGAGACGCCGATAAGGCGGCGATGTCGACGCCGGACTGGCCGAGCTGGAGGCGCCTGCCGGAACGCTGATCGACGATCTCTTGTGGTGGACCGTGGCCTTGAAGACGGCGCGCCAGCGCGTCCTGACCGTCTCCCTGCGGCGACGGCTCAACTTTCCGCGCAATTTTCAGGGGAATTCCAATGTCCCTTGCCCCAACCAAATCATCACCACCGAGCCAGGCACGGGTGATTGCGCAGCGTATGCGCAACGGACAGTTCTCTTCCGGCGTGGGAGCGCGGAATTCCTCATTCGTCCTGCTGGCCGTCGCGATGGCCGCGATCGGCCTGGCGGACGCTCACCTTTGGCGAGCAGTCCGGCGAGATGACGGAGCGCGTGAGGACACTGTTGTTCGCTGCTGCGAAGGGCGTCGAAGCCTTCGCGGCCGCCGACATCGTTCAGCGGATGTGGGAAAAGCTGGTTCACCTCTCGACCGCTGCGGCCATGACCTGTCTGATGCGGG
>Ga0137412_10003800_pt1 | contig 12039 bp, 12 predicted proteins | sample CZODoug2_1_16fun_FD_122160 | JGI IMG/M metagenome (GOLD analysis project Ga0137412, IMG submission 122160) | Vadose zone soil fungal communities from Angelo Coast Range Reserve, California, USA - CZODoug2_1_16fungal (Hybrid Assembly) | ecosystem: Environmental > Terrestrial > Soil > Vadose zone...
GTGCCGCGAACCGCTTCCCCCAGCCTCTTTTCCCTGCATCTTCAGTCTAACAGCCGCATGGCATCTTCCGCGATGGCCGCGGCGGCGCCGGGGCGGCCCAGGCTTTTCGCGGCCTCCCGCATTCTCGCAAACTTTGCGGAATCATCCAGCAGCGCGGCAATCTTCCACGCCGCCGCCGGCAAATTATTACAGCGAATCGCCGCTCCCGCCTCCAGCAAATGATCCGCGTTGCGTCCTTCCTGGCCGGGAATCGGTTCGATAAGCGCCATGGGCAGTCCTCGCGCGAGCGCTTCCGAAGTCGTCAGCCCGCCGGCTTTGCCCACCATCAAATCTGCCGCAGCCATATACTTGTCCATCTCCGTGGTGAACCCGACGGGGCAAAGCCGCGGCGCGCCGGTCGACAATTTTCCCGCTTGCTTCGCCGATTCCTCCAGGTGCTTCCGCGTTTTTTCCGATTTTCCGGCAATTGCGGCGATTTGCCACGGCCGCTGCAGCTTCAACAGATCTTTCACCAGTTGCTCAACGGGACCAATGCCGTAACCGCCCGCGGAAATTAGAATTACAGTCGCATTCGGATCGAGCCCCAATTGCTTCCGCGCGTCGGAGCGATTCATTGGCACAGCGAATAGCGGATCAATGGGAATACCAGTGACGCGCAGTTTTTCCCGTGGCACGCCGATGCGCGCGAGATATTCCGCCGCCTCATCGATGGCCACGTAGTAGCGGTCCACGGTGCGGCAAAGCCACATGGCGTGCACGTCGTAGTCGGTAACGACGATAGCATTGTGCGCGCGCAAGTGTCGCTTGGCGATCAGCCACGCGATGATTTCCGCCGGCAGAAAATGCGTCGCCACGCACAGGTCCGGCTGGACGCGTTTTAGCAAGCGGATCATCGGACCGGTGTTCAAGCGGTCCAACGCCAGGCGCCGCCGCTGGTGCAGCCAGGGCTGGTCGGTGCGTTCGTAGAGCACACCCATCAACTCTGGTACGCGCCGCACCATCGAAATATAAGCTTTATCGTAAGCGCGCCGAAAAAGTCTGCTGACGTGTTGCAGCGCGTCGATATGTTCCACTTCGCAATCTCCCCGCGCGAGGAGAGCCTTTTCGAGAGCTTGCGCGGCGCGAACGTGTCCGGCACCGGACGTTGCGGACAGCAGCAACAGGCGCGGCTTCGTTTTCATTTGCGGGGAATCCGTGCGCGGGCAGCCGGCATCAGGATGTCTTACGCTGGCCCGCGGCGATTTTTTCCAGAATTCCCCGGGCGACTTTTTGCAATTCCCCGAAGTGCGTCAGGTATTCCTGAAAATCATGATTTAGGAGCTGCGCTTCCTGCGGCCCCAGTTTCGTCCGCAGAATCATATCGCGCAGTCTTACGGGATGCGGAAGCAGCGCTTCTTCCTGTAATTCCTCGAGCGCCATTTTTGCGTCGTAGTGATACATGGCTTCCCCCCAGCAATACAGCCTTCCACCATATTGTACTCAGATGCCGCTGCGCGGGGGGATTGCGAAGAATGGGGGAAGAAATCCTACGCAGCGGTTGCTGTTGCCGGGATGAACTCGTAGCGGGCGATTTTCGCCGCAATGCCCACACCGCCGTTCCCGTTGGGCTCGATGCGCACAACCTCGCCCTGGCAGCGGATATTTACATCACCCGATTGCGTGACTTGCTGCGGAAGGGTGATCACGAATTCAATTTCGCTGCCAACTTCGAAATCGGCGTCAGCAACAAAGTACAGCCCGCGGTAACTGACGTCGCGCGTGTGCGCCTCCAGTTCACGTCCTTTTGCCCGCGGTGAAACGCGCATGGGAAGACTCATCGTGAATCGCCGCGCCTCGCGGCGGTCCGCTCCTACACTCATCAATACCCCCTGGGGCTGTGGAACTTGCGGCAAACCTAACATTGGCCTGGACAAACTGCAATGCGAAAATCAGAGATTTTTGTCCTAGTACGAGGTCTTGGCGGTTTTGGTACTCGGGGAATATACTTTGAGACATCCCCGCTGACCGGCAGTACTGTTACGCCTATGGACAACCGCCAGCATCGCCGCGTGCGCATGCGTCTTCCGGTACGCTTGCGCTGGAGTGCGCCGTTTGGCCAGAAAATCGAATTAGCGGAGACCATCGACGTCTCGCGCAGCGGCCTGTTGGTTTCCATGAAAGAAGCACATTCTTGCGGAACGAATGTGTGGGTCACTTTTCCTTACGACGCTTCGCTTCGCGATGGACAGCCAGAAGTGGCTGCCCAAGTCGTTCGCTGCGGAGAAGTACTTGAGGTCCTTCATAGCACAAATGCGAGCAAAAAAACTCAAACCGAAAGCCACTCGGCGCGGGAGCTTTCCGCAAAACTGGACCAACTCGCGCGCGCCATCGGCATCTCCGATGCCCCTGCGACTTTTGCGGTGGCCATTCATTTGGAAGAGCGCCAGCGCGCTGCTTCCAATGGAAACGCGCATGGTCGCGAAAACGAACGGCGAGGCAGCGTGCGGAAAGCGCTCGCGATTCCAGTGCGCGTTCATCCCGAACGAATTCCGTGGTTTGAAGAGGCCATGACCATCGACGTATCGGCCAAGGGCATGCGCTTTCGCGGTCATCGCGAGTACGCACTCGGAGATCGCCTGAAAATCGCGTTTGCGGATCCGCCATCTGCCCCTTGGCACGGCACTGAAGAATTCCTCTCCGAAGTGGTGCGCGTGGCTCCCGTGCCGGGCAGGGCTGCTGTCGACGTCAGTGTTTGCCGCGTGGAATAAAGTAAGCCGAAAAATGCCAGCGGCATTCGGTCTTTTTTCCAGCGATGCGTTACACTTCAAATTTGTCCACGGCCCATTGATGAGCGCCACCCACGAATCACGCAATTTCTTTTTGGAAGGACCTGCGGGACGCCTTGAAGCGATTCTTTGGACGCCGTCAGGCGGCGCGCGCCCGCCGCTCGCCGCGGTTGTCTGCCATCCGCATCCGCTCTTTGGCGGCACGATGCACAACAAAGTGATTTACCAGACGGCGAAGTCGCTGGATGCCCTCGGTATCCCCGTATTGCGGTTCAATTTTCGCGGTGCAGGGCTGAGCGCCGGGGTTCATGACCGTGGTCTTGGCGAGCGGGACGATGTTCGCGCTGCGCTGGACTTTCTTGCTTCCGAGTTTCCCGGCGTGCCGCTAATGCTTGCGGGATTCAGTTTTGGCGCCTGGGTTGGCCTGCGTATTGGCTGCGAGGATCCTCGCGTCTCGCACCTGATCGGCTTGGGTATTCCCGTCAACAGCACGGATTTCTCGTTCCTACGCCAGTGCGACAAGCCAAAACTTTTTGTGCATGGAGGAAACGACGAGCACGGCGCCATCGAAAAAGTTAAAGCGCTGATACCCACTCTCCCGGGCAACAAGCATCTCGCGGTGGTTGAAGGAGTCGATCATTTTTTTGCCGGCAAACTTGACCAACTGGGGAACGCCATCGATACCTGGTTGACGGATGAGGTCTTTCACCTTCGCCAGTAGATCGGGTGAGATCCTTCGGGTTCGACTTCGTCGAACCTCAGGATGACAGGCCTATGGTTTAGGCGCCTTCGCCGCGCGCGAATAGTTTGGTGAACTCGTCCACGGTGGCCGGAGGGACGCTCACCAGCCGCGCGTTGGCTTTCACATGCTCAACGCGAGACATTCCTACCAGCGCCGTCGTAATTCCCGGTGAGGAGCGCACGAATTGCAGCGCCCGTTCCGCGTCGTTTGCGAGTCCCAGCGCCTCCGCGACAAACTCCGGCAGATTCTTCGCTACTTGGCCTTGCAGCAGCGAAGCGCTGGCAATCAGCGAAATATCCAGTTCACTGGCTGCCTCCATGATCGTTCGATGATGACCGCGCAGCGATTGATTGCCCAGCGTCAGCGCTTCCGTCATCCCCAGGTTGAACGGCACCTGCACGAAGCGGAAGCGATGCCGGCCTCCGGCAATTTCCTGCGCAATCTGCGCGATTTCGCCGAGCTGCATGGCTTCGCGCAAGCGGGCATCCTGCCGGAAACCATTCCACGTGGCCATCCCGTAATACTGAATTTCACCTGCTTCCACCGCCGATTCGAGAAACGTAAATGCCTCGCGGACGCGGTTCAGAAACTCTTCCTTTGAAACTTCGGAGAGCTGCGTCTCCGGATTGTGCAAGTAGTAGACGTCCACGCACTCGACTCCCAAGTTTTTCAGGCTGCGTCCGAGCTGATTCTTCAGAAACTTCGGAGTCATGCAATGGCTGCCGGCGGCGATATCTTTCGTGGTAAAAACCCCAGGTTGAATGTATTCGCGGAAGAAATATTCGTTGGGGTCAGCGGGCATCGCTCCATCAGCCGTCAAGTACCCGCCCTTGGTGCAAACCACGATCTCCTCGCGCTCGAAACCTCTTGCTGCAAGCTGCTTGATGGCGGCGCCGAGGCTTCGCTCGCCGCGCTGAAATCGGTAATTGATGGCAGCGTCGAAAACGTTGATGCCGTTTTCGACCGCGGCGACGGCCGCGGCTGTATACCCCTCGTCAGTCTTTGCGTCCGGCTGCCCGAGGTAGGTGCCAATCCCCACGGAAGAGAGCACCAGGCGATGCGCTTCTCGAAAATGGCCTGCGGCGGCGCGGCCTGCGAACTTCTGCGCGTAGCGCGTTGTTCCTTCTTTGGTCGCAGATTTGGTCATGATGCTCCTTCGGGTGATGGCGCCGGCCCGGGCGCGGGATTGGAATCAGCATCGGCAGTCTTCGGAGCGAGAAGCCGTGAACATGCACGGAGAATCCTACGATAGGGCCAGTCTTTTTCGCGGAAGAAAATTTCGCCTTCGCGTGGATTGCTGTAAAACCATCGCGCCACCAGCCATAGGTGCTCGCCGAGATCCCCGTTTGCCAGCGTGGCATTTGATTCGAATTGCTCGCGAAAAATGTGCTCGGCCGAGCGCGGCTGGCTGGCAATCTCCGCGAAACGCAGGAAAAATGGCTCTGCCAGCCTTCCGCCGGTTACGCGAAAGACCCCAATGGTTTGCTCTTCCGCGGCGCACTGCAAAATCACCGCGTCGAGATCCTGGATGCGGCGGGTGAGTTCCGGCTGGCCGCGCAAAACCTCATCCACCTTTTCCACTTTTTTATGGAGAGCGGCGGCGCGTTCGAAGTCCAATTGCTCGCTGGCTTTCTCACGCTCTTCTTCTATCGTAGATCTGAGCGAGCCGCCGCTCGTTTCGAGGAACTGGACCAACCGCTGAACTTCGACGTCATATTCTTCTTTTGTGCAGCCAGCGAAGCACGGGGCAAGGCACATCTTCATTTCGGAGTAGAGGCAGCCGGGAAACGTGGGATCGCGGCGGATTCTAATTTGGCAGCGGCGAACTTTGAATAAATCTAGGATGCGTTCGGCGAATGCTTGCGCGGAACGGCGCGATGCGAACGGGCCGTAATAAGCGCCTCCCGTTGGCACTCCGGCTTCATCGACGGGAATCCGGCGCGTGACATAACAGCGCGGATAGGCGTTGCGGAGATTAACCTTCAGGACCGCTGCCGGCCGCAGGCGCACCAGATCGCGATAGCGTTTGGGAAACAACTGCCTGGCATGTTGGTAGTAGGTGAGTGTTTGTTCGAAAGGGGAGCCGGTCAAGCGATAACGGATGCCGCGCGCAAATTCGCTCAGGTTCAGGCGCTTGCTCGCGGGATCGACGGAACCAAGCAGACGCTGCAATCGTCGTTGCAAATTCTGCGTTCGAATCAGGAACGGCTCGGCTTTTTCTTCGCGCGGCTCAATCAAGCAAACCGCTGCACGTGGCGGCAAGGCAGGGAAGAAATCTTCCTCCGCCCGTTTCGCGTTAAATTCAAGTCCGCAGTCGAGTTCCAGCACGCGGTCAGGATACTACGGGGCGGCTAAGACTTCAGAACTCGGCGGGCGTGAAAGGGGAAAGAGAAATCTTTCAAAGTGAAAGAAACCGGATGCTAAGACTTGAGAACCCACGAAGCGATAACCAGGCGCTGGATTTCGCTGGTGCCTTCGTAGATTTCCGTGATGCGGGCGTCGCGGTAGTTGCGCTCGACGGGGTACTCGCGGCTGTAGCCGTTGCCTCCGTGAATTTGCATGGCTTTGTGTGTGACGCGCGTGGACATTTCGCTGGCGAAGAGCTTGGCGATGGCCGCGTCCATGGTGAAGCGAGCGCCGGTGTCCTGCTTCCACGCGGCCTTGCGAATGAGCATTCGCGCCGCGTCAATTTCCGTGGACATGTCGGCGAGCATGAATTGAATGGCTTGAAATTGCGAAATCGAGTGACCAAAGGCCATGCGCTCCTGGGAATATTTTAATGCCGCTTCGAACGCGCCTTGGGCGATGCCGGTGGCTTGCGCGGCGATGCCGATGCGCCCGCCGTCCAGCGTCGAGAGCGCTACTTTGTAGCCTTCGCCTTCGTTGCCGATGCGATTCGCTACCGGCACCACGCAATCGTTGAAAACCAGTTCACTGCACGCGGTTGCACTGATACCCAGTTTTTTTTCTTCCTTGCCGACTTTGAATCCCGGGGTCCCCTTTTCGACGATTAGCGCAGTGATTCCTTTTTCGCCTTTCGCTGGTTCGGTGTTCACGTAGACGATCGCTGCGTCCGCCGCCCCGCCATTGGTAATCCAGGCTTTCGTGCCGTCGAGCACATAAACGTCGCCCTTCTTGATGGCTTTCGTTTGCAACGCGGCGGCGTTCGAACCGGCTTGCGGCTCGGTCAGAGCGTAGCAGCCGATTTTTTGGCCGCTGGCATAGGGCAGCAGGAATTTTTTCTTTTGTTCTTCCGTTCCGAAACGATGAATGGGATCGCAGTAGAGCGAATTCTGCACGGAGAGAATCACGCCCGTCGAAGCGCAGCAACGCGAAATCTCCTCGATCACGATGGTGTAGGCGATGTGGTCGAAGCCGGCGCCGCCTTCGGATTCTGGAAAAGGCACTCCCGTAAGCCCCAGTTCTGCCGCTTTCTTGAAAAGCTCGCGGGGGAAATGTCCCGTCTCGTCGAGCTCTTTCGCCAGGGGACGAACTTCCGATTCCGCGAACTCGCGTACGCTCTTCTGCAGCAGCTTCTGTTCTTCCGTCAGTTCCAGGTCCACCGTGGCGCACTCCCGTTCGGCTAAACACTTGTTCGAATTGCGTATTCTATCGCGGCGCAGCAGGCTTCGCGAATCAAGCGAGGGCCTTGGACAGACGGTCGTAGGTGGTTTTCAAATCTTCCGGGTGAACGCGCGTTTCGCAGGCTACCGTCATAAAGTTCGAATCCCCTATCCAGCGTGGCAACACGTGCAAATGCAAATGCCCGACGACGCCCGCACCCGCGGCGCGGCCAAGATTCATTCCCAGATTCATGCCGTCGGGCTTATAGCTGGCGCGCAGAGCCGTTTCCACGCGCTGCGTGAGCTGCATCATTTCGCCGAGCGTCGCAGCATCGCACAAATTCAATTCCGCAACGTGCGCGTAGGGAACAATCATCACGTGCCCGGAGGTATAGGGAAAACGATTCAGGATGACAAATGTTTTTTGGCCCCGATGGACGATCAGCGTCTCCGCATCATTGTTGCGCGCTACCGCATCGCAAAAAATGCATTCCGGCTGGTTTCCGCTTGCCGCCTCTTTCATGTACTGGTAGCGCCAGGGAGTCCAAATATAGTCCATCGCATTGCTTCCTTTTTTGAAAAGCTGCGCGCACAGCATAACGCAGAATTGGCACGCTAGTATCACGCGAGCGCTACTTCAGCATGGGCGGGCTCGAAGACCGTTTATGTTTTTTTGATGGGGAGTGGGAATGTCCGAACCGGATTGCTTCTACCAGCCCGTGCGCGTCTACTCGCCGCCCGCTGGAGCAGCTTGAGCTTCGGCGTTATTCACGAAGTCCTTCAGCTCTTTGCTGGGCTTGAAGAAAGGAATCTTCTTGGCGGGCACTTCCACTTTCGCGCCGGTCTTCGGATTGCGGCCGATTCGTCCGCGGCGTTCGCGCGTGCGGAAGCTGCCGAATCCGCGGATCTCGATCTTCTGGCCCTTCTGCAGGGAGCCAATGATGTTATCGAAAATCGTTTCGACGATGGTCTCCGACTCCTTGCGGGGGAGTTCCGTGATGCGTAGAACTTCCTCGATGAGGTCGGCCTTCGTAAGTGTGGGTTGCTTGGTCATCGTCGCTATGCCTCGTCGCACAAATCTTGATTAAAGACCGTCTCCGCTCGTCCGCCGCCTTACGGCCGCCATGTGGACGTGACGCTCAAAGTTTGCCCTAAACGGTGGAACCAAACGGCTTACGGGGGAACAGGCCGTTCGCCGGAGTGCCCCCTTCCTATCATTAAAATGACCCGCAGGTAAATGAAATTATAACGGCCGGTCCCCTGCCGGTCCTACATCGGCTAACGCGCCGAGAGCTTGGACTTCAGCGCGTCCCCAATCGTCGCCGTCGACGAGGACTTCGACGTCGAACGATACTGCTCAATCTCCTTGCGCTCGATTTGCTTGACGGCGGCGCGGTAGCTCAAGCCGATGCGACGCGTCTCCGGGCTGATCTTGATGATCTTGAAATCATATTCCTTGCCCGGCTCGAGTGGCCCGGCACTCTTCAGCGGTCCGGTAGTCGGGCGGAAAGCGGAATGCCCTTCGTCACGGCGCTTGCGCTCTTCGATCTCCGTGTTGTGGCAAAGCGCTTCGATGTTTTCGCCCAATTCGACGAACGCGCCGAACGTGGCGATGCGCGAAACCTTGCCCTTCACGATTTGCCCGACCTTATGCTGCTTGAACCAGTCGCCCCAGATATCGTTGACCTGCTTGATGCCCAGCGACACGCGGCGGTTCTCCGGATCGATCTTGAGCACCTTGGCGGTGACGTCTTCGCCCTTCTTGAAAACCTCGTGCGGATTCTTGATGCGCTCCGTCCAGCTCACATCGCTCACGTGCACCAGTCCGTCAAAGCCATCCTCGATTTCGATGAACGCACCGAACTCCGCGATGTTGCGCACTTTGCCGGTCACCACCGTGCCGACGGGATACTTCTCAGCAATCAGCAGCCAGGGATCCGGTTGCGCTTGCTTAATTCCCAGCGAGACGCGCCGGTCGCTCGGCTTGATGTCCAGCACTACCACGTCGACTTCGTCGCCGACTTTCGCGACCTTTGACGGGTGCTGGATCTTCTTGTTCCAGCTCATCTCGGAGACGTGTACCAGGCCTTCGATGCCCTGTTCCAGCTCCACGAAGACGCCGTAGTCCACGATGCCGACGATCTTGCCCTTCACTTTCCCGCCCGCCGGGTATTTTTCCGCCGCGCCGACCCAGGGATCAGCCATCAATTGCTTCATCCCCAGCGATACACGCTGCTTCTCCTTGTCAAATTTCAAAATGATGACGTCGACTTCCTGCTCCGGTTTCACCACGTCAGAAGGATGCTTCACGCGGCCCCAGCTGAGGTCCGTCAAGTGCAGCAATCCGTCGATTCCGCCGAGGTCCACGAACGCGCCGTACTCCGTTACGTTTTTCACATGGCCATGCACCACCTGGCCTTCGCTCAGCGTTTCCATCAACGCCGCGCGCTTGGCATGCAGTTCTTCTTCCAGCAGAGCGCGGCGGCTCACCACCACGTTTCCGCGGCGGCGGTTCAGTTTAGTGACGCGCACCTGGATTTCCGTGCCCGTCAGGTTGTCCAGGTTCTGCGCCGGCCGCAAATCATATTGCGAACCCGGCAGGAACGCGCGCACGCCGATGTCCACCACGATGCCGCCCTTGATGCGGTCCACGATTTTTCCCGTAATTGTTTCCTTGGTTTTGAATGCGGCTTCAATCTTTTCCCACGTCCGGCGGCGCAGTACTTTCAAGTACGACAGGATCGTGAAGCCGTCCTTGTGCTCCCCGGTGCGCTGGACCTCGATAGTGCTGTTCGGCTCGGGCCGCGGGATTTCCGTGTCCGTGAATTCCGCTGCGGGAATCAGGCCTTCTGTCTTTCCGCCCAGGTCCACGACCACGCCATGTTCCGTGTAGGCGACAACCTTGACCTCGATCACTTCATGCGACGCAGCCGCTTCCTGCTTTTCGTCGTACTCCTGCAGCAGCTTGCTCATCTCTTCCGAGCCGGCGGCTTCTTCATCGGCAGCGGCAGATTCGGCATCCCCTGCAGGCGTCTCCAGGTTTGCTTCAACCGCGGCGTGAGCCGCCGCGGAATCCGTGGACGCGCCCGACTGCTGCGGCGTTCCCGCCGCGGGCGTTTCCGGCGCCGCGCTCGCTGCCTCCGCAGTTTCCGTTGCCGCGGCAGGAGCAGTTTGCTCTGCCGCGCTTTCTACCATTGAATTTGTTTCCGTGTGCGCATTGTTAGGAACGGTTTCGGATTCGGGCGCGGGCGCGGCGGCTGCCGCTGCCGCATTGGTCTGGTTATCGTGGTCGGAAAACATGGTTGTCGGCCTCCGGAAGATTACTTCGCTTTGGGCAGCCGCTATGCGGCCCCCGTGTTCAGTCGAAAAGATTCCTTGCTGATTCCCTGTCTGGGTTTAGTGCAAGGAGGTTCACCGCAAAGCGGTTACTTGGGACACAGATGCTGCGGGCGTCGAAAACGCTGCAACCATGCAAGGATACTCGCCGCCTCAACCTTGTGTCAATCAATCTACAGTTCTCAAACGGCCTTCAAATTTGCAGCTCTTTCAACAATTTCCGTGCTCGCGCCTTCATGGCCGCCGTGCCCGTTCGCAAACTCTCCTCGATTATTCGCTGCGCCGGCTCTCGCAGCTTCGCATCCTGCCGGGCGAAGTCCGCCAGCCCCTGGAGCGCAAAAGTTTTCACCATGGAACTGCGATCTTCCAAGTAACGCTGCAAGGACGCGGCGGCACGCGCTCTCTCCTGCGCGCTCAGCGTCACTCGCGGCACCATGAGCGCAAGGTGCCACCGCAACTCGATCTGCTGGGCTTCATCCAAAAGACCCAGCAATTCCTGTTTGTGGGGATTCAACAACTCGGGGTGCGCGAGAGTGACCTTTTCTGCTGCATCCGCTGCCCTCATCCGAATGACCGGGTCTTCCTGCCATAGACACTTGAGGAGCTCGGGGAACCGCTCCGGCTGGCGCGATACCAGCTTGACGACCTGTTGCGACCGCCCAATCGAACGCCGGTCTCCGCCTTTGAGCATGGCGACAATGTCTTGGCGCCGCATTTCTTATTTCCAGAAATTGGCTGTCAGTTCTTCGCGCTACGCCCGCGCATGGCCAGCTTGCGTTTTTTCGCGGCGAAAATCCGGCGCGGAGACTTCCACGGTGCGGCACATCTCGTACAATCGCGAGCGCATTCGGGACCCAATACGCTGCTCTAGCGCATCTTCGCGCGTCGGCGCAATCAATTTGCCGTTCGGAAGCCGCGTGGCTTCGCCTTCCGTCACGGGGTTATCGAGATAGTTCGTCGTGATGATCGTGGTGCGGTTCTCGTTATAGCGTGCGTTCAGCACAATCCCGACGATGTCGCGAACCCAGTCCGACGGCTTGCTCGCGCCGAGATCATCCAGCACCAAAATTTCCACTGTTCGAATCGGCTCGAGAATTTTCATCTCCGTCGATTCGCTTGCCGGATTGTAGCTGGCCTGAATCTCCTTCAAGAGTTCACGGTAATCACAAAACAATCCCGCATGCCCGCGATGAATCAATTCTTTCAAAGCTGCAACCGCCAGATGCGTTTTCCCCACGCCTGAAGGTCCCATGAACAGCAAGCCCTTTTCGGACGAGCCGGGATATTCGCGCACAAACCCTTGGGTAAAAAGCTTTGCCTGCTTCAGCGAATGCGCGTGCTGCGGCATCCAGGTCTTCCCATCGGTCAAGTCGGTAACATAACTTTCAAAATCGCAATGCTCGTAGCGCTTCGGGATTCTTGCGCGCTCCATCACAAGCGACGCACGCTTTTCCATCCCGCAATCGCAGGCCACTGCCACTTTGCCCGCCGCGCCATCCGCCCGCGGCACCAGCTTCCAACCCGTTCCCCTGCAAAGCGTGCAATTTTCCAGCGCCATAATGTGTTTGTCTGTGTACCGGCCGGTCTTCCGCGTTTTTAGCGTCCCGGCCTTGCCGGGAGAACCGGCGCTTTT